>ENA-OZMM01000086-OZMM01000086.1-human-gut-metagenome-genome-assembly--contig:-NODE-86-length-26754-cov-4.575677_pt1 | contig 26754 bp, 18 predicted proteins | sample MGYA00244193_ERZ653821 | MGnify/ENA primary metagenome ERZ653821 (study PRJEB26926, sample SAMN06164832) | human gut metagenome | biome: ENVO:00009003; feature: ENVO:2100002; material: ENVO:00002003...
TCTCGTGGGCTCGGAGATGTGTATAAGAGACAGATTTTACAGCCTATCCCGTAAACAAAAAGGGAGGCATTTCGCCTCCCTTTCTTATACGTCTTTCGTGATACCCTGCGCGCGAGTGAAAGGAACCGGAAGCCATGCACGAATCGACAACCCACCACGTTCACTGGTACCAATCTCCAGCATCCCGTTATGGTTATCAATAATACGCTGCACAATCGCCAGACCCAGGCCCGTGCCGCTGGTACTGCGCGCGCTGTCGCCGCGGACAAACGGCTGGAACAAGTGCTTGCGCTGCTCCGGCTTAATGCCCGGACCATCATCTTCTACCTGGAACCAGGCGCGATGTTGCTCCATTCCGCTACTGACCTTAATCCAGCCGTTACCGTAGCGGGCAGCGTTAACCACCATATTGGCAACCGCACGCTTGATCGACAGCGGGTGCATCTTCACCTGAATGCTGCCCGGCAGCAGTGCAGTTTCGATTTCACGTTCGTAGCCGCTTTCTGCCGCAACCACTTCACCCAGCACCGAGTTCAGATCCGCCATCTCCATTGGCATCTCCTGACCGGTACGCAGGTAATCGATGAACTGCTCGATGATGGCGTTACACTCCTCGATGTCCTTATTGATGGACTCCGCAAGATAACCGTCCTCTTCGCCCATCATTTCCGTCGCCAGACGAATACGCGTCAGCGGGGTACGTAAATCGTGGCTCACTCCCGCCATTAACAGCGTACGGTCATCGGCCAACTGCTTCACACCTGCGGCCATATGGTTAAAGGCTCGGGTTACGGAGCGCACCTCTGAAGCACCATACTCACGCAACGGCGGCGGAATGATACCTTTCCCCACCTGCAGCGCAGCATGTTCAAGATCCACCAATGGTCGGTTCTGGATACGGATAAACAGCCACGCGCCACCGATAGCCAGCAGCATAATCGCCAGCGTATAGCGGAACAGCGGTGAGAAATCGCCCTGATGAATTTCCGTAAGCGGCACGCGTACCCAGATATTGGGCGACAGCCAGGTTTTCAGCCACACGACCGGCGAGCTTTTGTTGACCTCAACGCGGACTTCCGTTGGGCCACCCAGCTGCTGCGCCATCTGATGGCTTAAGAATTCATAGTGTTGCGCCCAACGCAGTCCGGCTTCTTCAGCGGCCTCGTTGGAATAGAGGGAAATACCCAGCTCACGATAAATTTCCCGGCGGAATGCGGGCGGCACCACCAGTTGTGTACCGTCCTCCAGTTGCAGTTTATCGGTCATCAGCATACGAACTTCGTACGCCAGGACCTTATTAAACTGCTGGAGGCTCGGCAGAATCGCGAAGTTCAGCACAACCAGGTAAGTCGTCACCAGGCTGGCAAACAGCAAGGTGACGATGAGCAATAACGTGCGGGCAAACGAACTTCGTGGCGAGAAGCGCATTCGCCTCATGCTTTAGAACCGTCCGGAACAAAGACGTAGCCCAGACCCCATACGGTCTGAATGTAGCGTGGATGCGCCGGATCTTCTTCCACCATACGACGCAGACGGGAAATCTGAACGTCGATAGAACGTTCCATCGCAGAATATTCACGACCACGGGCGAGGTTCATCAGCTTGTCGCGGGACAGCGGCTCGCGCGGGTGGCTTACCAGCGCTTTCAGTACCGCAAATTCCCCGCTGGTGAGCGGCATCGGCTCATCTTCGCGGAACATTTCACGCGTACCGAGGTTCAGTTTGAACTTACCAAAAGCGATAACCGCTTCTTCCTGAGAAGGTGCGCCCGGCAGTTCATTCGCCTGACGACGCAGGACAGCGCGAATACGTGCCAGCAGCTCACGCGGGTTAAACGGTTTCGGGATGTAATCGTCGGCGCCGATTTCCAGCCCTACGATACGGTCAACTTCTTCACCCTTCGCTGTGACCATAATGATCGGCATTGGGTTGCTCTGGCTGCGCAAGCGACGGCAAATAGACAGGCCATCTTCTCCCGGCAGCATTAAATCCAGTACCATCAGGTGGAAGGACTCACGGGTCAGCAGACGATCCATCTGCTCAGCGTTTGCGACGCTTCGAACCTGGAAGCCCTGCTCGGTCAGATAACGCTCCAGAAGCGCACGCAAGCGCATGTCGTCATCGACCACCAGAATCTTATAGTTCTCTTGCATTGTTATTACTCCCAAAGGTTCGCAACAATTTAAGTGTATATTCTTAAGAAAGCTAACGTGACTCACCAGCGAATTCTGGTATGAATTCCAGGCTAAATTGTTACAAAGCATATTAAACAGCAGCTTAAGTATACAATGTTTCTCGCAATACATTATTTATTCTGTTGATATGCTCACGTAATACTAATTGTGCGCATCATCACAGAGTCGAAGGTAAAACAATAAGATGAAAACGCCCCTGATAACCCGTGAAGGGTATGAAAAACTTAAACAAGAGCTGAATTATCTCTGGCGTGAAGAGCGCCCGGAAGTCACCAAAAAAGTTACCTGGGCCGCAAGTCTGGGTGACCGCAGCGAAAATGCCGACTACCAGTATAATAAAAAGCGCCTGCGTGAGATCGACCGTCGCGTCCGTTATTTGACCAAGTGCATGGAGAATCTGAAAATCGTCGACTACTCCCCGCAGCAGGAGGGCAAAGTCTTCTTTGGCGCGTGGGTCGAGATTGAAAATGACGATGGCGACATCCGCAAATTCCGTATTGTTGGCTACGATGAGATCTTCGGTCGTAAAGATTACATCTCAATCGACTCGCCGATGGCGCGGGCGCTGCTGAAAAAAGAGGTCGGCGATCTCGCGGTAGTAAACACCCCTGGTGGCGAAGCCAGCTGGTACGTTAACGAGATTGAATACGTGAAGTGAGACCGGAACAATCCGAAGCCCCGGCAGATGGCTGGCATTTTTGCCAGTCAATCCGTATAACTATCCCCTGATTTTTTATCCTATAGACGAAGCTATCCATGATGAATGATTCTTTCTGCCGCATTATCGCAGGTGAAATTCAGGCTCGTGCTGAACAGGTAGAAGCTGCCGTTCGCCTGCTTGACGAAGGGAACACCGTGCCGTTTATCGCACGATATCGTAAGGAAATCACCGGCGGTCTGGACGATACGCAACTGCGTAATCTGGAAACCCGTCTGGGATATCTGCGTGAACTGGAAGACCGCCGTCAGGCAATCCTGAAATCTATCGGCGAGCAAGGCAAACTGACCGACGATCTGGCGAAAGCGATCAACGGCACATTAAGTAAGACCGAACTCGAAGATCTCTATCTGCCGTACAAACCTAAGCGCCGCACCCGTGGGCAGATCGCCATTGAGGCCGGACTGGAGCCGCTGGCAGACCTGTTGTGGAACGAACCATCCCACGACCCGGAAACGGAAGCCGCAAAATATCTCAACGCCGAAAACGGCGTGGCGGATACCAAAGCCGCCCTCGACGGCGCACGCTACATTCTGATGGAGCGATTCGCAGAAGACGCCGCGCTGCTGGCAAAAGTGCGTGATTATCTGTGGAAAAACGCCCACCTGGTCGCCACCGTGGTAAGCGGTAAAGAAGAGGAAGGCGCTAAGTTCCGCGACTACTTCGATCACCACGAGCCGATTTCTACAGTACCATCCCACCGTGCGCTGGCCATGTTCCGTGGTCGTAACGAAGGCGTGTTGCAACTTTCACTGAATGCCGATCCGCAATTCGATGAGCCACCAAAAGAGAGTCACGGCGAGCAGATTATCCAGGATCACCTGGGACTGCGCCTGAACAACGCCCCCGCCGACAGCTGGCGTAAAGGCGTGGTTAGCTGGACCTGGCGCATCAAGGTGCTGATGCACCTTGAAACCGAGCTAATGGGTACCGTGCGCGAACGTGCGGAAGACGAAGCAATTAACGTCTTTGCTCGTAACCTGCATGACCTGCTGATGGCCGCTCCGGCCGGACTGCGCGCCACTATGGGCCTCGATCCTGGTCTGCGTACCGGTGTGAAAGTGGCGGTGGTTGACGGTACCGGTAAGCTGGTCGCGACCGACACCATTTATCCGCATACCGGTCAGGCCGCCAAAGCCGCCGTTGCCGTTGCGGCGCTGTGTGAAAAACACAACGTTGAACTGGTGGCGATTGGTAACGGGACAGCGTCGCGCGAAACCGAGCGTTTCTTCCTCGACGTGCAGAAGCAGTTCCCGCAAGTGACCGCACAGAAAGTGATCGTCAGTGAAGCCGGAGCGTCGGTTTACTCCGCATCCGAACTGGCGGCGCTGGAGTTCCCGGACCTCGACGTATCTCTGCGTGGCGCGGTGTCTATCGCCCGTCGTCTGCAGGATCCGCTGGCTGAGCTGGTGAAAATCGATCCGAAATCTATCGGCGTGGGCCAGTATCAGCACGACGTAAGCCAGACTCAGTTGGCGCGTAAGCTGGATGCGGTGGTGGAAGACTGCGTGAACGCCGTCGGCGTCGATCTGAATACCGCCTCCGTACCGCTGCTGACCCGCGTTGCCGGCCTGACACGCATGATGGCGCAAAATATCGTTGCCTGGCGCGATGAGAACGGTCAATTCCAGAACCGTCAGCAACTGCTAAAAGTCAGCCGTCTGGGGCCTAAAGCCTTTGAACAGTGCGCGGGCTTCCTGCGTATCAACCACGGCGATAACCCGCTGGATGCCTCTACCGTTCACCCGGAAGCTTATCCGGTTGTGGAACGCATTCTGGCCGCCACCGAGCAATCGTTGCGTGAACTGATGGGTAACAGCAGCGAACTACGTAATCTGAAAGCCGCTGATTTTACCGACGAACGCTTCGGGGTACCGACCGTCACCGACATCATCAAAGAACTGGAAAAGCCGGGCCGCGATCCGCGTCCTGAATTTAAAACCGCGCAGTTTGCCGATGGTGTAGAAACCATGAACGATCTGCTGCCGGGAATGATTCTGGAAGGGGCAGTCACCAACGTCACCAACTTCGGCGCGTTTGTTGATATCGGCGTTCATCAGGATGGTCTGGTGCATATCTCTTCGCTGTCGAATAAGTTTGTCGAAGATCCACACACCGTGGTGAAAGCGGGCGACATTGTGAAGGTGAAAGTGCTGGAAGTGGACCTGCAACGTAAGCGTATCGCGCTGACCATGCGTCTGGACGAGCAGCCGGGTGAAACTAATGCGCGTCGCGGCGGCGGGAATAACGATCGCACTCAGGGCAATCGCCCGGCATCAAAAGCGGCGAAACCGCGTGGCCGTGAGGCACAGCCTGCGGGCAACAGCGCGATGATGGATGCGCTGGCGGCGGCAATGGGTAAAAAACGCTAAGTTTAAACCGTGTGCCGGATGGTGGTGTAAACGCCCTGTCCGGCCTGTCATACACAATTAATTTGTAGGCCGGATAAGACGCATAAGCGTCGCCATCCGGCATATTTAATCTATTTTCCGCTTTGCACCACAATATATTTATCACTTCATTAACAGATGAAACCTTAATTAAACATTAAGATCCCCAATAATTACTTCCACAAATCCTTCGTTCCCAACCAGAATAAATATTGAGGAATATCAAAATTGGCTCAAATTATTATCCAATTGTACATTCCGTCACATTTATTCTATTGATGATAGAAACCATTCTCATTATCATTGTTTTGTTGATTATTTACTCTTTCCTTACGTTGGCTAATCATCTGGTCTCATGCCGCCCTGTCGCCCCATGAGGTAATCATCCAGTTAGCGAGATATAAGTAGGTCCCTATGCAATTCACTCCTGACAGTGCGTGGAAAATTACCGGTTTTGCTCGTGAAATCAGCCCGGCTTATCGTCAGAAACTGTTGTCACTTGGCATGCTGCCCGGCTCCTCCTTCAACGTGGTACGCGTCGCCCCGCTCGGCGATCCTATCCATATCGAAACGCGTCGCGTAAGTCTGGTATTGCGTAAGAAGGATTTGGCGTTATTAGAAGTGGAAGCGGTTTCCTGTTAATACAGTGAGTCTATAAAAATGAAAAAACTAACCATTGGTTTAATTGGTAATCCTAATTCCGGCAAGACAACTTTATTCAACCAGCTCACCGGCGCGCGCCAGCGTGTAGGCAACTGGGCTGGCGTTACCGTTGAGCGTAAAGAAGGCCATTTCGCCACGACGGACCATCAGGTCACGCTGGTCGATTTACCCGGTACCTATTCTCTGACGACAATCTCATCCCAAACCTCTCTCGATGAGCAGATCGCCTGCCACTATATTTTAAGCGGCGACGCGGATCTGTTGATCAACGTGGTCGATGCTTCAAACCTTGAACGCAACCTCTACCTGACGTTGCAACTGCTTGAGCTGGGTATTCCCTGCATCGTAGCCCTGAACATGCTGGATATTGCTGAGAAACAGCAAATCCGTATCGATATCGACGCCCTCTCCGCTCGTCTTGGCTGCCCGGTGGTTCCGCTGGTCTCCACCCGCGCCCGCGGCATTGAAGCACTGAAGCTGGCGATCGATCGCTACAAAGAAAACGACACCGTCGAGCTGGTCCATTATGCCCAGCCGCTGCTGCAAGAAGCTGATTCCCTCGCCGACGCGATGGCCAAAGATATGCCGCTGAAACAGCGCCGCTGGCTGGGCCTGCAGATGCTGGAAGGCGATATCTACAGCCGTGCTTACGCCGGTGATGCAGCACAAAACCTTGATGCCGCGGTCGCTCGCCTGAGCGAGACAATGGACGACCCGGCGCTGCATATTGCCGATGCGCGTTACCAGTGCATTGCCGCTATCTGCGATACCGTCAGTAATACCCTGACGGCAGAACCAAGCCGTTTCACCACCGCGGTAGATAAAATTATCCTCAACCGCTTCCTCGGTCTGCCGATTTTCCTGTTCGTGATGTACCTGATGTTCCTGCTCGCCATCAACATTGGCGGCGCGCTGCAGCCGTTGTTTGATGTTGGCTCTGTAGCGCTCTTTATCCATGGCATTCAGTGGATTGGCTATACGCTACATTTCCCGGACTGGCTGACCATTTTCCTGGCCCAGGGCCTTGGCGGCGGGATTAATACCGTGCTACCGCTGGTACCGCAAATCGGCATGATGTACCTGTTCCTCTCTTTCCTTGAAGACTCCGGCTACATGGCGCGCGCCGCGTTTGTGATGGACCGTCTAATGCAGGCGCTGGGACTGCCGGGCAAATCATTTGTCCCGCTGATCGTCGGCTTTGGCTGTAACGTACCGTCAGTGATGGGCGCACGTACACTGGATGCCCCGCGTGAGCGTCTGATGACCATCATGATGGCACCGTTTATGTCCTGTGGCGCACGTCTGGCGATTTTCGCCGTCTTTGCCGCCGCGTTCTTTGGTCAGAACGGCGCGCTGGCGGTCTTCTCACTGTACGTACTGGGTATTGTTATGGCGGTGTTGACCGGCCTGATGCTCAAACACACCATCATGCGTGGCGAAGCAACGCCGTTCGTGATGGAGCTGCCGGTATACCACGTACCGCACATTAAGAGTCTGATCATTCAAACCTGGCAACGCCTGAAAGGCTTCGTTCTGCGTGCAGGTAAAGTCATCATCATCGTCAGCATTTTCCTCAGCGCGTTTAACAGCTTCTCGCTGAGCGGAAAAATCGTCGACAACATCAACGACTCTGCTCTGGCTTCCGTTAGCCGCGTCATTACCCCAGTCTTTAAGCCAATTGGCGTGCACGAAGATAACTGGCAGGCAACCGTAGGTCTGTTCACCGGCGCGATGGCGAAAGAAGTAGTTGTCGGTACGCTGAACACGCTCTATACCGCAGAAAACATTCAGGAAGAAGAGTTCAACCCGGCAGATTTCCACCTCGGTGACGAGCTGCTCGGTGCGGTAGACGAAACCTGGCAAAGCCTGAAAGACACTTTCAGCCTGAGCGTGCTGGCTAACCCTATCGAAGCCAGCAAGGGCGACGGTGAAATGGCTACGGGTGCTATGGGCGTGATGGGCGAGAAATTTGGCAGCGCCGCCGCCGCGTACAGCTACCTGATCTTTGTTCTGCTGTATGTACCGTGCATTTCAGTGATGGGCGCTATCGCACGTGAATCCAGCCGTGGCTGGATGAGCTTCTCAATTCTGTGGGGCCTGAATATCGCCTACTCTCTGTCGACGCTGTTTTATCAGACTGTCAGCTACAAAGAGCACCCGACCTATAGCCTGGTGTGCATTTTAGCAGTCATCCTGTTTAACATCGTGTTGCTGGGCCTGCTGCGTCGAGCTCGCAGCCGCGTGGACCTTGCATTGCTGGCAACCAACAGAACGGCGAGTTCCTGCTGTTCCAGCACGACTGGCGATTGCCACTAAGGTTATCGACAATGGCATCACTTATTCAGGTTCGTGATTTATTGGCTTTGCGGGGGCGCATGGAGGCGACACAAATTAGCCACACGCTGCATACCCCGCAGCCCATGATTGACGCCATGCTGAATCAGTTAGAAAAGATGGGCAAAGCGGTGCGGATTCAGGAAGATGCCGACGGGTGTCTTTCCGGAAGCTGCAAAAGTTGCCCGGAAGGTAAAGCCTGCCTGCGCGAGTGGTGGGCTTTACGCTAATCAGATGCTCTTTGCCGGATGGCGCTACGCTTATCCGGCCTACATGTATTCATCCAATTTGTGATACTTATGTCCGAAACAAAAAACGAATTAGAAACATTGCTGGAACAGGCGGCGACAGAGCCTGCGCATCGTCCGGCATTTTTCCGTACTTTACTGGAATCCACCGTCTGGGTGCCGGGTACTGCCGCAGAAGGCGAGGCGGTGGTTGAAGACAGCGCTCTCGATCTGCAGCACTGGGAAAAAGAAGACGGCACGACCGTGATCCCGTTCTTCACTTCTCTGGAAGCCCTGCAGCAGGCGGTGGAAGATGAGCAAGCGTTCGTCGTTATGCCGGTGCGTACGTTGTTTGAAATGACGCTCGGCGAAACGCTGTTTCTCAACGCGAAACTGCCGACCGGCAAAGAATTTATGCCGCGTGAAATCAGCCTGCTGATGGGGGAAGAGGGGAATCCGCTCAGTACCCAGGAAGTACTGGAAGGCGGTGAATCGCTGATCCTCTCTGAAGTCGCTGAACCACCGGCGCAGATGATTGACTCGCTGACTACGCTGTTTAAAACCATTAAGCCGGTAAAACGCGCGTTTCTCTGCTCAATCAAAGAAAGTGCGGAAGCCCAGCCGAACCTGCTGATTGGTATTGAAGCCGAAGGTGATATTGAAGAGATCATTCACGCCGCGGGCAGCGTTGCGACCGATACGCTGCCGGGTGATGAACCTATTGATATCTGCCAGGTGAAAAAAGGCGAGAAGGGCGTGAGCCACTTTATCACTGAGCATATCGCGCCGTTCTACGAACGCCGCTGGGGCGGTTTCCTGCGCGACTTTAAACAGAACCGGATTATCTAAATAGTAGGCCGGATAAGCGAAGCGCTATCCGGCTTTTCCAGCTTTATAATTTCGGTTCTACCGGTAGATCGTTACGTGCTCCCCATTCGCTCCATGCGCCGTCATACAATGCGACGTCAGAAACGCCCAGCGTGGCAAGTGCCAGCACCACGACGGCAGCTGTTACGCCGGAGCCGCAGCTGGCAATAATAGGGCGGTCAAAGCTCACGCCGTGGCTGAAGAAAATAGCATCCAACTCATCGGTAGTTTTCAGTTCGCCGTCACGAACCAGTTCTGTCCACGGTACGTTAAGCGCACCCGGCACATGGCCACGTTTCAGACCTGGACGTGGTTCGTCAACTTCGCCATTAAAACGTGCAGCCGGACGGGCATCGACGATCTGCGCCGTTTTTTCATGACTGGCCAGCAGTACATCGGTAACGCGCACAACTGCGTCAGGCGTAAAGGCCACGTTAAATTCACCTTCAGGTAAATCCTCATCGCCTTCCTTGAGCATTAGCTCATCGCGCTTCCAGCCTGCCAGACCGCCCGCCAGAATGGAGACATTTTCGACGCCAAATGTCCGCAGCATCCACCATGCGCGTGGCGCGGAAAACAGATTACCGTCATCGTAGATAACCAGATGCTTATCCTGATCAACACCCAGCTCGCGCATCGCAACGGCAAAGGCTTCCGGGCGCGGCATCATATGCGGTAGCGGTGAGGTATGATCGGAAAGCGCTTCAATATCAAAAAAGACTGCTCCAGGAATATGGCCCGCGCGATACTCCTCGCCAACATCGCGATCTTCCTGTCCTGGAGGTGCCATCCGGGCATCAAGAATTTGTATTTCCGGGTCGTCAATATGTTCGGCAAGCCAGTCGGCAGCGACAAAGAAGGCGGTGGTCATAGGCATCTCCATTTTTACCAGGTTTCGGCAAATTGTCGGACGTTTAGTGCAAAGCGACAAGTAAAAGAGGCTGATTTGTCAGGCGAATCCACATTAATCATGAAAATTAGGACAACGTTGTTCAGTTACTGACTTCCACAGCTGGAAATCTGACGCATAATAGTTGATCTACGTAGCTAACGGGCCACTACGGCCAGGGATGAAAAATGAAACATTTACACGTAGCGGCCTGCATGCTGATGCTGGCACTGGTCGGGTGCGATAATAATAACGAAAAATCACAGACGGCTGCGAAACCTGATGCACCAGCGCCACAGACTGCGCCCGCAAAAGACAAGGCCCAGTTAGAAAAGCTGATGCAGCAAAGCCAGGGCAAGTCGCTGACGCTGCTGGATGCCTCAGAGGTCCAGCTCGACGGTGCGGCAACGCTCGTGTTGACCTTCTCCATTCCCCTCGATCCAGAACAAGATTTTTCCCGCGTCGTGCACGTTGTTGATAAAAAAAGCGGCAAAGTGGACGGAGCCTGGGAGCTGGCACCAAATCTGAAAGAGCTACGCTTACGCCATCTGGAACCTAACAGGGAACTGGTGGTGACCATTGAGCGTGATTTGCTGGCGCTGAATAAAGCAACGTTCGCTATTGATTATGAAAAAAACATTACCACTCGCGACGTCCAGCCAAGCGTAGGGTTTGCCAGTCGCGGCTCGCTGCTGCCGGGAAAAGTAATTGAAGGCCTGCCGGTAATGGCCCTCAACGTTAACAGCGTGGATGTGAACTTCTTTCGCGTGAAGCCTGAATCGCTCGGCGCATTTGTCAGCCAGTGGGAATACCGCAATTCATTGACGAACTGGGAATCTGACAATCTGCTGAAAATGGCGGAACTGGTGTATACCGGACGCTTTGACCTCAATCCTGCGCGTAACACCCGTGAGAAGCTGCTGCTGCCGCTGAGCGATATCAAGCCGTTGCAGCAAGCAGGTGTTTACATCGCGGTGATGAATCAGGCTGGACAATACAACTACAGTAATGCCGCTACGCTGTTCACGCTCAGCGATATTGGTGTGTCAGCTCACCGTTACCACAATCAACTGGATGTTTTTACGCAGAGTCTGGAAAACGGCGCCGCGCAGCAGGGTATTGAGGTCACGTTACTCAACGAAAAAGGACAGACGCTGGCGCAGGCTACCAGCGACGCGCAGGGTCATGTCAAACTGGAGACTGATAAAGACGCGGCCTTATTGCTGGCCCGCAAAGACGGGCAAACCACGCTGCTGGATCTGAAGCTCCCGGCGTTGGATCTGGCTGAATTTGATATTGCCGGTGCGCCGGGATACAGCAAGCAGTTCTTTATGTTTGGCCCACGCGATCTCTATCGTCCTGGCGAAACGGTGATCCTCAACGGATTACTGCGTGACAGCGATGGCAAAACGTTGCCAGACCAGCCGGTGAAGCTGGAGGTCGTGAAGCCTGACGGACAAGTGTTACGCTCGGTGGTTAGCCAGCCGGAGAACGGTCTGTACCGCTTTAGCTGGCCGCTGGACACCAACGCACCAACCGGTATGTGGCATATTCGTGCTAATACGGGCGACAACCAGTCGCGGATGTGGGATTTCCACGTCGAAGATTTTATGCCTGAGCGGATGGCGCTCAATCTCTCCGCCAATAAGATCCCGGTGGCACCAACTGATGAAGTGAAGTTTTCGGTAGTGGGCTACTACCTGTACGGCGCACCCGCTAACGGCAATGCTCTGCAAGGGCAGCTTTTCCTGCGCCCGCTGCGCGAAGCGGTGCAGGCATTGCCGGGGTTCCAGTTTGGTAATATTGCCGAAGAAAATCTGTCCCGCAGCCTCGATGAAGTTCAGCTTACGCTGGATGAACACGGTCGCGGCGAAGTGACCACCAACAGCCAATGGCAGGAGACGCATTCTCCGTTACAGGTGATCCTGCAAGCCAGCCTGCTGGAGTCTGGTGGCCGTCCGGTAACGCGTCGGGCTGAACAAGCCATCTGGCCTGCGGACACGCTGCCGGGTATTCGTCCGCAGTTTGCGGCAAAAGCTGTCTATGACTACCGTACTGATACCACCGTGAATCAGCCTATCGTTGATGAAAACAGCAACGCCGCTTTCGACATTGTGTATGCCGATGCGCAAGGCGAGAAAAAAGCGGTGTCCGGTTTGCAGGTACGTTTGATCCGCGAGCGACGAGATTATTACTGGAACTGGTCTGAAGGCGAGGGCTGGCAATCACAGTTCGATCAAAAGGATCTGGTTGAGGGTGAGCAGACCCTGGATCTTAAGGCCGATGAGACCGGTAAAGTTAGCTTCCCGGTTGAGTGGGGCGCTTATCGTCTGGAAGTAAAAGCCCCGAATGATGCAGTGAGCAGCGTACGCTTCTGGGCTGGTTATAGCTGGCAGGATAACAGCGACGGCAGCGGGGCCGTGCGTCCCGATCGCGTGACGCTGAAACTGGACAAACCCAGCTATCGTCCCGGCGATACCATGAAGCTGCACGTTGCCGCTCCTGCTGCTGGCAAAGGTTATGCGATGGTGGAATCCAGCGAAGGCCCGCTGTGGTGGCAAGAAATAGACGTACCGGCGGATGGTCTAGATATCTCCATCCCGATCGATAAAACCTGGAATCGTCACGATTTGTATCTCAGTGCGCTGGTGGTTCGCCCTGGCGACAAGTCCCGTTCGGCAACGCCAAAACGGGCGGTTGGTTTACTGCATTTGCCGTTAGGTGATGAAAACCGTCGTCTGGCGCTGGCGCTGGAAAACCCGGCGAAAATACGTCCAAACCAGCCGTTGACCGTCAAGATTAAAGCCAGCGTCAAAAATGGCGACGTACCAAAACAGGTTAACGTGCTGGTCTCGGCCGTTGATAGCGGGGTGTTGAACATTACCGATTACGCCACGCCGGATCCGTGGCAGGCGTTTTTCGGGCAAAAACGCTATGGCGCGGATATTTATGATATTTACGGCCAGGTGATCGAAGGGCAAGGACGCCTGGCGGCGCTGCGCTTTGGTGGTGATGGCGATGAATTAAAACGCGGCGGTAAGCCACCGGTTAATCACGTCAATATCGTGGCGCAACAGGCGCTGCCGGTCACGCTTAACGAGCAGGGCGAAGGTACGGTGACGTTACCTATTGGTGATTTCAACGGCGAGCTGCGGGTAATGGCGCAGGCCTGGACGACGGATGACTTTGGCAGCAGCGAAAGCAAAATGATTGTTGCGGCGCCGGTGATTGCTGAACTGAATATGCCGCGTTTTCTGGCGGGAGGCGATACCTCGCGCCTGACGCTGGACGTGACTAACCTGACTGACAAACCGCAAACGCTGAATATTAAGCTCGTGGCCAGCGGTTTACTGGAGCTGATGGGGCAAGATCCCGCACCGGTAAATCTGGCACCAGGCGTACGAACTACGCTGTTTATTCCGGTGCGTGCGCGGGAAGGGTTTGGCGATGGCGAAATTCAGGCAGAAATTAGCGGTCTGAATTTACCGGGTGAAACGCTGCCTGTTCAGCATAAACAGTGGAAGATTGGCGTGCGTCCGGCGTTCCCGGCGCAAACCGTTAATAACGGTGTCGCACTGCAGCCAGGCGAAACCTGGCAGCTTCCGGGCGAAGAACTGACCAATTTCTCCCCTGCAACGATGCAGGGGCAACTGCTGTTCAGCGGTAAGCCGCCGCTAAATCTGGCGCGTTATATCCGCGAACTGAAGGCTTACCCTTACGGCTGCCTGGAGCAAACGGCGAGCGGGTTGTTCCCATCCTTATACACCAACGCTGCGCAATTGAAGGCGTTAGGTATTGTGGGCGACAGCGATGAAAAACGCCGTGCGGCAGTCGATATTGGGATTTCTCGTTTAGTGCAGATGCAGCGTGATAACGGCGGTTTCGCGCTGTGGGATAAAAACGGGTCGGAAGAGTACTGGCTGACCGCGTATGTCATGGATTTCCTCGTCCGGGCGAATGAACAGGGCTACAGCGTCCCGACAGAGGCGATTAACCGGGGCAACGAGCGGCTGCTGCGCTATTTGCAGGATCCAGGAATGTTGTCGATTCGCTATACCGACGACTCTTCAGCAAGCCGGTTTGCCGTACAAGCCTACGCCGCGTTGGTACTGGCGGGTCAGCAAAAAGCCCCGCTTGGCGCATTGCGTGAGATCTGGGATCGCCGTGCTCAGGCGGCTTCTGGTTTACCGCTGTTACAACTGGGGATCGCGCTGAAAAATATGGGTGATGCCAACCGCAGTGAACAGGCGTTGACGCTGGCGCTGAATACGCCGCGCCGCGATACGCAACAGTGGATGGCGGATTACGGCAGTGCGTTACGGGATAACGCGTTGATGCTGGCTTTGCTCGAAGAGAACAAGCTCAAACCTGACGTGCAGAATACGCTGCTGAACACGTTGTCAGAACAGGCCTTTGGACAGCGCTGGCTCTCGACTCAGGAAAATAATGCGTTGTTCCTTGCCGCGCGTACGTTACAGGATTTGCCTGGTACGTGGCAGGCGCAAACGTCACTCTCGGAGCAACCATTGGCAGGGGATAAATCGCTAACCCGCAATTTGGATGCCGACACACTGTCTACGCTGAGCGTCACCAATACCGGTAATCTACCGCTGTGGTTGCGTCTGGATGTGAGCGGTTATCCGCAAACCTCACCGACGCCTGCCAGCAACGTTCTGAATATTGAGCGTCAAATTCTGGGGCTCGACGGGAACAGCAAATCGCTGGATTCTTTGCGTAGCGGCGAGCTGGTGCTGGTCTGGCTGGAGGTGAAAGCCAGCCAGAACGTGCCGGATGCGCTGGTGGTTGACTTACTGCCAGCAGGACTGGAGCTGGAAAACCAGAATCTGGCCAACGGTAGCGCCAGCCTGCAGGATAGCGGCAGCGAAGTGGCGAATCTGCTTAATCAGATGCAGCAGGCAGATATACAGCACGTTGAGTTCCGTGACGATCGCTTTGTCGCCGCGGTGGCGGTCAACGAAGGACAACCGGTTACGCTGGTGTATCTGGCGCGAGCGGTAACGCCGGGAACCTACCAGGTTCCCGTCCCACAGGTGGAATCAATGTATGTTCCGCAGTGGCGCGCGACCGGTGCGACAGAGGGACTTTTGATTGTCAGACCGTAAATGATGCGTGGGTTGGGTAAACGCGGCTGCTGGCTCTGGCTGGCAGCCGTTGCGCTATTGATTGTGGCGGCAGTATGGGCGGCAGATAAAATCTGGCCGCTGCCCTTGCACGAAGTCGATCCGGCACGGGTCGTGGTGGCCCATGATGGTACGCCACTCTGGCGCTTTGCCGATGCGGATGGTATCTGGCGGTATCCGGTAACGATTGATGAAGTGTCGCCCCGCTACCTTGAGGCGCTAATTAACTACGAAGACCGCTGGTTCTGGAAGCATCCCGGCGTCAATCCGTTTTCAGTACTGCGCGCGGCATGGCAAGACCTCTCCTCTGGGCGTGTGGTTTCTGGCGGCAGTACGCTCACCATGCAGGTCGCACGATTACTCGATCCCCATCCGCGAACCTTTGGCGGCAAGTTTCGCCAGCTCTGGCGCGCATTGCAGCTGGAATGGCATCTGTCCAAGCGCGACATCCTGACGCTGTATCTTAACCGTGCGCCGTTTGGCGGTACGCTGCAGGGCGTGGGGGCGGCAAGCTGGGCCTATCTTGGTAAATCACCCGCGCAATTGAGTTACTCCGATGCCGCATTGCTGGCTGTGTTGCCACAGGCACCGAGTCGCCTGCGTCCGGATCGCTGGCCGGACCGTGCTGAAGCGGCGCGTAATAAAGTGCTCGAACGTATGGCGACTCAGGGTATTTGGCCTGCCAGACAGGTACAGGAGTCGCGTGAAGAGCCGATCTGGCTGGCACCCCGGCAAATGCCGCAGTTAGCGCCATTATTCTCGCGCATGATGCTGGGGAAAAGCCGGAGCGATAAAATCGTAACTACCCTTGATGCCGGATTGCAGCGCCAACTGGAAGAGCTGGCGCAAAACTGGAAAGGGCGCTTACCTGCTCACAGTTCGCTGGCAATGATTGTGGTCGATCACACCGATATGAGCGTGCGTGGTTGGGTGGGATCGGTAGATATGAATGACGACTCCCGCTTTGGTCATGTGGATATGGTGAATGCGATCCGTTCGCCCGGCTCGGTGCTGAAGCCGTTTGTTTATGGCCTGGCGCTGGATGACGGACTCATTCATCCCGCTTCGTTGTTGCAGGATGTCCCGCGGCGAACCGGGGACTATCGACCGGGAAATTTTGACAGCGGTTTTCATGGCCCGGTGCGCATGAGCGAAGCGCTGGTAAGGTCGTTGAATTTACCCGCCGTGCAGGTACTCGAAGCCTATGGCCCGAAGCGTTTTGCCGCATCGTTACGTAACGTCGGCTTACCGCTGTATCTGCCCGCAGGGGCTGCGCCGAATCTGTCGCTGATTTTAGGTGGCGCGGGGGCAAGGCTGGAAGATATGGCCGCAGCGTACAGCGCCTTTGCCCGCCAGGGAAAAGCGGGAAAACTGCGTCTGCAGCCGGGTGACCCACTGCTTGAACGTCCGTTGATGTCGGCGGGCGCGGCGTGGATTATTCGCCGCATTATGGCCGACGAAGCGCAACCGCTGCCGGATAACGCGCTGAGCAGAGTGGTCCCTCTGGCGTGGAAAACGGGCACCAGCTATGGCTATCGCGATGCCTGGGCGATTGGTGTTAACGCCCGTTATGTGATCGGTATCTGGACTGGCAGACCAGACGGAACGCCGGTGGTGGGTCAGTTTGGATTTGCCAGCGCCGTGCCGCTACTCAATCAGGTCAACAATCTTTTGCTCTCTCGCGGGACAAATCAGCCGGAAGATCCACGCCCTGAATCCGTAAGTCGCGGTGTGGTGTGCTGGCCGGGCGGGCAATCCCTTGCCCCCGGAGACAGCAACTGCCGTCGCCGTCTGGCAACCTGGTTACTGGATGGCAGTCAGCCGCCAACGTTATTATTGCCCGAGCAGGAAGGCGTTAATGGCATTCGTTTTCCTGTCTGGCTGGATGATGAAGGCAAACGTGTGGCGGCGGATTGCCCGCAGGCGCACGAGCAAACGTTAATCGTTTGGCCGTTGCCGCTGGAGCCATGGCTACCGGAATCAGAACGCCGTGGGGCGAGATTACCGCCAGTTTCTGCCACGTGTCCGCCGCTGGGACAAGACGCTTCGCAGCCGTTGCAGTTGACAGGCATTCGTGATGGCGCGATTGTGAAGCGTTTACCCGGTTCTGCTCAAGCCTCATTGCCGGTGCAAACCAGCGGTGGGAGCGATGAGCGCTGGTGGTTTCTTAACGGTGAAAGGCTGGATGAACGCGGACGTCGTCTTACGCTACGGCTGGCGACTCAAGGGGAATATCAACTGCTGGTGATGGATGACGCTGGTCAGGTCGCGACGGTGAGATTTTCGATGCAGTAGACCAGTTGGTGACTGTTTGTTGCTAAAATTCATCTTATTTTAAAGAAATGTTACCTTCATCAATAGTCAATTGCCGGGATGCTCTTTATAATCCGCGCCAGGTCGTACATCTATATAGACAACAACAGAACACATTACAGAGGTTATCATGGCTATTGAACGTACTTTTTCCATCATTAAACCAAACGCGGTGGCAAAAAACGTTATTGGGAGCATCTTTGCGCGCTTTGAAGCAGCAGGGTTCAAAATTGTCGGCACTAAAATGCTGCACCTGACCGTTGAGCAGGCGCGTGGCTTCTATGCTGAGCACGATGGCAAACCGTTCTTTGACGGTCTGGTTGAATTCATGACCTCTGGTCCGATCGTTGTTTCTGTTCTGGAAAGCGAAAATGCCGTACAGCGTCATCGCGATCTGTTGGGCGCAACCAACCCGGCGAATGCGCTGGCTGGTACTCTGCGTGCAGACTATGCTGACAGCTTCACCGAGAACGGTACTCACGGTTCCGACTCCGTTGAGTCAGCGGCGCGCGAAATCGCCTATTTCTTTGGTGAAGGTGAGGTTTGCCCGCGTACTCGCTAATCTCCTGCGTCTTTCACGTCGCAGATGCGTTGGCAGCGTTCGTTTACCCCGGTCACATAGTTTTCTATGCTTCCGGGGATGCTCGAACTTGCCGCCTTCCTGCGACGCGAAATCCTTTGGAGATGAATTAGCGATTTACATATTATTTTCGCTAATGCTTCGTGCAAACGTGGCATCCCTGCGCCAGACTTTGTACAATGCAACGCCCCGGAAGAGCAGATCGCTTGCCGGGGCGTTTCTTTTTAACCCTCCACGGGCCACAACGTGTAACAACGAGGCCGGAAAAAATTATGTCTGAATTAGTTAACACCTCTGAAGTCGTCATTCCTGCGGTTCCAAATAAAAATGGAAAAATTAACCTGCTGGATCTGAACCGTCAGCAAATGCGCGAATTCTTCAAAGAGATGGGCGAAAAACCGTTTCGTGCCGATCAGGTCATGAAGTGGATGTACCACTATTGCAGCGACAACTTTGATGACATGACTGACATCAATAAGGTGCTGCGTAACAAGCTGAAAGAAGTGGCTGAAATTCGCGCCCCGGAAGTGGTGGAAGAGCAGCGTTCTTCTGACGGTACGATCAAATGGGCCATCGCGGTTGGCGATCAGCGTGTCGAAACCGTGTATATCCCGGAAGACGATCGCGCAACCCTGTGTGTTTCTTCACAGGTCGGTTGTGCATTAGAGTGTAAATTCTGCTCTACGGCGCAACAGGGCTTTAACCGTAACCTGCGGGTATCGGAGATCATTGGTCAGGTCTGGCGCGCGGCGAAGATCGTCGGTGCGGTTAAGGCTACGGGCGTGCGTCCTATTACCAACGTGGTGATGATGGGGATGGGTGAGCCGCTGCTCAACCTGACCAACGTGGTTCCGGCGATGGAAATCATGCTCGATGACTTCGGTTTTGGGCTGTCCAAGCGTCGCGTCACGCTCTCCACCTCAGGCGTTGTTCCTGCGCTGGATAAACTGGGTGATATGATTGACGTCGCGCTGGCGATTTCTCTGCATGCACCGAACGATGAAATTCGTGACGAAATTGTACCGATCAACAAGAAGTACAATATCGAAACATTCCTTGGCGCGGTTCGTCGTTATCTGGAGAAATCCAACGCTAACCAGGGTCGTGTAACCATTGAGTATGTGATGTTAGATCACATCAATGATGGCACTGAACACGCGCATCAGCTGGCTGAACTGCTGAAAGATACGCCGTGTAAGATCAACCTGATCCCGTGGAACCCGTTCCCGGGCGCGCCGTATGGCCGTAGTTCTAACAGCCGTATCGATCGTTTCTCCAAAGTGTTGATGAGCTATGGTTTCACCACCATTGTGCGTAAAACACGTGGCGATGACATTGATGCAGCCTGTGGTCAGCTGGCGGGCGACGTTATCGACCGTACCAAGCGTACTCTGCGTAAGCGTATGCAGGGCGACGCTATCGACATTAAGACCGTTTGATGTTGGCGCACTACGGTATAATTCCTGTACCGTAGTGCAACGTAAGCCATATGAGGTTTTTTGTTGTCGTCGTCAGGTCAATAATAACGGTGCGTTTTTGTCGACTTTAAGGCAGTATGTAACGGCGTAACAAGTGTTTAGCCCTCAGGTTTACGCCGTTTTGTCATTGATAGTCTGACCGTTTTATACTGTCTGACGAAGGTTAACTGACCAGATGTTTCGCGGTGTGGGTGAGCATTGTGGCTCGCCGGCATCAGAACCCAAATTTACGCAGCTGTAGCGAATGAATACTGAAGCCACGCACGACAAAAATGAAACACTATCCACCGGCGTTCGTCTGCGCAATGCCCGTGAACAACTCGGATTCAGCCAGCAGGCAGTCGCGGAGCGACTTTGCCTGAAGGTCTCCACGGTACGCGATATTGAAGAAGATAAGGCGCCAGCCGATCTTGCTTCAACATTCCTGCGTGGGTATATCCGTTCTTATGCGCGTCTGGTGCATATTCCTGAAGAAGAACTGTTGCCAGGGCTGGAAAAACAGGCTCCGATTCGACCAGCTAAAGTCGCACCGATGCAGAGCTTCTCGCTCGGTAAGCGTCGTAAGAAACGCGACGGCTGGTTAATGACCTTTACCTGGCTGGTACTGTTTGTCGTTGTCGGACTGACAGGCGCCTGGTGGTGGCAGAACCATAAAGCACAGCAGGAAGAGATCACCACCATGGCCGATCAATCCTCTGCTGAGCTGAATGCCGGTAAAGAGGGTGCGCAGAACGTACCGTTAGATACCAGCGCCGCAGCGGGGCAGGATACCCCTCCGGCTCCTGACGATAGTGCGGTAGCGGACGCAGCGCCAACGTCAGACGTTGCGGCGACCCCGGCACCCGCCGCTGATGCGCAGCAGAACGCCGTTGTTGCCCCTTCTCAGGCTAACGTCGATACCGCAGCTACAGCGCCAACAGCGCCAGCTACTGCGGCTCCTCTGCCGACCGATCAGGCTGGTGTGACTACACCTGCAGCCGATCCTAACGCGCTGGTGATGAACTTTACCGCTGATTGCTGGCTGGAAGTAACCGATGCAACCGGTAAAAAACTGTTCAGCGGGATGCAGCGTAAAGACGGCAATCTAAACCTGACCGGTCAGGCGCCGTACAAACTGAAAATTGGCGCCCCGGCGGCAGTGCAGATTCAGTTCCAGGGTAAACCTGTCGATCTGAGTCGTTTTATCAGAACTAACCAGGTTGCGCGTCTGACCGTTAATGCCGAACAATCACCGGCTCAGTAACAGACGGCAATGCGGGAGATTTTTTAATGCATAACCAGGCTCCAATTCAACGTAGAAAATCGACACGCATTTACGTTGGGAACGTGCCGATCGGCGATGGTGCGCCCATCGCCGTACAGTCTATGACCAATACACGCACCACGGATGTGGAAGCGACGGTTAATCAGATTAAAGCGCTGGAACGCGTAGGCGCAGACATTGTTCGTGTCTCTGTACCGACAATGGATGCCGCAGAAGCGTTCAGGCTTATCAAACAGCAGGTTAACGTCCCGCTGGTTGCCGATATACACTTCGACTATCGTATCGCACTGAAGGTGGCGGAATACGGTGTTGATTGCCTGCGTATTAACCCAGGTAATATCGGCAGTGAAGAGCGTATTCGCATGGTGGTGGATTGCGCTCGTGATAAAAATATTCCTATCCGTATCGGCGTCAACGCCGGATCGCTGGAAAAAGATCTGCAGGAAAAATACGGTGAACCGACGCCGCAGGCGCTGCTGGAATCCGCTATGCGCCACGTGGATCATCTCGATCGTCTGAACTTCGATCAATTCAAAGTCAGTGTTAAAGCGTCTGACGTGTTCCTCGCCGTAGAATCCTATCGCCTGCTGGCGAAACAGATCGATCAACCGCTGCATCTGGGGATTACCGAAGCCGGTGGCCTGCGTAGTGGTTCGGTGAAGTCCGCGATCGGCCTTGGCCTGCTGTTATCTGAAGGGATCGGCGATACGCTGCGTGTTTCTCTGGCGGCCGATCCGGTGGAAGAGATCAAAGTTGGTTTCGATATCCTGAAATCGCTGCGCATTCGCGCGCGCGGGATCAACTTCATCGCTTGCCCAACCTGTTCGCGTCAGGAGTTTGACGTTATTGGTACGGTTAACGCGCTGGAGCAACGCCTGGAAGATATCATTACGCCAATGGACGTTTCGATCATCGGCTGCGTGGTAAACGGTCCTGGTGAAGCGCTGGTTTCTACGCTGGGCGTGACGGGCGGTAACAAGAAAAGCGGCCTGTATGAAGACGGCGTGCGTAAGGACAGACTCGATAACGACGACATGATTACGCAGCTTGAAGCCCGCATCCGCGCTAAAGCCAGTATTCTGGACGAAGCGCGTCGTATCGACGTGCAGCAGCTTGAAAAATAACAACGTGATGGGAAGCGTCGTGCTTCCCGTGTATGATTGAACCCGCATGGCGCCCGCATTGTTCGGGTTAGCGCTGAGGGTTCATTTTTATATTCATAAAGAGAATAAACGTGGCAAAAAACATTCAAGCCATTCGCGGCATGAACGATTATCTGCCTGGCGAAACCGCCATCTGGCAGCGCATTGAAGGCACTCTCAAAAACGTGCTCGGTAGCTACGGTTACAGTGAAATCCGCTTGCCGATTGTAGAGCAGACCCCGTTATTCAAACGCGCGATCGGTGAAGTCACCGACGTGGTTGAAAAAGAGATGTATACCTTTGAGGACCGTAATGGCGACAGCCTGACGTTGCGTCCTGAAGGGACTGCGGGCTGCGTACGCGCCGGCATCGAACATGGTCTCCTGTACAATCAGGAACAGCGTCTGTGGTATATCGGGCCGATGTTCCGCCACGAACGTCCGCAGAAAGGACGCTATCGTCAATTCCATCAGCTGGGTGTCGAAGTGTTTGGCCTGCAAGGCCCGGACATCGATGCAGAACTGATTATGCTGACCGCTCGCTGGTGGCGCGCGCTGGGTATTTCTCAGCATGTCAGCCTTGAGCTGAACTCAATCGGTTCACTTGAAGCCCGCGCTAACTACCGTGATGCGCTGGTCGCCTACCTGGAACTGCATAAAGAGAAACTGGACGAAGACTGCAAGCGTCGTATGTACACCAACCCGCTGCGCGTTCTCGACTCCAAAAACCCGGAAGTACAGGCGCTGCTCAACGACGCGCCTGCGCTGGGCGACTATCTTGATGACGACTCTCGCGAGCACTTCGCGGGCTTGTGCAAACTGCTGGAGTCCGCAGGCATTGCCTACACCGTCAATCAGCGTCTGGTTCGTGGTCTTGATTACTACAACCGCACCGTATTTGAGTGGGTCACCAGCAGCCTTGGCTCTCAGGGTACCGTGTGTGCCGGTGGTCGTTACGACGGTCTGGTAGAGCAACTTGGCGGTCGTGCAACGCCTGCCGTGGGCTTTGCCATGGGTCTGGAACGACTTGTTTTGTTAGTTCAGGCAGTTAATCCGGAATTTAACGCAGATCCTGTTGTCGATATATACCTGGTTGCTTCAGGGGCGGACACGCAGTCGGCGGCAATGACGCTTGCAGAACGTCTGCGCGATGACGTTCCTGGGGTGAAACTGATGACAAACCACGGCGGCGGCAACTTTAAGAAACAGTTTGCCCGTGCCGATAAGTGGGGCGCCCGCGTTGCACTGGTACTGGGCGAGTCCGAAGTGGCTGACGGTACTGTTGTAGTGAAGGATTTGCGCTCTGGTGAGCAAACGGCAGTAGCGCAGGATAGCGTTGCCGCGCATTTGCGCACTCTACTGGGCTAAGGAGAAGGACAGCGTGGAAATTTACGAGAACGAACACGATCAGGTTGATGCGGTAAAACGCTTCTTTGCTGAAAACGGCAAAGCGCTGGCTGTTGGGATCATTTTAGGGGTTGGCGCGCTGGTTGGTTGGCGTTACTGGACCAGCCATCAGACGGAGTCCGCACGCTCTGCTTCTCTGGCGTATCAAAATACGGTGTCTGCGGTTAGCGCGGGTAAACCGGACAGCATTCCTGCTGCAGAGAAATTTGCTGCAGAGAATAAAAATACCTATGGCGCGCTGGCTTCACTGGAACTTGCGCAGCAGTTTGTTGACCAAAATGAACTTGAGAAAGCCGCAACTCAGCTGCAACAGGGCTTGGCTGCGACCAGCGATGAAAATCTCAAAGCGGTGATTAACCTGCGTCTGGCGCGTGTTCAGGTTCAGCTTAAACAAGCCGATACCGCACTGAAAACGCTCGACACCATTAAGGGTGAAGGGTGGACGGCCATTGTTGCCGATCTGCGTGGTGAAGCGTTGCTGAGCAAAGGCGACAAACAAGGTGCGCGTAGCGCATGGGAAGCGGGTGTGAAAAGCGATGCCTCTCCTGCTCTGAGCGAAATGATGCAGATGAAAATCAATAATTTGTCCATCTGAGAGGGACCCGATGCAATTGCGTAAATTACTTCTGCCAGGGCTGCTTTCCGTTACCCTATTGAGCGGCTGTTCACTGTTTAGTGGCGAAGAAGATGTCGTTAAGATGTCCCCATTACCGGTGGTTGAGAACCAGTTTACTCCGTCTACGGACTGGAGCACCTCCGTAGGTAACGGTATTGGTGATTTCTATTCCAATCTTCATCCTGCGCTGGCGGATAACGTTGTCTATGCAGCCGATCGCGCCGGTGTCGTTAAGGCGTTGAATGCGGACGATGGCAAAGAAGTCTGGTCTGTTAATCTGGGTGAGAAAGACGGCTGGTTCTCCCGTGCATCTGCACAGCTTTCTGGCGGTGTAACCGTGTCCGGCGGACATGTTTACATTGGCAGCGAAAAAGCACAGGTTTATGCGTTGAATACCAGCGATGGTACCACCGCATGGCAGACGAAAGTCGCCGGTGAAGCGCTGTCTCGTCCTGTTGTGAGCGATGGCGTAGTATTGATCCACACCAGCAACGGCCAGTTGCAGGCATTAAACGAAGCTGACGGCGCCATCAAATGGACCGTTAACCTCGACATGCCTTCTCTGTCTCTGCGTGGTGAATCCGCTCCGGCAACCGCCTTTGGCGCAGCTATTGTTGGCGGTGATAACGGTCGCGTGAGCGCCGTGCTGATGCAGCAAGGCCAGATGATTTGGCAGCAGCGTATCTCTCAGGCGACAGGCCCAACGGAAATCGATCGTCTGAGCGACGTTGATACCACGCCGGTTATCGTCAATGGCGTTGTTTACGCGCTGGCTTATAATGGTAACCTGACGGCGCTGGATCTGCGCAGCGGTCAGATTATGTGGAAACGCGAACTAGGCTCGGTGAATGATTTCATCGTCGACGGTAACCGTATCTACCTGGTTGACCAGAACGACCGCGTGCTGGCGCTGACCACCGATGGCGGCGTGACGCTGTGGACGCAAAGCGATCTGCTGCACCGTCTGCTGACGTCCCCGGTATTGTATAATGGCAATCTGGTCGTCGGTGATAGCGAAGGCTATCTGCACTGGATTAACGTTGACGATGGCCGTTTTGTTGCCCAGCAGAAAGTCGACAGCTCCGGTTTCCTGACAGAGCCGGTCTCTGCTGATGGTAAACTGCTGATCCAGGCGAAAGACGGTACGCTGTACTCTATTACGCGTTAATCGTCGCGGCCGCTCGCTTTGAAAAACGGCTCCTGGTGCAGGGGCCGTTTTACTGTTTTTAACAACGGAGCAAAAATGTGCCCGTTGTCTGATGATTTTTTAAATGAGGCTTTAAACATGGTACCTGTGGTCGCGCTTGTCGGGCGCCCTAACGTTGGCAAATCCACGTTATTTAACCGTCTAACTCGCACCCGAGATGCGCTGGTTGCGGATTTCCCGGGTCTGACTCGTGACCGTAAGTACGGTCGTGCGGAAATTGAAGGCCGTGAGTTTATCTGTATTGATACCGGCGGTATTGATGGCACCGAAGACGGTGTTGAAACCCGTATGGCAGAACAGTCGCTGCTGGCTATCGAAGAAGCAGACGTTGTGCTGTTCATGGTGGACGCGCGTGCAGGCCTGATGCCTGCGGATGAAGCTATTGCGAAACATCTGCGTTCGCGCCAGAAACCGACGTTCCTGGTCGCTAACAAAACTGACGGACTCGATCCTGACCAGGCGGTTGTTGATTTCTACTCGCTGGGTCTGGGTGAAATTTATCCGATCGCGGCGTCCCATGGTCGTGGCGTCCTCAGCCTGCTGGAGCATGTTCTGCTGCCGTGGATGGATGACGTTGCTCCTCAGGAAGAAGTGGATGAAGACGCAGAATACTGGGCGCAGCTGGAAGCCAAAGAAAACGGCGAAGAAGAGCTTGAGGACGATTTCAACCCGCAGGACCTGCCGATCAAACTGGCGATTGTTGGTCGTCCGAACGTAGGTAAGTCTACACTTACTAACCGTATTCTCGGCGAAGACCGCGTAGTGGTTTACGACATGCCGGGAACCACGCGTGACAGTATTTATATTCCGATGCAGCGCGATGAGCGCGAATATGTGCTCATCGATACCGCGGGCGTGCGTAAGCGTGGCAAAATTACCGAAGCGGTAGAAAAATTCTCAGTAATCAAAACGCTGCAGGCAATTGAAGATGCCAACGTGGTGATGCTGGTGATTGACGCGCGTGAAGGGATTTCCGATCAGGACCTGTCGCTGCTGGGCTTTATCCTCAATAGTGGGCGCTCACTTGTTATCGTTGTGAACAAGTGGGATGGCCTGACGCAGGAAGTAAAAGAGCAGGTCAAAGAGACGCTGGACTTCCGTCTGGGCTTTATTGATTTTGCGCGCGTACACTTTATCTCGGCGCTGCACGGTAGCGGCGTGGGCAATCTGTTTGAATCGGTCCGTGAAGCATACGATAGCTCTACACGTCGCGTGAGTACCGCAATGCTGACGCGCATCATGACCATGGCAGTAGAAGATCATCAGCCGCCGCTGGTGCGTGGCTGTCTCTTATACACATCTCCGAGCCCACGAGACTGCAGCT
>ENA-OZMM01000107-OZMM01000107.1-human-gut-metagenome-genome-assembly--contig:-NODE-107-length-24743-cov-7.230274_pt1 | contig 24743 bp, 17 predicted proteins | sample MGYA00244193_ERZ653821 | MGnify/ENA primary metagenome ERZ653821 (study PRJEB26926, sample SAMN06164832) | human gut metagenome | biome: ENVO:00009003; feature: ENVO:2100002; material: ENVO:00002003...
CGGCAGCGTCAGATGTGTATAAGAGACAGCTTCTCGCCGATGTCCAGACCTTCCTTGTCGGCGGGGATGGCAGCGGCGTCAACGGTGGTGACGTCGATGGGGCCGTCGATGGGGTCGGGGAAGGAATCGGCAACGACCACGTCCACAGGCAGGAGCAGCTTGACGCCCTTGGCTTCCGCCTTGGCCATCATGTCCTTGCAGTAGTCGATCTTGCTCTCGTCCAGCAGGGACTTGCCAACGGCGTAGCCCTTGGCGGCAAGGAAGGTATAGGCCATGCCGCCGCCGATGATCAGGGTGTCCACCTTTTCCAGCAGGTTATTGATGACATTCAGCTTGTCGGAGACCTTTGCGCCGCCCAGAACAGCGACGAAGGGACGCTCGGGGTCGGACAGGGCCTTGCCCATGATGGAAACTTCCTTCTGAACGAGGAAGCCGCTGACGGCGGGCAGATAATCGGCCACACCGGCGGTGGAAGAATGGGCGCGGTGGGCAGTGCCGAAAGCGTCGTTGACGAACACGTCCGCCAGAGAGGCCAGAGCCTTGCTCAGCTCGGGATCGTTCTTGGTCTCGCCCTTCTCAAACCGGGTGTTCTCCAGCAGCATCACGTCGCCGTTCTTCAGCGCGGCGGCCTTGGCCTTGGCGTCCTCGCCTGCCACATCGGCGGCCATGATGACTTCCTTGCCCAGCAGCTCGCTGATGCGCTTCGCCACGATCTTCAGGCTCAGCTCGGGCTTCCATTCGCCCTTGGGCTTGCCCATGTGGGAGCAGAGGATGACCTTTGCGTTGTGGTCAACCAGATACTTGATGGTGGGCATGGCGGCGACAATCCGCTTGTCGGAGGTGATGACGCCGTTCTTGGTGGGAACATTGAAGTCGCAGCGGCACAGGACCCGCTTGCCGGCTACGTCGATGTCCTCGATGGACTTCTTATTGTAGTTCATGATAACTCCTCCATATTCTCGGGAGGTCACTCCCGCATTTTACCAAAGTCGCGCAAATTGGGAAACGACAGCTGACGCAGTGCCTCGTAGACGGTGACGGCAACCGCATTGCTCAGGTTCAGACTCCGGGCATCCGGACGCATGGGAATGCGAACACACGCGTCGTAGTGCGCCCGAAGGAAGTCCTCCGGAAGTCCCTTAGTCTCCTTCCCGAAAAACAGGTAGCAGCCGTCGTGAAAGGCAGCCTCGGTATAGCTCCTCGGCGCTTTCGTGGACAGGCACCACATTTCCTCCACCTGATTCTTCGCGAAGAAGTCCTCCAGATTTTCGTAGTCCCGAACCTCCACCATGTGCCAGTAATCCAGACCCGCACGGCGGACGGCCTTTTCAGAGATGTCAAAGCCCAGCGGCCGTATCAGGTGCAGACGGCAGCCTGTTGCGGCGCAGGTGCGGGCGATATTGCCGCAGTTCTGCGGTATCTCCGGTTCCACCAGAACAATATTCAGCATGCACATCACCCCGGTGGCAGTCGCGTCGGACTGTTTTCTCAAAATTCGCTCGTCTTCTATTGTAAGTCAAACGGGCGGTAAAATCAATCGGAAAAAATGTTAATTTTCAACTTTTTTATAGTATTCACATAAAAAATGGACATTGGGGCAGAATTTTGTGAATAATGCAGAAACTTGCATAATTTGTGCCGTTTTTTCGGAAAAATCCCCGCCGATGCAGGAAAAAACGTTTCCAAAAAATCAACCGGGAACCCGGACAAAATCCCGGTTCCCGGTGAAATTTCGCTACATTATGGTTTAGAGCAGTTTTTCCTTGTTCCGCAAGGGAAATCCGTTATTTCCCCACGCGTCCGTACAGCTTTGTGGCAGCGTAAATTCTCGCGGCCAGAGCGTCGGAGTCAAAGCCCTTTTCCGCGCGCCACGTCCAGTTGGCGCTGGACAGCGTACCGGGAAAGTTCATGCGAGCTTCCTTGCCCAGTTCCAGATAGTCCTGCATCTGCACCACGCACAGCCGGGACACGGAACCCATGCAGCCGCGAATCATGCCCCGGATATAGCCCTCTTCCCGGTTCAGTCCGAGATAGGTTTTCGCGCAGGCCACATCCTCCGGCGCGGCTTCGTCAAACCACTGCTTCAGGGTCACGTTGTCGTGGGTGCCGGTGTAGCACACGGAGTCCACGGGGTACAGATGGGGCATGTAGTCGCTTTCCTCCCGGGAGTCGAAGGCAAATTCCAGAACCTTCATGCCGGGATAGCCGGAGTCCTGCTGCAACTTCCGCACCTCGGGGGTGATAAAGCCCAGATCTTCGGCAATGAATTCCAGATTGGGCAGAGCCTGCTGAATGGTGCGGATGAAGTCCATTCCGGGGCCTTTCACCCACTTGCCGTTCCGCGCGGTGGTATCTCCTGCGGGCACCGACCAGTAGCTTTCAAAGCCGCGGAAATGATCCAGACGGATAACGTCGTACAGCTTTCCGGCGGCCGTCAGGCGCTGAATCCACCAGAAATAATGAGTCTGCGCCATCTTTTTCCAGTCGTAAATTGGGTTGCCCCAGAGCTGACCGTCCGCGGTGAAGGAATCCGGGGGGCAGCCCGCCACCTGTTCCGGATGGCGGCTTTCGTCCAGCTGGAAGAGTTCCGGATTTGCCCACACGTCCGCCGAATCCAGCGGCACGTAAATGGGAACGTCGCCGATGATCCGGACGCCCTTGGCATTGGCGTAGCTGCGCAGCGCCTTCCACTGCCTGTCAAATTCGTACTGAACAAAGTATTGCAGCCGGATCTCATCAGACAGCTCCCGGCGCTTTTCCGTCAGCGCGTCGGCCTTGCGCAGACGCAGGGCTTCCGGCCAGTCCAGCCATGGCTTGCCGCCGAGGGTGTCCTTCAACGCCGTGAACAGAGCATAGTCTTCCAGCCAGTTCCGGTTCTGCTCCACGAAAGTCTCATAGGCACCATCCGGCGTGAAGCGCTGAAACGCCAGCCGCAGCACGTTCATCCGATGAGCGTACATGGCTCCAAAATCCACCCGCGCCGGATTGCTGCCCCATGGAATGTTCTGGATTTCCTCTTTTTTCAGCAGTCCCTCGTCTGCCAGCCTGTCCAGATCGATGAGATAATGGTTGCCCGCGCAGGCGCCCAGAGACTGATAGGGGGAATCGCCGTAGCCGGTGGGAGTCAGGGGCAAGATCTGCCAGTACCGCTGTCCGGCCCTGACCAGAAAGTCCACAAAGGCATAGGCGTCCTTCCCCATGGTGCCGATGCCGTAAGGGGCCGGCAGGGAGGTAATATGCATCAAAATTCCGCTTTCGCGCATTGCAATGGTCTCCTTAATTGATACCGCTTTACGTTCTTATCGAAAAACAGCATCTGTGATATGTGATCGTTCATTAAAATGCTCAATTCAGAATTGAGCATTTTAATGGATTATCAGTGTGAAATTTCCCGGATGCTCTCCCGGGAGAGGATCTCAAAGGGTACCGTCTCGTGACAGGCGGGCGCGTTCCGCTCGATATTCCCCAGCAGAATTTCCACGCTGCGCTTTGCCAGCAGGGAAACGGTCTGACGGACGGTGGCCAGTCTCGGCACCAGGAAGCTGCTCAGCGGCAGGCCGTCCACGCCCATGACCGACACGTCCTCCGGCACCTGCAGGCCGTTGTCCTGCAAGGCGCGGATGGCGCCGATGGCCATCACGTCGGCGGTGGCGAAAATCGCGGTGAACCGGCAGCCCTTATCCAGCAGCGCCTTGGTCGCCTGATACCCCGCCTGATAGGAATAGCGCACGCCCTGATAGTCCCGCTTGGGGTCGAAGGGGATGCCGTGGGCAGTGAAGGACTGCATACAGCCCTCGTAGCGCAGACGGCTGGTGTCGGAAATGGCCCGGTCGCCGCCGATGATGGCAATACGGCTATGTCCCAGACGAATCAACGTATCCATGGCGCTGCACGCGGCCTCCCGGTCGTCGGTGGAGACGCTGGACAGGTTGTCAAAGGACAGCATGGAGGCGTCGTTGGTGACCACGACACAGGGAACGTCAATGCCCCCGAAATCCCGGATGAAATTCTCGTTGTTGCCGCCGAGGAACAGGATGCCCAGAGGCTTCTTTTCCCGGCACAGCTGCGCGGCTCGGCGAACTTCGTTTTCGTCCTCGTCCATGTAGTCCACCACCAGCTGGTAGTGGGTCTGGGCGATCAGGGTCTGGATGGACTCCACCATCTCCCCGAACAGCTCGTTTCCGATACCCTTGACCACCACCAGAATGGTAGTGGAGTGGTGCTGCTTGAGCTGCTTGGCGTTGACGTTCAGCTGAAAGCCGCTTTCGGCGGCGGCCTCCAGGATTTCCTGCCTTGCCCGCTCGCTGACGTTGGGATGATTGTTCAGCGCCCGGGAAACGGTGCCGACGGCATAGCCGGTCTTTGCAGCCAGATCTTTGATTGTCATGGCATCTGCCGCCCCTCTCTTTTCGGAATCTTTGAAATGCCCACCGGCTGTATAAACAGCCGGTGGGTATAAAATCAGTTAGAAGAGATTATCCCTTTACCGCGCCGGCAGCGACGCCCTTGATGATGTACTTCTGGCAGAACAGGTAGACAATGATGATGGGCAGAATGGCCATCATGATGATCGCCATAGTCGCGCCCAGATCCACGGTGCCGTAGCTGCCCTTCAGGTACTGGACGTGGATGGGGATGGTGCGGTACTTGGTGATGTCCAGAACCAGATACGGCAGGAGATAGTCGTTCCAGACCCACATCAGCTCCAGAATGCCAACGGAAATGAGGGTGGGCTTCAGCATGGGAAGCACCACGTTGAAGTAGGTGCGCACGGGACCGCAGCCGTCAATGGACGCCGCTTCCTCGATTTCCAGAGGCAGGCCCTTGACGAAGCCCACGAACATGAAGATGGCAAGCCCCGCGCCGAAGCCCAGATAGATCACGGGAATCGTCCAGGGGGTGTTCAGCTTCAGGGAGTCGGCGGTGGAGGTCAGGGTGAACATGACCATCTGGAAGGGAACGATCATGGAGAACAGGCACAGATAGTAGAAGAACTTGGCAAAGCCGCTCTGCACCCGGGCAATGTACCATGCCGCCATGGAGCAGCACAGCAGGATCAGCGCCGTGGAAACCACGCTGATGAACAGGCTGTAGCCCACGGACTTGAGGAAGGGGTAATTGCCGAAGGTCATACCCTTGACATAGTTGGCAAAGCCCACGAAGCTCTCCGAATTGGGCAGGGCAAACACGTCCAGATTGATGGCATTGTTGGACTTCAGGGAGTTGACGACAACCTCGTAAATGGGCATGATCCACACAAGGCAGATCAGCACGAAGGCGACGGTCAGCACCGTGCTGCCGGCGGAATATTCTTTGGTTTTCATTCTGTCTTTACGCATCACTGCTGCACCTCCTTGCGGCGGGTCGCGGCCTGCTGGGCAATGGCCAGAACGGCCACCAGAATGAAGAAGATAACAGCCTTTGCCTGGGCAACGCCGTGCCAATTCTTATTGATGTTGTAGGTGGAGTAAATGTTCAGCGCCAGCAGCTCGGTCTGGTTGAACTTCGAGCCATTCTGGATGACGCTGGGCAGACCGCCGGTCAGCGCCAGGTTCTGGTCGAACAGCTTGAAGGAGTTGGTCAGGGTCAGGAAGGTGCAGGTGGTGATGGAGGGCATCACGTTGGGAATGATGACCCTGAACAGCGTCTGGCTGCCGCTGGCGCCGTCAATTTCAGCGGCCTCCAGCATGTCTCCGGGGACGGCCTGAAGCCCGGCGATGTAAATGATCATCATATAGCCGATCTGCTGCCAGGCCACCAGAATGACCAGCCCCCAGAAGCCGTAGGTGGCGTTGGCGGTGAGGTAGGTGGAATAGTTCCGCAGAATGCCGTCAAAAATCATGCTCCATATGTAGCCCAGCACCACGCCGCCGATCAGGTTGGGCATGAAGAACACGGTGCGAAACAGGTTGGAGCCGCGCATCTTCTGGGTCAGGGCATAGGCGATGAAGAAGGCCAGCACATTGATCAGAAGAATGGAGACCACGGCGAAAAAGGCGGTGTTCTTGAAGGCGTTCCAGAAGCTGACGTCCGTCCAGATTTTGGAATAATTCGTCAGGCCGACCCATTTGGCATCCTTGGGAATATTGAAGGTGCAGAAGGACAGGTAGATGCCCTGCAAAAACGGCCAGACGAAGCCGATGCAGAAGGCAGCGAACACGGGGAGGATGAACAGCGGCGCCCACCGCTGAATGGGACGGCGGATCAGTCGGCTGTTCAGCCCGGCGCCGTCATTTTTTTTGCTCAATGAGATTCCCTCGCTTTCCTGTATTGTATTTTTATTATATTTGGCTGCTTACCAAAATAACCGTGTCAGAACGGAACTGCGTTCCGGTGCTGCCGCGCAGGACAGGAGGCTGCATCCGCCCAAAAGCCGACGTACCCTCCCACCCTGTGCAGGCCGGGACATTCAAAGGGGCGGGCTTACCGCCCGCCCCTCTGGGTTTCAGTTGTGGTGTGCCGATCAGCCGTTCACAGTCTTGTACTCGATGGCCCAGCCGTCAACGAAAGCGGTCTTAACAGCTTCCCAGTTGGCGTCGGTGGGATCAGCGGAGTAAGCGGCCAGAGCGGTGACAACGGTAGCTCTCCAGGAGTCCACGTTGGGGGTGTAGTTGAACGCCCAGGTCACAGCGTAGTTGCCCTTAGCCAGCAGATCGTTGCCGTCAACGATGAACTTGTTGGCGGAAGCGGGGCAGCTCTTGAAGGGAACACCGCCCAGCTGCTCGACCACGACAGCGGAAGCGTCGGGATCGGTGACCAGCCAATACAGGAAGTCCAGAGAAGCCTGGATGTCCTCTTCCTTGGCCTGGCTGTTGATTGCCCAGCAGTTCTCGGTGCCGGAGCACAGGCCGGCCTTCTCTTCGCCGTCAACGCCGCAGTAGATGGGGATCATGGCGATCTCGTCGGGGTTCAGGTTGAACTTATCGGCGGTCAGGGCCGCGTACTCCCAAGTGCCGTTCTGGTAGAAGACAGCCTTGCCTTCGCCGAACTCAGCCTCGGACTGGTCGCCGGTGGCGGCGGACAGAGTGGTGGGGTCAGCGGCGGAATCGGTGATGTACAGATCCCAGATGTTGCGGAAGTTGTCCAGGTAGGTGCCCTTGATCTCGGCGGGCTGCTCTTTCACGCCGTCGTCACGGAACTCATAGTAGAGGGGCATGTTGGCCAGGTGACCGGAGAAGCGCCAGGAAGAGGAGCCTTCCAGGCCGGCGGAGGAGAAGGCATCGAAGCCCAACTCAGCGGCGCGGGCGTGGATGTCGTCAGCGACAGCCTTCAGGGACGCAAAGTCCTTGATCTCATCCAGAGAGTGGCCGGCATCGGCCAGCAGCTTGGTGTTGACGATGATACCGAAGGTCTCGTAGCAGTAGCCCATGGCCTTCAGCTCACCGGCCTCGTTGTAGAGGTTGAAGTCGTTGGTGGTCAGCTCACCGGCGAGAGGCGTTCCGGTCAGATCCAGAGCGTACTCATCCCAGTCCTTCAGGCCGGACATGTTGCCGATGTTGTAGACGGTGGGAGCGCCGTCCTTGCCCATCTGGGCGTTCAGGGTGTTGGAGTAGTCGCCGGAAGCAGCGGTTACGACCTTGACAGGCACGCCGGTCTTCTCGGTGTAGCTGGCGGCCAGACCCTGCAGAGCCTGGTCGAACTCGGGCTTGAAGTTCAGGTAGTAGACGGAACCGGCAGCGGCGGGCGCGTCGGTCTTGGCCTCGGTGGCGGGAGTGTCAACCTTGGCTTCGGTGGGAGCCTTGGTCTCGGTAGTGGTCTTGGAGCCGCAGGCGGCCAGACCCATTACCATGACAACTGCCAGCAGCAATGCAATCAGCTTTTTCATTTGTGTTTCCTCCTATTTTCGTTCCGGCAGAGCCGGATGGTGGTTTGGAAACGATTCCAACGTTTCCATGTCAACATCATAGCGCACTTTATCCAAAAGTGCAACTGAAATTTTTTCTTTTTTGAAAGTTCTGCATATTCAACAATTTTCGGTGCGCTGTTTTGGTGATTATTTCGGCTATCCCGGGATTTGCGGCCGTTTTTACCGATTGCAGACGGCGCCGCCACTTTTTGGGTGACAGCGCCGCGGATGTTACTTCTTATATAAGATACGAATGGAATTCAGGACGCACAGCAGCGCCACGCCGGAATCGGCGATCACCGCCAGCCACATGGAGGCATAGCCGCACAGGCCGAGGATCATGACCGCCAGCTTCACCGCCAGAGCGAACACCACATTCTGCCACGCAATCCGGGCGGTCTGTCTGGAAATGCGGAGCGCCTGCGGCACCGCCGCCACGTCGGAGGTCATGAACACCACGTCCGCCGCCTCGATGGCCGCGTCCGCGCCGCTGCCCATGGCCGCGCCTACGTCCGCACCGGCCAGCACGGGGGCGTCGTTGATGCCGTCGCCGACGAACATGGCCGTGCCCTTGGTCTCCCGGATGGATTGCAGCCGCTCAAGCTTCTGCTGGGGCAGCAGTCCCGCGTGGACTTCCCGGATACCTACGGCTCCGGCAACGGCCTTGGCCGATTCCTCGGCGTCGCCGGTGAGCATCACCGTCTCGATGCCGCTGTCCCGCAGGGCGCGGACGGCGTTCTCCGCGCCGGTCTTGATGGTGTCGGCGATGAGCAGGTAGCCCTGATAAACGCCGTCCACCGCCACCAGCACCTTGGTGCCATATTCCCTGGACTTGGGGAAGGACACGCCCCTCTCCGTCAGCAGCCGCTCGTTGCCGCAGAGGACTTCTTTGCCGTCCAGCTTCGCCCGGATGCCCCGTCCGGCCAGCTCTTCCAGCTCCTCGGGACGGCGCAGCTCCATATTCCGCGCCTTGGCCGCTGCGACGATGCTCTCGGCGATGGGGTGGGTGGACTGCTGCTCGCAGTTGGCGCAAATCTCCAGCAGCTCGTCGCCGCCCACGATCTTCTGCACGGTAAAGTCGCCCTTGGTGATGGTGCCGGTCTTATCCATGATGACGGCCTTGATCTTGCTCATGGCCTCCATGGACTGGCCGCCCTTAAAGAGGATCCCCCGCTTGCTGCCCGCGCCGATGCCGGCGAAGAAGGCCAGCGGTACGCTGAGAACCAGAGCGCAGGGGCAGCTCATGACCAGAAATGTCAGAGCGGTGTAGACCCATTTGCCCCAGTCGCCAGTGATGAGGGAGGGAATGATCGCCGTCAGCACGGCAGCGCCCACTACGATGGGGGTGTAGACCCGTGCAAAACGGGTGATGAAGCGGTCGATCCTGGGCTTGCTGGCAGCGGCGTTTTCCACGCTGTCCAGAATGCGGGTGACCATGGATTCGGACAGGGCCTTTTCCACCCGGACGGTGAGCTGACCTGTGGTGTTGACGCAGCCGGAGACCACGCTGTCTCCCTCGGCTACGGAAACCGGCACCGGCTCGCCGGTGATGGGGGCAGTGTCAATGCGGCTGCTGCCGCTGACCACGATGCCGTCCAGCGGGATACGGTCGCCGGGACGAACCAGCACGATGTCGCCGATGTTCGCTTCTCCTGCGGGAATTTCCCGCACCGTCTCGCCGTCCACCAGCTGCACCACCTCGGGGCGCAGGTCAACAGCTTCCATAATTTGGCTGCGGCTGCGGGCGACGGCTCTGTCTTCAAAGTATTCGCCGACGCGGTAGAACAGCATGACGCCGACGGCCTCGGTAAAGCTGCCGGTGAAGAACGCGCCGATGGAGGCAAGGGCCATCAGGAAGTTCTCGTCCAGCATCTGGCCCCGGGCAAGGTTCTTTACGGCCGTCACAATGACTTCCCTGCCCAGCAGGACATAGGCCACGAGGCACACGCCCAGCGTCGGCCATTTCAGTCCGAAATGGTCCAGCACCAGACCCACCACAAACAGAACCGCACCGACCAGAATCGGCTTCAGGTCTTCCGACTCCTCGCCGCCGTGCTCGTGGCTGTGCTCGTCTTCATGGTCATGGCAATGTTCATGGTGATGTTCATGCTCGTGATCATGATCGTGACCGCAGCAGCAATCATGATGATGCTCATGCTTGCCGGAGTGGCTGTGGTGGGTGTGAGCGCCGTCTCTGGGGTAGAATTTCACCTCCGGCTCCACCTTCTGAGCGGCCTCCTGCAATTTGGGGAGCAGGGCGTCGGGGTCTTCAGCGGTGATCCGAAGCTGCATTGTGGCATAGGTAAGTACCGCCTCCTGCACCTCCGGGAGGGCATTAAGCGCCGCTTCCACCTTCGATGCGCAGTTGGCGCAGTCCAGATTCTCTACCCGATATACTTTCTTCACCATGGGAATGCCTCCCTAATTAAATGTATATATGAGCATACGCTCATTTGTTGATATCAGTATACACCGCTTTCTTCCCTTTGTCAATAGGGGAAGCAGAAAAATTTGGAGCAGCGCCGCATGGATACGGCGCTGCTCCGGTATTTTTCAGAAAAGCAGCAAAGAAATCCACGTCACAACATTGTCCCCGTACTGGAACTCGATCCCGCAGCGCTCCAGCGTGGGAATAATGTTGATGCCCTGACTTTCCACGCAGGGGTGCATCCGCTCCGGATGGCGGCAAGGCAGGCCGTCCTCGATGGCGCACCGGGGGCAGATAGCGCAGGATTCCGTGGACAGGATATATGGTTCCACACCCTGTTCCCGGAAGAAGCCGCCCACCTGATTGGTGATGTCCTCGTGGTCGGTGCGGGTAGCGAGGGTCTGGTTGATGTCGGCGATGTCGGGAACCTCGGTGACGGTGGCAATCATCAGGCAGTTTTTGTAGCGCATACACCTCTCCTGACATGTCTCCACGCTGCCGACGCCGGGAGGGCACGCCCAGCTTTTGCCGTACATGGGGCATTCGTGCTCGCAGATCCACCGGACGCGCTGGGAGAATTCCAGCTCCTGCGGATCGAAGAACCGGTAGCAGTACAGGGGCAACTCCGCCAGCTTTTCCTCTAAGATTTCCTGATTCATCCAAATTCCTCCATAATCTGAGTGCAGCCCTCTACAAGGTCGTCCCATGTTTTGCCAAAATCCCCCGTATACCAGGGGTCGGCAACGTCCCGGTCAAGCAGCGGCCGGATCTTCTCCGGGTCGTCGGGAAGCAGCCGCCTCAGGAGCCGGGCGTTGCTGCTATCCATATAATAGATCCGGTCGAAATGCCGCAAGTCCGCGGTGGTCACCTGCCGTGCGGTGTGATCGCCGCAGAAAACGCCGTGCCGTCCCAATTCCCGGCGTGCAGCCGGGTAGACGGGGTTACCGATCTCCTCCCGGCTCACCGCGGCGGAGTCGATCTCAAACCGGTCGGCCACTCCCGCCCGCACGGCCATGTCCTTTAGAGTATACTCCGCCATAGGACTGCGGCAAATATTGCCGTGGCATATAAATAAAATTTTTACCATTGTTTTCTTCCTTTTATATCGCTTTGTAAGTCAAAAAGTTTCGCTTTTCAGAATTTCGTTGGTGTATAACCCGTTACATCTCTTTACCGTTCTATGGCCAATTGGTGTAAATTTGGTGTAACCTCAACCGAACTTTTGGGAGTTTCCGTTGGGCTGGAACTGTAATATCTTCCACATGGCGGACTCCGCGTGCGCATAGGAAGCATGGGTATAGACATTCAATGTCACATCTGCATCCGAGTGTCCCATCAGGTATTGCAGGTCCTTGATTGCCATTCCGGCATTGGCCATATTGGTGCAAAAGGTGTGCCGCAGAACATGGGGCGTGATGGTTGGAAACGGATCGTCAGGATGGAGCTTTCGGTACTTCTTCATAGCCCACTGCATATGATGCTCAATGTGCATCGCCACGCAGGGCTTTCCGTTCTTGTCCAGAAGCAGAAAGCCGCTATACCCATCCACACAGTATTCAATGTCCGGTTTCTTCCGATTCGCAAGGATACGTTGCAGAGCATCTCGGACATTGTCTGTCATAGGCAGGAAACGGCATCCGCTTTCGGTTTTGGTTTTCTCTACAAAGAGCGTCCCATCTGACATACGGACAAGCTGGTGATCCACCCAGATGCGTCGATTGGCAAAATCCAGCTGTTCCCTGGTAAGCCCGCACATCTCACTGACGCGCATTCCCGTTTCCAGCAGCACCGTGAACTCATCGTAGTATCGGCTGAAATGCTTGTCACCCTTGATAAAGCCCATGAAGGTATCCCTTTGCTCCTGGGTCAGTGCGATTCGCTTCTTGGAGTCATTCTTCACCACGTCGGACAGCTTGAAGTCAAAGGGATTTCTGCGCAGAATTTCTTCCTCGTAGGCCATCTGAAAAGCGGGCTTCACAACGCCGCGGACGCTGGTAATGGTACTGTAGCCCCTGCCGTCCTTTTGCAGCTTCATGAACCAGAGCTTTGCGTCAGAGGGTTTGATATCCCGGATTCTTCGCTGTCCAAAAGCTTCTTTTTTCACAAGACTTAGAACAAATCCGTAGCCGACTGTCGTTGCGTAGCGGACACCCTGCTTCAGGCTGATATAGCGCTCCAGCAATTCAATTACGGTAATCCCGCCATCGTTGTAGCTGGCTCCCGCATTTTCAGCGCTGTTGATTTCTTTCTCTTTCTCGCGAAGCCCATCCAGCGTTGGCGCATACACCGTATGCCGTTTCCCACTGGAATCTGTGTAACGGTATTGATAAGTAAGATCTTTGCGTTGGCTCTCTCCTGTCCGAAGAACACGGCCTTTTTTATCCTTTCTCTTTGCGGACATTGTCAAACTCCTTTCCGCTGTGGAAAGAGCCTGAATTGACAGGATTATTTTATCATATCCAGGCCCCATTTTCCACAGCAAAATATAAAAATCAAACGGAAAATGCCGTTTCCAGATACCGTTCAAAGGCTCGGCGCTTTATCAGCCGTTTGGAGCCAATCCACAAAACATACGGACAATTATCATTACTGGTCAAATCCCGCAGCTTGTTAATGCCGATGCCAAAATAGGCTGCCGCTTCTTCAAAGGTCAGATTTGCTTTTTCCCAAATGGGAACCTCGTATTTCAACCAGCAGCACCATCCTTTTCAAAATATTTTTCTGTTTCTGTTCTTTTCATGTGTTTCATTCCCTTCTAAAAATAATTGTGAATTGGAAAGTACATGTACCAAGTGTACCATGCGTACCGATTTGGTACACTTGGTACGGATAGTACACGTACTTTTGAGTTTGTTCTTATTTTTTCAGAAGCTGAATACCCCAGAAGCCTCTGGCAAAGCGTCCGTCGCCTATGGAGATTTTGTTGGTGTACTCCAGATTATACTGACGGCTGTTTTGCTTTAAGTAGTTGATAACGGTTTTCTGCGCCAGTGGGCTTAGAGCATTGTCCATGCACCACTGTAGATATACTGTGTAAAAATCTCTGGATGAAACTTCACTGTCCGCTTGGAATCGAAAATATCCCTCGGATTTAATGAACTCCACCAAATTATTTCCCTCTGCTATGGCCGCCTCCATATTCTCCTGTGCCTGCTGGCTCAGGGTAAAGTGAAAGTTGTTTGCCACCAGCCTCTGCAATCCCGCAAAGGCCCAGAGGAAAATACCCTCTTTTTCGGCGCAAAGCCGCTGGGCTAGGTAGGGATCATCCCGCCGATCCGGTGGCCGCTCCTTTGCCTCCAATAGAATTTGTCTGCGGAAGAAGCCATAGCTTCGGTCATGGAGGGCCTGCATTCTGCCATTGCCCAGTGCCAGAAAGCGCGCCCGCATATCAGCCTGATAGCTCTGCTGCCCCTTTCGCTCCAAATCCATGGGCAGCTCTGCCGTGACAATGGCCTTGATGTTGTTGGTTTGGGTCAGTGCCTCCATCTTCATGTCATCGTCCAGCATCACCAGCATATTTTGAAGGTCAGCTCTTGCAAAGGGACTGATTTCCACCTTGGCAATGGAGCCGGTTTTCAGATTACATCCCAGCAATGCCTGGAGGACGATGCCGACTCGGGATTTGCCTTCGCCTCCTTTTCCGATCAGCAGGAGCATTTTCTGTCCCTTGGTGCTGGGAATCAGGCAATAGCCGAAGAACTCCTGAAGCGTCAGAGCATCTTCCTCCTGCAAAAGCTGAGAAAGAAAGGCTTTCCATTGCACCGGTTTCCCGGCATTGGGATTGTAGCGAACGGGGAGACGGTTTCGGCAAAACGACTTTTCTTCTGAAAAGCTGCCGTCCAAATACAGCGTTCCGTTTTCCACATGAATGCGATCCTCCTGGATAGGCAGGGATTCCACACAGCATTCCATCTGCAGAACCTCCAACAACCCGGACACTTTTTTGGAAAGCCCAGCGGTGACAAAAGCTTTCAGTTCCTCATAGATTTGCTTTTTCAGCAGGGCTTCATCCGGCACAATACCATCTTTTGTAAAGAAGCTGCCGCCCAGACTTACCATGGGGTGCGTTTGCAGGAACTCCTGGCAGAACAGGACTTTATTCAGCCTATCGCCGGAAAACCATGCAGGCTGTTTATCGTCCTCGATTTCGATTCACCTCCATTCTTTTGCTTTCCTCGTGCCGGGTATGCTCCGCTTCAAAAGCACGATCCAGAGTATCCTGAATTTCCAGGGAACGCTGTTCGATTTCTTTGCTGTCACGAATGTCCTTGCGCAGGGCTGTGATTCTGGCAGTAACCTCCGCTTTCTCTTTTCGGAGAAGAATCTTCTTTTCCGGGGTGGCACGGCGGATTTTGTTCTGGAGTTTGGTGCGCTGGTTTACCAGGGATGCCAGCCGTGCTTCCTTTTTAGAACGGTCTGCCATCAATTCTTCCACGGTTTCGATGTTGTGACTGGCCAGATACCGGGTCTGTCGGTCAATATCATCCAAGTGCCGTATATCAGCCCGCAGCTGTGGACTTGCCGGGTGGTAAGTCGTGCCTTTGGGCAAAATCCCCAGCTGGTAGCAATAGTAGAGATAGAGCCTATAAATTTTAGTTGTGCGTTTCCGGGGCTGGTATGCTGCTTTCAGCCAGCCCGGGATTTCAAGCACCTGTGGACGTTCCGGGCTGGCAAACTCGGATATGTCCCGGTCATAAATCAGGTATTCCAGGCCCTTGTTGGTCCAGCGGGGATTCAGCGTATCCAGCCGGGTAAAATGCGGATACTGGGGCAAGCGGATTTTCAGATTCGCTCCTCTGGTATCTACAATGTATCCCATCTTCCGCAAGTGCTGTACGACCTGCTTCCCAGTAGCGTTACAGTCGATGGCTTTCTGCACATCCGCCCGGTAGATGTTGTACCGGGTGGGTTTCCCCGCCTGTTCGTCCAGCCACACCTGCCGGGATGGGGCTTTGTGGGGATGCTCCACCACTGATAGACCATGCTCCCGGCACAGGCGGTCAGAGGTATCTCGCAGACGCTTTAACTTTTTCTTGGAGAAATTGTACTTGCCGCCGTCCTTGAAGGACACGGAGTTAACGCAGAAATGATTGTGCAGGTGCTCCTTGTCTAAATGGGTAGTGACAATGACTTGAAACCGATCTCCCCACATCTGCCTTATCAAGCATTTTCTTTTTGAATGTTTTTACATCACCACTGTTACCAATAGCAGCTTGCATAGGGAGCAATACTGCCATTTTGCAGGTTGACGGGACATGGCGAGCTACCCACTCTACGAAATGTAAACCTTTGGAGGGATCTTCTTTCTTTTTGGCATCCCATCCCTTGGTATAGTCTGGATCACAACACTTTTTTGTTGCGTTATAGGGAGGGTTCATCAAAACAATATTGATATTGTTTTCCGCAATCCATTTGGCCCGCTTAAACATAGAATCCTGAACAACATTAGAGTTGCCGTCACCATGAATAAGCATGTTAGTAGAGGAAAGGCCAAACGCTCCCTCCTCATATTCAATGCCGAATATTTGGTTCTTCTTGACCTCTTCACGCTCTTCTTCAGTATCGCAATCATCCATTGCATCGGTCATAGCCCTAACAAGAAAAGCACCACTTCCGCAGCAGGGGTCCAAAACACGGGAGTTTTTGTTTACACCAACAGCTTTGCTCATAAAATCGCAGATGTGGTCAGGGGTAAATGCCTGGTTCTTATCGGACTTTCCGACATATTTATTGAATGTGGTAAAGAATAGATTTAATAAATCTTGTCCAGCGGTACTCTTGTCATTGATATAAGGAACAACATTGTCATCAATGAATTGCAAAATATCCTCAAGTTCCTTATAGGTCAAACTTGTAACATCCTGATCATCAAGCACTTTACTGTTCAAAACAGCGAGCTTTCCTGCTTTGTTCAGACTGCCGCCACGAGTAAGCAAGCCCTCCAGAATATCTTTAATGCTTTTCAAAACGACACGCTCGGGAGCAAGCTTCTTTCCGGTTTTCGGGTCGAGTGTTTCCTTTACATTCTTGTAAACAAGTCCGTTTTTGAGGGCAAGAAGACAAGTACCAACAAACTGGCTACGCAGTTTTTCATTGATGCCATCTGAATGGAGTTTTTCATTAAGCGTTTTAATGGAATCAACAACTTTGATTTTGTCGTTTACCCTACCAAAACACAAGTTTTCGTATTCTTCAAATGTACGAAGAACGGTTTCTTCTTCCATGCGATGTTCGTCATCGATAATGACAGATTGACCAAACCAAACCCAAACTTCATCGCCATCGGTTTCTGCAAGGATAGCAACAATCTTTTTGTCCGAATATGCTTTTTCGAAGCGAACATAATCCTGTAACTGACCCTGAATTTTAGCTTTATCCCAACGGCTGAACTTGTTTTTACATTCCACAAGAACTACCAAACGTTCATTTTCAAAACGGATGTCAAGGAATTTGTGTTGCGTTCCAGTTGTAGCCTTTTGATAATCTTTGATGTCCTTACCAACGGTTTTTAGCGCTTGAGCGTAGCTAAATTCTCCCGCTTCAGTGTTTCCAACACGATACTTGTCACCAATTCTGTTAATTATATCAAATCTATTCATAGTTGATCTCCTTTGCTCATCCGTGTTTATGTTCCAATGCCAGCCCAATCAACCGATCTGCCTGATCTGCCATAAACAGAGGGATGTTCAGTACATCATCATCCAGCTTCAGATTATCCAGGGAGAACCGTATACGGAGTTTTACCTGGTCCGGGAACAGCTCTTTGAATTTTTTCAGGCTTTTGCTGGACGTATTGGCTTCTGATTTGACCTCAATCGGGAAAATGTCATTCTCCCGCTGGATCAGGAAGTCCACCTCGTAGGGTGGGTTGGTCTGGGTCCAGTAGCGGGGGGTGACCTCGAACTGCGGGATCAGGGATTGCAGCACATAATTTTCCGTCAGCGCACCCTTGAACTCCGTAAACAGGCGGTTTCCCTCCCCAAAGGCCGTGGGGGCCAACTGGGCAAGGCGGCGGAGGAGGCCCACGTCTACCAGGTAAATCTTGAAAGCCGACAAATCATCATAGGCCGCAATGGGCAGTCCCGGCGCGGTGCTGCGGTAGATTTTGTGGACAAGCCGGGCATCCACCAGCCATTGCAGGGCATCCTCATATTCCCTGGCTCTGGCACCTTCTTTTACCACTTTGTAGATAAACTTCTTGTTTTCCCTTGCCAGTTGGGAGGGGATGGACTTCCAGATCATGGAGATTTTCGGAAATTCGCTCACATTGGGGTGCTTGGCAAAGTCCCGCTCATAGGCCCCAATAATATTGCCCAACGCCTCCTGCATGGCCGCCACATCCCGGGCTTGGGTCCACATGAGAACCGGCTCCGGCATTCCGCCGGTGACATAGTACATCTTGAGCTTTTCATAAAGGGGGTTAAAAAACGCATCGGGGATCGGTTCCAATTCCTCCAGGGTTTCCAGGTATTTTGCCAGATTTTTGTCCCCGTTGGCAACTAGAAATTCCGAAAAGGTCATGGGGTCGATCTGCATAAAGCTCACTTTCCCCACCGGGAAAGAGGAGGGCTTTGCCAGCGCAATGCCCAGCAGAGAACCGGCACAGGCAATATGATACTGGGGGGCATTCTCGCAGAAGTATTTCATGGAGTTGATGACCTTGGGGCAATCCTGCACCTCGTCAAAAATGATCAGGGTCTTTTCTGGCAGGATTTTCTGCCCGCTGGCCAGCATCAAATTTTGCAGGATGCGGTCAACGTCCTTGGTGGTTTCAAAGAACTGCTTGTATTCCTCGTTTTCGTCAAAGTTAAAATAGGCGGTATTTTCATAATAGCGTCTGCCGAATTCTTTCAGTACCCAGGTTTTCCCCACCTGGCGCACCCCCTTCAATATCAGGGGCTTGCGGTAGGGAGAATTCTTCCAGTCCAGCAGCTTTTTTAGGATGACTCTTTCCACTAGCGTTCTCCTCACATTTTTATTGGAATATTCGTGGCTGTAATCACATTTTTATTATACGCAATCTCCCATCAAAATACAACCCCATTCACAAAATTATTATGATCTTACGGCACAATAATCACATTATTATATAAAACAGCAGGAGAAAACGTCTCTCCTGCTGTCGGTGTCTATTCCTTATTCACTTTCCATCCCATGCAGAGTTGTGCCGTTCAAATAGCTCTTAATTCTGCCAGACAGCACCAGTCCGGCATACTCTATCGGCGCATGGTATACCAGCCAATCCAAATCTGTCAGTTGCCATCTTGTGACATGATAGAAGTTCTCCACTTCCTCGCAGTCGATCATCAGCACAGAGCCATCGCTGTAAGTTAGCTCCACCCTGTTTTTGTCCATATTATAAAAGCCATGCATTACTTTCATTGTTCTGTTCCTCCATCATCATTTTAGGAAGCAACAGGACTTTTCCACAGTTTCCCCACTGTCGGTTGCTTTTTCTTCGTCAATTCAGGCTCTGTGGGATTATTGGTGTAAAAGTGGTGTAATTTTAGGAAGTTCCATGTAAAAATCCATTGTGGCCCTAGAGGAATTTCATTTGTATTCCTATATTGCCGTGGCAGATAAATAAGATTTTTACCATCTTCTAAACTCCATATTTTGCAATATCCGATTTTTACTGCCCCTTCTCTATATCTCCCGGGGCAGCCACAAAACTGCCCCGGGAGGTTTTCGTTATTTCTGAACAGTCAGCGTGAATCTGGCCTGAATGGGTTTTGCGTCTGCGGCGGCATTTTCCGGAGTAACGTCCAGAATCACCGTGTACCTGCCGGGTTTCAGGGAAGCGAACGCCTTCGCCGGGAATCTGACAACTCCCCCGCTGACTTCTATCCCTCCGGCAGCTTCCACCGCGTTCCGGAGAGCGGCGGTGCTTCTGGAATTCAGGGTGATCTCTCCGAATTCTGCCGTCGCCGGGCTGGTGATGCTCAGCACCTGCACCAGCGGCGCGGTCTGGGACTGATACACCGTCCGGTTCGAGAGCTTCGCCAATTTCACCGTGCTCTGGGTGACCCGGATGCTCAGGGTGCTGCCTGTGACCTCCTGACCGCAGAAGGTCAGAACCGGGATCACCTTGTAGGTCGTTCTGGTGGAATACGTGCAGCCCTTTGCCATGGTCAGGTGCACAACGCCGTCAACCACCTCAGCCGCGAACAGCTCCGCGTCCGCGCCTTCCAGCCGGATATCCGTAACGGTGCCCTGCGCATTGGTCAGCCTGGGCGTGTAGATAATCTCACTTACTGGGTTCAGCACATCCAGCTTGCCCTTGGCAGTCAGCCGGAAGGAGGGCGCTCTGTCGTAAACCTGCACCCTCAGGATTACCCCTGCGGGCAGCGTTGCCGTTTCCCCGTTCCGGCTGACGATGGCGTTCAGCACATAGCTGCCGCCGGTAAAGTCTGCGTTGGGGATGGTCGCCGTCAGGATGCCGTCGGCGTAGTCCAGACAGTCGGGCAGTTCCTCGAAGCCCTCAATGGCATACCCATCGCCGCCGGTCAGGGTCACCTTCACGGCAATACTCTCCTCCCCTGCCAGCTGCCGGTTCAGCCGCACCATGGCGGCGGACAGCCTTGCTCTGGGCAGCGTGTTGGATACGGTGACACGCACCGTGCCTCCGGAGATTTCCGTGCCACTTTCCAGAATACCGGTGCAGGCGAAGGAATAAGTCCCGTTTTTGATTCCGGAATCCGCGATTTCCGCAACGATTTCTCCGGAATCCGCGTCATAGTACACATTCAGCTTGTCGGACTCCGCCCGGGCGGCGGTACCCTCCCTTGCCGCGGGAGTCAGCTTCACATCGGTCAGGGAAACATTTCCCTGGGAGAGGATCATGCCGGTGGAAGCCGTCTCGGAGGGGAACCAGCTGTTCAGCTTCAGCGTGCCGGCCGCCGCTCTGAGGGTGGGCAGTCTGTTGGTGACGGTAACTCTGTGGGTGAGCTTGACGGGCTTCGTCCAGTTGTCGTCCTGCACGTAGACATTGGCCGACACGTTCTTCGCCTCGGTCAGCGTCAGGGTCAGGACGTTTCCGCTCAGCGCCACATCCACGCCCGGGGTGTCTGTATAGGCGTAAAGGCTCTCGCCGTCCGCGCCCGACAGGACCGTCTCCACGGACCAGTCCGAATTCAGTGCGGTATTCAGCGTGCTGGAAGTGGGGTTCCGCTTAAGCTTCGGCGCGGTGTTTACGGTGCCGATGGTCAGCGCCCTGGTCACCGGGATGTTATAGCCCGCGAAGGAGACGCTCAGGGTCGCTCTGGTGCTGGGCTTGGCAGGAGCGTTCTCCGGGTCAGCGTAGCGGATGACCCACTCGCCGTCCTCATTCTCCAGCACGAAATCGCTGTTTCCGGTGAGCTCCGCGCTTTCGACCTCCCCGCCGGTGATGGTCAGGGTAGCCTGACTGTCACGGTAGAACAGGTTGAACCGCTGGCTCTGCCTTACGGTCAGTCTGGGCAGCGTCTGGGAAGCTCTCACGGTAATCGGGTAGGTATAGGTTCGGCCATTGCCGCAGATGGCCTCCAGCGTCATGGCGTAATTGCCTCTGGCAACGGCTTCCCGAGCGGACAGGGTCAGCAAATTGTTTTCATAGGAAACACGGAACCGCGCATCGTCCACGGTGACTTTTTCAATGGCGTTGCCGTAGCTTTCCACCAGAGCAACGTCCACACCCGCAGTGGACGCAGTATTCAAACTCAGCGTCGAAGCTTCCAGCCGGGGGGCATAATCCCGAACGGAGATCAGAATTGTCGCGGACGCCATCGCCAGATCCTGTGCGGTCGCCGTGATGGTGCAGTAGCCGTTCGCTCCCGCTTTCACCGTCACATTGCCCTCGAAATCCACTTTGGCGATGGAAGTGTCAGAACTGCTCCACAGGATGTCCTTTACCACTTCCACGCCCTGCCGGTCGAAAGCCTTGGCAGTGACCGGGAAGATCACGTCCCGGTTCAGCTCCGTGCGGTCAAAAATCACTGTACCGTCAAGCAGATTTTCCTCCGGGAGTTCTGCCGTCAAGGCCAACTCCGCCGCCTGAACGGGGATGACCTGAATCGAAATGCTGGCAGTTCTGCCCAGCGGGTCGTCCTTCAGCGCCGCAGTCACATCGACCCGTCCGGTAAGTGTCCCCGCAGTGAACAGGCCATTTTCGTCCACGCTGCCCATGGCGCTCTGATTGGAGGGCACGGAGAAGACGACACTTTCGTAGGGTATCGCCTGCTCGCCCCGCAGGGTCAGGCGCACCTTCTGTCCCGGCTGTAGGCCGATCTCGGGCATCTCGCCCGCTGTTAGGGTTAGTTTTCCGGCGCTGTCCACGTAGGTCACGTTCAGCGTCACCTGCGCCGTGAGTCGGCTGCCGTCCTTCGTCGCCGCCTTGATGACCGTGACACCGGGCTTTACCAGCGTCACAAGGCCGTTTTCATCCACGCGGGCGACCCCGCTGGCGGTGGAAGTCCACTGCATTTCCTGCAGTGCCCCATCAGGGTAGACCTTGGCGGACAGCTGCAGAGTCTCCGTCTGCGCCTGATCCACGTTCAGGGTGCTGCCCAGAGGCGCGCCATCCAGCATCAGCCCCAGTCCTGTGGTCTTGGGCAGAATCCAGATGTTCTTTGTCGCACGCTCACCGCCATCGTAGAGCTGGGCAATGACGGTGATCTGCTGAGCGGCGTATACCGTCTTGGCGGTCAGATTGCCCCTGTAGTCGATGGACGCATATTCCTCACTGCCGGGAGCCAGGCTCCAAACCACGTCAGCCCTGCTTTCTGCTGGCACGTTCCATGCGGAAAGCGCCAGTTTGCTGCCGCTGACCAGATAGCCGGTATCGGCGGGCCGAATGACGATGCCGGTTTTGATTTCGATTTCCTTGCTGCCGCGGATGCCGGTGTAGGTGTCTTGACAGACAATAGAGCACTTGCCGGATTTATACGCCTCAAGGAGCCACCGGTTGTCCCAATCCTGATAGACATGTGCGACGGCATAGTCCGTATCCGTCTGATACAGATTCCAATCTATTTCCGCCTTTCCCTTGGTAGCGCGAACCAGCCAGTCCGGGAACGTCACCATGCCGGTCAGGTAAGTCTCCCGCTCAATGAAGGTATCCGGGACTTTGGACATGTCAATCAGCTGAAGCTTATTGCATTCTTTGAAACAGTCCTGACCCAAAGTTTGCAGGCTGTCCGGTATGGTGATATCCGTCAAATTTTCACAGAACTCAAATGCGTGTGCGCCAATCGTTTGCAGACTTGTTGGAAGAACGAGCTGCTCCAGATTCTGACACCTGTTAAATGCGTAGTCGTCAATAGAAGTAATCCCTTCTGAGAGAATTACCTTCCGGGCATTCCTTCCGGGGAGAGTATCGTACCAGATATAACCGTCTTTGTCAGCCGGTGCCCTGCCAAAAACATACGTTCCTGTTAGCGTCAGCGTATCAATACTCCACCAGTCAATCCATCCGCTGGCATCTACTTCCCCGGACATGGTCAAATACTTCAGTTTTTCCAAGCCACAGAATGCCCCATCACCGATATTCTTCAATCCGTCCGGAATTGTGAGCGATGTAATGCTGCTACACCCCTGGAAAGCATATTTTCCAATGGTCTTTAACTTGCTTCCCGGGGCAAATCGCAGAGTGGATAGAGCTGTACACTGCTTAAATGCATTCTCGCCGATTTCCTCCATCGTATTGGGGATGGAAACAGAGGTCAAGGTCGTATTGTCGTTCACATACCCCCAATAATCACTTCGATTGGCAAAAACATAGGGGTCAATACCCACAATGGTCACGCCGTCGATCTTAGCAGGAATCAGTACATTTTTAACCGTCTCATCCGCACCGGTAATCCAGCCGGTTTCTGCATTGTAGTACAGATTGCCGCTGCCGTCGGGGAGGGCATAGGTGCGGACAGTATCGGTAATAGTCAGCTCTTTTGTTGCAACTACCTGCTTGCTGTCCTTGGCAGTGGCAATCAACGTGACACTGCCCGCTTTCTGGCACTCCAATTTGGCATACTCATTATCACTATCGATACAGAGCTTTGCCGCGCCGGTTTTGTTTGCAACGCTCCATTCGACTTCTTTTGTGGTGGTATCCTCTGGGAACAGTCTGAAGGAAAGTTCCGCACCCTCACCGGCAGCAAATCGGGACAAGTCCTCTTTTCCATTCAGCAGGATGGTGATTTCCTCTGCATAGCGGACAATGTTCACTGTGCAGCCGCCCTCAATTCCACTGGGCGTCGTGGCGTACACCATTACCGTACCCGTGGTCAAAGGAGTCAGCAAACCATTTTCATCAATGGTTGCTGTACCCGTACCGTTTTCCAGTGACCAAGTGACGCTTCTTTCCGACGCATTGGCAGGCGTGAACACCGGAATCATCTGCACCGATTTGCCCAGTTCCGTCTCACCGGGGTAGTCATTGAGAGTCGTTACAGCGAGACCTGTCAATGCGCCAGTAGGCGGCAGAATCATCACAACAATTTCATCAAAAACAGCCGGGTTCTGGACACACTGCACCCGTACCGTGACCGTTCCGGTAGACAGGGTCGTCAACACCCCATCTTTTGAAATCCGTGCATCCGCGGTAGTTTTCTCGGAAACAACAGTCCATGTATAGTCATCCGTCGTGTCAATGGGGTTCAGCGAGACCTGCAGTTCCACTTGTGTACCCAGTTCAACACTGGCTGTGGACTCGCTGTTTTCAATGGTAATTCCCTCCATCGGGATATTCTCTGTGCTGACATAGTTGATTGACCTGCAGCTTCTGTCCCAGCGGTATGTTTCTATCGCCTTATTGATCCTGCGTGCGCTCGGAACCCGAATTGTTCTCGCCAGCCTATAAGCGCTGTCAAAGGAACTTTCATCAATCCTCAGGCTGTCGTCAAACTTATGTCCGAAGGTGATATTGGTCATGTTCTCGCATTCTTCAAATGCAGAACTGTCTATATAAGTTACCGTACTGGGGATGCTGACACTCAGCACATTGCTGCACGCACTAAAAGCAGTCCCACCGACACTCGTCACACCGGGTTCCAGAACGATTGCAGTTATTTGTTCCCAGTAAGCAACCCAGGGAGCGGTCGTGCGCCGACTGTTATCCATGGAATAGTACGCCATTTCTCCACTGCCGGAAATGGTCAGAGTACCGTCTCCGGTGAGTACCCAAGTTAGGTCGTCACTACTATATCTACCGCACTCACCGGAAGCGATCACGTCCCCATCCTCTGCGAACAGGGCAATGTCCTCCACGGTTTCCTCGGTCACTTCGGTGGCTTCCTCAGTTTCCTCTGTGGCCTCCGTGGGCGCAGAGGTTTCCTCGGTAGGCGCGGTCGTTTCCTCCGTGGGCGCGGTCGTTTCCTCCGCAGGCGCTTCGGTGGGTGCCTTCGTCTCCACGACGGCCTCAGTCGGGGCGGTGGTCTCCTCCGTCCCTTCGGTGTCCGCGAAAACCGGTGTCACCAGCTGGAACGTCACGGCGAC
>ENA-OZMM01000140-OZMM01000140.1-human-gut-metagenome-genome-assembly--contig:-NODE-140-length-21768-cov-8.426933_pt1 | contig 21768 bp, 15 predicted proteins | sample MGYA00244193_ERZ653821 | MGnify/ENA primary metagenome ERZ653821 (study PRJEB26926, sample SAMN06164832) | human gut metagenome | biome: ENVO:00009003; feature: ENVO:2100002; material: ENVO:00002003...
TCCCGCCCATAATGTATCGGATGTGCCTCAGCGGGCGTGAATCTGCCCTAAGTACTCCCTAATCCTCCCATCCGTTTTCCGCTGCGCCTCTGCGGACACGAATCTGCCTGAACCCCGCCCATATCAACTCCTCCGTTTTTTCCGCTCGTGCCTCCGCGGACACGAATCTGCCCGAATCCCGCTCTTGGCCTCCCGCCTGTGCCTCCGCGGGCGACATTTGCGTGGATTCCCGCCCATAATGTATCGGATGTGCCTCAGCGGGCGTGAATCTGCCCTAAGTACGCCCTAATCCTCCCATCCGTTTTCCGCTGCGCCTCTGCGGACACGAATCCGCCTGAATCCCGCTCTTGGCCTCCCGCCTGTGTTCAAGTCCAAATCCTGTGTTTAGGCTCGGGGCTAACTTGTCCACCGGAGCGGTCTTTTCGTGGACAAAGGCCCGACATCAGTCAGTTTGTCCACCGGAACCGCCATTCCGTGGACAAAGGCCCGGTGTCAGTCGGCTTGTCCACCGGATCGCCATTATTGTGGCTAACTTCTTCGTGTTGAGCCTAGTATTAAGGAAAGACAGTCTGAAAGTTGTATCTTTCCTTGGAAATAAAAGCGGATTGCTGTTTGGTGAAGTCAGAGGTCACTTTCTGCGCATAGAGAAAAGGGTTATGAGGCAGTAGAGGATGTGGCATTGCCTTGTGTAAGGCGGATCTGGCTTTTGGTCGGAGGTGATAGTTGCGGTACCGCGCGTTAAGAAGGCAGAACATCGAGGTGGAGTAGTTTGGTGTAACGCCCCGCGTTAAGGAAGCCGGTCCTACGGGACGGAGGACGAAGGGCTACGGAGCATTGTTCCGCGGGAATGGTGGGCGATGCTCCGGGATGTTGGGAGAGTTAGTGGTTAGTCCTGCGGGAAGTAGGCTGGGCTGTTGAAGGTGGAGAGGATTCCTGAGGAGGGCTCGTCTATGTGGCCGACTATGCGGCGGGCTCTGATCGGTTTTCTGTTGTAGAAGTCTTTGGCTCTGTGATCCAGGGAGTTGATGCGAACTAGTTGGGAGGAGTGGATGAACTTGCCGTCGCCGATGTACATGCCCACATGGGTTACTCTTTCTTTGGTGCTGTCTGTGGCGGCTTTGCCCCAGAACAGAAGGTCGCCCGGGAGTAGACCGCTCCAGTCAACGTCACCGTTGTTCTTGAATATTCCTAAATCCTCCCCGACCCTTGCTTGCTGTGAGGCATTTCGCGGCAGGAGCACGCCGTTGGCGAAGTAGACGTTGCGGACGAGGCCGCTGCAATCCACGTTCTTTATTGAGGTGCCGCCCCACATGTATGGAACGCCGAGGAATCGGAAGCTCGTGGCCAGCAGGTCTTTACGAAACTCGTCTTGAGCCGTGGCCCTGTCTTTTCGATCCTTGGCCCATTTGTAGAACACATCCACGTCCTTGGCCGGGACGAAGCCGGTCTTGCCGGACGGTAGCACGACCCCTACGAAATGTTTTTTCAAGACCGCGCGACCTTCCTCGTAGCCGCTGTAACGCCCGTAAGAGTGTGTTTTGGCGCTGTACAAAATCCGAACTATGTCACCAAGCACGAAGTCGCTGACAATCCGTGAGTCAGTCGAAGGCTCCTCGTAGACGTGTGTAAGTGAGGCGGTGCAGATGTATTTCGGTGCCTCAAGGTAGTCCATAAGACCTTTCTCGTCCATCGGCACCAGCCCCATCTCGTTGACCCAGGCGGTGTAAGGTTCTGGACTCTTGATCTTTACCCAGTACCCGGACTTGTCCAGAATCTCCACAACGGTTCCCATCAAGGCTTGGTCGCCAAGTTCGGCGGCGTAGTCCGGAGCCTCGCGCATGAAGTTGGCGGAGAACTCGACCACGGCCCATTTATGATTGGTTTCTTGAGCCAGGACGGCGATGCCTGGTGACACAAAGGCCACGGAAAGAAAAAGAATTTTTGATAAGAAGCTCATAACAAATCAGTACTGTGAGAAATTGAATCCGTCCTTTGCGCTCTTCCGCTTTAGAAAAGCAACCGCTGCCTCACTGGCGGATTCAAGTTGTAAAAATATTCACAATTCATTAGTTTTGCAAATATGTGGCGTTCTTTCTGGCGTTGAAATTCATCGATAATTCTATGGAACAGATGTTTGAGGAGAGGAAAGAGGAAAAAGATGCAAATAACAGGAAGGAAGAAATGACTATATCAGGTCTGTGCCCGAGGACGACGATAATGGGCTTAAGTGTCGCCCGGGAGTGCCAAGGAGCACCGTTGGGCGACAATAATGGGCGAAAGTGTCGCCCGGTAGTGCCAAGGAGTACCGTTGGGCAACGATAATGGGCTTAAGTGTCGCCGGAGAGTGCGGGCTTGAAGGGAGGTGGAGAAGAGTCGAGGCTTTTGAGTGAGGGAGGGATTTGTGAAGTGAGTGAATATGTCAGGCCAGTACCGTTGGGCAACGATAATGGACGAAAGTGTCGCCCGGTAGTGCCAAGGAGTACCGTTGGGCAACGATAATGGGCTTAAGTGTCGCCGGAGAGTGCGGGCTTGAAGGGAGGTGGAGAAGAGTCGAGGCTTTTGAGTGAGGGAGGGATTTGTGAAGTGAGTGAATATGTCAGGCCAGTACCGTTGGGCAACGATAATGGGCGTAAGTGTCGCCCGGTAGTGCCAAGGAGTACCGTTGGGCGACGATGATAGGCGTAAGTGTCGCCCGGGAGTGCCGATGAACATCCTTGGGCGACGATAATAGGCTTAAATGTTGCCGGAGAGTGCCGGCTTGAGGCGATGTGGGAGATGGAAAATAGTGGGTTCATAGGAGTGAAAAATGTCGCCGGAGAGTGCGGCTTTAGGAACTAAAGTGGGGATAATGTCAATGATTGACTTGTCGGAAGATAGTAAACTTTTTGGAAGATAATAACTTAATGGTGATAACATAGGAATAATGAAAAGTAATATAGAGGAATTAGCGGGAACGGTGGTAAATAAAGCTGCTGGGGAAATGGAAGCAACAGCGGCTGTAGAAACATCAGAATCATCAGAGCCAGCAGTAGATACAACAGCAACAACTGCAGTTTCAGCGGCAGCAACTGCAACCGCAGCAGCGACAACAACAGCAGAAACAGCAGCAACAGCGACAACGGCAACATTAGCAACGGCAGCGGCAACAGATTATTACCCAGATGGTAAGCACTATAACTCGTTTGTGGGGTACTATCGTAGGAGGTATGGCGAGAGGGTGCAGAAGCTGGTGCTTGACGCGGGGTTCTCTTGCCCTAACAGGGACGGAACGGTCGGTTGGGGAGGGTGCTCCTACTGTGACAACGCGGCTTTTCATCCGGGGTATAGCACTCCGGGGAAGGCGCTGCTGGCTCAGATCGAAGAGGGGATAGAGTTCCAGAGAGTCCGGTATCCACGGGTCAGGCATTATTTGGGATATTTTCAGGCATATTCAAACACCTATGGGACTCTGGAGCGGCTTCAGAGGGCTTATGAGGAGGTGCTTAGCCATCCGGAGGTGGTGGGGATCGTGATTGGGACGCGGCCGGATTGTGTGGATGAGGAGAAGTTGGACTACCTTAGCGGACTTGCGGGCGGACGCGTGCTTAAGGGGTGGCGCAGGACTTTTGGCGGAAGTGGCATAGATGGCGGGTGGGCCAATGAAAGAAGCGCTGATAGCGGAAGTGGAGCCAATGGCTGGCGGGCCGATGACAGAAGTACCAATGACAGAAGTACCGATGACAGAAGTACCAATGACAGAAGTACCAACAGCATAAGTGCCAACAGCATAAGTACCAACAGCATAAGTACCAACAGCATAAGTGCAAACAGCAGAAGTACCAACGGCGGAAGCATCGATGACAGAAGTACCAACAACGGAAGCGCCGACGGCGGGCTGCCGGAGGGGAAGACCATCGACGCGCCGATCGTTGTCGTGGAATATGGCATCGAGTCCTGCTACGACGCCACGCTTCGGAGGATCAACCGCGGCCACGACTTCGAGTGCGCGCGAAGGGCGGTGGAAATGACTGCGGAAAGGGGACTCGACACGGGGGCGCACTTCATCCTCGGGCTCCCGGGCGAGACCAGGGAAATGCTTCTGGACCAGTGCGATGCCATCTCATCGCTGCCGCTCCGTTCCGTCAAGTTCCACCAACTTCAGATCGTCAAAGGCACGGCGATGGAAAAGGAATATGCCGCCGATCCGTCGGCGTTCTACCGGCCTGGGCTTGATGAATATCTCGACTTCGTGATCGACATCCTCGAACGTTTGAGACCCGACCTCTACATCGAGCGCGTGGCCGGAGAAGTGCCGCCAAGGTTCGTGAACGACACTCCTTGGGGGCTTGTCCGCAACTTTGAGATCCTCCGCATGCTGGACAGGCGCATGGAGGAGCGCGGCGCGCGGCAGGGCCGGCTGTTTTCGAAATAAGTAGACATTGAAAAAATGATCACTAAGGCCCGCCGGCGACGGAGGAATATTCATTGTCGATGAAGGAATATGTCCCCTTGCGGCGATGAAAGATATTCCTTCGGCGGGCGAAAGGAAGCGGGACTACTTACGGGCTACTTATTTTTAACGCTTACTAACAGCAACTATTGCGTGAAAATTCTTATATTTGTCAAATTTATTTGATTACAATGGCGAAGTTTGTAAACCGAGAGATTCCTGAAGGCCTCACCTTCGATGATGTTTTACTGGTTCCGGCACATTCCGATGTACTTCCACGTGACGTTGATGTCACAACAAATTTCACGACAGACATTAGGCTCCACACTCCGATCGTGTCCGCGGCGATGGACACCGTCACGGAGGCCGATCTTGCCATCGCTATGGCAAGGGCTGGCGGTATCGGCGTGATCCACAAGAACATGCCGATCGAGAAGCAGTGCGAGCAGGTCAGGCATGTGAAAAGGGCGGAGAACGGCATGATCTATGACCCTGTCACCATCAGCCCGGACGCGACTGTCGGCAATGCGCTGGCCATGATGAAGAAGCATCACATCGGCGGCATTCCGGTCGTTGACGGCAACGGCTTCCTTATCGGCATCGTCACGAACCGTGACCTCAGATTCCAGGAGGACATGCAGCTGCCTATCTCCCAGGTGATGACACGGGAGAATCTCGTGACCGCACCTAAGGGCATAACCTTGGCGGAGGCCACGAGGATCCTTCAGCACAGCAAGGTCGAGAAACTCCCTGTTGTGGACGGCGACGGCAAGCTTGTCGGGCTGATCACCTACAAGGATCTGATGAAGATCAAGGACAACCCTATCGCGTCAAAGGACAGCAAGGGCCGTCTTCTGGTGGCCGCTGCCGCCGGCATCAAGTCCGACACGATCGAGAGAATCGGCATGCTCATTGACGCGGGTGCGGACGCTGTTGTCCTGGACACCGCACACGGCCATTCCGAGGGCGTTCTGCAGATGATCCGAAAGGCCTGCGACGCCTACAAGGATTTCCAGATCATCGCCGGCAATGTCGCCACAGGAGCCGGCGCCAAGGCTCTTGCCGAAGCCGGAGTCAAGGCTGTCAAAGTCGGTATCGGCCCCGGCTCGATCTGCACGACCAGAATCATCGCCGGCATCGGCGTCCCTCAGCTGACGGCTGTCATGGAGGCCTCCTATGCCCTTAAGGGTACGGGAGTTCCTGTCATAGCCGACGGCGGCATAAGATATTCGGGAGACATCGTGAAGGCCCTTGCCGCAGGCGCCGGCACCATCATGGCAGGCTCCCTGCTTGCCGGAACGGAGGAGTCTCCGGGAGAGACCATCATCATGAACGGAAGGCGCTTCAAGTCCTATCGCGGCATGGGATCGCTTGAGGCTATGGAGCAGGGTTCCAAGGACAGGTATTTCCAGGACATGGAGGCAGACATCAAGAAGCTCGTTCCGGAAGGAATCGTGGCTCAGGTGCCTTACAAGGGAACCGTCTCCGAGGTCGTGTACCAACTTGTCGGCGGACTCCGCGCCGGTATGGGGTACTGCGGTGCCCACACGATCGCCGATCTGCGTGACGCCCAGTTTGTGCGCATCACCAACGCGGGATTCCTTGAGAGCCATCCGCACGATGTGACCATCACGAAGGAAGCCCCTAATTATTCAAGATAATCGTCAGATAGCCAGATGTTTCCAAAAAGGTTGCAAATAGTCCTGCTGGGTGTGCTGCTGGCTCTCCTGCCTTCATGCAAGGCCATCTCCTCGCTTATTCACGACGGGGAGGTGGTCGCGAAGCTTGGGGATCACAAGCTGTACCGCTCGGAACTTGATGATGTGATACCAAAGGGCACGTCGCCGGAGGACAGTGTCAATCTGGCCAACCTCTACATCAATTCATGGGTCAGGGACAAGGCCTTCATGGACATCGCGCAGCAACGTCTGTCCAAGGAGGAGAAGGATGTCTCGAAAGAGCTTGAGGCCTACCGCCAGTCGCTTCTCCGCTATCGTTACGAGCAGCGCTACGTCAATGAGAGGCTTGACACGACCGTCTCCGAGAAGCAGATAACGGACTATTACGACTCTCATAAGGAAACCTTCAAACTTGAGCGTCCGATTCTCAAGGCCCGTTTCCTGAACATTGACAAGGATTCTCCTAATCTGGCCAAGATCAAGAAGTTGATGTCTTCGGACAAGGTCGAGGACGTGGTCGCGGCGGACAGCGTGGCGTTCAACTCCGCCCGCCGCTACCACGACTATTCCGGGGAATGGATCGATGCGATCAAGCTGGCGGCGGAATTCGGAGTGGACTATGTACAGATGCTTTCCCAGCGTTCCGGACAGTTCATCCAGATCCCGGACGGGGAGGACAAAGTCTCTGTGGCTTTTATAGTTGACTATGTCAAGGCCGGCGAGATCGCTCCGGTCGAGTACTGCGAGGACAGGATCAGGGACATCATCATAAGTGGAAGAAAGCACGAGCTCCTTACCGGTTTGGAACGGGACTTGATAGAAGATGCCAAGCTTAGGGAGAATTTTGTAATATATTAGAGATGATAAAGAAAGTAGCAATCACCATCTTCGCCCTCGCGTCAGTTTGCGCGATGGCTTCGGCTCAGAAATACAAGTACGTTGACAAGACGATCGCGGTTGTCGGCAACGAGGCAGTCTTGATCTCGGACATCGAGGGTGCCGTCAAGGACAGAAGCGCCCAGGGACTGTCCTCCGACAGGAATGTCCGTTGCGAGGTGCTGGAGTCCATCCTTGAATCCAAGATATTCCTGATGCAGGCAAGGATCGACTCTCTTACGGTCAATCAGGACATGGTCGAGGGAAGCCTTTCCCAGCAAGCTGACAGAATGCTGACCTACCTTGGAGGGGAAGATAAGGTTGAGGAATATTTCGGGAAGCCTCTCTACCGTCTCCGCCAGGAATGGCGCAAGCAGTACGAGGACATGAGCCTCACCCAGCAGGCTCAGCAGGAAATCATGAGGAAGATTCCGGAGATGACCCCTTACGATGTCAAGGAATATCTTGACACGGTCGACGCGAAGAACCTTCCGATTGTCCCGATCAAGTACCAGCTCAGCCAGATCTGCATCTATCCTGACCGTGAGGCGGCCAACATGGCTGTGCGCGAGAAGCTTCTGGATCTGCGCGAGAGGATCATCAACGGAGAGAAATTCTCCACTTTGGCACGAATATATTCGGAAGACCCTGGCAGCGCCCGTAAGGGAGGTGAGCTTGGAATGGCCTCAAAGTCAATCTTCTGGCCAGTGTTCTCTGATGCGGCGATGGCTCTCAAGCCGGGTGTCATCTCGCAGATTGTCGAGACGCCGGACGGCTTCCACATCATAGAGGTCATCGAGAAGAAGGGGGACATGTTCAATGCCCGCCACATCCTGATGAAGCCTAAGTACACCGACGAGGACAGGGAAAAGGCGTTCAAGACGCTGGACAGCCTTCGTACCGAGATCAACAACAACGCCGTCACATTCCAGATGGCGGCCAACTTCTACTCACAGGATCCGGCCACCAAGACTAACGGCGGTCAGATGTCGGATCCGAACACCGGCTCGGCCTATTTCGAGATTGACCAGCTTAAGCCTGAGGACTACATGGCCATCAAGGATCTGAAGGAGGGTGAGATCTCGGAACCTGTTGAGTCCACGGACAATGACGGCCGTCAGGATCAGGTCAAGGACTATGTGGTCGGCAAGACCATCTACAAGATCATCAAGGTTGACCGTATCATCCCTGCCCACACTGCGTCCTTCGACGAGGATTTCAGCCAGATCCAGGAACAGGTGCGCCTTGACAAGCAGATGAGGGCGATCGACGACTTCCTCGCCGAGAAGATCAAGGAGACCCACATCATCATCGATCCGATGTTCAGGGACTGTGAGTTCCGCCGTTCAGGCTGGGCATCAAAGTTCGCGGAAGACTGATGCTCCCGAGACGCCTGGCATATTCATTACTCCTTTTGCTGCTCACGTTCAGCCTTTCCGCCCAGACCACGGAGCGGAAGGACAGTCTTGTGAGGCTGCTTGGCTGTGATGAGTTGCAGCAGGTTGATGAATATGGTGTCCAGTACCGCAAGGCCTTGGGTCACGCGCGTTTTGAGCACAACTCGACCCTGCTGGTCTGTGACACCGCCTTGTGGAACGTCAACACGAATGTGATCAACGCCTTCGGCAATGTCCAGATCATCCAGAACAGCACGGTGCTCAGCAGCGAGAGTCTGGATTACCTGATCGACCAGAACCTCGCGCAGTTCCGAGGCTCTTTGGTGCAGCTTCGGGACAAGGACGGCAACACGCTCAGGACAAGGGATCTGGACTACAACACGAAGGACAGTGTCGCGGTTTTCCGTGGCGGAGGAGCCTTGCGTGACAAGGACGGACAGGTCATCGAGAGTGTCGAAGGGTCTTATTTCTCCAAGCTCAGTACATTCACGTTCACGGACAATGTCAACATGTACACGGACTCGGTGTTCGTGAAGACGGATTTTCTCAGCTACGACACCGAAGCCAACCGTGCCACGTTCGGCACCGGCACCAATGCCTGGAAGGACGACAACATGCTTTCCTCAAAGGCCGGTCTCTATGAGAGGGACTTAGAGAAATTCACCTTCACCACCGACGTTCATCTTTTGACCGAGGGTCAGGAGGCCTGGGCCGACACGCTGGTCTACTACCGCGCCCGTAATGAAGTGGAGATGTTCGGTCATGCCGAGTTGTTGGACACGAGCCGCAATGTGGCCGCTGTCGCAGGCTACATGCAGTACATCGATTCCTTGTCCTATGTCAAGATGACCAGGGATCCGGCCGTCATCATGATCAGCGAGCAGGACGGAAAGAAGGACACCGTCTATGTCGGAGCTGACACATTGATCCTTCGTTCGATACCGAAATGCGATGTGGATTCTGTCGAGTTTGTCAGGTCAGAGGCTCGATTGAAGGAGTTGAGTGTAGATCCTATCACGGAGTACCGTCGCAAGGCTGCAGAGGCTGCCAAAGCCGCTGCCGAGGAGGCCCGGAAGAAGATGGAGGAGGAAGACCCGAACGCGAGGGGATCCTTTGACAAGGGAGCCGCCGCGCTGACCGAAAGCAGAAAACCGATCCTTCCCGCCCCGTGGGATGATGATGTCATTGAATATGAACCGCCTCGCTGGTGCTGGACACCGCCGGCCACGGAGTCATATTCTTTGCCGGTCGCCGGGCTTGTCAAAACTCCCGCCCGCCCGCTCGCTCAGAACCCCGACACTTTGAAGTCGGCAAGTCTCAAGCCTCAGGTCGACACCCTTCGCACCCGGTCCAATACCCTTCGCGCCTCTGCCGACACCCTGAGATCTCAGTTGGACACAACGGCGTTCCAAACTGACAGTCTTGGCTTCGCAAAAGATTCGCTGGCCATGGCGGACTCCCTTTCCATTGCCGCGAAAGACTCGCTTGACCTGACTCCGAAAGACTCCACAAGGATCAATTTCATCTACGGAATCAATAACGTCAAGGTCTTCAGAACCGACATGCAGGTCGCGTGTGACTCTCTGGCCTACACCGACCTTGACTCGTTGATACGTCTCTACAGGAAACCGTATGTCTGGAATGAAACCAAGAGGCAGTACACGGCGGACAGCATAACAGTGATTGTCAAGAACCAGTCCATCGAGCGCGCGAGCCTGATGTCAAACGCCTTCATCATCGTCCAGGAGGACTCCCTCTCGTTCGATCAGATCAGGGCGACGGAAATGATGGCCTATTTCGACAGCACTGGAACACTCCGGCGTTTCGACGCGATGGGCGGGGCGTCCGGTGTCTTCTTCATAGAGGAGAACAATTCGCTTGCGACTGTCAACAAGTTCGAGTCGAAGATGATGACGGCCATTTTGAAGGAAGGGAACATTCAGGATCTCAACTATTTCGACGCTGTCAAGAGCGATGCCTATCCTGTCGTCCAGCTAAAGAAGGACGAGAGGATTCTTAAGGGTTTCGACTGGCAGCCTGAAAAGCGTCCCAAAGGTCCGGAGGACATCACCGAGTACAAGCCGCGAGAGTCTCAAAGGTCTGTCTACGAGCAGATTCCACGTGCGAAATTCGCCGAGACCGACATTTATTTCCCTGGCTATATGAGCAGCGTCTATAAGATGCTTGCGACCCAGGATTCTCTGAAGCGCGTCCGTAAGGCGGAGAGGAAGCGGCTGGAGGAGTTGCGTAAGGCCGAGGAGGCTCGTGTGGCGGATAGTCTGCGGGTGGCAGCCGACAGTCTTGCGCTTCGGGACAGCCTTGCCAGAAAGGACAGCCTGGCTTTGAAGGACAGCCTTGCGTTGAGGGATTCCTTGGCCGCGCGTAAGGACAGCATAGCGTTGAAAGACACCCTTGCGGTTTCCGCGGACAGTGCGTCTGTAAAGAATCCGTTGGATCCGGCAGCGGCGAGGAAGGCTGCGAAAGAGGAAAGCCGCAGGAAGCGTGCGGAGGCGCGTGAGGCAAGATGGGCCGAGCTTGACGCCCGTGATGAGGCCAAGGCCAAAGTCAAGGAAGAGAAAGCCTTGAAAAGGAAACGTAAGAAGACCCTCAAGACGCTGAAAGCAATGGAGAAGCGGCGTGCCAAGGAAGATCGGATGCTGGAACGCTATCGTCTCCGCTTCGAGAAGCAGAAAGCCAGAAAAGAAGCCCGGGCCGCCAAACGCTCCGTCCGCTGATGCCCCGCTCAGGCTCTGCAACCGAGGTTGTGTGCAGGCCGGGGTATTGGTTGTGATAAATCCAAGGCGCGAGCGTATCGGCTGAGGGACAAAAAAGAGGGTGACATTGGTCACCCTCTCCTTTATCTTTTTGATGTGTAATTTCTAGAGCAGCTTCTTGCGGAGCGCGTCGATCATGTCCACGGTCATGGTCTCCAGATCATAGGACGGTGTCCATCCCCATTCCTCGCGGGCGCAGGAGTCATCCATCTTGTCCGGCCATGAGTCGGCGATCGCCTGACGGACAGGATCGACCTCATAGCGCATCCTGAATCCAGGGATGTGTTCCTCGATCTTCTTGCGCAGGATCTCAGGATCGAAGCTCATTGACGCTATGTTGAATGAGTTGCGGTGTTTCAGCTTGGACGGGTCGGCGTTCATGATGTCCACGGCGGCCTTCAGGGCGTCAGGCATGTACATCATGTCCATGAATGTCCCGGCGGCGATAGGACAGACAAACTCCTCACCCTTCACGGCGGCGTAGTAGATCTCCACGGCGTAGTCGGTCGTACCTCCCCCAGGCAGAGTGACATTGGAGATCAATCCCGGGAACCTCACCGAACGGGTGTCCACGCCATACTTCGTGTGGTAGTAGTCGCTGAGCAGCTCGGTGGCCACCTTGGTCACGCCGTACATTGAGCGCGGCCTCTGGATCGTGTCCTGAGGCGTGTCCTGGTGCGGGGTCTCCGGACCGAACGAGCCGATGGACGACGGAGTGAACACGGCGACATTGTTCTCGCGGGCAATCTCAAGAATATTCATGAGACCGTCAATCTGGATGTGCCATGCCAGTTGCGGCTTCTTCTCCGCCACGGCGGAGAGCAGGGCTGCCAGATTGTAGATCGTGTCGATGTTGTACTTCTTCACGATTCCGAGAAGCTGCTCGCCGTTGCATACATCCGCCTCGGCGGCAGGGCCGCTTTCGAGCAGAATACCCTTAGGCTCAGCGCCTTTAATGTAACCGGCAACAACGTTGCCCTCAGGACACATCTTCCTGATTTTCATTGTCAGCTCGGAGCCTATCTGGCCGGTCGAGCCTATCACAAGTACGTTTTTCATTGCAGATGGCTTGTTTTATGCTTACTTAGCTTTTGCAAATTTACATTATTTTCCAATAAGTGTTCTTATTAATGCGAAAATATAAACTAATTTCACGAAAATTGATATATTTGTCATGGCGAAAACGAAACGTTTTAAAAAATCATAAGATATGTACGGAAAATTCAAGGATCATCTGACAGCGGAACTCGCCTCCATCAAGGAAGCCGGGCTCTACAAGAACGAGAGGAACATCGCTTCTGCCCAGTCTGCGGAGATCACTCTCCAGGACGGCAGCAAAGCCCTTAACTTCTGTGCCAACAACTATCTGGGACTGGCTGATTCTCCAAGGCTCATCGAGGCCGCCAAGAAGGCAATGGACGAAAGAGGCTTCGGAATGTCCTCAGTACGTTTCATCTGCGGAACCCAGGATCTCCACAAGGAGCTGGAGGCGGCGATTTCCAATTTCTTCCACACCGAGGACACCATCCTCTACGCCTCGTGCTTCGATGCCAACGGCGGTGTGTTCGAGCCTCTTCTCACGGCAGAGGACGCTATCATCTCCGACTCTCTGAACCACGCTTCGATCATCGACGGCGTGCGTCTGTGCAAGGCTGTCCGCTACCGCTACGCCAACGCGGACATGGCCGACCTTGAGCGCTGCCTCCAGGAGGCCCAGGCCCAGAGGTTCCGCATCATCTGCACGGACGGAGTCTTCTCGATGGACGGCAACGTGGCTCCGATGGACAGGATCTGCGAGCTGGCCGAGAAATATGACGCGCTCGTGATGGTTGACGAAAGCCACTCCGCCGGAGTTGTCGGCAAGACCGGCCACGGAGTCGCCGAGCAGTATGACTGCTATGGCCGCATCGACATATTCACAGGCACTCTCGGAAAGGCATTCGGAGGCACCGTCGGCGGATTCACCACCGGCCGCAAGGAGATCATCGACATGCTCCGCCAGCGCTCCCGCCCTTACCTCTTCTCCAACTCACTGCCGCCGATGATCGTCGCCGCCGGCATTGAGATGTTCAGGATGCTGGGAGAAAGCAACGAGCTTCACGACCGCCAGCAGGAGAATGTGACCTACTTCCGCGAGAAGATGCTGGCCGCCGGCTTCGACATCAAGCCTACGCAGAGTGCGATCTGCGCGGTGATGCTCTACGACGCGCCGCTTTCCCAGAAATTCGCCGCCAAGATGGCGGAGGAAGGAATATTCGTGACCGGCTTCTACTATCCGGTGGTTCCGAAGGGTCAGGCCCGCATCCGCGTCCAGCTCTCAGCCGCCCACAAGCGCGAGCACCTCGACAAAGCCATCGCCGCCTTCATCAAGGTCGGCAAGGAGCTGGGAGTCATCAAATAGACTTTTTTGAACATTCATGAGTTCCGGTCGCCAAGCCTGTCGAAGCGTCCGGAACTTTTGATGAATAGGAATATGCCAAATCTGAGATTCTGGATGGACAACGCCCGGAAGATAGCCCTTCCCCAGAGCGCCATCCCATGCCTGACAGCTATAATCCTCTCGATCGGCCAGGACGGATTCTTCTGGCCTCTCGCGATACCGGTTTTCCTCGGAGTCTGCGCCGCGCACCTGGGGATGAACCTCGCCGACGACTATTTCGACTACCTCAAAGGACTCCCTTCGGGAGAGATCCGCTCGTCCCTTGTGGCCGAAGGCTCGGTCCGCGCCCGGATGGACAAATGCCAGTACATCCTCTCCGGCGCGGCCACCGAAAAGGATCTCCGCAAGGCCATGATCCTATTCCTTGGCTTCGCGGCCCTGATGGGTCTGGCCGTTGTCATATTCCAGATGCTCACTAACGGCCCGACCTCCGCGCTTGCTGTCGCCGCCTACGCTTTCGCCGGACTGTTCATCGGCCTCCAGTATTCCGGAGCGCCCATGCGCCTTGGCTATCACGGCCTTGGCGAGCTGGTCATAGGCGTGGTTTTCGGGCCTCTGAACATGATGGGGACGGCTGCTGCGGTGACAGGAGCGGCCTTCCGCCCGGACATGTTCATCCTGAGCATCGGCATCGGTTGCCTTGTGACGAACATCGTCTTTGTCCATTCTGTGATGGAGGCTGCTGCCGACAAGCGGCTCGGGAAGCGCACTTTCGCCCACCTTCTCGGAGGCAAGACCTCGCAGATCACCGCCCTGGCCGTGTTCACGCTGGTGCCGTTCATCTGCCTGATTTGCAACGTCTTCCTCTACGGCTGGAGCCACTGGTACCTGCTGACCCTCGTCTCCCTGCCGCTGTCCGTCTGTTTCCTCAGCTCCACCTGGCGCTTCATCAACAACATGCCCTGCGACGACACTCCCCGCTGGTGGATGGGGCCGATGGGAAATTGGAATGAATATGTCAAGGCAGGCGTTGACTGGTTCCTCTTCCGTTGGCTGATGGCCCGCAACATTAACACATTCTTCTGCCTGGTGGTCATCATTGTGTTCATAATCAATTCTATTGTAAAATAACAACCCGCCTTCCGCGCGGCAACTATCTTCTAATATGATCAAGCAATACGCCTACCTCGCCTGGTGGTTCGTCCGCGCCCGCTTCTTCGGACGCCGCGCCCCGCTCCAGACCGTCCTGTTCATAACCGACAAATGCAACCTCCGCTGCAAGCACTGCTCCGTCTATGGCAGCGCCGGCAACCGTCAGAGGAAGTTCGAAGACATTGTGGAGTCTCTTAGACGCTCCTACGCAGCCGGTTCCCGTTTCGTCGATCTGGAAGGCGGTGAGCCGACCCTCTGGAAGGAGGACGGCAAGACCATCAACGACATCATAGACGCGGCTGTCCGGATCGGTTTTTTCTCCGTGACAGTCACCACGAACGCCCAGCAGGACTTCTCCTGGATCCACCCCCACTCGATCTGGGTCTCCCTTGACGGCATCGGCAGGTACCACGAGGCGATCCGAGGCGAGGGCACCTTCCCGAGGCTGGAGGAAAACATCCGGAAGTGCGGCCACAAGCACTTGAGTGTGAATATGGTAGTGAACTCCCTGAACTGGGAGTCCCTGGATGAGGTAATGGAATATGTCCGTGCCAACGACGCGATCGAGCAGGTCTCCATCAACTTCCACACCCCCTTCCCCGGCACCGAGTACCTGATGCTCCCTCCGGCAAAGAAAGCCGAGCTGATCGACAAGGTGCTGTCCTACAAGAAGAAAGGCTATCCGATAATGAATTCCGCTTCCGGCCTAAGGAAGATGAAGCGCAACACCCTTGGCCAGATAAGGTTAGGAAAAGAATGCTTCGTCTCGAACTTCATCTACCCCGACGGCTCCGAAGGCCTCTGCACCGGCTACGGCACCTCTCAGTGCCGCGACTGCGGCTTCTGCATGGCCGGCGAGATGTCCTCCGTCTTCCACTTCTGCCCCGACACCCTCCTTGCCGGCTTCAAGCTAAGAATGTAGCCCTGCCAAGAGGAATTCCCTCCGCTCATAGCACCCTCCACCCCCAAACTCTGCCCCCTCGGGCAACAGTATAGCCCCAAACCGTCGCCCAAGAGTGCCGCGCCGTACCCTCGGGCGACAGAACAGCCCCGAAACGTTGCCCAAGAGTGCCGCACCGCGCGCTTGGGCAACAGAACAGCTCCGAAACGTCGCCCAAGAGTGCCGCGCCGTACCCTCTGGCGACAGAACAGCCCCAAACCGTCGCCCAGAAGTTCCTGCCGGAGTCGCTGAGCCTCTATCCCGCGCTTTATCGCAGCGGCGGGTACCCCAAAGGCAGTTGCCTTAAGGTGACTTTGGCTCCCGAAGATGGAGGTCGTGAGTGATTAATGATGGTCCAGTGGACCATCATAGCGAGCAGCACGGAGTGGGGAGGATCACCTTAAGGCAACTGCCTTGGGGGTATGGTGCAACAAAATAATTAGTTGAGGCACAACAAATTATTTGTCTTGGTACAACAAGCAATAGGTTGAGATTCAACAAACAATGGCTTGTGGAGCACAAGCAATCTACTCCGCGTAGAGCGAGATGATGTTGAGGATGACCTGGGAGGCCTTCTCGATACTCTGAAGCGGCACGAACTCCATCTTGCCGTGGAAGTTCAGGCCACCGGCGAAGATGTTCGGGCAAGGCAGCCCCTTGAAACTCAGGTTAGCACCGTCGGTGCCGCCACGGATAGGCTGGATCTTCGGCTTGATGCCGGCCATCTCCATCGCCTTCACGGCTTTCTCAACCACGTGATAGTGCGGCTCGACCTGCTCGCGCATGTTGTAGTACTGATCCTTGATCGTGGCCACAGCCGTACCCTCGCCGTACTTCACATTGATGAAACCCACGCACTTACGCATGATCTCCTTCTTGCTCTCGAACTCCTTGCGGTCATGGTCACGGATTATGTAGGTGACATCCGCCTCCTCGACCGAACCGCTGAAACCGACAATGTGGAAGAAGCCCTCGTAGCCTTCGGTATATTCAGGCCTCTGCTGAACAGGCAGCAAGGCGTTCAACTCGGTGGCGATCAGGATCGCGTTCTTCATCTTGCCCTTCGCGTAGCCCGGATGCACGTTCCTTCCCTGAATGTGGATCTTCGCCGAAGCCGCGTTGAAATTCTCGAACTCCAGCTCTCCGATCTCGCCGCCATCCATCGTGTAGGCATATTCAGCCCCGAACTTCTTGACATCGAACTTAACGACTCCGCGTCCGATCTCCTCGTCAGGCGTGAAACCGATCTTGATCTCACCGTGCCTGAACTCGGGATGCTCCACGATGTACTGCACCGCGTCCATGATCTCGGCCACGCCGGCCTTGTCGTCCGCACCCAGAAGGGTTGTGCCGTCGGTTGTGATGAGCGTCTGCCCCACATAATGAAGCATCTCCGGGAACTCCGAAGGCTTCAGCGCCAGTCCCGGCACACCTTTCAAAGGAATGTCCCCGCCGTCATATTCATTGATGATCTGAGGCTTGATGTCCGCTCCCGAAGCGTCCGGAGCGGTGTCCACGTGGGCGATGAATCCGATTGCCGGCACTTTCGCCTCGATGTTCGAAGGGATCGTGCCCATCACGTAACCATATTCGTCAAGAGTGGCTTCCACTCCGAGAGCCTGCAGCTCGTCGCGCAGCATGCGGAGCAGATTCAGCTCCTTCTCCGCCGATGGCTGGCTCTCTGATTCCTCGTTCGACTGAGTGTCAACGCTGACGTACCTCAGGAACCTGTCTAAAACTTTTTCCATTATTCTTGTTATTTTCTGGTCGCCGAGCCTGTCGAGGCCACTTCATAATGGCACTTCGGCGGGCACGGTGGCCGTTTGTTTATTCCTTAGCCCTCAAAGAGGCGATGATGGTGTAGGCGATGATTCCGAGGAACGGGATGATGGCGATGGCCTCGCCGTATTGGGCGTTCCAGCCGGTCAGGAACCAATCCACGTTGAAGAACTTGAGCAGAGCGCTCACGACTCCCATCAGCGCGCCGCCGGCGATGAAACCGGAAGCGATCAGCGTACCCTTGTTCAGACGTATCTCATTAAGCGCCTTGTCCTTCGAGCGGGTGCTGACGAACCAGGAGATCGCTCCGCCTATCAGAAGAGGCAGGTTCAGGTCGATCGGAATGAACATACCCAGTGCGAACGCCAGGGCAGGAACCTTGAGGAAGGTCAGCACTATGGCCAGCACGGCCCCGATCCCGTAGAGCAGCCACGGAGCGCCGCCGCCGTTCATCATAGGCTGGATCACAGCCGCCATCGCGTTGGCCTGAGGAGCCACGAGCGCCTGGTCACCGACGAAACCGTAGGTCTTGTTCAGCACCAGCATCACGCCGCAGACCGTCGCCGCGGCCACAGCCACGCCCACGAACTTCCAGCCTTCCTGCTTTCTCGGAGTGCTGCCGATCCAGTAGCCGATCTTAAGGTCGGTGATGAAGGAGCCGGCCACCGAAAGCGCCGTGCAGACGACACCGCCGATGATCAGGGCCGCGGCCATGCCGGCGTTGCCCTTAAGACCCACACCAACAAGGATAAGCGCCGCGATGATCAGCGTCATCAACGTCATGCCGCTCACCGGGTTCGTGCCGACGATGGCGATGGCGTTGGCCGCCACCGTGGTGAACAGGAACGCGATCACCGCCACGATCAGCAGTCCCACAACCGCCTGCCAGACATTGTTCACGACCCCGCCGAAAGCGAAGAAGGCGAACACCGCCAGAAGCGTCAGCACGATGCCGAACACGATGGTTTTCATAGGAATATCCTCCTGCGTCCTCTCGGCCTTCCCGGCATTGCCACCCTTCTTGGAGAACTCACCGACAGCCAGACCGACAGCCGACTTGATCACACCGAACGACTTGATGATGCCGATGATGCCGGCGGTGGCGATGCCTCCGATACCGATGTGGCGCGCGTAATCTTTGAATATCTGGTCAGGACTCATCTCCCCGATTGTCATTGTCACACCGGTCCCCATCAGGTCGATCACCTGACCGCCCCAGATGAGGTTCATCAGCGGAATGATCACCAGCCACACCAGGAAACTGCCGCAGCAGATGATGAAGGCATATTTCAGACCGACGATGTAGCCAAGACCCAGCACAGCCGCCCCGGTGTTCAGCTTCAGAACGACCTTGGCCTTGTTGGCGATTGTCTGTCCGATGCCGGCAACAGTTGTGCTCACGGTGTCCGCCCAGGCTCCGAAAGTGCTGACGATGAAGTCATAAAGACCACCGATGAGACCGCTGACAAGAAGCGTTCCCGCACCCTTGCCGCCGCCTTCGCCGCTAACGAGGATCTGTGTGGTGGCCGTCGCCTCCGGGAAAGGATACTTCCCGTGCATCTCCTTCACGAAATATTTCCGGAAAGGAATGAGGAATAATATTCCTAAGACACCGCCAAGCAGCGAGGAAAGGAACATCTGCATGAAGCTGACATCCACTCCGAGGATGTAGATGGCAGGGAGTGTGAATATGGCGCCCGCCACCACGGCCCCTGAGCAGCCTCCGATGGACTGGATGATGACGTTCTGCCCCAGTCCCTCCTTTTTTCCGAGCGCGCTGGTCAGACCCACGGCGATGATCGCGATAGGGATCGCGGCCTCGAACACCTGCCCCACGCGAAGACCCAGATAGGCCGCCGCCGCGGAGAAGATGACCACCATCAGCAGACCGAGCGTCACTGAATATGGCGTCACTTCCGCCCATTTCCTTTCCGCCCCCAGGAGCGGCTTGTACTCCTCACCCGGCGCCAGCTCCCTTTGAGCGTTCTCCGGCAATGAATTTCTTGTTTCTTCCATCGATCGTTATTTTGTTATTGTTTCTTTCTTATGTGGCCCGTCGCCGGGTCTTTCCTTTGGCTGCCGGGTCTTTCCTTTGGCTGCCGGGCTTTCCTTTGGCCGCCGGGTCGCCGCTGAGCTTGTCGAAGCGCCGGTGTCTTCCTGGTCGAAGCACCCGCCCAGGCCCTGCGGCAAACAAAGGTACTATTTAAAGGTGAGAATTCCACCCCGCTGAAAAATATTCCTGAAAAAAGACAAAAAAATTTGGTAGTAAAGAAAAAGTGCGTATCTTTGCAGCCCGTTTCGGAAGAAGCGGTACAAAACAAAGTTCATTGACAATACTGAGAGATTACAACGAGGTAAGTGTAAAAGAATAGATTAGCCGATATATAGCGATATATGAAGGTTGATGCAATTTCACAACAACGAAAGATTCACAGAGAAAGAGAAGTCAGAGCGCACGGAGGATGCCTTGGCTTCGGCAGGCGAAGAAGGACGCGGTAAGCTGCGAAAATGTCCGGGGATTTGCAAACGGGAGTTGATCCGGACGTGTCCGAATGGGGCAACCCGCACGGCTGAAGGCCGTGCACCGGCGCGAGCCGGGGCGAACCCGGGGAACTGAAACATCTTAGTACCCGGAGGAGAAGAAAGAAACAGTCGATTCCCCTAGTAGTGGCGATCGAAGAGGGAGGAGCCTAAACCGGCGCGTTCGAGGACGCGTCGGGGTTGTAGGACCGGCGTTGTCCGCATCCGCGCAAACCGGAGCATGTCTGGAAAGCGTGGGCGCAGAGGGTGACACCCCCGTACGGGTAACGTGCGGATGCGGATGCCGGCACCTGAGTAGGGCGGGGCACGTGGAATCCTGTCCGAATCCGCGGGGACCATCCCGCAAGGCTGAAGACTGCCGAAGACCGATAGTGTACCAGTACCGTGAGGGAAAGGTGGGAAGCACCCCGGGAGGGGAGTGAAATAGAACCTGAAACCGTGCGCTTGCAAGCGGTCGGAGCACCATTATGGTGTGACGGCGTGCCTTTTGCATAATGAGCCTACGAGTTGCCTCACGCCGGCGAGGCTAAGCCATTCAGTGGCGGAGCCGCAGCGAGAGCGAGTCTGAACAGGGCGTTCAGTCGGCGTGAGCAGACGCGAAACCTAGTGATCTACCCTTGTCCAGGGTGAAGGGGCCGTAACAGGCTCTGGAGGCCCGAACCAGTTTCCGTTGAAAAGGGCTTGGATGAGGTGAGGGTAGGAGTGAAAGGCCAATCAAACTGGGAGATAGCTCGTACTCCCCGAAATGTCTTTAGGGACAGCCTCGTCAGTTTCCCGCGTGAGGTAGAGCTACCGATTGGAAGCGAGGGCTTCGCCGCCTATCAATTCCAGACGAACTCCGAATGCGCGCGGTGATCTATGACGGGAGTGAGTCGTCGGGTGCTAATATCCGGCGGCGAGAGGGTAAGAGCCCAGACCTCCGGCCAAGGCCCCCAAGAACGGTCTAAGTTGAGACAGAACGAAGTGGCACCGCAGAGACAGCCAGGATGTTAGCTTGGAAGCAGCTATTCATTCAAAGAGTGCGTAACAGCTCACTGGTCGAGCGGAGCCGCGTGGATGATGATCGGGCATCAAGACCGTCGCCGAAGCCGAGGACGACGCGCCTTAGCGCGCGCCGTGGTAGGGGAGCATTCCGGTCGGCGCCGAAGGCGCGGCGCGAGCCGTGCTGGAGCGTCCGGAAAAGAAAATGTAGGCATGAGTAACGACAAGAGATGTGTGAACATCTCCGCCGAAAACCCAAGGTTTCCGGGGCCACGCTAAACGGCCCCGGGTCAGCCGGGAGCTAAGGGTAAGCCGAACGGTGATCCCGATGCCGATGCGGTCAACATTCCGCAGCCGGCGCGCCAGGCGCACACGTGACCGAGGAGTGACACTGCCGCGGGGAGACGGAATTCCCCGTTGAAGGCCGTAGGGAGACCGAAAGCCGACAGTACGGCGAGCCTTCGGGCGAGCCGACAGAGCAGGTAACCATACTCGCGAGAAAAGCGTGTGCGCGCCAAGCGTCGCGCCGCCCGTACCGTAAACCGACACAGGTGGGTGGGGAGAGAATCCTTAGGCGCTCGAGTGAATCACGGCCAAGGAACTAGGCAAATTGACCCCGTAACTTCGGGATAAGGGGTCCCGCGGCGACGCGGGCGCAGAGAAATGGCCCAGGCGACTGTTTACCAAAAACATATGGCTATGCGAAATCGATAAGATGACGAATATGGCCTGACACCTGCCCGGTGCCGGAAGGTTAAGAGGGGGGGTCACCGAAAGGGAAGCCCTGAATTGAAGCCCCGGTAAACGGCGGCCGTAACTATAACGGTCCTAAGGTAGCGA
>ENA-OZMM01000146-OZMM01000146.1-human-gut-metagenome-genome-assembly--contig:-NODE-146-length-21457-cov-6.536726_pt1 | contig 21457 bp, 20 predicted proteins | sample MGYA00244193_ERZ653821 | MGnify/ENA primary metagenome ERZ653821 (study PRJEB26926, sample SAMN06164832) | human gut metagenome | biome: ENVO:00009003; feature: ENVO:2100002; material: ENVO:00002003...
GACGGCGCTGCCTGTTTTGTGATTTATAAGGAAAGAAATCACAAAACAAGTCTCACATGAACTCCATGCCCTTCAGACTATTAAAATCTTTTTTAAAGATTTTAATTGGAGTTCAGTATCAGATGCGCGCCACGCCGCTCTTTCTGGCTGCCTCGGCAACGGCTGCCGCAACAACGTCCTTGACTCTCGGGTCAAAGGCTGCCGGGAGGATATAATCCGCGTTCAGTTCCTCATCGGAGACCAGAGAGGCAATGGCGTAGGAGGCCGCTACCTTCATTTCGTCGTTGATCTCCGAGGCACGCACATCCAGTGCGCCGCGGAAGATGCCCGGGAAGGCCAGAACATTATTGACCTGATTGGGATAATCGCTGCGGCCCGTGGAAACGACGGCTGCCCCTGCCGCCTTCGCTTCGTCCGGGAAAATTTCCGGCGTTGGGTTCGCGCAGGCAAAGATGATTGCGTCTTTGGCCATGGTGGAAACCATTTCTCCCGTCAGAACGCCGGGGGCCGAGACGCCAATGAACACGTCCGCGCCGCGGATGACGTCTGCCAGTGTACCCGTCTCCCTGTTCCGGTTGGTGACGGCGGCAATTCCCTCTTTGATGGGGTTCAGCCCCTTACGGCCTTCATAGATCGCGCCCTTGCGGTCGGTCATAATGACGTTCTTAAGGCCCATGCTCATCAGAAGCTTAATGATGGCGATGCCGGCCGCTCCGGCGCCGGAGGTCACGATTTTCACGTCTTCGATCTTCTTGCCGACAAGCTTGAGCGCATTGAGAAGACCGGCCAACGTGATCACGGCTGTGCCGTGCTGGTCATCGTGGAACACCGGAATATCGCAGCGCTCTTTGAGCTGCTTTTCAATCTCAAAGCATCTGGGTGCGGAGATATCCTCCAGGTTCACGCCGCCGAACGAGCCTGCCAGCATTGCGACAGTATTGACAATATCGTCAACATTTTTGCTGCGCACGCAAAGCGGGACTGCGTCCACGCCGCCGAATGCCTTGAAGAGCACGCACTTGCCCTCCATGACCGGCATACCGGCTTCCGGACCGATATCGCCGAGGCCGAGAACCGCCGTGCCGTCGGTCACGACAGCCACTGTGTTCCAGCGGCGGGTCAGTTCATAGCTCTTGTTGACGTCCTTCTGGATCTCCAGGCAGGGCTGGGCAACGCCGGGCGTGTACGCCAGAGACAGCGCTTCCTTATTGTCCACCGCCGCGCGGGGGGTCATTTCGAGCTTGCCCTTCCACTCATAGTGCTTCTTTAAAGATTCTGCTGCGTAATCCATACAATTCTCTCCTTTTTGTTTTATCAGATCATTTTTTCGGGCCGGACCTGCCGGTCAAATTCTTCTTCCGTCAAAAGCTTCAGCTGAAGCACAGCCTCCTTGAGGCTCAGGTTTTTATCAAAGGCAAGCCGCGCCGCCTTTGCCGCGTTTTCATAGCCGATGCTGCCGTTGAGACACGTTACCAGCATCAGAGAATGGTGGAGATTGCGCTCCATTGTTTCCCGGTTTGCCGTCAGGCCGGACAGGCAGTGCGTGTCAAACGAACGCATCACATCTGCCAGCAGCGTTACGGAATGGAGGTAATTATAAATGATGACCGGCATAAAGACGTTGAGCTGGAAATTACCCTGACTTGCCGCCATGGAAACGGCGGTATCGTCCGCCATTACCTGCACTGCAACCATGGTAACGGCCTCACACTGCGTGGGGTTGACCTTGCCCGGCATGATCGACGAGCCCGGTTCATTCTCCGGAATGCGGATTTCTCCGATGCCGCAGCGCGGACCTGAAGCCAGCCAGCGCACGTCGTTTGCAATCTTCATCAGGTTTGCGGCCAGCACCTTCAATGCGCCGTGGGAAAAGGCCAGATCGTCCTTGGCCGTGAGCGCGTGAAACTTGTTGGGGTCTGTGACAAACGGGAAGCCGGTCAGTTTCGCCGCCTTCCGGGCCGCCAGTTCGGCAAAGCCCTTGGGTGCGTTAAGCCCTGTGCCGACCGCGGTCCCGCCCAGCGCCAGCCTGTAAAGTCCTTCACAGGAGCTTTCCACCTGCGCAAGTGAATTTTCCAGCATACCGCGCCAGCCTGAAATTTCCTGCGAAAATGCGATGGGCGTCGCGTCCTGCAAATGCGTCCTGCCGATCTTTATGATGCCCTCATTCTGCTGTTCGAGCCTGCGGCAGGTATCGATCAGCGTCCGCAGCGCCGGAAGAAGCTCCGTCTGCAGCGCCGTTACGGCCGCAATATGCATGGCTGTCGGGAAAGTGTCGTTGGAACTCTGCGACATGTTGACCGTGTCATTTGGGTGCAGAAGTTTCTGCCCTGCCAGCTGATTCCCCCGGTTGGCGACGACCTCGTTGACATTCATGTTCGACTGCGTACCGGAGCCCGTCTGCCAGACGGAAAGCGGGAATTCCGCCGAAAGCTTTCCAGCCAGAATTTCATCACATACATCGCAGATGATTTTGCAGCGTGCCTCGTCCAGCTTGCCAAGCTCCCGGTTGGCAAGCGCCGCCGCTTTTTTGAGCACTGCAAATGCGAAAATCACCTGTTCCGGCATTCTGTCGTGCCCGATTCTGAAGTTTTGAAAACTGCGCTGTGTCTGCGCGCCCCAGAGCTTGTCCGCGGGAACCGGGACCTCGCCCAGCGCGTCATGTTCCATACGATACTCCATAAAGCTTCCCCCCTGTTTTTGATTCTGTGTGTATCATAGCGCCGCTTTACAAAAAAGTAAAATACATATATAATTGGATATCATAGGAATTACCTATATTATTTTGGAGGACGCCTGCCATGACTATTGCCAAATTACAGCAGTTCCTTGCCGTCTGTCAGTTTCAGAGCGTGACCCGCGCGGCAGAATTTCTGCATATCTCCCAGCCTTCGGTCTCCGGCACCATCCGGGAGCTTGAGCACGAATTTCAGGTAAACCTTTTTCGGCACGAGGGGCGGCGGCTGGTTCTGACCGCCGAGGGAAGCTTTCTGCGCGAACACGCGCAGCAGCTTATCCGCCAGTTTGATGAGCTGTCATGGCAGATGGAAGATCTCAGGAACCAGAAAAACCGTTTCCGGATCGGCATCCCGCCGATGTCCGGCACGATCTTTTTTCCGCAGCTCTATCAGGCATTCCAGCGTGAGAATCCGGAAATCACGCTATTGATTACAGAGTGCGGCTCGCTGCATGCGGAAAAGCTTCTGGCGCGGGGAGAGCTGGATCTTGCCATGGCAACGCTTCCCGCACCGCCCTCACCGGAGTTTTCGTACCTGAGACTGGCCCGGACACAGCTGATGCTGTGCGTCAGTCCGGCACACCGGCTGGCCAACGCACCGTCCGTCGATATTTCCATGCTGCGGGACGAGCCTCTCGTTCTCTTTGGTACCGATACTGCGCCGTCGCGCGCAGTGCTGTCCCTGTTTGCCGAGCGGCAGCTGCGGCCGAATGTACTGCTCTATTCCAGCCAGCTCAGCATGATCCAGCAATTCATTTCCGACGGAACCGCTGCGGCATTTCTGCTGGACGCGCTCGCCCGGCGGGAGCCGGGGCTGGTCGCCGTCCCATTTTCCACGCCGGTCTATTTTGACACAGTGCTTCTTTGGAAGCGCGGCCAGTATCTGTATAATGACGTAGAGCGCTTTCTGCGTTTTGCGAAAGATTTTCACTTTCAGGACATTTAACCACGCCTGACGGTTCGTCGTCGGGAGACTTTGTGCAGCAGCACCTTGTCATTTCCGCTGGCACGGCTGCTTCCGGGGAATCTGCAGGCCGCGGAACCACCGTTTTGCCGTACAGCCCCGCAATAGCGCAATCGTGCCCATGGGCCGGAAAGCCCATGGGCACTGTTTTATATGGTAAAGTCTACCAGATTCCGCCGGCCTCAGAACGGTCCGAGGTTGATGGCGACGGCGACCACCAGCAGGACAAAGGCAGGAACCATTCGTCAGAAGACATCCATGTGACGGTCTGAATGTACGCGTCCTCGGGCTGTATGGCAAACCCAATATGCCCAGTTGCTGCTTCATCTCCGTTTCCAACAGCCAGTTGGAGGTTTGACTGGTCCAGCTTTACCCCTTTGACCTTAGCACGCACGGTTACTGTACACTTGTCTGTTACTTCGCTGCCGTCTGCTGCCATGCACACAATTTCCGCACTGCCCACGGAAAGTCCCTTGACATTGCCATTTGTATCTACAGCCGCGACATCCGGATCGCTGGACATCCAAAGCAGCCCCTTGTTTGTAGCTGAATCTGGTGATACATCTGCACAGAGCTTTAATGCGTCACCGGTGTAAATGGTTGCATCATGTTCATCAAGCGCAAGAATCATTACCGCCTGATCGACAGTTACATTACAGACTGCCGGAGTTGTATATTCCGGATCTTCAGACGTAGCAGAGACAACTGCTTTGCCAATTCCAACAGCATGGAGCGTCCCATCAGGGTCAACCGTGACGATACTCTCATCGCAGGACGCCCACACAACATTCTGGTATAACGCATCCGTTGGAATAACCGTACAGGAAAGCTGTGTGCTTAATTTTTCATCGCCTGCTCCGATCAGGAGCGTTACATTTTTCTCAGAAAGGGACAGCCCGGCAACCTTTGCAATGATGTTCAATTCGCACGCTGACGCAACGCCGCTTCCGTCCGCAGCAGTGCACGTGATGCTGCAGGTCCCAACAGAGAGGCAGCGCACATTTCCGTTTGCGTCTACAGCTGCAATGGAAGGGTCAGAAGTTTCCCAGATAACCCTCTTGTTTGCCGCATCATCCGGTCCAACATCCGCATGCAGTTTAACGGTCGTGGCGGTATATGCAGTCTGCTCAACTTCGTCCAATACAATGCTTTGGACCGCTTTTGAAACTACAACATTGCATTTCGCGGCCGTTTTGCAGTCCGGGTCATCCGAAACCGCGGTTATTTGTGCACACCCCTCGCTTACAGCCTGGAGTCTGCCCTGCGCATCGACAGTTACCACATTTTCATCAGAGGATGTCCATGTTGCCGTCTGATAATATGCGTCAGCGGGCGTGGTAGAGAGGGTGAGCACCATAGTTGAATGGTCTTCTCCCGCCCCGATCAGCAATGAAACCGTTTTTTCGATAAAATCGATGCTCTGTGTTTTGGCCTCTACCCGAACGGCACACTCTCCAAACACGCCGCTTCCATCGGTGGAAATACATTTGACCGTCGCAGTGCCTACAGTCAGACCCCGTACATTTCCACTTGCGTCAACAGTTGCGACTGACGGGTCAGAGGACTCCCACAGCACGTTCTGCACAGATGCATCTTCCGGGGAAATGACGGGAGCGATTTTTTGCGTTGACCCGGTCCACAGGATATCCTCCGCAGAAATGCTGATTTGCGAAACAGCCTGCAGCACAGTTATTTCGCAGCTGACAGGCGTTGAAAAGCCGCTGTCTTCAGATATTGCGGAAATGAGACATGTTCCTGCGCCTACGGCGTTAACTTTGCCGCTCGCATCAACGATTGCTACGCTTTCATCCGAGGAGATCCATGTTGCCCCCTGGAAATATGCGTTTTCAGGCTGCACCGTGTACGATAACGCAGCAGCTGCCTTTTCATTACCCGCCCCAAGAAGCAAGGTAAGTTTGCTGTCAGAAAGAGCGGCGCTTTCGACCCCCGCTACAACTTTAATGGAAGCTTTTACAAAGGTCGTCTTTCCATCCAGCGAAAGGCAGGAAATCTCCGCTTCCCCAACTTTTTTACCTGAAACCAGACCGTTTTTATCAATCGCTGCAATATTTGGTGCACTGGACAGCCAAATCACACGATCACTTATATCTTCCCCATCTGCTGTCTGAATGATGTGCAGCTGCAGGGTGCCCGTACTGGAGACAGCAAATTCGCCGCTGTCATATGTAAGTTTGTATTCAGTTTGAGACTCATCAAGCAGTGAAATTTCGCTCTCCGCTGCAAAGCACACAACTGGGACTATCAACGCAACGGAGAGTAATGCCAGAATCAGGAAACCGTTTCTGAACCAGCTACGAGTTTTTGCCATAAAAAGTCACCCTTCCTTAATAGTGTACAGCTGCAATTCTTTGTCCGGATGCTGCTCTAAAACCGCATTCAAACCAAATGGTTTCATACGCTGCATCGCAAAAGTCATGACTGGCGGCTATACCGCCCACTATTTACCATATTGATATTTTAGCTGTAAAACATATCAAATGTCAATCTCCAAAATAGATTTTGGATCAATCCACAGGGTAGGTCGGCGTAAAACTGCGGATAGGATACTGAGTATGAAGAAAAAATCGAACGAGGACATTATTTCATGAAAGCAGAACTCATTCCTTGTAGAATGGAAATAATTTCTAAATTAAATGTAACAAAACGATACTGCGTTGCAAATCATCTTTCGCTTAGGTGCGACGAATAGCAAAAATGCCCTTGACAAATCTCGCCCCAGGTACACGCCCTGACGCAAAATGATTCCGAATTTATTTTACCGCCTGCGGGCGGCTTTCCTCTGTGAGGCTTTAAGGGACATTAAGCCGACAGACGCGCGTCTGTCGGCTCAAGTCTCAGCGTATCTTTTCCCCGTTCAGTATCGCTTCCGTCAGGGTATCCCCGTGGTAACGCAGGGTCAGCAGGAAGAACGGTGCATTCTGCCACAGTAAGTCCAGAAAAATCTGGTCGCCCTCCCACTTGGGCAGGGCGTTCAGGAATTCCCGCTCTACCCATTGCAGGTCGCCCTCGTCGCATTGGGTCATTTTCCCTTCAAAGCCATCGGCGGTGAACAGGTACATATATTCGCCCTCGCAGGTGTCGTTCAGGAACGTCACCACGCCACGGCACTGCCATGAGGTCAGGGTCAGACCGGTCTCCTCCTTCGCTTCCCGCAGAAGGCATTCGTCCGGGGATTCCTCCCCCTCGAATTTTCCGCCGATGCCGATCCACTTGTCCTTGTTGATATCGGCTTTCTTTTTTACCCGGTGGAGCATCAGCACCTGACTGCCCCGGGTGACATAGCACAATGTGGTGTTAAGCATCCTCATCCTTCTTCTGCATCAGCCGGATGGCGTGGTGCAGATTCTCCACCTCCACCGTCTCGTGGCCGTCTTCTTTTTCTCCGTCCAGCGTCCATGGCATTTCCGGGTCGGCGAAAATCCGCACCTTTTGGGCGCTGCGGAACGTGAGCATGGCGCAGTTGTACTTCTGGCTTTGCAGCGCCTGGATGCACTCATGGATTTCCCCCAGATTCTCCGGCGCGCGAACCAGCAGAATTTCAAACAGACCGTCGCCCATGTCCACCTGCTTGGGGTCCAGCGTCAGAATGCCGCCCACGGAGGTGGAATTGCAGATGGCGCCGAAGAGGAAGTCCCCTTCCACAACCTGACCGTCGATCTCCATTTTCACATGCTCGTTGCGGATCTGGGACAGCTCCGTAATGCCGCTGAGAACATAGGCGGTGTGCCCCAGTGCGTTTTTGACATTCTGGGGTGTGGCGTAGCTGGACCTGGTGAACGCGCCGAAGGAGGCAACATAGGAAAAATACCGGTTGCCGAACCGCCCTACGTCGTAGCTCACCGGCTCACCCTCCACGATGGTCTGGGCGGCCTTGAGAATGTTGGTGGGCAGCTTCAGGCTGGAGGCAAAGTCGTTGGTGGAACCGGCGGGGATATAGCCGATGGGGGTGTCCGCCCCGGCGCTGAGCAGGCCGGTGATGGTCTCGTTCAGCGTCCCGTCGCCGCCGCAGCAGACCACCAGATCAACATCTTTGCCCTTCTCCCGGGCGACGGCGGTGGCGTCTCCCCGCCCCAGCGTCATGTGGGTGATGACCTCATAGCCCGCCTGTGTAAATGTCAGCAAAATGTCAGCCAGATGCCGGTTCGCCCGTTTCACCCCGGCAAATGGATTCATGATAAACAGCATCTTTTTCATTTCGATAACCTCGATTATCCTGTGGTATTCCCTCTTGTCTATTATACCATTCCCGGGAAAATGCGCAAGTCGTTTTCTCTGCCTTTGGTAAATTCAGGCTGAAAATTTACGATTCATTCACACAATTCTGTGCTGCACCGGAAATAGGACTTGACGCCTATTTTACCCGCTTTTTGCTTTCTTTAGACAAGAAGGTCTGGACTTCTCCCAAAAGAACAGATATAATACGGTTATATCTACATGGGAACGGAGGCTCCTCAATGAAGCTCAACACCAAGCGCACCGTACTGGTCGGTTTCGCGTTTCTGTCCATCTGCGCCTTCTGGCAGATGTACGACAACCTGATCCCCAAAATTCTCACGGAAACCTTCCACATGGGAGAAAGCGTTTCCGGCATGATCATGGCGGCGGACAATATCCTCGCCCTGTTCCTGCTGCCTCTTTTTGGCGGGCTGTCCGATAAATGCACCTCCCGCCTTGGCCGCCGCCGTCCCTATATTCTGTTCGGCACCCTCGCGGCCGTCGCGGTGATGATGGCGCTGCCCATTCTCACCGACAGCTTTCACGCTTCCCCCGATGCCTGGAAACAGGTGTGCTTTATCATCGGTCTGGGAATCCTGCTGACCGCCATGGGTACTTACCGCAGCCCCGCCGTGGCGCTGATGCCCGACGTCACCCCAAAGCCCCTGCGTTCCAAGGCCAACGCCATCATCAACCTGATGGGCGCCCTGGGCGGCATTATTTACCTGATTATTACCACATTTCTGTACAAAACAACCGCGGATGTGTACGTTTCCTACCTGCCCCTGTTCGCCATCGTGGGGGGCATTATGCTGGCCGCCCTTGCCGTCATTCTGCTGTGCGTGGACGAACCCAAGCTGGTGGCGGAGCAGAAGCGCTATGAGGACGCCCACCCGGAAGACAATCTGACGCAGGTCACGGAGAACGGCGAAACCCTGCCCAAGGACGTCAAGCGGAGTCTTGGCTTCCTGCTTGCCTCCATCGCCCTGTGGTTCATCGGCTACAACGGTGTCACCACATGGTTCTCCGTCTACGCGGGCCGCACTTGGCACATGACGCTGGCACAGGCCAACACCTGCCTGACCATCGCCACCGCCGGCGCGATTCTCAGCTACATCCCGGTGGGCAACGTGGCGAGCAAGGTCGGCCGCCGGAAGACCATCCGCTTCGGCACGCTGCTGCTCGCGGGCAGCTTCTTTGCCGCGTTCATCTATACCATGCTGTCCGATTCCTTCAGCCCCGTGCTGTACGGCCTGTTTGTTCTGGTGGGCATGGCATGGGCGGCCATCAACGTCAACAGTCTGCCCATGGTAGTGGAAATGTGCAGCGGCAGCGAGGTGGGCAAGTTTACGGGGCTGTACTATACCTTCTCCATGTCCGCCCAGATCATGACCCCCATTGTGGCGGGCTGGCTGCTGGAGCATGTGGACTATAAGACCCTGTTCCCCTACGCCGCCATTTTCGTGTTTGCATCCTTCGTCACCATGGGCTTTGTGAAGCACGGCGACAACAAGGTGGAAGCGAAGAAGGGGCTGGATGCCTTTGACGTGGACGATTGATGCATTGGAGGGACAATTATGACGCTGCTTATTATTGTACTGATCCTCGCGCTGCTGTGGGTACTGGCCGTTCAGGGACGGAGCAGCCACCCGGGCATGAAGGAACTGCGGGGCTGGAACTACGCCCACCGTGGTCTTCACGGCGACGGTGCCGCCGAAAACTCCATGACCGCCTTCCGTCTGGCCGTGGAGAACGGCTACGGCATGGAGTTTGACCTGCATCTGCTCAAGGACGGCAATCTCGGTGTGATGCACGACTCCCTGCTCAACCGTACCACCGGCCAGGCCGGGCGCATCGAGGACCTGACCACGGAGGACCTGAAAAACTACCGCCTGGAAAACACGGAGGATACCATCCCAAAATTCCTGGATGTCCTGACGCTGGTGGACGGAAAGGTTCCCCTGATCATCGAGCTGAAGCCGGAGGACGGCAATCACGCAAAGCTCGCCGAGACGGCCTGCAACATGCTGAAAGGCTACAAGGGCGTATACTGTATTGAGTCCTTCGACCCCCGGTGCATCGCGTGGCTGCGGAAAAACCGTCCGGACATCATTCGCGGGCAGCTTTCGGAGAATTTCTTCCGGGATCGCACCGATCTTTCGGACACGCTTAAATTCCTGCTGACCCATAACCTTGCCAACTTCCTGTCCCGCCCCGATTTTATCGCCTATAAATTCGCCGACCGGAACAGCACGATAAGCAACTGGCTCTGCCGCAGGCTGTGGCGCGTTCAGGGCGTCAGCTGGACGCTGCGGAGCAAAGAAGACCACGACACCGCCCTGAAAGAAGGCTGGCTGTCTATTTTTGAAGGCTTCCGTCCATAATGATTCACCGCCGGGATTGCAAAAATCCCGGCGGTTTTGTGCCCTGTACTCCCCGATTGTAAACTTTTTATGACCCTCTTGCAATTTGAAAAGTGATATGCTAATATGTAGCACGCTACATATTATTGACAAGGTGGTGATCATCCTGACACATCACTATGGGTATCTATTGAAGGTTCTCAGCGGCTGCATGAAGGCATCCATGGATAACGCGCTGGCATCCATGGACTTAACGTCCGCTCAAGGGCACATCATGGGCTACCTCGCACAGCGGTCTCAGCCGCCCCGCTCCCGGGACATTGAGGAAACCTTTCATCTGAGCCACCCCACCGTTTCGGGGCTGCTGTCCCGGCTGGAAAAGAAGGACTTCATCGAGCTTCGGCCGGACGAAACCGACCGCCGCTGCAAGCGCATCTATGTGCTGCCCAAGGGGAAAGAGCTTAACGAGACCATGGGCAGGGTCATTCTCGACAACGAAGCTCAGGTGGTGGCAGGCTTTTCCCCGGAGGAACGGGAGCTGTTCACTTCCATGCTCCTGCGCGCCATCGACAACATGGGCGCAAGCGCCTGTATCCGTAAAATCAAGGAGGAATCTGATACATGATAAAAAGACTCGCCCGGTGCATCCGGGAATATAAGTGGGCGGCCCTGCTCAGCCCGCTGTGCATGGTCGGCGAGGTCGCCATGGAGGTGCTCATCCCTCTGGTCATGGCCGACCTGTATGACTACGGCATCAAAATGCAGGATATGCAGGTCGTCGCCGCCAAGTCCGGCATTCTGGTGCTGTGCGCTCTGGCGTCGCTGTCTTTCGGCGTTCTGTCCGCCGCCTTTGCGTCCAAGGCCGGTACCGGCTTTGCCAAGAACCTGCGCCACGATATGTACCATCAGGTGCAGGATTTCAGCTTTTCCAATATCGACAAATTTTCCACTGCATCCATCGTCACCCGGCTGACCTCCGACGTGGCGACATTGCAGAACACCTTCCAGATGATGATCCGTGTGGCCATCCGCTGCCCCATGATGCTGATTCTGGCGCTGGTTTCCGCCATGGGCATCAGCGTGCGGCTGAGCCTCGTGTACTGCGTGGCGCTGCCCATTCTGATCTGCGCCCTGCTTTGCCTGATCCCCAAGGTGTTCCGCATTTTCGACCGGGTCTTCCGCACTTACGATAAAATGAACAACGTGGTGCAGGAGAACGTCCACGGCATCCGGGTGGTCAAATCCTTCGTCCGGGAAGACCGGGAGACCGAGAAATTCGCCTCCGTATCCGGCACCATTTACAAGGACTTCTGCAAGGCCGAGCGCATCATGTCTCTGGCGAATCCCATCATGCAGCTGTGCGTTTACGGCTGTATGCTGGCCATTTCGTGGATCGGCGCACACCTTGTCATTGCCTCCGGCAATAACCCCGATCTCGGCCTCACCACCGGCCAGCTCAGCTCCATGTTCACCTACACCAGCCAGATTCTCTCGTCTCTCATGATGCTCTCCATGGTCGCCGTCATGCTGACCATGAGCCGCGCCCCTCTGAAGCGGTGCTATGAGATTCTCACCGAGGAGCCTAACCTGACCTCCCCCACGGAAAACGCCGTCATGGAGGTTCCCGACGGCTCCATCGACTTTGAGAACGTGAGCTTCCGCTATTCCGTCACTGCCAAACACCGTGCGCTGAAGGAAGTGAACCTGCACATCCCCTCCGGCGCGACGGTCGGCATTCTGGGCGGCACCGGTTCCAGCAAAACGACCTTGGTACAGCTGATCCCCCGCCTGTACGACGTCAGCGAGGGCACCTTGAAAGTGGGCGGCATCGACGTCCGGAAATACGATCTTGAGGTACTCCGGGACAACGTGGCCATGGTGCTGCAAAAGAACGAGCTGTTCTCCGGCACCATCAAGGAAAACCTCCGCTGGGGCAACCCCAACGCCACCGACGAGGAGCTGGTTCACGCCTGCCGTCTGGCCTGCGCCGACGAGTTCATCCGGAGCTTCCCCGACGGCTACGACACCCACATTGAGCAGGGCGGCACCAACGTCTCCGGCGGTCAGAAGCAGCGTCTTTGCATCGCCCGGGCGCTGCTGAAAAAGCCCAAGATCCTCATTCTGGACGACTCCACCTCCGCCGTGGACACCCGTACCGACGCCATGATCCGTCAGGCGTTCCGGGAGGAAATTCCCGGCACCACCAAGCTCATCATCGCCCAGCGGATCGCCTCCGTGCAGGATGCGGACATCATCGTCGTGCTGGACAACGGCATGGTGAAAGACGTAGGCACCCATGAATCCCTGCTGGCCTCGTCGAAAATTTATCAGGAAGTCTACTACTCCCAGCAGAAAGGAGGGGAAGAATAATGCCTCCTGTCAGAATGCGCGGCGACGGCCGCAAAGCCAAGAACCCCAGGAAGACCCTGCTGCGGCTGCTGGGCTACATGAAGCCCTATCTTCCCACTCTGGGCGTGGTGCTGCTGTGCATCATTGCCAACGCCGTCGCCCAGACCACCGGCAGCCGCTCCCTCGGCACCCTGGTGGACAGCTATATCCTGCCTATGGTGCGGGATGGCTCTACGGATTTTTCTTCCCTGTGGGGATATCTCAGCAAGCTTGCCTGCATCTTTGCGGTGGGCATGATCTCGTCCTTCCTGTTCATGTTCCTGATGGTCAAGGTCAGTCAGGGTACCCAGAAGCACATCCGGGACGAAATGTTCGCCCATATGCAGACGCTTCCCCTGCGGTATTTTGACACCAACACCGCCGGCAACATCATGTCCCGCTACACCAGCGACATCGATACTCTGCGGCAGATGATCTCCCAGTCCATCCCCCAGTGCGCGTCCTCCATGGTGACCATTGTGGTGGTCTTTGTGGGAATGCTGCAAACCTCATGGGTGCTGACCATCGTGATGCTCTTCACCGTCACCGGCATCGTCTTTGTCACCATGAAGGTGGCGGGCAAATCCGCCAAATACTTTGTCGGCCAGCAGCAGTCTCTGGGCGCGCTGAACGGCTACGTAGAGGAAATGGTCAACGGTCAGAAGGTGGTCAAGGTCTTCACCCACGAAGAAGCCTGCAAGGAGCAGTTCGACAAGCTCAACGAGGAGCTGTGCCGCAATGCCCGCATCGCCGGTACGCTCTCCAACATGATGGGTCCCATCAACAACAACCTCGGCTACGTCCAGTATGCCATTCTGGCCATCGTGGGCGGCGCGCTGTGCGTGCTGTCCGGCGGGAATATGCTGTCTCTTGGCAGCCTGATGAGCTTCATGCTCCTGTCCCGTTCTTTCAACATGCCCATCAGTCAGGTCTCCAACCAGATCAACGCCATCGTCATGGCGCTGGCCGGTGCGGAGCGCATCTTCGAGCTGATGGACGAACAGCCGGAGACGGACGACGGCTATGTCCAGCTGGTCAACGCCAGAATTGACGAAAACGGCAATATCACCGAGACTCCGGAGCATACCGGCCACTGGGCATGGAAGCACCCCCACAAGGCGGACGGCACCGTCACCTATACCGAGCTGAAGGGCGACATCACCATGACCAACGTAGACTTTGGCTACGTCCCCGAGAAGCTGGTGCTGCACGATGTGACTCTGTACGCCAAGCCCGGCCAGAAGATCGCCTTTGTCGGCGCCACCGGCGCGGGCAAGACCACCATCACCAACCTGATCAACCGCTTCTACGACATTGACGACGGCAAAATTCGCTACGACAACATCAACATCAACAAGATCCGCAAGCCCGATCTGCGCCGCTCTCTCGGCATCGTCTTACAGGACACCAACCTGTTCACCGGCACAGTGATGGACAACATTCGCTACGGCAAGCTGGACGCCACCGATGACGAGTGCATCCACGCGGCGAAGCTGGCAAACGCCCACGACTTCATCACCCGCCTGCCCGACGGCTACAACACCATGCTCACGGGCAACGGCGCCAGTCTGTCCCAAGGTCAGCGGCAGCTGATTGCCATTGCCCGTGCGGCCGTGGCCGATCCTCCCGTCATGATTCTGGACGAGGCAACTTCCTCCATCGACACCCGCACGGAAAAGCTGGTGCAGGACGGCATGGACGCCCTGATGAAGGGCCGCACCACCTTTGTGATCGCCCACCGTCTGAGCACGGTCATGAACTCCGATTGCATCATGGTTCTCGACCATGGCCGCATCATCGAGCGCGGCACCCACGAAGACCTGATCGCCCAGAAGGGCACCTACTATCAGCTCTACACCGGCGCGTTCGAGCTGGAATAATCAGAATCTTCCGAGCAAACAAAAATCCCACGCGGCCTTGCGGCTGCGTGGGATTTTTACCGTAAAGCGTCTTTTGCCGTTACCTCGGCACCACGCCGTTTGTCTGCGCGCCGGTGAAGGTAAAACGGTAGCTGACGTAGTTGTCCTTCGGCTCCTGCGTCATTTCCAGCCCGGTAAGGTAGCAGTACCGGATACCCCAGATGGGATGCTCCAGATTCCCCGGCGTCGTCTCCTTAAAAAGCTTCGCCAGCTTCTTGAACTGGACAAAGGCGTCGTCGCCGAAGAATGCCCCGGTGCCGGTGATGGTCAGCTTTTCGTCCCCCATGGCGTCAAAGTAGTATTCCCCATCGTCCCCCTTGTAGTATTGGGGTTCCCGGAGATATTCCTCCTTGTACACCGTGGGATTGTGGGGCCAGACAAAGGTCTTGTACTTGAGTTTGTCCATTTACTCGTCCTCCTGCTCCTGCCGCAGCATGGCGATGCCCTTCCGGGTCTTCCGCAGGCCCTCTCTGGAAAATTCCCGCTTGACGGATGTCCACCGGCAGTGATAATACAGCTCCGTCTTGACGTCCGTGGAGATCTCCAGCGTAAATGCGCCCACCGGCTCCGCCTTTTCCGGCGTACCGGCGGGGAACAGCTCTTCCAGCTGGATGTACCACAGGCTGCTTCCCTGACTGGCCCCCGCCGGAGCCGACTCGCCGGTAACATACTCCGCCTGAACCCCCGACACCTCTTCCTCGGAAAAGGCGATGGCGTTGGGCTGAACGATGTCGTTGATGTACGCCCGGAACCCGGGGCCGAGGCTGCACTTGCTGGCCTCCGTCACACAGGTGAAGGTCGCCAGTATCGCCACCACGTACACCTGACTGATCCCGTCGTAGGTGCACCCGTTCTGTATGCACACGGCCCCCGACCAGCGCAGAATTTCCGTTGCCCGCAGAGCCTCCACCTCACAGGCGGTGCCGCCCATGGCGGCGGGGCAGATGATGTTGACCTCCACCGTCACCGTCATGTTGGCTCGGTCCACCTTCTCAATGTGGACCGCCGCCACAGGCTTCGTGATCTGCGGGAACTTCTGCCCGGGGAAGGCCACGTCCGCCGTGAACTTTGCTTCCCGCAGCCGCCGCAGCACCAGCTCTAGGATTGAGATGCCCAAGTATCGTTCACACCCTTCTCCACGCACAGCCCCCACTGGTAGACCGGCTGATTGCGGTAGTAATAAAGCTCCGCCCGCCGGAACAGATACGTCTTATCCCCAAGGGTCAGCGTATCCCCCTCCCGCACCTGCGCGCCGACGGGGCCGATGTAGGCGTACTGCCCCCGGGAGATCTCTCCCAGGAGCGTCGCCTCGCTTTCCATGCTCTGCCAGCTTTTGGCGTTCACCGCCCGGAAGAAAGCCCGGACGGTTTTCGTCTCAGTGCCGCTGGTAAGCCGCATATCCGTACCGTACTGAGCAATGATTTTCTCAACCATTCTCCGCATGTCAGACCCCCCGGAAGGAAAAACCGTCTTTCAGATAGGGCGCGATCATCAGCTCTGCCTGACGCTGCAAGCACTGGGAAGCCGCGTCCCGATTCTTGCTTCCCTGCTTCACCGTCAGATCACCGGCCTTGAACTCCTCCACCTGAGTGTCGTCGTCCACGCCGTTCAGCTGCGCCAGCGCCAGCAGACTGGCCGCGGCGATGAAATCCGCCTTGCAGTCCTCCGGCGTTAATCCCTCCCGCAGCCGCGCCGTCAGGGAGGAAGCGGACGCGCCGCACAGCAGCCGCAGCAGATTCGTCTGCCGCCCGTCCAGTTCCCCCGCCAGCAGCGCCGCCTGAGCAAAAACCTGTTCCGTCAGCGTCATACGTTCAGCACGAGGGACGCGCCGTCACAGATCTTGCCGAAGCCGGAGATGGAGGTGATGGCCGCCCGCTCCAGCTGCCGGTCAATGAGCTTATCGTACTCCACCAGCACGTCGCCGGCACGAACCAGCTCCAGCGCGTAGCGGTTGTCCAGACCGATGATAACGCCGTCGGACACGGCAGAGGTGCGGTGCAGCTGCGCGCCCAGAGGGGTGCTGAGCTTGCCGGTTCCCTGGAAATTCAGCCCGGTGAGGGGATTCTGCAATTCGGAGATTTTCAGCATATCGGTCATGGTGGCGGTGGAGCAGAGGATGGTGTTCATTGTGTAGGGGTCAAACTGCCCCCAGAACTCCACCAGCTGGTCGTAAGCCAGCGTACCCTTAGTGCCGGAGATGGGGCTGGTGCCGATGGTATACTGGGTTGCAGCGTTCTCGTTGCCGTCGCCGGAGATCAGCACATTCACCGCGTCGGCCAGCTGCTGCTTCTGGATGTGGGCGCCGATCTGACGCAGCATCACGCCGAACAGATCCAGCTTCTGGAAGCGGATGGCCTCATAGGACGCCACCAGCATTCTGCCCCGCTTGCTCAGCTGCACCAGATGCTCCTTGGTCTTCACCGCAGTCTCGGGGATGGACGCACCCTCCATCACGTCCTTCAGCTCCTTGTCCGCGTCGGTGGGGATGGAGTAGATGGAGCGGTAGTCCATGGCGTCGATGACGGTGGTGGTAGCGGTGATGGCAGGCAGAATGTCGTTTTCCTCCATGCCCTGCCGGACGGTGCGGGCGATGTACTCAGGAAACAGCACGGCGGAGTCCATGGTGCGGAAGAACTTCTCCACGGGGGAAGAACCCGCCCCCTTGGCGCGGATGCCGAAGCGCTTCAGCTGCCGCTGAAAGGCGTCGGTGCCCTCCAGCGCGGTGCCCCGGTAGTTTTCGCTGGGGTCCAGAGATTCCAGCACCTGCGTAAAGTTCATACCCTCCTGCCGGTACATACCCTTTTCCAGTTTCAGATTGTCATAACCCATTTGATATCCTCCCAAGTAAATTTATGGCTGCCGGCCTTCGCCGGAGAACCTATGATGTATCGCGGCAATATCGATCGCAGCAAAGCCCCGCGCCGCACCGGAACCCCTGTCAAATTCCTAAATCAAAAACCCGCTTTCCACTTTTTCCTCTTTCCCCCGGCAGCCGCCCAGCTGGGTCGTAAGCGGCATACTCTCCGCCAGCCGCTCTTCCAGCGCCGACTTGAGCTTGATCAGGTCTTCCGCCGCGGCGGTCTTAGCGATGCTCCGCAGCACCGGCGCTTCCACGCCCAGCTCCAGCGACAGCCCCAGACGCACAATGCTGTCCTCCAGCTCTTTCTGGTAGCGCTTCCCCAGCTCTGCCTGCTGATACAGCGCCCGGTACTCCGCCTGCGCGCCGAATTCATCGGCCAGCTCCTTGAGCTTGGGCTTTCCGCAGCCCAGCCCCTTCAGCACCCCGGCCTCCCGCTGTGCCGGGACGGCCACAAAGGAAAACTCGTAGGCGTCCATCGGCTCCTGTAAAATGGCACAGCAGACCTGTCCGTCATAGCTCTCGCCCTTCCGATGCCCGCAGGAACCGTAGTCGCTCCCGCAGATGGAGCATATGGAGCGCCCCATGGCGCACCCCACGGATACCTCCTTTTTGATTCCCGCCTCAATGTCGGCGATGATCTCGTCGTTGGCATCCCCCCGCCGGATGTACGCCCATGCTTTGATGAATTCCGCGCCGTCCTCCCGCACCACCTCGGTCTGGAAGATACGCGCCACCTGCTTGTCGCTGCTCCACTTGTGGTCAACGATCCCCGTCTTGCCGATAAACAGCTTGGCAAGTCCGGGGAGTGCGGCGCTGTCGAAGCGCTCAAAGTCCCGGTCTACCTGATCGTCGCACAGCCGCAGGGAGAACACGTAAACCTGCTGGGCTGTCAGATGCGCCTTGGCAAGATTGTTGATCGCTTCCAGCTGTACCGCCGTAGGTGCGCCGCTGCTTGCGGCCTGTGCCGCCTTGTTGATTTCCATGCCGGTTCCTCCATTCAAGAATGTTCATTTTGGGACGCATCCGCCAGACACTTTTCCGCCTGCGCCCGGTAAAGCGCTGCCTGCGCCTCCTGCGTGATATCCTGCAAGCTGATGTCGTCCCACTCGATCTCCACCCGGTTGTCCAGCCCTTCCAGCGCAAGATAGGTCTGACAGATCTTCCGCATGGCAGGCTCCACCGTCCGCCGCAGCGCCCACAGTTCCGAGGTCAGCAGATCCGCCTGCTGGGTACTCATCCGCTCGGTGGTGCTCCAGTTCAGCCCCAGCAAAAAGGGCGGCAGCCCGGTTTTTGCCACCAGCTGCTCCAGGATCTGCCGCACCGGGGTCTCGGAATCCAATATCGGCGCTTCCCCGCCGATGACCTTGATCTCCACATCCCCCACGGCCACGAAATCCCGCACCGTGCCGTTCTTGTTGTCCTCCATGGCCCGGCTCCACTCCGCCGCCACGGCTTTCCCCCGCTCCTGCGCCGTCACCGGGTCAAGATTTTCGCCGCCCTTGCAGATGACGCTGTAACGGATGTTCCCGGCGCGTTCCCAGTTGACGCCGATGGTGTTGTAGATTTTCAGAAGAATGTCCGCAAGAAAGGGCATCCCCCGGAACATACTCACGCCGTAAGGATGCGCCGGTTCGGGATTCATCGTGGTGAACAGCAGGAGCTGCTGATAAGGGAGCGGCCGCAGCAAACCATGCTCATCGGTGCCCCACAGCACCGTTTCCAGGGGATTTTCCCCCTCCTGCGCTTCCAGCGCCGTCACGTCTCCCCAGCATACCGCCCGCAGTTTTCCCCCGGCGATCACCAGCTCGCCCACCGCCCGGCCATAGGTCAGCAGGCTGTCCAGATACCCGCTCAAAAAGCTTTCAATGCCCATCTGCCCCCGGCCGCAGGGCATCATCTGCAAAAAACCATTGAGCCGGTGCTGTGCCTCACGGTCCCGGCACCTGACCTCAAACCCGCCGCACAGCCGCACCATTTTCGCGACCGCGGCGTCCAGCACCGGAATGGCTTCCCGCATCTCCCGGTAAATCCGCTCCTCCCCGGCGCCCAGAGGCGTAAACCCCTTCATCACCCCAAAGGGGTGGGTGTTCCCGGTGCGAAGCTGGCATACTGCCGCAACGCCTCCGGTTTCCTTCTGCTTTCGTTTCAAAAAATCGCTCCCTTCAAGCAAATATTACCCTGACGTCCCCGTCAGCGCCTTCTTTCCACCGCCCACGCGGAAACTCCCTCCTGCCGCTCCCCCAGAACCGTGGCGGCAAAGTACCGCATGTCGTCCATGGCGTGGTCGTGCTCCTTGCGCACCTTGTCCTTCCCCCCGCCGGATAAATCCCAGACGTACTCGTCCATCTCCCGCAGGCAGTCCGCGCACCCCTCGCAGATCACGATCTTCCCGGCCTTCAGCAGATCGGAGGTCAGCCGGATGCCGCTGAGAACATCGTTTTCCGCCTTGCGCACCCGCCACCCCTTCCGCCGCAGAACCTCAATGAAGCTGGCCGCCGAGGGGTCAACGATCACCGCCGAAATTCGCCGTCCCCCGGCAAGTCCCTCCAGCGCCCGGGCGTATTCCTCGTCGGTCATCTGCCGTCGGGCCTCCCGGGAATTGAAGTAAAACTCCTTCACCCGGTACCAGACCCCGCCCCGCAGCCCCCACAGCCCCATGGACGTAGGATTCACCGTCCCGTAGTCGCAGGATATGTACCACTTTTCGCAGCTTTCCGGCGCTTTTCCCACCATTTCCGGCGAGAAAAAGTCGTAAACCCGACCTTCCGCCTGCGCCCACTGTCCGAGAATAAACCGCCGGTAGAACACCCCTGTGTACAGCTTCTGATACCGCTGCCGGATCTCAGGCGTCAGGGAAGGGTTGTCCTCCATGGTGAAGTGGAGCCGCAGACAGTTCCGCTTCTCCGCCTCCAGAATCCACGTCCGGTAAAACCAATGCCCCGGCCCGGCAGGGTTGCAGTTGAACCATAACCGGCTCCCGGCGACAGAGCACCGGGCGCATGCCTGCTCCACAAAGCTGCGGGGCATCAGCGCCACCTCGTCCAGCAGCACCCCGGCAAAGGTGATACCCTGAATCAGGCTTGCGGAGCTTTCGTCCCGCCCGCCGAAGACGTAGAACTGGTTTTCCCGCCCCCGGAATTTTACAGTCAGCAGGTTATCCGTCCGCTTTTCCTTCCACTGCGCCCCCAGCCCTTCCAGCTTCGGCAGAATCTCCGACAGCACATTCCTCCGCAGAGACGCGATCGTCTTGCCGCAGACGCCGAACTTCTGGCCGCTAAAGCAGCTCATGGCCCACAGGAAGAAGCTCAGCCCCATAGCCAGTGTCTTCCCGGAGCGGACCGCCCCGTCGCACACGATAGCCTCCCTGTCCCGGTTGGGATTTCCCGGCACCCACCAGCTCAGCACCGTCCGCTGCTTTGGCGAAAATGCCGTCATTCTCCCCCGCCGCCCTGCAACGCCTTCAGGAAATCGTCCATGTCCGTCTGCTCCCCGTCCGCCACCGTCGCCAGCTGTTCCAGCGCCTGTAACCGGTCAATGAGCTTGATCTCCACCGTCCCCTTGTCGTTGCGCTTGACCTCGCTGAGCAAGCTCAAATCCAGCTTGTCCAGCCTCGGCTCATCCTCCAGTGCCAGCCGCACGCAGTCGTTGGCTTTCCCGAACGCCAGTTCCGCCAACCGCCGTGTCACATCCTCCCTCCGGATTTTCCCCGTCTGGATTCGCTGCTTCAGTTCCCTTTCCACGCTTTTGCGTTCCATAGTAACCTCCCTTTCATCCAAACCCAAGAAGACAAAAAAAGTTGCACCCGAAGGTGCAACCAGATAAATCCCTGAAAATCTTTCTCCCCACCCGCCGCCCGCGACCGCTTCCGCAAACCCCGCACAAGCCGTCAACCCACCGAATTACCGCCCCGCCGCATACCTTAGAAATCTCCAAATCTCATACTATTTCCTGATTAAAATCTTTGATTTTAATCAGGAAGGCATCGCCTGATGG
>ENA-OZMM01000159-OZMM01000159.1-human-gut-metagenome-genome-assembly--contig:-NODE-159-length-20496-cov-7.318820_pt1 | contig 20496 bp, 18 predicted proteins | sample MGYA00244193_ERZ653821 | MGnify/ENA primary metagenome ERZ653821 (study PRJEB26926, sample SAMN06164832) | human gut metagenome | biome: ENVO:00009003; feature: ENVO:2100002; material: ENVO:00002003...
TATACGTAAGTGGCTGTATGCCACAGTGTTTTTAAATTTTTAACGTAGTATTGTTTGCCAAAAATAGTGATTAATTTCGTATCTTTGTACGCATAATTAAATAAATCTCAAACGGAATGATTATTCTTGTTATCAATTGTGGTAGTTCTTCGATCAAGTACCAGCTGCTTGACATGAAGAATGATGATGTCTATGAACTTTTGGCTAAGGGTATTGTAGAGAAGATAGGTCTGGAATGCGGCAGACTCCAGCACACTCCTGTCGGGAAACAGAAGGTGGTCAAGGATCTCCCGGTACCGGATCACACCGTCGGTATGCAGATCGTGCTTGACGCTCTGATCGACAAAGAGTACGGCGTGCTGAAGTCTTTTGATGACATCGAGGCGGTAGGCCACAGGATCGTGCAGGGAGCCGATTTCTTCTCGGGCAGCGCCATCGTGGATGAGGATGTCATCAGCAAGATAGATTTCTGCTGCGACTTCGCCCCTCTCCACAATCCGGCCCACCTGCTCGGAATCAGGGCTTGCCAGGAGGTCCTTCCATCTGTGCCTCAGGTGGTTACTTTCGACACGGCCTTCCATCAGACCATGCCTCCTTATGCCTACATGTACGGCCTTCCTTACGAGTACTACCAGAAGTACCACATCCGCCGTTACGGCGCGCACGGGACAAGCCATCAGTTCGTGGCCAAAAAGGGTGCTGAGATGGTCGGCCTGGACGTGAACAACTCCAGGATCATCACCTGCCACATCGGCAACGGAAGTTCCATCACCGCGATTGTCAACGGTAAGTCGATCGACACCTCGATGGGTCTCACACCGCTTGAGGGTCTGATCATGGGTACCCGCTGCGGCGACGTGGATGCCAACGCTGTACTCTACATGATGAAGAAGGAGAATCTCACCCCTGACCAGATGTACGACATCGTGAACAAGAAGAGCGGTTTCCTGGGCGTGTCACAGAAGACATCCGACGCCCGTGAGATGGACGAGCTTGCCAACAACGGTAACTTCCAGGCCAAGCTTACGCTGAAGATGCTCACATTCCAGATGATCAAGTACATCGGTGCCTATGTGGCCGAGATGAACGGAGTGGACGCGATCTTCTTCACCGGCGGCATCGGTGAGCACAACAGCCGTCTGCGCCGCAGGGTCTGCGAGAACCTCACTTACCTCGGACTGTCTTTCGACTATGAGGCCAACACCGCGTGGGGTGTGGACACGGTGATCTCCCTTCCTGACTCGAAGGTGAAGGTTGCCCTTGTCACCACAGATGAGGAGCTTGTCATCGCGCGCGACACCATGCACCTTGTGCAGAGCATTGAGGAGTAATTGAATAATTGATTTAAACTAAAGATATTATGATCACAAAATTCGCTGACGTATTCGCTGAACTCAAGGAGAAAGGCGTTTGCAAAAGAATGGTGGCAGCCTGGGCTGTTGACGAGCACACGATCGAGGCTTGCGCCAAGGCGTCCGAGATGGGTTTCGTTAAGGTTACTCTTGTCGGTGACAAGGAGTTGATCAAAGAGACTTGCGATAAGAACAACATCAACATGGATCTGTTCAACATCGTTCACGAGCCGGTTGAGCTTAAGGCTGTGGCCAAGGCTGTCCAGCTGGTTCACGACGGTGACGGCGATGTGCTGATGAAGGGCCTTTGCTCGACTGACAAGTTCCTCCGCGCCATCCTCAACAAGGAGACCGGACTTCTTCCTCCTAAGGGACTGCTCAGCCACGTAGGTGTCATCGAAAGCCCTAACTATCACAAGCTTCTCTTCCTGTCAGACATGGCTGTGATTCCTCTTCCTGACTTCCGTCAGAAGGTCAAGATCGCCGGCTATCTCGTAGGTGTCGCCAAGTCGTTCGGCATCGTGAAACCAAAACTGGCTTTCATTGCCGCTTCTGAGCAGGTTCTTGATTCCATGCCAGCCTGCATGGAGGCCGCGGCCCTCTCCAAGATGGTTGACCGTGGTCAGATCAAGGGATGCATCGCCGACGGCCCTCTGGCTCTGGATGTGGCCATTGACCATGAGTCTGTCCAGATCAAGAAGCTTGTCAGCCCTGTAGCCGGTGACGCTGACTGCCTTGAGTTCCCTAACATCGAGTCTGCCAATGTGTTCTGGAAGACCAACTCAAAGCTGGCCGTAGGTGTGAGACAGGCAGGCATGCTGGTCGGAACAACAGTCCCTTGCGTGCTTGCAAGCCGCGCCGACAGCGTGGACACCAAACTGAACTCCATCGCTGAGGCCGTGATGTTCGTGAACAAGTAGGATTAATAATCAAACCATTCCTCATCATTCGAAGTGTCCTGATGAGGCGGATAGAACATATTCCTCGGAGGAAACTTCGAGGAATATTTCGTTCTTAGCTTGTTGAATAGGTCGGTGGTGTGACGTGCCAGGCCAGGGCCTTTGTACGTGCTGGTGTTGGAGACGAAGATCCAGCATTCGCCGTCGGGGTAGTAATGGATCAGGGCACTCGTGCCGGCGAAAGTCCCGGTGCGTGTCCAATTGCCGTCCTTGGTGTCGTTCCAGCCAAGGGAGTAGGTGTTCTCGTCGAAATATTCAGTCATCAGATCCACGCTCTCGCGGCTGATGATGTCCGGCACCTCCGGCCTGCCGTCTATCGAGGCTACAAGCAGGGCCAGTTCCGGCGTGGAGGCAACCCATGCGCCGGCACCCGAAAGACCGGTCACGTTGTTGCCGCCGTAGCATCTGGTGACCTTCCTGCCGCTGTTGTTGAACTCGTCCGCCGGCTCATCGTCGTGCTGGACGTAGTAGCGCACCTCGTTGGGGTACTTGTGCTTGTAGTAGTTGCCGGCGATCCGGAAATCGACGCAGCCGGCCGGCTTCAGCACATATTCCTGCATGAAGGTCTCGTAGTCCATGCCGCTGACCTTCTCGATCACCATCGAAAGGGCGAGGTAGCCGAAGTTAGAATATTCCTGCGCCGTCCCCGGGACAAACTTCAGCCTTCTCCTGAGCTGAAGCTCCATCAGGCGCTCCTGTGTCGGTACTTCGCTCCAGCCGTTCTGCATCATTATCCAGCGGGTCGAGAACATAGGGTCGCCGCCTTTCCTTGAGAACCCTCCTTTGTGCCGGAGCAGATCCTCCACCGTGATCCTGTAGTAGAGCGTGTCCTTGATCGCCGCGTTGAAAGTCGAGTCGTTGAGTATGCCTTCAGGGCCGAAAACCCGATCCTTGATGCTCAGAAGCCCGTTGTCCTGAAGCAGCATGATCCCCACTGCCGTCACGAGTTTGGAGACCGAGGCCAGTCTGAGGATGTTGCCCGGCTCCATCGCCTTGCCGTTGTCCGCCTTCCCGTAGCCTTTGGCGAAGAGGAGTGAGTCGTTCCTCATCACCGAGAGCGACGCACCCTGTATGCCCCAGAAAGTCAGGTAGTCCTTGACCTGTCTGTCGAATCCGTCCAGCGCGCTTGTGTCGGACATCTCGTTTGTCAGGGTAACATTGAGGTTGACGGGGACAGGCCTTGGGGCTGTCTCCTCCTCTGTCTTCTTGCCGAGTGCGGATTTCCCGGCGAAGAAGACGGCCACGGCCACGATGGCGCATGCCGCGAACGCGAGTACTCTTTTACTTTTCGTGATAGGCTCCGGCATATTCCTAAATCAATCCGGCCTTTCTGCCAAAGTCGATGATGAAGTCGGTGGTCCCGTCTATCCCAAGGATCGAGGAGTCGATGCAGAGGTCGTAGTCGGTGGCGGCTCCCCACTCTCCGAAGGTAAAGAAATTGTAGTAGGTCTGCCTTGTCCTGTCTTGCCTCCCGATTCGGCTCCGGGCCTCGTCCAGACTTATCCCCAGACGCTCGGACACCCTTTTCGCACGGTCCTCAAGTGGGGCGGTGACGAACACATCCAGGCACTCCATGTCGCGGAGAATGTAGTTGGAGCATCTGCCGACGAAGATAGCCGGGCCTTTCGTCGCGATGTCCCTGATGACTTCGCTCTGGATCTTGAAGATCTCGTTGTCCCCCACGTAGTTCTGTGCGCTGCCGAATCTGCCGGATCCGAAAAATGATGTGATGCTGAACAGGCTCCTTTTCTCGTCGCTGCGCTCGAACAGCTCCTTGCTGAAACCGCTCTCGTCGGCGGCCTTCGAGATGAGTTCATTGTCGTAGGCGGGAATGCCGAGGCAGTCGCTCATCCTTTTCGCGATGAGCTTGCCTCCGCTGCCGAATTGGCGGCCTATGTTGATGATAGTATGTCCTTTGCTCATATTGTCTGTCTGTTAGGAGATCGTACTTCCAAGGATTGTCGGTTCGTCGCCGTCCTTAAGCTTGCTGAACTTGCGCATCAGGGCGGCGATCAGGAACAGTGTCGTGATGGCTGCCAAGGCGTCGGAGACAGGGAAGGCCAGGAAGACTCCGTGCACGTCCCACAGCAGAGGCATGGTGTACAGCAGCGGGACGAGGTAGAGCAGCTGGCGGCTCAGCGAGAGGAAAATGGACTTCCTTACCATGCCCAGGCTTTGGAACAGGTTGGTGGAGACCATCTGCCAACCGACAATCAGCACCGCTGGGTTCATCGCCCGGATACCTTTGTCAGCCAGCATCTTAAGCTCATAGTCGTTGGTGAATATGCCGACCATCGCGTTCGGGAAGAATTCGGATGCGATGAACCATAGTGCGGAGACGACCGTCGCCCAGATACAGGTGCGGAGGAAGACCTCGCGCACACGGGAGTATTTCCTCGCCCCGAAATTGTAGCCCGCGATCGGCTGCATACCCTGGTTGAATCCCATCACGATCATGACGAACAGGAAGTTGATCCTGTTGACGATACCATAGGCTCCGATCGCAAGGTCGCCGCCGTACTTGAGAAGCTGCTGGTTGATGAACATCGTCACAATGCAGGAGGCGGAGTTCATCAGGAACGGCCCCATGCCGATGGCGAGCGAGTCTTTCGCGATCCTCCAATCAAGCTCGAAGCCCCTCTCCGGAAGACGCAGCACGTTGTCCTTCCTTGTGAAATAGTATAATGAATAGGCCAGCGAGACGGCCTGGCAGATCACGGTCGCCAAAGCCGCTCCGCGGACTCCCATACCAAATCCGAAGATGAAGATCGGATCCAGGATGCTGTTGAGGATCACGGTGAAAAGGGTCAGCCCCATCGCCATCTTCGGATTCCCGGACGAGCGGATGATGTTGTTCAGGCCAAAGTACAGATGGGTTATCACATTGCCGTAAAGGATGATCTCCATGTAGTTACGGGCATATTCAAGCGTGTTGGCGCTTGCTCCGAAAAAGTAGAGTATCGGGTCGAGGAACGCGAGGCAGAAAACCGTGAACAGCAGTCCGATGATGCAGTTGAGCGTGACCTCGTTGGCAAGCACCTTGTTGGCGGCCTTGTAGTTCCTCTGCCCCAGAAGGATGGAGAGCATAGTCGCCGCACCCACGCCCACAAGGGTACCCAGCGCCGTGCTGAGGTTCATCAGCGGGAAGGTGACCGCAAGTCCCGAGATGGCCAGCGATCCTGATCCGGGAATATGCCCGATGTAGATGCTGTCCACCATATTATAGAGAGAAGACGCAGTCATGGCGATGATTCCAGGGACTGCGTACTTCTTCAGCAATTTGCCTATGCTTTCACTTCCGAGCTCTGTTGGAGCCGTCTGTGTCTGTGACATGTTGTGTCTTTTTTCTTTTTATGGTTTGTCAACAATCTCTATCTCAAAGGAAAGCGGAGCGTACGCCGGAATGGCCTTTCCGCTCCCGCTGTAGCCGTAGCCGAGGTTGGAGTAGAACGCGCACACGCCTTTCTCGTAGGCCTTCATCTTGGAAAGGCAATAGGAGAAGCCATTGATTGTGGTGATTCCATCGGATGTGCTTGAACCGCCAAGAGTGATGTCCTTGTAGTTCTCGCTCAGTTTCACCTTTTTCGGCTCGTAGGTCTTCGAGGATGAGTAGATGCCGTAGAACTTCGCGGTGTCCTCCACGGTCGTGTCGAAGACCTGCCCGTTCAGGAGCCTGCCGATGTAGTTGATGTAGAACGTGGTGTCACGCGGCAGGGTGGTGGTGTCCGTCGGAGCCTTCAGCTGCTGGTAGTAGTAGCCGTAGAACGTGGAGTCCACATCATTCATCACACGGGCGGTGTACCTTTCCAGGGAATCCACCTCCCATTTGTGGATGTCGTTGGTCTTGTCCGTCAGGGTGATGGTGTAGACCGCGTTGGAGCCGGACTTGTTGTTGTAGTAGGCCTCCGCAGTCTTGTAGTCATCGACATTGTCCTTCTGATCAAGCACGACGTTAAGCCATCCCGGAATGACAGCTGTCCTCGTGCCGCCTGTCTTCATGCCCTTGATCATCTCAAGGACTCCGGCCTGGGTGGCAAGTGTGCTGTTCAGCACGATGGACGGCCCGTAATAGTTGCCCTTGGAGTAGGTGCCGACCTGCTGCGCGACCTTCTCCTCCGACGTGCTTCCGATCTTGCCGTCGAGGTCGCGTCCCGTGTACCTTATGAAGTAGTAAAGATCCCCGTCAGCCACTGCCGCTCCTGTGCCAGGCTGGTCGTCGATGATGTAGATTCCGAGACCTGTCGGGCTGACATCCGGATGATGCACGCTCAGCCAGGCGTCAAGGTACATTTTGTTGTCACCGTTCAGTGACACGGTGCTTTCCTTGGCGCAGCCTCCGGCCAGCGCCAGCACAACGGCGGTTGTCCCGCAGATCGTGATGAATTTGTTATTGAATATGCTCATGTCTGTTACTTTTCTTCCAATTGTCGGCGGCACCGGTTCTTTATTTGTCGGTGACGCCCGTTATCCACAAATGATAGGCCAATCCTGAGTTCGCCGGCACTTTCCCTGTCGTATGATTCCCGAATCCCAGCTTCCCGTTGAAAAGGATGTAGCACTCATCGCCGCTTTTCACCCCGACGATGCCCTTCTTCAGGCCTTTCACCAGGGATTCCTTGGACAGATCCACGGTGACCTCCTTGAAAACGGTGGTGTCCGAGACTGTCCACGCGTAGGTCTCGGCAAGCTCCTTGTTGTTGGTGGCGAACAGATTCTCGACATTGAGGCTGGTCCCGGTGATGCGGTGGCCTGCATAGAAGAAGGACACTGTCCCGCTCTTGCCCAGGGCGTCGCCCTCACCATGTTTCACCGTCACCCTCACTGCCCCGTCGAGATAGTCCACGGTGGCCTCCGAACCTTCCGGAGCCAAGGAAGAGACGATGGACTCTATGTCCTTGTCCTGTTGCGAGTAAGCGTTCTGTATCTCGCTTTTCGAGCACGAAAGGGCGAGGACGGCCAGTGCGGCTGCCGCAAAGGCGGTTATGATGGGATTCTTGTTTGTCATATTCCAAAAAACTCCCCTGTCACCTTCAAAATGTATTCCTCTGCGTCGGAAATGGAGTCGAGATCTTTGCCGATGATGAGTTTTCCGCCGGCAGCAAGCTCATGCCCGCCGCCGTTGAAATACGTTGCGGCGCATCTGTTGGCGGAGGTACCCCTCTTCGACCTGATGGAGACTCGGAGGGTCTCGTCTTCCTGCGTCAGGAATATGCTCATCCTTACATCGGCTATGGACAAGGGCATGTTCACGAAGCCTTCGCTCTCGCCTCGGCGGTAGTCGAAACGCTCCTGTGTCTTCTTGTCCAGTATGATGAAGGCCACTCCAAATGGGGTTATCCTTAGCTTCTCCATCATGAGGAAGCCCATGAGCCTGAGCCGGTTCTCCCTGTAGTTGTTATAGAGCTCAGAGAGGATCCCGTCCCTGTCCACACCCGCCTCGATGAGTTTTGAGGCCATCTCCAGGGTGCCGGGGAAGACGGAGTTGGCGAAATTGTTCGTGTCTGTCGTCATGCCGGTGAGGAGCGCCGAGGCGCTTGTCTTCGGCAGCGATGAGGCCTTGCCTCCTATGTCCGGCATATCCAGTAGGATCCAGAACAGCAGTTCGCTCGCCGATGAGACCTCTGTCTCGGAGAACACGAGGCCGAACGCTTCGATGTCAGGATTCAAGTGATGGTCGATCAGCACCTTGGGCGCTTTGGACTGCCTCAGCGCGTCTTCCATCCCGGATGTCCTGGAGAAGGAGTTGCAGTCCAGGCAGATGATAAGGTCGCTGGCGTTGATCCGGGCGGAGGCTCTCTCCTTTTCCTCGTCGAAAACCAGGATGGAGCCGTCGGCGGCGCCGCGCGTTATGAACGAGATCGAGTCCGGAATGCTGTCCGGGACGATCAGCGCCGCGTCCTTGCCCCTTGATTGTGTCAGATAGCATAGCATCGCCGTCCCACTGCCTATGGCATCGCCGTCCGGGTGTGTGTGGACGACGATGGAAATGTGTGAGGCATTGCCCACGAGACTGTCTAAAACTGTGGTGTCTTTCATTGCTATCTGCAAAATTACAAATAATATATTGCATTTCATAAATCAATTTTCTAACTTTGTCAAGAATTGACACCTGTCATTTCATGTAAAAGAAAAACATAAAATTACAAGAATAATGAACAAGACACTGAAAACGATCCTCTGCATCGTGCTGGCGCTTTGCGCAATCTTTTTAGTCTATGAGATCTATGACGGCATCATGGAGCCTGTTAGATTCAACAAGGAAGTTGAGGCCAGAAAGAAGGTGGCGGTTCAGAGGCTTAAGGACATCCGTGATCTTCAGGTCGCTTACAAGAGCGTCAATGAGAAGTTTACCGCATCGTTCGACACTCTCAAGCAGTTCTACAATGAAGGTCAGATGATTGTCCTCATGCAGGTCGGCTCCAAGGACGACTCTCTCGCCGTAGCCCACACCAATGAGGTGAAGAAGGCCCACAGGGGAATCACCGACGATGGACTCTACAAGCTTTACCGTGAGGGTGACAAGAAGCTGGTCTTCTCCATCCAGAACAAGATCGCGGTGAAGGACACCCTTTTCCGCAGCAGACCAGACTTTGACATCAATGTCATCGGCGACATTCCGTTCGCCACCGAGGGTGAGAGCGTGGCCGCTGTCACGAAGGTCGAGATGAGCGCCATCGTGAAGAAGGTCTCTGGTGTGGACGTGCCTCTGTTCGAGGCCAAGATGCCTTGGAAGTCTGTTCTTAACGGCCTGAATCATCAGCTTGTTGTCAACATGGTGGCTGAGTGCGAGGATCAGGGACGTTACGAGGGTCTTCAGGTCGGCAGCGTCACGGCTCCTAACAACAATGCCGGTAACTGGGAGTAGTACACATCCTCCAACTCTGCATAGATGGATTGGAATCCAAAACAGAAGATTAACGGAATATCCATTCAAGTCTGCTTGAATGGATATTCTTTTAAGGTGTCGGACGGTCTGGCCGCCAGGGAGTCGGGCTGGCTCGGGGCGGACAGCGTGTTCACCGCGCCGGAGCTTCAGCGCCGCTATCCTCGGGTGGAGGTCTCGCTGCTGACACCGAAGGTCGCGCTGGTTCCGTCATCCTTCTTTGACGAGTCATCCATGCGTCAGTGTCTGGCCGACACCGTCATCCTGGACGAGGGTGACGAGGTCTGCCACATCGCTGTCCCCGAGTTTGCCGCCGAGCTTGTCTATTCGCCGACAATCGGGGAGATGCTGTCAAGAACCATCTCGCGGGCCGTGCTTGACGAGGACGGCAACGCCCCGGAAGTCCTGCCGGAGATGTACTACATCCTTAAGGATCTTCTGAAGGTTGAGGAATATAACAGGATCGTGGCCTCCTTTGCCGCCGGCTACCTCCATCTGGGAATATCCCAGGGACGCAATCTGCTTCTGGCCAATGTGTTCAGGGCGGCGGACTTCACGACGGCGGAGTATTTCCTGTTTCTGGCCATACGTAACCTCCAGCTCAATCCGGAGGTGACATCCGTCTATTTCCGTACCCCGTTGAGCGGGGAGGAGGAGATGTCTTTGTACCGCTATTTCAAATCGGTGGAGAGGCTATGAGGATCATCGGAGGAAGGCTTCGCGGAAAGGCAGTCAATCCGCCAGCCGGCTACAAGGCCAGACCGACCACGGACTTTGCCAGGGAGGGACTCTTCAATGTGCTTGACAACGAGTACGAGTTTGAGGATCTGAAGGTTCTGGATCTTTTCGGCGGCACCGGGGCGGTGGCTTTCGAGTTCGCCTCCCGTGGGGCGGCGAGAGTCTGGTCGGTGGAGATGGCCCGCGAGAACGCCTCCTTCATCAAGACCGAGGCGCGGCGTCTTGGACTGGACAACGTCACGATGGTCAGGGATAATGTCTTTGACTTCCTTTCGGTCTGTCACGAGAGATTCGACATCGTCTTCGCTGACCCGCCGTACGCCCTCGAAGGGCTGGAGACCTTGCCGGACAAGGTCTATTCGGCTGACATCCTGCACCCCGGGTGCTACTTCATCCTTGAGCACGGGGATGAGCATTCATTCACGGAACATCCTTATTTCAAGAAGGAAAAGAAATACGGACGTGTCCATTTTTCGTTTTTCCGCAAAGAAGATTAGTTGACACTAAAAAACTGATTACGATGTACGATTCTAACAACGGGCTTTGGATCGCCCACAGCTCAGAAGGCCCACTCTCCATCATCGGGAAGATGGCCAACCGTCACGGTCTTGTCGCCGGAGCCACCGGTACAGGCAAGACTGTCACCCTCCAGGTCATGGCCGAGACATTCTGCCAGGCCGGAGTACCTTGCTTTATGGCGGACATGAAAGGCGATCTGTCAGGTATCTCCCAACCGGGACGCATAAACGGATTCATCGAGAAGAGAAAGGCCGGGTTCGGGATCGACGAGCCTCGGTTCCAGGCCTGTCCTGTCCGTTTCTTCGATGTGTTCGGCGAGCAGGGACATCCGCTCAGATGCACGGTCTCCCAGATGGGACCCCAGCTGCTGAGCCGCATCCTCGGGCTTAACGACACCCAGGAGGGAGTGCTGAACATCGTGTTCAGAATCGCTGACGAGAGAGGACTTCTCCTGATCGACATCAAGGATCTTCGCTCGATGCTGAATTTTGTGCAGAAGCACGCGTCGGAATATTCATCAGTCTACGGCAACATCGCCACCGCGTCCGTCGGCGCGATCCAGAGAGCCATTCTCACCCTTGAGAACGAGGGTGCCGACCATTTCTTCGGTGAGCCGTCGTTCGACATCCAGGATCTGCTTGCCTGCGAGGGAGGTAAGGGCGTGATGAGTGTGCTGGCCGCCGACAAACTGATGATGAAGCCGAAGCTCTATTCCACATTCCTCCTTTGGCTGCTGTCGGAGCTATATTCAACACTTCCGGAGGTCGGTGACATGGATCTTCCGAAGCTGGTGTTCTTCTTCGATGAGGCTCACATGCTCTTTGACGACACGCCTAAGGCGTTGGCTGACAAGATCGAGCAGGTCGTGAGGCTTATCCGGAGCAAGGGCGTGGGTGTCTATTTCGTGACCCAGAGTCCGACGGATATCCCGGAGAGCATTCTCGGACAGCTCGGCAACAGGGTCCAGCATGCGCTGAGGGCGTTCACGCCTAAGGATCAGAAGGCTGTCAAGGTGGCCGCCGAGACTTTCAGGGCGAACCCTTCGTTCGACACATCTGAGGCCATCATGAACCTTGGCACCGGTGAGGCCTTGGTCTCCTTCCTTGACGAAAAAGGCGCTCCCGGGGTGGTCCAGAAGGCGAAAATACTGTTCCCGCTCAGCCAGATCGGAGCCATCGACGCCTCGCAGAGAAGCCAGTTGATAAAGTCGTCCAGAATCTACGGGAAGTACGACACTCCTGTTGACCGTGAGAGCGCGTTCGAGGTGCTGCTGGCGCAGGCCCGTAAGGACGAGGAGGAAGCCGCGGCGGAGGCGCAGACCAAGGAGACCGAGAATAAGTCCGCCAAGGGTGGCGGCCTGTTCGGCAAACTTGCCAAGGCGGTGGTCACGGCTGTGACCGCGTCCATTGCCGCATCTGTCGGCACCGCTGTCTCCAACAAGGTGGCCGGCGGTAAGACCCAAAAGACCAAGAAGGTAAGCACCGGCAACAAGGTGGTGAAGAGCGCCACTTCGGCGGCCACCCGCACCGTGACCAGGGAACTGAGCCGCTCCATACTCGGGAATCTGATCAAATAACAAATAACAAATAACAAATAGTCAATCAAAATGAAGAATTGTCTTTGCACCGCTCTGGTATTGTCCCTGATGACTGCCGGAACAGTATCGGCCCAAAGTTGGGCGCCTGCCGGCGACCGCATCAGGACGGCGTGGGCCGAGGAGGTCACGCCGGAGAATGTCCATAAGGAATATCCCCGCCCGCAGATGGTGAGGCCGGATTGGAAATCCCTCAATGGCCTGTGGGAATATTCAATAACCCCGAAGAACGTCGCTGTACCGGAAAGGTTTGACGGTCAGATACTTGTCCCGTTCGCCGTGGAGTCCTCGCTTTCGGGAGTAGGACGTACATTCACTCCAAAGGATGCCCTATGGTACAGGACGACGTTCAGAGTGCCGTCGGCGTGGAAGGGCAAGCGTCTGCTGCTGAACTTCGAGGCGGTTGACTGGCAGGCCGATGTGATTGTCAACGATGTCCAGGTCGGAAGGCACACCGGCGGCTACACGCATTTCTCCTTTGACATCACTCCTTATCTGAAGTCCGGTGACAACACATTGGTCGTCAGGGTCGAGGATTCTACGGATAATGATTTCCAACCTCGCGGCAAGCAGGTCCGGACGCCGAGTGGCATCTGGTACACCGCTGTGTCGGGTATCTGGCAGAGTGTCTGGATCGAGCCGGTGGCCAAGGCGCATGTCGCTGACTACTACGCTGTCTCCGACATCAAGGCGGGGAAGGTCGATGTCACTGTGACCACGGAGGGCGCTTTGGAAGGCGATGTCGTGAAGGTGGAGCTTCTTGAGGGCGGTGTCGGCTATTCGACCGACAATGCCTCCGGCAAGGTCATCGCCCGGGGAAAGACTGTTCCGGGAGGCACGGTGACGCTTCCTGTGGAGGATCCACGGCTGTGGTCTCCGGACTCGCCTTATCTCTACGGTCTCCGGGTTTCCGTAGTCCGCGGCGGAAAGACGATCGATGCTGTCAACGGCTACACGGCGATGAGGGAGGTCTCATTGTTCGTCAAGAACAAGAACACGAAACTGATGGCTCTCAACGGTCAGCCTCTCTTCCAGTTCGGCCCTCTGGACCAGGGCTGGTGGCCGGACGGATTGTACACGGCTCCGACGGACGAGGCTCTTAGGTACGATGTCCAGAAAACCAAGGATTTCGGTTTCAACATGATCCGCAAGCACATCAAGGTCGAGCCTTCGCGCTGGTTCTACCATTGCGACCAGATCGGCATGATGGTCTGGCAGGACATGCCGTCCTTTGCCGGCAACAATCTCAACAAGTGGGGAATACACAACTACGGCGAGGGCACGGATTTCCCTGCCACGCCGATGGCCAAGGCCAACTATTATAAGGAATGGGGCGAGATCATCGCGCAGGTCAGGAAGTTCCCTTGCGTGGTGATGTGGGTTCCGTTCAACGAGGCCTGGGGGCAGTTCGACACCAAGGCCGTCGTTGATTTCACGAGGGCGCAGGATCCTACAAGACTTATCAACATGTCCTCAGGAGGCAGCTGGGAGCCTGATTGCGGCGACATCATGGACAACCACCACTATCCTTATCCGGCGATGTACCTTTGGGAGACCAAGATGGCGAATGTGGTGGGTGAATATGGCGGCATCGGTCTTCCGCTTGAGGGACATCTGTGGCAGCCTGACCGCAACTGGGGCTATGTCCAGTACAAGAGCGGCGACGAGGTTCTTGATGAATATTCAAGGTTCGCCGATCACCTTATCCTGCTGGTAAGGCAGGGTGTCTGCGGAGCCGTCTACACTCAGACGACCGATGTCGAGGGTGAGGTCAACGGCCTCATGACCTACGACAGGAAGGTCGTGAAGATGAATGAGAAGAAATTGAACGAGATCAACACCAAGGTGATCAAGTCAATGCCTGTCAAATAATCAACAAATAACAACAATCATGGAGAATCTTTTTGACATCAAGGGAAAAGTGGTGGTGATGACGGGGGCCTGCGGGGTTCTCGGAGCCACGATTGTGAAATATTTCGCCGCGCAAGGCGCGAAGGTCGCCCTTCTGGATCTTGACAGGGCTGCCGAGAAGGGTGAGGGCATTGTCGCCGAGATCAAGGCTGAGGGAGGGGAGTCGTGCTTCCTTCCGACCAACGTGCTTGACAAGGAAACGCTTGAGGCCAACTGCAAGGAGATCGTGGAGAGGTACGGCGGGATAGATGTCCTGCTTAACGCCGCCGGAGGCAACATGGCCGCCGCGACGGTTCCGCCTGAGAAGACAATCTTCGACCTGGATGTTGAGGCTGTGCGCAAGGTGGTGGATCTCAACCTGTTCGGCACTATCCTTCCTACTATGGTGTTCGCCAAGGCGATGGTAGGGAAGAAGAAAGGCTCGATCATCAACTTCTGCAGCGAGACTTCGCTCAGGCCGCTTACCCGTGTCGCGGGTTATGGTGTCGCAAAGGCCGCCGTGGCCAACTGGACAAAGTACCTGGCCGGTGAGCTGGCCATAAAGTTCGGCGAAGGTTTCAGAGTCAACGCCATAGCTCCGGGTTTCCTGCTCACCAACCAGAACCGTTCCCTGCTCACGAATCCTGACGGCAGTCTGACCGACCGCTCTCACAAGATTCTCGCCCACACGCCGTTCGGTCGCTTCCTTGAGCCGGAGGAACTTCTCGGAACCCTCCACTGGCTGGCTTCCGACGCCTCAAAGGCGGTAACAGGCACAATTAACGTTGTTGATGGAGGTTTCGATGCGTTTTCGATTTAGCGAGGAGCTAAATCGAAAATGCATCAACCCCCAGTCACTTCGTGACAGCCCCGGTGGGGCACGGGGAAAGGATTCCCCGAAACCCCTTCGGTCGCTTCGCGCTCCGCACGGTTTATTCAACCCCCAGTCACTTCGTGACAGCCCCAGAGGGGCACGGGGAAAGGATTCCCCGAAACCCCTTCGGTCGCTTCGCTCCGAGTGTAGGCTATATTATGGATTTAATTGAGTTATTATTTTTTAATTGAAAATGAATAAGAATATATATTTGATGCGGGAGAGCTGGAGATGGTACGGTCCCAACGATCCTATCTCCTTGGACTACATACGTCAGACAGGCGTGACTGACATCGTTCACGCGCTCCATCATATTCCTAACGGTCAGGTGTGGCCTGTCGAGGAGATCAAGGCCCGCCAGAAGATGATCGCCGACTGGGGACTCATCTGGAGCGTGGTCGAAAGCGTGCCTGTGCACGAACACATCAAGACCCAGACAGGGGACTATCTCCAGTACATCGAGAACTACAAACAAACCCTGCGCAACCTCGCCGAGTGCGGCATCAAGTGCGTGACCTACAACTTCATGCCGGTGCTGGACTGGACTCGCACCGATCTGGACTACAGGCTTCCTGACGGCTCGACCTGCCTTCGTTTCGAGAGGGCGGCACTGCTCGCCTTCGACCTTTTCATCCTGAAGAGACCGGGAGCCGAGAAGGAATATTCAGAAGAGGACATCGCCAAGGCGAAGGCTCGTTTTGAGAAGATGGACGCGGAGGAGATCCACCGGCTCACCCGCACGATGATCGCCGGGCTTCCGGGCAGCGAGGAGAGTTTCACCCTTGACCAGTTCAGAAAAGAGCTCGAAAGGTACGATGGAATTGATTCCGAGAAACTTAGAAGCAATCTTATCTTCTTCCTGAGCCAGATCTGCCCAGTGGCCGACGAGGTGGGCGTGAGGATGGTCATCCATCCGGACGACCCTCCGTTCCCGATTCTCGGCCTTCCGAGGATCCTTTCCACAGCCGAGGATTTCCGCAGGCTCATCGCCGCCGTCCCTAACTGGTCCAACGGCCTTTGCCTCTGCACCGGTTCATTCGGCATCAGAGCCGACAACGATCTTGTCGGAATGATGCGCGAGTTCGGGGACAGGGCCGATTTCGTGCATTTCAGAAGCACGAGACGCGACGCGGAGGGCAACTACTTCGAGGACACCCACCTGGCCGGCGATGTGGACATGTACGGCATGATGAAGACCCTGCTGGAAGTCATGCAGGAGCGCGGGTTCCGCGTCTTCTGCCGTCCTGACCACGGCCACCGGATGTGCGACGACCTCCAGAAGAAGTCCAATCCAGGCTATTCCTGCTACGGTCGTATGAGAGGCATCGCCGAGCTGCGCGGCCTCCAGATGGGCATCGCCGGATCATTATATCCTGAAAATTAATGCCCCTTATTTATGTTCTGATTCTCGCTGTTGATGCGTTCTCACCCTAATGACGTTCCATACAGATCAAAACAGTTTCTTGGACTAATAGAAGATATTCACCATGAAGACATTAAAAACCATTTTTCTGGCAATATGCCTTTCACTCGTGACTGCTGTGACGGGATATTCACAGAACCATTATCAGCCGACCCCGGAGAACCTTGAGGCACGTCGGCAGTTTGTCAATGACCGCTTCGGAATATTCCTGCATTGGGGCATCTACGCCTCCTATGCGCAGGGTGAGTGGTACCTTAACCAAGGTCATCTGAACAAGGACGAATATGCCCACGCGGCTTCCGCCTTCTACCCCGCCGGCTACAACGCCGGGGAGTGGGTCAAGGCTTTCAAGGATGCCGGCGCCGAGTACGTGACGATCACTTCCCGCCACCACGACGGCTTTTCGATGTTCGACTCCAAGGCTTCGGACTACAACATCGTCAAGGCGACCCCTTGGGGGAAGGATGTGATGAAGGATCTCGCCGAGGCCTGCCGAAAGGAGGGTATGAGCCTTCATTTCTACTATTCCATCCTCGACTGGATCAGGGAGGATTTCCCTCTTGGCGAGTCCGGCCACATGACCGGTCGCAAGGGCGACCATCCTGACTATGACCACTATCTCGCCTTCATGAAGGATCAGGTCAAGGAACTGATGACCCAGTACGCCCCTGTCCGCGCCCTCTGGTTCGACGGCTATTGGGACCACAAGCGCGACTCGATTCCTTTCAACTGGAAGATGCCTGAGTTCTATGAATATATTCATTCAGTGGATCCGGCCTGCCTGATCGGCAACAACCATCACATCCAACCGATTGAGGGAGAGGATTTCCAGATGTTCGAGAGAGACCTTCCGGGCCAGAACACCGCCGGTTATTCCGAGGGACAGATGGTCAGTGACAAACTGCCTCTTGAGATGTGCCAGACGATGAATCACACCTGGGGCTACAGCGTCTCCGACCGTGACTACAAGACCTCTGAGCAGCTTATTGCCACTCTGGCGAAGGCTGTCTCGCTGAACACCAACCTCCTGTTGAACATCGGTCCTCGCGCCGACGGTCGTCTCCCGGATCCGGCTCTTGCCCTTCTGAAGGAGATCGGCCAGTGGATGAGGCTCAACTCAAAGTCCATCAAAGGCTGCGGTCCCGGCCCGATCGCCGAGCAGGATTGGGGTGTGACCACCGCTCCGCTAGCCGGCGGCAAGACATTCTATCTCCACGTCCTGAAGAACCCAGGCGCAGTCTTGGAGATCCCTGTGGCCAGAAAGTCCAGGATCAAGTCCGTGGCCGCATTGGCCGATGGCTCCGCCCTCCCGTTCAAAAAGGTGGGCGCCAACCTATTCATCACCCTTCCCGCCGGCCTCCCAGCCCAGGATTATGTGATTTCCGTGACAATGAGATAGCGCTTCCTCATCAGTCATCCGCCACCGGCACACTCCCTCTTAAAAAGATGTCTATACTCGAAAATACTGCCAAATCTTTATCAGCTTATTTTTAAACGCTTACTAAAAGAGGGTGGCGCAAATGACCTGAACCCCGAAAGTTTTTGTCTAACTTTCGGGGTTTTGTTATGCGTAAAACTCATTCTTATGAGGAGCGTCTAAAGCATGAGGATCGACTAAAGTATATAATACATGAGGATACTTGAGACTGGTTTCATGTTTCACGTTTCCTGATAGCACGCAGGTCATGGCTGTAGGTGCCGGGGTGACCCCCAAAAAAACAAGCCCAAAAACAAGCCCCCAAAAACAAGCCCCCAAACCAAGCCCCCAAACCAAGCCCAGAAGAAAATCGACCGAGTCCGTGAAGTGGTCTATCATCACAATGATTCTTAAGCTTTCGTGAAACTTTCGCAATTTGAACCAAATATGGACTTGACGCGAATATTCTAAAAATCTATCTTTGCCCCTTGACAGCAATTCTAATCCACACAGATAGCGCGGCCCGGACAATATCTTTCCGCCGCGCATCTTGTTTCTACCACTCTCCAGCAATGTTTTCGCCCCCTTCCGTTGCCCGTGAGTGCCGTCCGACACCCTTGGGCGACATTTATGTTCCATCCCGTTGCCCGTGAGTACCGTCCGGCACCCTTGGGCGACGTTTATGTCCCTTTCTGTTGCCCGTGAGTACCGTCCGACACCCTTGTGCGACATTTATGTCCCATCCCGTTGCCCGTGAGTGCCGCACGGCACCTTTGGGCGACGTTTATGCCCCTTCCCGTTGCCCGTGAGTGCCGCCCGGCACCCTTGGGCGACGTTTTCGCCCCTTCTCGTAGCCCGTGAGTGCCGCCCGGTACCCTTAGGCGACGTTTATGCCTTTTCCCGTTGCCCGTGAGTGCCGTCCGACACCCTTGGGCGACGTTTCCGGCGATAATCGTAGCCCGTGGGGATGGCTGTGTAGGTGTGCCGGCGGGATGGGCTGGGACTGAGGTCGTTCTGTACTGAGAAGCAGGGGTTGGGGACTGGAGGTGGAAATTATGCAGTTTCCGGGCTGGGGACGCGCACACGATCACTGTGACGCTGAACACGTCGCCGGATCAGGAGAAGATCGAGATTTCCGTTGATCCGGATGTCGAGACCTGGAATTAGACGTTGTTCTTGGGTTCTGCGGAGATATTCTTTGACGTTATGTCGGAAACTCGGAAGATGTTGTCTTAAATTCGTTATCTTTGTAATCTATTGAAACCAATTGAGATGAGTTTCCGACGGGTGGTCATGACGCTTATTCTTGCCGCTGCGGCTGTGTTGGCTGGCTGCGGGGAGGAGAATGTTGTCCCCGAGGAACTGCTGGCTCCGGCCTTGCCTGAAGTCCGTGTCGAGGCGGACGGGTGTGTGGTGACGCTCACCGCCAGGTTCAGGAATGAGGCGGATCTCGCCTCGGTCAAGGAGTTCGGTTTCTATTTCGGTCGGGATGAGGTCTCTATGGACTGTCTGAAGGTGACAAAAGTGGTAGGGTTGGAATATTCATTGATCAAGGAGGATCTGGATTATTCCACCACCTATCTCTTTAAGGTTTGGGTTGGCAATGGTCGCGAGGAGAAAGCTTCTGAGCTGAAGGAGGTTACGACGGGGGAGAAGCCTGTCGGGCCGGATCCGCCGGTGCCTGCGGTGCGGAACATCGCTTTCAAGGATCCCGTGGTCGAGGCGGTCTGCGTGAGGAACTGGGATCTGGATGGCGACGGAGAACTATCTATGGCGGAGGCCGCACAGGTGACCGATCTCGGGATGGTGTTCAAAAGAAACGAGGAAATCACCTCTTTCGAGGAGCTTGAACATTTCACCGGACTCGTGGAGGTTGCGGATTCCGCTTTCGGTCACTGCACCAACCTAAGGGACATCAAACTGCCGGAGAGTGTGAGAGTGATCGGCCAGCGAGCGTTCGAGGAATGTGGGAATATGCTTCTTCGTAAACTGCCGGATAATCTGGCCACTGTCAAGACTCATGCTTTTGCGGGTTGCGGGAAGATGCCGTTGACCTCCTTGCCGGAGACGTTGACACTGATTGAGAATTGGGCGTTCGCCCGTTGCGGGAGCATGAGGCTGACTTCTCTGCCTTCGGCACTGACATTGATTGACAGCGGCGTTTTTTCGGAGTGCTATGGTGTGGCTCCGGAGAAACTGCCTGAGAATCTGTGCTACATCGGTGAGTGGGCGTTCTTCAATGCGAGGTCTTTCAATCCGAAGGAGTTGCCATCCGGGGTGAGAGAGATTGGCAAGTATGCTTTTCAGGGTTGTGAATCCTTGACCTGGACGCAGTTGCCTTCCGATTTGTATGAGATAGGGGATTTTGCGTTCTTCTATTGTTGGAAAGTCAGATTCTCGTCGCTTCCGAAGAGAATGATCAGAGTCAACGCCGGGGTGTTTGAGAATTGTGTCTCGATCACAAGCTTAACCTTGCCGGAAGGTTTGACAAGCATTGGCCCGAATGCCTTCAAGAATTGTAAGTTCTTTGAGATTACGATCCCCGAAAGTGTAGTGTTCATTGGTGCGGAGGCGTTTAACGGGTGCAGCCGCCTGAGGAGTGTGACAGTTCTTCCACCGGTTCCGCCGGAAATGGAGGATACATACATTGGCGACAACGCCAATGTGATGTACGTCCCTTCCTCCTCAATGGAAGCCTATCGTACAGCCCGTAACTGGAGCGAGTGGAAGTCCAAGTACCGCACTCTGGATGACCTTTAGTAACATGAAAAAAATAAGTTGCCTCAGATTAAGAGAAGATTTTCGAGGATAGATCTATTTTCGAAGAAGGAGTGTGCCGGTGGCACA
>ENA-OZMM01000166-OZMM01000166.1-human-gut-metagenome-genome-assembly--contig:-NODE-166-length-19718-cov-6.292377_pt1 | contig 19718 bp, 24 predicted proteins | sample MGYA00244193_ERZ653821 | MGnify/ENA primary metagenome ERZ653821 (study PRJEB26926, sample SAMN06164832) | human gut metagenome | biome: ENVO:00009003; feature: ENVO:2100002; material: ENVO:00002003...
CATTATCGGATTGGAAAGCAACCTGCAAGCCACCTGTCCCTTTTGATGGGAATGAGCAATTGGCTGAAAAGGGCTGCTATCATTTTGCTTTCAAATCAGCTGTGGCAAATCAAAAAGTTGTGATTTCCCTAGGGCTTTTTTGCCACAAGTATCACAGATTTTTTATTCCCACTCGCCAAATGAAACCGATTCCTAAACATTTCTGTTTTGGCTAGTGTAACTGTTTTCGTCATCAATAAGGCTATTCAATTTTGTGTTGACCATGGCTGGCGCTTCATTAAACATATCGCCCTTAATCGTAAAGTCAGAATCAGAAAGCCCGATAAGGGTAATCATTTCGTTGTTATGCACTAACTGTATTGCTTCATCTTCAAGGACAGTTACGCCAGACGCTTCAAGCCCTGTTTTGAATTGATCATAATGTGAGAAGTTAGCTTCGTGGTTTCCAGTTACAAAGTAGACAGGGGCTATTTGAACAGCTTGTTTTATAAAATCAAACGCAATCTCAATGTCTGTATGTCCAGCATCGATTAAATCTCCAGTTATCACAATAATATCCGGTTCGTGTTCAGACAGCAATTCTATCAATTCTGTATTGCTTTCTCCAAATTCAGCATTATGCAAGTCGGACACTTGTGCAATCCGAAAATTAGAAAAGGCAGATGCTATGCGATCGCTGGAGATATTAACCATACTTACCATCAATGCTGAATTGCCCCATATAGTATAGATTATCAAAATCAGCAGTATAGTTGTTAATACACAAATCTTCACCAATACTCTGGTGGAAAGGATTTTTTTCATTTTTTCCTCTCTTTCATCAACTTAATTATAAAAAAATCAGCTTACAAACAGGTGAATTTCAACTTACGAATTTGTAAGACAAAAGTGGGCGGCTTCTAAAGCCACCCGCTTCAAAAGTAGAATTACTGTGCGCTGATTGTATCAACAATGGACATATTGCGTATTCTCTTGATTGGCCCATGCACAGCCAGAATTACAGAGCTTACGACAATCAACAGAATAACAGCTACCTCTGGTAATGGAGGAGTCCAAGCATCCCCCCATGCAATTTATCGAATGAACAAATATCTTCCAACAACAATCTGCTTGGATTGCTTGGACAAAGCCGCGTTCCCTTTTTGTTACAGGTTTACTTGGCTGCGGCTGTATTGTTTGTACTGGTAATGTTAGCTGGTATTATGATGATTGCAAGCAGCCTGAACAGCAATGTAGCCCAGCGTACCGAATTTTTCGGCCTTATGCGCTGTATCGGTGCAACCCCAAAACAGGTTATGCGCTTAGTACGGAAAGAGGCGCTTAGTTGGTGCCGTTTGGCAATCCCTGTGGGTATTTCCATCGGTATAGTTGTCATTTGGGTCTTATGTGCGATTTTGCGTTTCCTAAGTCCGGAATTTTTCAAAGCGATGCCTACATTCGGATTTAGCGTACCAAGTATTCTTGCAGGAATCGTTGTGGGCTTGGTAACGGTTTTGTTCGCTGCCTATTCTCCGGCAAAGAAAGCAGCAAAAGTATCTCCGTTGGCAGCGGTTTCCGGTAATGCAAACGACTTGGAGCCTGCAAGAAATGCTGCTAATACACAACTGCTTAAGATTGATACAGCACTTGGAATTTATCATGCAAAAGCAAATCGGAAAAATCTGTTTTTGATGACAAGCTCATTTGCTCTCAGTATTATCCTTTTCCTTTCATTCTCTGTAACAGTTGAGTTCATGCAGCATACCTTAACACCGCTCCAACCTTGGACAGCAGATTTATCTATCATAAGCCCTGATAACGCCTGTGCTATTGACAAAGCATTACTTGATGATCTAAAGGAAAATCCTGTTGTGGATTTAGCGTATGGAAGAAAATTTGCATACGAGGTTCCGTCTGTCACAAACGGTATTGAAAAAAAGATGGATTTAATCTCTTATGAGCAGTATCAATTTGATTGGGCAAAGGACTATTTATTAGAGGGTTCTCTGGAATCTGTGCAAACTGATTTAGGGACGGGCTTAATTGTTTATAATTCGCAGAACACAATACAAATAGGCGATACTGTATCGTTGAATACAAACGGACAAAGTAAAGAAATCCAAATCGTGGGAATGTTGTCCGACTGTCCGTTTTACAGTGCCGCCGGTGTTGGAACAATTATTTGTTCAGAGGATACATTTGAACAAATTACTGGCGAGTCGAAATATACGGTTATTGATTGTTCTTTCAAATCTGCAATTTTCCCTTGTATATTTCTTGTGTTTGCAAATTGAGTAAAAAACATAATGCCGTAATCATTCGGCTCCCCGTCTGATACATTCGGATAAATCGCGCAGTAATCCTCTGTGTTCAAAATGATGCCGTAGGAGTCGCCACTCATGATCGAGGCGGTATTATTCATAAATCCTGATATGGTAAAATTCAGTTTATCGCCATCAGGAGTTTCTACGGCAATGGGATCACCAATCGCAACACCCATTATCTGCTTTGCATTTTCAGTCACCAACGCTTCATTACTTGTCTGTGGAAAAACACCTTCTTCAAGTTGGTCAGTCCAGATTTCAGTTATATAGCTTTCATCACAACCGCATATCGCTACATCTTTTCCACCCAAAGTGTAGCCTAAATCTCCACGATAATTGAGTACGCCATACGGTGAAAATACTTCAATATCAGGGCGTGAAGCAATAATTGCTGCTTCTTCATTGCTGATATTCTTAATGGCAATATGCCAATTCCCAGACTCCTGCTGTGCCTGCAAAATCTGGCTGCGGATGAACATATCTGCCATTCCAAAAATAGTTGTAACCAGAAATACCGCCAGCACAATGCAGAAAATAGACATTCTGCTTTGCTTCTTGTGGATTTTTGCGGATATGGGAACAAGGTCAAGATAATGCTTCATTTGTTTTTCCTCCCAAATCCGTCAAAACGCCATCTGATACCCGGAACACCCGATCAACGGATGCAGTCAAATCCTTATTGTGGGTAATCATCAGGATTGTTTGCTGATAGCGACGGGACGCCTGCGTAAGCAGGGCGATAACATCCTGACTATTCTTGCTGTCCAGATTGCCAGTAGGTTCATCTGCCAGAATCAGTTTGGGCTTTGTGATTAACGCCCGGCCAATGGCAACACGCTGCTGCTGTCCGCCGGATAGTTGGCTCGGCAGGTGATGTCGACGCTCGGTAAGTCCCAAGAGTTCCAAAATTTCTTTTACTGCTGCCGGGTCTGGTTTGCGATAGTCCAAAAGAAGCGGAAACATGATATTCTGCTCCACATTCAGCTCGGAAACCAACTGAAAGGATTGGAAGATAAAGCCGATATTACGACGGCGGAAAATCGTGCGCTGTTCCTCTTTCATGGAAAACAGGTCTTGTTCATCAATCCAAATGTGGCCGGAAGTAGGGGTATCCAAAGCTCCAATACAGTTCAGTAATGTGCTTTTGCCAGAACCGGATTCACCCACAACGGCAGCAAATTCGCCTTTATCCAGGGAGAAGGAAACCTTCTTCAACGCTTCGACTTTCGCCTCACCCTTGCCATAAGTTTTACATAAATCTTGTACTTTCAATATTTCCATAGTCATCAGTACCTCCTTTCTCAAAAGGATAGCAAAAACAGCTTACAAGCAGGTGAATTTGACCTTACAGATCCGTAAGGAAAGATAGTGTAAACAGCGTACCTTTTCCGACTTCACTTTGTACGGAGATAACACCGTTTTGACCCTCAATAATGGACTTGGCAAGGGGAAGCCCCAGCCCGATTCCTTGTGTATCAAGGGAATGTTTGCTGCGATAAAAGCGTTTAAAGATATGGTAAATATCTTCCGGGACTATGCCGTTACCATTATCAGAAATAAAAATCCGAAACATAGCAGGAGTGCGCTCCCATGTAATACGGACAATACCGCCAGCTTGCGTGTGATCCAGTGCATTTTTTACAATGTTTCCAATCGCTTCACCTGTCCATTCCATGTCACAAATAAGCTGCTGTTCACCATCGCCATCTATCTGAATCTGCTTGCTTTCGCTTTTAGCCCTTGTGGTTAGGTCATTGACTGAATGAGCTATCAGCTCGGACACACGGCAACTTTTTTTCTCAAAAATGATGTTTCCCGTATCCAGTCGGGTTATCTTCAACATGGATAAGATTAACTGCTCCATACGCTTTAGAGAAATACCCATCTTCGCCGCAAACTGTTTGACCGTTTCTGCATTTTCTGGCTCACTTTCAATGATCTCCTGATACATAGTGAGGGCTGCCAGAGGCGTTTTGAGCTGGTGAGATATATCGGATATGGTGTCTTTCAAAAACTCTTTTGCTTTACGTTCTGTTTCATTTTTGGATTGGAGCATAGTTGCAAGCTGTTCTATCGAAGAAAACACTTGGTAGATAGCCCCCTCATAATTCTGCGGTAAATGACAAGAGTAATCCCCGTTGATGTAATTTAGCAATATTTTGTCGGCCTGTTGATACAATCGCTTCCTTTTCCAGAAAAAAATAAATATTCCTATGGCAAGCACAAAGAGAAAAAATAGCACAGTGCATAGCATGGTGCAGAAAGCGGAACGCTGAAATTGATTGAAATAAGGCCGCATACTGCTTTCTGACTGTTTTCCCAAACCCGCAGCCGCTAATAATGACCTACTATCGTCACTGATGTCTGTGTTCGTAAAGGCAACTGCAACCACTTCTTTCGGAACACCCTGTTCCAAAAGTGAGGATGAAACCGCTTCGTCATGTTTGAGCCATAGGACTTCCGCATCGTTCAACCGCATTCAGGTTTTCCTCCACCGCCATGGAGATGAATTCCGAGGCGTTCCCAACCGTCCGTTCCTGCTGGTAATCCCGGTATTCATGACTTTGTTTTGTGCCCGGAAAGTCCCGGAGGATTTTCTCAATCAGCGCCTGCTGCTTTTGGGTTGCGGGGGCATGACGGTGAGAATCATCTATTCTTTCCGCCCCTTCCCGGGTGGCAATATACCGGGCATATCCCCCCACGGATCTGCCGCCCGCCCCCGGCTTCAGGTACTTGAATTTTGTCACCAGTCTTGGCATTTATCTATCTCTTTTGAAAGTCAAAGGCATCCTCAAAGGAGTAAACGCCGTTGCTGCGCTTGACCTGAGCAACGCAGGTACCCCGGAGCTTTTCCAACTGCTCCCGGCCAATGTTGCAGGTAGCGGCGACCACATTCATGGTAATCGCCTGCTCCACCGCCAGCTTGAACAGAATGCGGCTGATCCGGTTGTCACTGTCATTCACGATACCCTTGACCGTGGACGTAATGATCTTGGGCAGATAATCGCTGCCATTCTCCGAGGAAATATAGCCAATGTAAAAATGGATTGCTTTCTCGATAAACTCGCTCTGGCTGGAGCAGTTGTCTGCTTTATACCATTTGCGCACCTGCTCCAATGTGGATTCTTCAATCCAGAGTGCGAATTTCCGCTTGCCTTCTGTTTTCTCTGCCATAATGTCAAAACACCTCCTATTTTGGGTACGACCCACAGTCTGACCCACACGAATTTGTTGGGACACTAGTGGAAATGGGCTTTCATGACCCACAGGTTGACCCCACCCCCTGCGAACCGACCCACAGTTTCCGAATCCGAAAACCCGTTGCGGGGCGGGCGTTGCCCGCCCCTGTAGGCTCGGTGTGGGGCGTTTACGACCCACACCCTTTCTCCTGCTTGTTTTTCAACCCACCGGCTTTATCGCTTCCAGCGAAGAAAACCGGCCACGGCAGCGCCAATCACCGCCAGAGCGGCCAGTGCCGCAATCCACTTCTTTTTCAAAGCCCTCACCTCCAAACGTCAAAATATTCCCTTGCTTGGTCACTCACTTTCGCTTCCCGCTGCTGCCGTCCAGCTTGGGGAACCGGCACTCCGTGAAGCTCAGATCGTACTTCTTTACAGCCCTGTCCAGCACCTGAAACATCTCCCGTTCCAGATTCCGGACATCGTAGCGCACCGGATCAGGCAGATTCTCATAGCAGATCCAATCCGGACTGAACGGTGTGTCCTTCACCAGGAGGTCATACCCCAGAGAATATTTGCCATTGTCCCAGTACACCACCGCTTCCAGCCGCACGGCTCCCGCAGACAGGATCGCCGCAACACGAAAATGATTGCTCCCCTCCAGCCGCCGCAGCATCCGCGCCAGATTCTTTGCGGAAAACCGCTGCTCGAACTGGTAGCCTGAACCCAACTGTTTTTTCAGGCATTTTTGCTTCGACACACAGATCCCCCCTAGCAAAGCCGCAGTCCCTCACGCTCCATCCTGTGCTGTGCCAGATCCATGCTGTCGCTCACCGCCTGATTCAGCACAGCCGTGTCCAGTCCGCAATCCTCATACCCTCTGTGGACAATGTCGTAGTACCCCGCGCTGGGATTTCCGAAATCCATTCTGGGATCCATGATGTAGACCATGCCGGTGATGGTACTGCCATCGTCCATCTTCACGGCTATCTGCTCCTTATCGTAAAAGCTGTGTCCATGCTCATGGTAACCCTCATAGAAATCCAAACGTTTTTCGTCCGGCTTCTGGATCGTCCAGATCCCCACCGGAACAGCAGCGCCTTCCTTTGGCGCGATGGTAGCGCAGGCGCCATGAAGCGCTCCTTTAAATTGCAGCTCATAGCCCTCAATAATTCCTGTCCCCACAAACTTTGCCGTGGGGCAGCGGTAGCGCATCTGCTCCTTGTTCAGATTGCTGCCATAGGCAACATACAATTTTGCCATAGTTCCTCCTATCCGTATTCCATTGTGATTTCCTGTCGTGCTTCCTGTACCGTATCGGGAGCGGAAGCGCGGGCCTGCTCCAGCCGCTGCTGCATCAGGCGCTCCCGCTGACGCTCTGCCTGCGCCGGGTCTTTCCATGCGATGTTGCCCTCCAGATTTTTCAGCAGATGCTGTCGGGCGGTTTTGAACTCGTCCCCAATCAGCCCCAGCCGCAGGAGCCAAGTGCGGAAGGTGTACTTTTCATTTTCCGAGTGGGTCCTGGTGCGCATCGCCCGCTGCTGTACCAGCGCCTGATGGGAAATTGCCAGACACAGCTGGATGTAGCTTTTGACCTCCCCGGCGTGGAGGGTGGAATTGAACATCCGAAACTCAATGGTTCCCTTGCTGAACACACTGTGCAGATTCAGCGCGTGATACCGGGAGTAGTCGTAATGGACATTCCGCCGGGAATCGCCGTTGTACCACAGGGTCTCAAACTCAGCCATGGACTTGGGGTGCTTCAGGTTCACATCCTCCAGAAACCGCAGGTCGGCCTTCTGACAGTAACACTCCCGGTCGATCTGCACGTTTAACGCCTTGTACAGCAGATCCTCCTTGGATGCCATGATGTTGACGATATTGCGCAGAGTCTTGGGATCATGCCGGGACGCGTCTACGTGGATGTGGATGCCGCAGCTGTCGTTTACTCTGGCTCCGCCCCGGCGCAGCTCCCGCACCAGCTGCTGGATCGTCTCGATGTCCTCATACTTGCAGATAGGCGTTACCATCTCCACCGCGTACAGGCGGCTGGCAGTCCGCTCCCCCCGGGACTGACACTTGATGCTGGCATCTGAAACCACCTTCCATTTCCGTCCGGTGTTATCCTCCACTGTGTATGTGTCGTAGGTACCGCCCACATGAACAGCAGAAGAATGAAAATGTCCGGCAATGATTCTGGCCGCCGCGCTCCGGGTGATGCCCGTCATTTCGATCTCAATACCGAAGTTCTGATCTCTCAGGCAGGATCACCACCTGACTGCGGTGCAGAAGGGGCTGGGAGCGCCGGATTTTTCTGCGCATGCCCGTGTTTTCATCTTGCCTGTCCTCCCGGATGGGCAGGAACTTCACCCACATTCTCCGTATCAAAATCCCGCGCATCCTCCGTGGATTCCCGTCCCATGCGAAACCGCCAGAGCGGGCATTTCCGGCACTCACACAAGCGAACCTCCATGGCGCTTCCACAGCAGCAATCCAGACACTTCAGCCGGATTGCTTTCCCCCGGGTGATTCGTTCCTCCACACTCAGTCCCCGACAGCAGAGGCGGAAGCATCCTTTCCCTTTCTTTTTGGCTTCTGGCTCTCCACCTTCATGTCCACGAAGGCGCGGACATTGGCAGGGACGACTTTCTGATACATGGCCTCCGCCGCCTGCGCCAGCTCCTCCTCAACAGATACCCCACGCTGCTCCGCATACATCCGCAGTGCCAGCAGCTTTTCTTCCTCATATCCGACCATAATGCACTTTTTCATATTGACCTCCAAAAAATTGTGCCGCCGGGATGATCTCCCGGCGGCATGTGTGATCCCCAACTACTCTCCGATGGTGTTCGCTGCTTCATAGGTGTCCAGCGCCTGCTCAATCAGCCCGACGATGAACTCCCGCTGGCTGACCTTTTTCCCGGTACGTTCCTTCTCCGATGCCAGATACTTCTTGATCCGCAGATCCAGCTCCTCCGGGATCTGAAATGCCAGTGTCTTGGTTGCTGTCATGATGGGTTTACCTCCTTCAAAATGTTCTCTGAGAATTTGAGTAACGTACTCGCTGAGGGACTGCCCCAGCGATTCCCTTTCTTCCCTCACCCTGTCGTGCAGAGAGATAGGGATCTGGGCGCAGAGGTTGCGGGTTGCTTCCATAGGTGCTTCTCCTTTCCTGATTTGCAAAGCAAGCATACCCCAAGCGACGGGAAATAGCTATTCACAGTAAGCAACAAAAATTTCAGCGGAGAGGAAGCAAATGCAATAAATTAGCCCATAGACATACAAGGGCTGCCGCTTCCCTCCAAGTCCGGTTCCGCTGTCAGGTTTTCCGGTTCCTCGCGCACCAGCAGATTCTGGTCCCGCAAAGTCATGTAGCTTCTGGCTCCCAGAAAAGGCGCGGTGTACCGGGCATAGCCATACCCGCTGCTGTCCACCAGCACACCGTCCTCGGAGGTCTCCCCCATAACCAGAACGCACTGCCGGATGCCATTGCGAAAGCCCATCCCATCCGCATTCTTACGGAGGAAGTCATACTCGTACATCAAATGCTTTTTGAAAAACGCATATTCCTTATCTGTCAGGCAGATGACCTCGCAGACTTCACAGGGCGCTTCTTCCATGGCAGGCTGTTTGCCCTGAAAGATTGCATTCAGTTTCATGTGTCTTCCTCCGTTTCCTCAATGTAGTTGATGTACGGGATTTTCAGCCAGTGTGTCCAGCTGCGGGCAGCGACCCGGGTCTTCACCACACCGTAGCGGGTTCCCATAGCTTCAATGGCATAGCCGTTTCCGATGTAGATGCCGATATGTCCCTGATGCCACACAGCGAGTCCCGGAATCTCCGGCATGGTGGATATGGGGCCTTTTTCCGCTGCCGCGCGGTACATCTGGTCAGCGCCGATATCCGGCATACCATTGGTGGCATAGTTTACCGAATCCGTTTCCGGGTCGTACCAGCAGTACCCCTTGATAAAGCCCACGCAGTCGGCAGTACGCCTGCCCAGATAGTGACTGCGGATGTACTCCTCATAGACGCCCACATTGTCCGGATACTGTGCTGCCTTTGCCGCCAGCGTGTCCCTTGTCAGCACCTGTCCAAAGGTTCCCCACACATACCCCCAGCCCGCTGCTTCCGCCGAGATTGCCCACTGCACCAGATCCAGATTATTCTTGGTGGTGGGATAGACATAGTTGGAGGTGTCCACATACTGAGAGCGCACATTGCCCACCAACTTTGTAAAATCCTCGGCAACAATACTGGTTCCGAAGGCATTGTTGACGGCGGCGATCAGCTGGTCATCCGTCTGCTCCGGCTGAAAGCAGCCGACCAGCCGAGGCACAAATCCCGGCTGGTCGGAATGGTCATATAAGGCAAGGATGTACAGCACCTGGGCTTCCCGGACACGGCTGGGCATATCCGCATCCCGCAGAGCGGTCTGGATGGCGTTCATGGTGTCCTCTACCTGCTGAAGCATTTGCCGGTCGCCGTCGGACATCTCCTCCACGATCTGCTCCTGGAGCGCGCCAACATCCAGTTTCAGGGTCCCGCTGAATACGGTGATGATGGCCGCCATTGGCATGAACAGGGCAACGATCACAACCAGAATCGCCATTGCCGCTTTCTTCAGTGTCTTTTTGTCCGACAGCAGCGCGACCGCTATCTTTTTGAGCGCCGCGCCGACGGTTACGCTCATCAGCGGCCTCCCGCTTTCCCGAACAGAGCTTCCTTGTAGTCCGGCACCTGCACCTGCAGATAGTACCGCTCCCCGCCGCAGCGGTACAGGCATACGCCGCGGTCAGGATTGCGGATCAGCTCATACTCCGCCTCATCCACCTGCAGGGCATCCATATAGTCCTTTGGGTTGATGGCGCCGGGATAGAACAGGAACTGGTGGGTGGGAATGGAGAACATGGGCTTTGTGAACTCCCGGATGGAGGGAATCAGGAAATCCTCAATGTTCTGAGACGCCAGCACCACACAGGAATCCTTTTTCCGGACACGCTTCATGGAATTGCGGATATACTCAATGGCAGTCTGGTTGGTCAGGAACAGGTACAGCTCATCAATGGCGGCTACGCTGTCGCCAATGCCTATCAGCCGATTGCTCATATACGACAGGATGTTGAACAGGATAGCGTCCTTCAGGCGCTTGTTGGTGTCCATAAGCCCTTTTACGCCGAAGCACAGGAACTTGTCGTCCACGATGTTGGTGTGGCCGTTGAAGTACCGGCTTTCCGAGCCGACGCACATGGAGTGGATACCGAGACAGATCTCCCGGAGCATCTCCTGGGTGTACAGATGCTTTTTGCCGGGGTCGTATTCCAGATACTCCTTCTGGCACAGCCAATAGAATTCCGCCATGACTGGGTAGTGAATAGGGCTGAGGGCGGAAAAGTCCGTGCTGTCCGTAATCCCCCGCTGGGCATATAGCTTTTCCAGCAGGATCTCCATGGTGTCCACCTGAGCATCCGTAAAATCCTTGTAGCTGCGGAAAAAGTCCTTGAGAAAGGCAATGTGCTGGCTCAGCCGGGTGACCTTCCGGAAGGCTTCGGGACTCTCCTCATCTGTGTCAGGTTCTTCCGCATCCACAGACCATACTTTCGGCTCCAATGGGTTGATGATGTACTCTCCGGTCATATAGTCCACATAACAGCCGCCCAGATTCCGGGTCAGATCCTCATATTCTGCTTCCACATCCAGGCAGATCACCGCCTTTCCGGATTCCCGGAAATTGGTCAGCAGCAGCTTCATCAGGTAGGATTTTCCCTGTCCGGAGTTGCCCAGAATCAGGGCGCTGCCGTTGGTCTTGTCATTGCTGCGGCGGTCAAGATCCACAAGAATGTTGGTGCCGTACTTGTCCCTGCCTACATAGAAGCCCTTGGGATCGGTCTTACCGGAAAAGCTCAGGGGATACATATTGGCGACGGAACCGGCAGGCAGCACCCGCTCATACTGGTCGCCAAACTGGTTCCGGCCAAAGGGCAGCACGGACAGAAAGCCCTCCTGCTGCCGCAGGGTCAGCTTGTCCACTGTGATCTTGGCGCGGGTCAGCTCCATGGCGATCTGGGACTGAAGCTGCTCCAGCGTTTCCATGCTTCTGGCCTTCAGTTCCATGTACACACTGCAATGAAGCAGAATTTCCCGGTTGTTGCGCATGGTAGCGAGAAGTGTCTGCACGTCCTGCAAATTTCCCTCTGCCTCCATGGCCTGGGTGATGTCGTGATCTCCCGCCATGAGCCGGTTTTTCCGGGCGGCATTGTTCACGATCTGCTTTTCCTCCACCGGCGTGACCCGGCGGTGGTACAGCCGCAGGGTGACCCCGGTACGGTCGGCAAGCTGCGCCAGAATCGCCTGTTCCTCGGTCGTAGGCGGGTACTCCCGGATAACCCACACGCAGCGGTAGGTATCGCCGACAATGTAGTAATTGGCAAAGAATTTCATGGTTCCCGGTAGGATACAATCAAAGAAATCCTTGGTACGGACTTCCGGGTCCCCATTCTGCGCCTTCTTTTTTCGTCCGAACAGGCTCATGCTTTCTTCCCTCCCCGCACATACTGCGCCCCGTCCACATCCGGCATCCGGTCGCCGTCCATGGAAGCGCCGAAATAGATGGCAAGAAAACGTTTGATATCCGCCTTCTTCATCCGCTGCACCTCAAAGCCCGCCCCTGCCAGCTGCTTGTGGGTCTCATTCGCCAGACTCAGCACCTGTTCAGGCTTCCAGCCGGAGCAGCGGCGCAGGAACACGAACTGTCGGGCAGTGGACATCTCCGCCTGCAGCTCGGTCAGCATTTCTCCGTCCTGATGCAGAAGCCGCCGGACACAGGCGTTGCGCTCCTCCCGCTCCCGCTGGCGGAGGTACGCCTTGTTGGCGTCAAAGCATTCACAGGAATCCGTGCAGACGATCTCCAGATCCGGCATCACCGTCAGGGCGGTTTGCAGGTTGTGAATTTTTACGTCGATGTTGGATGCGGACAGTACCGAGATATTGACGGGAGACACCCGGAAAAACAGCAGCTCCCCGGCTGTAGTGGCAAGGCCATACCGGGTAAAGCCGTAAATGCCCATAAGCTCCTGCACGGAGCGTCCCCGCTGCCGCTTTTTTTCCTTTCGCTTTTTGTCTTTCATTTTTCATCTCCATTCGTAGTATTTCTGGCTTGTCACAAAATGCCGGGCGGCGTAGCCCAGATAGTCCATGACGGTGGTATCCTCCATGCGGATGGTCATGAAGGCAAAGCACAGCGCCCCCGCCAGAGGGAACAGCAGTCCCGAATGCACCAGCAGCACCACCGACAGCAGAGCCGCGATGGCCAGAATCACAAAATCCCGCATCCCCCAAAGCCACAGGTGGGGCTTTGCCTTCAGGTTCTGCGGGTAAATATAGGTTTTCATAGGCGTCCTCACTTTCTCATCAGGTTCTTCGCCAGATTGATTGCCGAGGAGGTGCTGTACACCATACTGGATACATTTACCCGGACGCTGGAATCCAGGCCGAACTGCTGAGCGATCCGCGGCACCTCATTGGCGGTTAACATAATTCCAAGTCCCATCAGCATACTGTCCTGCAAGGTCAGCATCCCAAGGAACAGCAGCGTGGTCTGCAAAAAGGCCGTCAGGCAAATTGCCATGACCTGCTTGCACCACTGGTTGAAGCCATCCGTATACCCGCGGGGTACGCTGAACATATACAGCGACCCCACCGCGATCTGGATCAGCAGGATACCACCCCGCTTGATATTGGCGAAGAACACCTTGATGGTACAGTAGGAAAAGGCCAGCAAAAAGAACAGCAGCTTCAGCACGGGCTCCGACGGCGTTCCCAGCCGAAACACCGCGCGCAGAATAAACACCGCGATTTCCCCGATTGTGGTACCTTGGGCGCTGGAGAAGATTCGGGTCAGGTCACCGGCGAAGCTGTTTTGCAGGGAAACACAGAACTTATACAGCTCCACCGGGAGTACGCCTATCAGCGCGCAGGCAAAGAAGCCTTTCAGCACATTCAGCGCAGCACCCTTGATACTGACCCTGCCGGACTGCGACTCTATAGCCACCTCGAACACAGCGCCGACCACCCCCACCGTGAAAAGTGCCCAGCCGAAGAGGGTGAACAGCCGCACCACAGCGTTCACCCAGCTGAGGCTGAAAATCTCAGCGCCCATATTGTTCATGCTGGTGAACAGGTCTGCCACCGCATCAAAGACCGTGTTGTAGATCCACTCTACCAGTGCGTTCCAAATATCCACGGCGATGTCCGCGCCGACCCCTTCGAACACCACGCTCAGGGCATCTCCCAGCCCTGAGAGGATATCTCCTAACCAGTCAAACAAAGGCTGTCACCGTTTTCCCTTTCTCAGCCAAGGATACTCCAGATATAGCTGGGTGCAGTCAGGGAGAACAGCAGGCAGGCAAACAAAATCGCCGGTGCGGTGAACTCGAACTGCCCGTGTTTCCGGTAGTCCATATACGCCGTCGCGATCTTAACGAACAGCAGAACCGCCAGAATCATGTCGATGACGGGGAACACTACGTTGTTGACAATGGTCTGCACCTGTCCTTTGGCCGCATTCCAGGTGCCTTCAATGGCACCGGACACATTGCTTGCGGCGGCGCTGGCGGGAATGGCCATAAACGCCGCAAGCAGCATCATAACGCCTGCCATAGCAAACAGTCTTACAATTCTTTTACTGGGCCTGCGACACTTCCGTGAAAACAGTCACGGTCACAGCAAACGGTACGGCGACGGTGACTTTTTCCAATACGCACAAGGGCAGGGGGAAGATCATCAAGACCATGCCGGACGGCGGCAACACCGCCGGTTGGAAATTTGAAGTCTATGGCAGCAATCATAAGCTGGTGGGGAGTTATACCACCGCATCTGACGGAACCATTCTGACGGATTATCTTCTTCCTGGAACCTACACAGTCAAGGAGATCATCCCGGAGGACAGCCCCTACACCTGTGACACGCCCAATCCCAAAACCGTTGCGATCTCGGCAGGCCAGACGGCGGAGGTGACCTTCACCAACCGCATGAAGCCCGGAGAGATCCGGATTCAGAAGACGGATACCCACGGGGAGCCGCTTGCCGGGGCAGAGTTTCTGTTGGAATGGTCAAAGGACGGCCGGCAGTGGCAGACGGTGACCTATACGGATTCTCCGGATGTCACGGAGGGAACCTGCACTGCGGAAGGGCTTACGGACGGAAAACTCACCAGCGGAGCGGACGGTGAGGTGCGGTTCACCGGGCTGTATTCCGGCAGCCTCTACCGGGTGACGGAAACGAAAGCGCCCAAGGGGTATCAGCTCCTGACGGAACCTGTCTATGAAGGGGGCATCCGGAAGGATGACGGGAATTTCATCCGGCTGACCGTGGTGAATGCTCCCGTATTTGAACTGCCCATGACCGGCTCTGCAGGTTATACCGCCATGACTGCCATACAGGTCGGAACCGGCGTCGTTCTGCTTCTCATCCTGATCCGGCTGGCAAAGAAGCGGAAATAGCTCCATGAACCCGCCCTATAGAGCAAGGGACAGGCCGCTGCCTGCGGATACGCCATGGCTGAATAATACACTGACATTACGAAAGGAAATGCTTCTAATGAAAAAGTTTACCAAAGTGATTGCCCTGATCCTCTCCCTGATGCTGCTTCTCTGCTTCCCCATTGGCGTTTCCGCCGCTGAGGCGGAAGATACCGGCGTGGATACCGCCGCCAAAGGCTCCCTGACCATCTACAAGGTGGATCTGACCAGCGCCGAGAAGGACGGCGCGTGGGATTCCAGCTACGTGTCTACCGGCGTCTATGACCAGAACGTGAATGATACCCTCAACAGCTATGCCCTGAAGGATGTGGAGTTTACCTATCTTCGGGTCGCGGATGTTGTTCAGGTTACGGAATCCGCGGCGGACGGTGCGGACTCTGACCATGTGGAGACCCTCTACGGCGTCAGCAAGACCGCGGGAGCAGACCTCCTGAACGCCCTGGGGCTGGGAAACGGCGCTAACCGTTATGAGAAGGCTGACGGATCTGACCAGCTGGGCGATTCCAATTATTACTATCAGTCTGACACGCTTATTTCTGCCCTGAGTACCGCGCTGAAAGCCAATGCCACCACCGTGAAGAACGCTCTGGAAGCCTACGTCACTGAGAGCGGCACTGCCATGCCCCTGACTGATACTTACGGCAAAACCAAAGCTGAAAATCTGGAGCTGGGACTGTATCTGGTGGTGGAAACCAAAGTGCCGGAAATGGTCACCAGTACCTGCAATCCCTTCTTCATCTGCCTGCCCATGACGTCCAGCGGCGGCAGCTGGATTTATGATGTGACTGTGTACCCCAAGAACCTGACCGGTAATCCGACGCTGGACAAGACCCTGCGGGAGAGCAAGGATGATACCGGCAAGCATAACGGCAGCGGCAGCATCACCGACGGCTACGCAGACACCGGCACGGCTTCTGACGGGGACAGCGTTGACTACCAGATCATCAGCACACTGCCCAGTATTACTTCCGCCTCTACTTATCTGACCTGCTATACCTTTAATGACACCCTGAGCAAGGGTGTCACCTACAACAAACACGATGTGGTGCTGGAATTCTTTACGGATGCGGCCTGCACCGATCCCGTTGCCAGATGGGCGGAAACGGACGGAAAGTTTACCGTTACCTACAGTTCCACGGATACCGGCGAGTCCAGAATGACCATTGAGATGACAGCGGACGGTCTGAAGGAAATGAACACGGCGGTGTATTCCGACGCATCCATGGTCAACTCCGGCTATTCGGATTGTACCCTGCGGATCACCTATGCCGCAACCGTGAACAGCAGCGCCGATGTGGTCTACGGCGACAACGGCAACCCCAACAAGGTGGTGCTGACCTGGAAACGCACCTCCCAGAATTCCTATGATACCCTGAAGGATGAGGCCAAGGTCTTCACCTATGGCCTGGAACTGACGAAGCTGTTCTCCGACGGCAAAGGGGATTTCTCCAAGGTACAGTTCATCATGCAGAATAAGACTGACGGCTATTATGTGAAGGCCAAGCTGGATGAAGCCACCGGCGTTTACTACGCCACAGATCATGTCGCGGACAAGAAGGACGCCACCCGGTTCGTTCCGACTGCCAAGGATGGAAAAGGAAAGATTCTTGTCAAGGGTCTGGAGGATGACGAATATACCGTCACCGAAATCAAGACGGCGGACGGCTACACCCTGCTGAAAAAGGGAATTGCCGTGGTGATTTCCCGGAAGGACGCTTCCGCCTCTGCCACCGTGGATGGGAAACAGGCCGCGATGCTGGCAGACAATGGAAGCGCCAATGCCCTTGTACCCCTCAGCGTAGTGAACACCAGCGGTTTTGACCTTCCGGCCACCGGCGACCGGGGTGTGTGGATGTATGGTCTGGCCGGTATTCTGCTCATGACCGCTTCCGCTGCCTGCATCATCATTGCCCGGAAGAGATTCAAGTAACCGGAAGAAATTCAAGTAAATTGTACCTGCCCCGGAAAACCATTCCGGGGCAGTGCCGCGTCAGGAGGGAAGGACGTGAAACGGGGACATTGGCAGATACTTCTGGCGGCCGCGCTGTTTCTGCTGGCATTGGGGCTGACGCTGTACCCCGTTGTCAGCAACTGGTATATCGGGCGGCACCAATCCCGGATACAGACCGAATACCGGGAGGTGCTGGAACAGACGGATTCCGCAGAAATAGAAAGCATCCGGGAAAGTGCAGCGGCGTACAACAAAACCATCACCCCCGGAGCGGCGGAGGAAGCCTACTCGCAGGAATCCATTCGACTTGCTGCGGAAGATTATGTTAACCAGCTGAATGTAAGTGGAAGCGGGATAATGGGGTATGTGGAAATACCGAAAATCGGCGTGGACCTTCCCATCTACCATGGAACAGGCGCGGATTCTCTGGACAGAGGAACGGGACACCTGCTGGGTTCCTCTTTGCCGGTGGGTGGAGAAAGTATTCATACCATCATCACCGGCCACAGCGGCATGGCTTCCCAGAAGATGTTCACGGATCTGGAGCAGCTGCGGGAGGGGGATATTTTCTATCTGCATGTTCTGGATGAAACCCTTGCCTATGAGGTAAGGGAAATTCATACGGTTCTGCCCCATGATACCACCTATCTGGGAATTGAACCCGGTGAGGATCTGTGTACGCTGGTGACCTGTACGCCTACCGGCGTAAATACCCACCGCCTGCTGGTACAGGGAAGCCGCATCCCGTATGTCCCGACGGAAGAAACGGAGGCTTCTGCTGTTCCGCATGAGGAAAATACGGATTCCAACTGGGAGAAACAGTATTGGCTTGGTGTTCGTCTGGGGCTGGCAGCGATGGTTTTCCTGACGCTGGTGGCAGGCGCGGTGCTGTATATCCGGAGAAACAGAGGAAGGGCAGTCCATAGGAAAGGAGGGCGCTATGTCAGAAAGTAAGGGAAAGATCCTTTTTGTGATTTTGGCAATTTTGCTTCTGCTGTTCGGCGGCGGGACGATTCTTTATCCGTCTCTCAACGGATTATGGGTTGAACGAACCATGCACAGGGATTCAGAAGATTTCCTGCTTCTGCTGGAGGAAGACGCGGAGAGAACAGCGGTGGAGAACTCCTATGTTATCCCGGGAGAGCCGGAGAGCGAGAAACCCGACCTACCGGAACAGTACTCCCAACTCTGGCTGGATATGAAAGCCTACAACGAAGCCATCTTCCGGGAGGGGCAGAAAGGGCTGTCCGATCCTTCTGCTTATGAAGACGCCTGTTTCCGGCTTTCCGACTATGGTCTGAACAGCGAAGTGTTTGGTGTTCTCTCCATTCCAAAGCTGAATTTGCAAATGCCCATCTATATGGGTGCTGCAAAAGAAAATATGGCAGCCGGTGCGGCGGTCATGGGACAGACCAGTCTGCCCATAGGCGGCAGCGACACCAACTGTGTCCTTGCCGGACATCGGGGGTGGAACGGCGCGGCATATTTTCTGTACATCAACCAGCTGGAACCGGGAGATACCGTCACCGTTACCAATCTATGGGAGACGCTGAATTACAAAGTATCAGAAGTGAGGGTGATATCGCCCAATGATGTGGAAGCCATTCTCATCCAGCCGGGGCATGAATTATTAACTCTGCTCACCTGCCATCCGCCTGCTTCCGGAGGAAAGCAGCGGTATCTGGTGTTTTGTGAAAGAACCTATCTGTAAATTTATGACATAAGGGTCTTCGCGTCTGTTCGTTACCGAGCAGAAACCTTAAATACTGGTTTATGGTTGTAACAAATTGGGGTGAAGCGCCCTGCGCTTCGAAATGGAGGTTTCATGAAGAAGAAGGATCGCTGCCAGCTTCCTCCCTCGCGTAGTAAGTACCGGGCGTCAGGCCCGCGGCAGTGATCGTTCCATCCGCGCCCGTGGTAAAGGGCGAGCCGGTGACCGCGCTGGTGCAGGCGGGATCCGTGTACAGTCCGATCTTCCAGCCGTCCAGATTAGCCCCTGTGTTCGTAGTCTTCACCAGCTTCACGCCGCCGGTATTCCGTTTGTTTGTAAAGCTGACCGTCGCCGCCGCGCCAGCAGTTACCGTCACCTTCTGCGGATTTGCACCGGAACAGTAATACATCTCACCGATAGCGCTGTCCGTATGTCCCAGCTCCTTGACGTAGTAAGTCCCCGCCGACAGACCGGCAGCGGAAATCTTGCCGCTGCCGTCGGTGGTATGAGGGCCGGATACCAGTTTCGTACAGGCGGCATCCGAATAGATACCGAATTTCCATCCGGAGAGGTTCTTCCCATCCTCGGTGGTTTTGGTCAGGCGGATACTTCCCGGCCGTGGAGCAGCTTTCAGCTTGAAGTAGGCATTGAGACTCCCCGCGGATGCGGTGTCCAGAGATACCGTTGTCTGGTAGCTGGAGCCGGACATATACCAGATTCGGTATGTGGAGTCGGACGCGGAGGGCAGGTTCCGGGCTGCCTTATATACCGTGGACTCGGAGATATCCCCGGTCTGGGTGATATACAGCGTATTCCCGCTCTTGTAAAATTTCGCGCCATTCCCATCCGTAAAGGAAAAGTTGAACAAGACGCCGTTGCTGTCCGTCACCGAGGTTTCCTCCCCTGTCAGGGTAATGGTGGGGGCGCTGCTGACGGAGGCGCCGGTAAAGCTGGGTATCTTCTTCGCCGCCTGAATTGCGTCTACCAGAGCGTTATACTTGGGCGCAAAATACGGCACGCTGGCTTCCCCTGCGT
>ENA-OZMM01000168-OZMM01000168.1-human-gut-metagenome-genome-assembly--contig:-NODE-168-length-19559-cov-3.892279_pt1 | contig 19559 bp, 15 predicted proteins | sample MGYA00244193_ERZ653821 | MGnify/ENA primary metagenome ERZ653821 (study PRJEB26926, sample SAMN06164832) | human gut metagenome | biome: ENVO:00009003; feature: ENVO:2100002; material: ENVO:00002003...
CCTCGGATATGCATCCGTTTATTCACCCGTTGTCTGCCGCCGTTGATCCAGCCTGGGAATCGAAGAGCGACTGGGAAATCTACAAGGCTATCGCCAAGAAATTCTCTGAAGTTTGCGTGGGCCACCTCGGCAAAGAAACCGACGTAGTGACGCTGCCGATCCAGCACGACTCCGCCGCCGAACTGGCGCAGCCGTTGGATGTTAAAGACTGGAAGAAAGGCGAATGCGATCTGATTCCAGGCGTTACCGCGCCGCACATCATGACCGTTGAGCGTGATTACCCGGCAACCTACGAACGCTTCACCTCTATCGGTCCGTTAATGGACAAAATCGGTAACGGCGGGAAAGGGATTGCCTGGAATACCCAGAGCGAAATGGACCTGCTGCGTAAGCTCAACTACACCAAGGCTGAAGGCCCGGCAAAAGGCCAGCCGATGCTGAATACGGCGATTGATGCCGCTGAAATGATCCTCACCCTGGCACCGGAAACCAACGGTCAGGTGGCGGTGAAAGCCTGGGCGGCGCTGAGTGAATTTACCGGTCGTGACCATACGCATCTGGCGCTGAATAAAGAAGACGAGAAAATCCGCTTCCGCGATATTCAGGCGCAGCCGCGCAAAATTATCTCCAGCCCGACCTGGTCAGGTCTGGAAGACGAACATGTTTCTTACAACGCTGGTTACACCAACGTTCACGAGCTGATCCCATGGCGTACGCTGACTGGTCGCCAGCAGCTGTATCAGGATCATCAGTGGATGCGAGACTTCGGTGAAAGCCTGCTGGTTTACCGTCCGCCAATCGACACCCGTTCGGTGAAAGAGGTGATGGGCGAGAAATCAAATGGTAACCCGGAAAAAGCGCTCAACTTCCTGACGCCACACCAGAAGTGGGGTATCCACTCCACCTACAGCGATAACCTGCTGATGCTGACGTTAGGCCGCGGCGGTCCGATCGTGTGGATGAGCGAAGCGGATGCGAAAGATCTGGGTATCGAGGATAACGACTGGATCGAAGTCTTCAACAGTAACGGTGCGCTGACGGCGCGTGCAGTTGTCAGCCAACGTGTTCCGGCCGGGATGACCATGATGTACCACGCCCAGGAACGTATTGTGAATATTCCGGGGTCGGAGATTACCGAGCAGCGTGGCGGGATCCATAACTCGGTGACCCGTATTACACCGAAACCGACGCACATGATTGGTGGTTATGCCCACCTGGCCTACGGCTTTAACTACTACGGCACCGTAGGTTCGAACCGTGATGAGTTCGTGGTGGTTCGTAAGATGAAGAACATTGACTGGTTGGATGGCGAAGGCAATGACCAGGTACAGGAGAGCGTAAAATGAAAATTCGTTCACAAGTCGGCATGGTGCTGAATCTAGATAAGTGCATCGGTTGCCACACCTGTTCAGTAACCTGTAAAAACGTCTGGACCAGCCGCGAAGGTGCGGAGTATGCCTGGTTTAACAACGTTGAAACCAAACCGGGTACTGGCTTCCCAACTGATTGGGAAAACCAGGAAAAATGGAAGGGCGGTTGGATCCGTAAGATCAACGGTAAGCTGGTGCCGCGCATGGGTAACAAAGCGCTGCTGCTGGGTAAAATCTTTGCTAACCCGCATTTGCCAGGTATTGATGACTACTACGAACCGTTTGACTTCGATTACCAGACGCTGCACAACACCCCGGCAGACAGCAAAGCGCAGCCGATTGCCCGTCCGCGCTCGCTGATCACCGGTCAGCGTATGGATAAAATCACCAAAGGTCCGAACTGGGAAGATGACCTCGGCGGTGAGTTCGAGAAGCTGGCGAAAGACAAAAATTTCGAGAACATGCAGAAGGCGATGTACGGTCAGTTCGAAAACACCTTCATGATGTATTTGCCGCGTCTGTGCGAGCACTGCCTTAACCCGGCGTGCGTGGCGACCTGCCCGAGCGGTGCCATCTACAAGCGTGAAGAAGATGGCATCGTGCTGATCGATCAGGACAAATGCCGCGGCTGGCGTATGTGCATCACCGGTTGCCCGTATAAAAAAATCTACTTCAACTGGAAGAGCGGTAAGTCAGAGAAGTGCATCTTCTGCTATCCGCGTATCGAAGCCGGTCAGCCGACCGTGTGCTCCGAAACCTGCGTCGGTCGTATCCGTTACCTCGGCGTACTGCTGTATGACGCGGATGCGATTGAAAGCGCGGCAAGCACCGAGCATGAGAAAGATCTGTACCAGCGTCAACTGGACGTGTTCCTCGATCCAAACGATCCGGCTGTTATTGAACAGGCGCTGAAAGATGGTATTCCACTGAGCGTCATTGATGCCGCACAGCAGTCTCCGGTTTACAAAATGGCGATGGACTGGAAGCTGGCGCTGCCGCTACATCCGGAATACCGCACACTGCCGATGGTTTGGTACGTGCCGCCATTGTCACCAATTCAGTCAGCTGCTGATGCGGGCGAGTTGGGCAGCAACGGTATCCTGCCGGATGTTGACAGCCTGCGTATCCCGGTTCAGTACCTGGCGAACCTGCTGACCGCAGGTGACACCCAGCCTGTGCTGTTGGCGCTGAAACGTATGCTGGCGATGCGCCACTACAAACGTACGGAAACCGTTGACGGCAAAGTTGATACCCGTGCGCTGGAAGAGGTGGGCTTAAGCGAAGCGCAGGCACAGGAAATGTATCGTTACCTGGCGATCGCGAACTACGAAGATCGTTTCGTGGTGCCGAGTAGCCATCGTGAACTGGCGCGTGACGCGTTCCCGGAGAAAAGCGGTTGTGGCTTTACCTTCGGTGACGGTTGCCACGGTTCGGATACTAAATTCAATCTGTTCAACAGCCGCCGCATCGATGCTGTCGATGTGACCAGCAAAACGGAGCCGCACCAATGATTGAACTCGTCATTGTTTCGCGTCTGCTCGAGTACCCGGATGCTGCCCTGTGGCAGCATCAGCAGGAGCTTTTCGATGCACTCGCGTCATCTGAGAACCTGGATAAAGAGGATGCCCAGACTCTGGGCGTTTTCCTGCGCGATCTAACCGCGCAGGACATGCTGGATGTGCAGGCCGCCTACAGCGAACTGTTTGACCGTGGCCGTGCCACATCGCTGCTGCTGTTTGAACATGTTCACGGTGAATCCCGCGATCGCGGTCAGGCTATGGTTGACCTGATGGCGCAGTATGAGCAGCACGGTTTGCAGCTCGACAGCCGCGAACTTCCCGATCATCTGCCGCTATATCTGGAATACCTTGCGCAACTGCCGAAAAGCGAAGCGCTAGGTGGCTTACAGGATATTGCGCCGATTCTGGCACTGCTCAGCGCTCGTTTGCAACAGCGTGAAAGCCGTTATGCGGTGCTGTTCGATCTGCTGTTAAAACTGGCGAATACCGTTATCGACAGCGAAAAAGTGGCTGAAAAAATTGCGGATGAAGCCCGTGACGATACCCCACAAGCGCTGGATGCGGTCTGGGAAGAAGAGCAGGTGAAATTCTTCGCCGATCAGGGGTGTGGCGAGTCGGAAATCACCGCTCACCAGCGTCGTTTTGCCGGGGCCGTTGCGCCGCAGTATCTGAATATCACCACCGGAGGACAGCAATAATGCACTTCCTGAATACGTTCTTCTTTGACATCTATCCGTACATCGCGGGTTCTGTCTTTCTGATCGGCAGCTGGCTGCGTTATGACTACGGGCAATATACCTGGCGTGCGGCTTCCAGTCAGATGCTGGATCGCAAAGGGATGAACCTGGCGTCAAACCTGTTTCACATCGGGATTCTGGGTATTTTTGCTGGGCACTTCCTTGGCATGTTGACGCCGCACTGGATGTATGAAGCGTGGCTACCGCTTGAAGTAAAACAAAAGATGGCGATGTTTGCGGGCGGTGCCAGTGGCCTGATGTGTCTGATTGGTGGTGTACTGCTGCTGAAACGTCGTCTGTTCAGCCCACGTGTGCGGGCCACCACTACCGGAGCGGATATTCTGATCCTCTCATTGCTGGTGATCCAGTGTGCGCTGGGCCTGCTGACCATTCCGTTCTCCGCCCAGCATATGGACGGTAGCGAGATGATGAAGCTGGTGAATTGGGCGCAGACAGTGGTGACATTCCACGGCGGAGCGTCTCAGTATCTGGATGGCGTTGCATTTATTTTCCGTGTGCACCTTGTGCTGGGTATGACGCTGTTCCTGTTGTTCCCGTTCTCGCGTCTGGTACACATCTGGAGCGTCCCGGTCGAGTATTTGACCCGCAAGTACCAGATTGTTCGCGCACGTCACTAATCGTATATTTGTGAAAGACCAAACCCTGCTTCGGCGGGGTTTTTTTATGCCTGTTTGCCGGATGGCGGCGTAAACGCCTTTTCCGGCCTACGAAGGTGTCAGTGAGCGCTGTAGGCCTGATAAGCGCAGCGCATCAGGCAAATAAAGGGCATTGCAGATTGATTTTGTGTTGGTGCTTTATGAAGTGATGGTGGTGGGGGAAGGATTACTCAGCGCTGTGCGCTTCGCCCTTCGGGTCGTTGCCTGCGGCAACGCTTTCTCGCTAACGCTCGAATCGAACCTTAGTCGAAGCTTCTCATCCTTCCCGCATAGGAAGAATATGGGGCATTGCAGATTGATTTTGTGTTGGTGTTTTACGAAGTGATGGTGGTGGGGGAAGGATTCGAACCTTCGAAGTCGATGACGGCAGATTTACAGTCTGCTCCCTTTGGCCGCTCGGGAACCCCACCACGGGGTAATGCTAATTACTGGCCTGCTTCCGTTGGAAGCGGGGCGCATCATATCAAATGATGCGCCCCTGTAAAGCATTCCGTTGATAAAAAAGAACTGGTTGCCTGATTTTTACACGTAAAGATGTAAAGGTAACCAATTAACTTATCAATCGATTACAGAATAATCGTTCGGTTACCGTAAACAAAGACGCGTTGAGCCAGAACCTGATACAGCGCACGGCTTAAAACATTTTTTTCAACGTCGCGACCCGCGCGCATCATATCTTCGGCAGTGTAGGTGTGATCAACATGGATCACGTCCTGCATAATGATTGGGCCTTCATCGAGGTTATCATTCACGTAGTGGGCCGTCGCGCCGATGATTTTCACGCCGCGCTCATAAGCCTGATGGTATGGACGAGCACCAATGAATGCAGGCAGGAATGAATGGTGAATATTGATAATTTTATTCGGGAAGCGTGAAACAAATGTCGGGGTCAGAACGCGCATGTATTTAGCCAGTACGACATAGTCCGGCTGGTGGGCGTCGATAGCATCAGCCATTTTCTGATCATGTTCGTCACGTGTTAAACCTTCATGGCTCACCAACTCAAACGGAATATCAAACCGTTCAACCAGAGGACGCAACGTCTCGTGATTGCCGATCACCGCGGCGATTTCAACATCCAGCCCGCCATAATTGGCCTTCATTAACAGATCGCCCAGACAATGCGCTTCCTTGGTGACCAAAATGACGATGCGGCGGCGGCCTGCTGGGGTTAGTTCACGAATCGAGCCTTCAGGTAAGGCGCTGTCCAGATCGGCAAGCAGCGTGACGTCGTTAAAAATGCCCTCCAGTTCGGTGCGCATAAAAAAGCGTCCGGTGCGGTGGTCCACAAACTCATTGTTCTGCACGATGTTCAGTTCATGCTTGTAACAGATGTTCGTAATGCGCGCGATCAGACCTTTTTGGTCCGGGCAAATAGTACGCAGCACTTTTCGTTGTAATGAATGCATTTGCAGCGGTGATCCTGTTGAGAATGTTTGCAAAATTGATACTGTCGGGCATTGATTAGCCGCAGCACTTTTTAAATTTTTTACCGGAGCCACAAGGGCAGGTATCGTTTCGTCCAATTTGGGGGCGTGTACCGTCTATATAGTACCACTGACCGTTTTCTTTTAAAAAACGAGAGCGCTCGATAATTGCACCTGTTTTACCTTGTTCAGAAAACCGTGCGACAAAACTGACATAGCCGATATTTTCTGTGTCAGCCGTATCTTGTTCAAAAACGGTCAGTCCAAGCCATTTGGTATGAGTAAATCCTGCGATAATGTCCTCGCGAAACGCGGCCGCATGACAGTCCGGATGCCAGGTCCTGATAAGGTAATCTGCGTCTTTCATCACAAAAGCACAGTAACGAGAACGCATGAGATGTGACGGCGTAGGTGCTACTTGCGCGCCGGACACATAACGGTAGCAACATAGGCTATACTCGACAGCGCTACCACAGGGACAAAGCTGAGACACAAAGTACTCCCTGGAATATAAAAACGGCGTAAAAACGCCAGAGTAGCACTATGTTAACTGAGCGGTAGCGATGTTGCTACGTCTGCAAGCCAGGGGAAGTATGTACGTACAATGAGAAAAATAAAAATTGGGCTTGCGCTAGGTTCCGGCGCGGCGCGAGGTTGGTCGCATATTGGGGTTATTAAAGCCCTTAAGCATATGGGCATCGATGTTGATATCGTGGCAGGGTGCTCTATCGGTTCTCTGGTTGGCGCTGCCTACGCCTGCAATAAGCTACCTGCTCTCGAAAAGTGGGTATGTTCTTTCAGCTATTGGGATGTTTTACGGCTGATGGATCTCTCGTGGCGCAGGGGAGGTTTACTGCGCGGTGAACGGGTATTCAATCAGTACCGTAATGTCATGCCGGTAGAAGCAATTGAGCAATGCACACGCCGTTTCGCAACAGTGGCTACTAATCTGAGTACGGGCCGGGAACTTTGGTTCACCGAAGGCGATTTGCATCTGGCTGTCCGGGCCTCCTGTAGTATTCCTGGCCTGATGTCTCCCGTGGCGCATAATGGTTACTGGCTGGTCGATGGCGCGGTGGTGAATCCCGTCCCTGTATCCCTGACTCGTGCGTTGGGGGCCGATATTGTTATTGCGGTCGACCTGCAACACGATGCGCATCTCATGCAACAAGATTTACTCTCCTTCAACGTCAATAGCGATACCGAATCGGGTGATGATGCTGACGAGCTTTCATGGCATGCCCGCCTGAAAGAGCGCTTGAGCAACATTACGACCAGGCGCGCGGTAACCGCACCGACGGCGATGGAGATCATGACGACGTCTATTCAGGTTCTGGAAAATCGTCTGAAACGTAACCGCATGGCCGGTGACCCTCCAGACATACTGATTCAGCCGTTTTGTCCGCAAATTTCCACGCTGGATTTTCACCGAGCCAGTGCGGCAATTGCTGCCGGGCAGTTGGCGGTCGAGAAGAAAATGGATGAGCTTCTACCCCTGGTGAAAACCAACGTCTAACGCATTTTTTATCAACACTTAAGCTAATTCTGACAGGCGTGAGTGGCAATAGCATGCCACTATTTATTAAAGCCAGTCAGGGGGGAGAGTATGACGCAGCCATTGGTCGGAAAACAGATTCTTATCGTTGAGGATGAGCCAGTGTTTCGCTCACTCATGGACTCATGGTTTTCCTCTTTGGGAGCGACAACAGCGGTAGCTGGCGACGGGCTTGAAGCACTTGAACTACTCGGACACTTCACACCAGATCTAATGATTTGCGATTTGGCTATGCCAAGAATGAACGGCCTCAAACTGGTTGAGTATCTACGCAATCGCGGCGATCAGACCCCGATACTGGTGATTTCTGCGACGGAAAACATGTCCGACATAGCCAAAGCGCTACGACTCGGTGTGGATGATGTCCTATTGAAGCCGGTGAAAGACCTTAATCGCTTGCGAGAAACCGTCTTTGCATGTCTTTATCCCAATATGTTTAATTCACGCGTGGAAGAAGAAGAGCGGCTGTTTCGCGACTGGGATGCGATGGTGGACGATCCTGCCGCCGCCGCGAAGCTGCTAAAAGAATTACAGCCTCCAGTTTCACAAGTGATTTCGCACTGTCGCATTAACTATCGACAATTGGTGGCAGCCGACCAACCGGGGTTGGTACTGGATATTGCGCCGCTGTCGGATCATGACCTTGCATTTTATTGCCTTGATGTGACGCGGGCAGGGGATAATGGCGTTCTGGCTGCATTATTACTGCGGGCGCTATTTAATGGTTTACTGCAGGAGCAACTGACACAACAAAATCAGCGGCTGCCAGAGCTGGGTACGTTATTGAAACAGGTAAATCATTTGTTGCGACAAGCCAATTTACCAGGGCAATTTCCCTTGCTGGTGGGGTATTACCACAGCGGATTAAAAAATCTGATTCTGGTATCAGCAGGGCTGAATGCGACATTAAATACAGGTTCCCACCATGTGCAAATCAGCAATGGCGTTCCGCTGGGTACCTTAGGTAATACGTATCTTAATCAGTTGAGCCAACATTGTGAGTCATGGCAATGCCAAATTTGGGGGGCGGGAGGTCGCCTGCGCTTGATGTTGTCTGCGGAATGAACAAATGAGAGGCGTGCAAATGAAATTGGTTCACCTTCCCAATGCTGTGAGTGCTACTATCAGCGCCAGTTTTATTCGTATTTATCTTAATTATACCGACGCGCGTCCTTTTCAGACCAGAAGCTTGCAGCTGTACTGATATACTCGGATGCGATACAGAATGATGAACACGTTCAATACATGAACAGTCCAGGAGAGTTTTAAATGGCTGCCCTTAATTCAAAAGTCAAAAAAGCCGTTATCCCGGTTGCGGGATTAGGAACCAGGATGTTACCGGCTACGAAAGCAATCCCGAAAGAGATGCTACCGTTGGTTGATAAGCCATTAATTCAGTACGTCGTAAACGAATGTATTGCTGCGGGCATCACTGAAATTGTACTTGTAACTCACTCGTCTAAGAATTCTATTGAAAACCACTTCGATACCAGCTTTGAACTTGAAGCGATGCTGGAAAAACGTGTAAAACGTCAGCTGCTTGAAGAAGTGCAATCTATTTGTCCGCCACATGTGACTATTATGCAGGTGCGTCAGGGGCTGGCTAAAGGTCTGGGGCACGCGGTATTGTGCGCGCACCCAGTGGTTGGCGATGAACCGGTAGCTGTAATCCTGCCGGACGTAATTCTTGACGAATACGAATCTGATTTATCCCGCGAAAACCTTGCCGAAATGATTCATCGTTTTGATGAAACAGGTAGCAGCCAGATTATGGTTGAACCGGTAGAAGATGTTACGGCTTATGGCGTTGTTGATTGTAAAGGCGTTGAATTATCCCCGGGCGAAAGCGTCCCGATGGTTGGCGTGGTTGAAAAACCAAAAGCTGATGTTGCGCCTTCTAATCTGGCCGTTGTGGGTCGTTACGTTCTTAGTGCCGATATCTGGCCTCTGCTGGCTAAAACCCCTCCGGGAGCGGGTGATGAAATTCAGCTGACAGATGCTATCGATATGCTGATTGAAAAAGAGACGGTTGAAGCTTATCACATGAAGGGCAAAAGCCATGACTGTGGTAATAAACTGGGCTATATGCAGGCGTTCGTTGAATATGGTATTCGCCATAATACGCTCGGCGCCGAATTTAAAGCCTGGCTGGAAGACGAGATGGGTATTAAGAAGTAACCTGCTGGTATTATCTGGTCAGAACGGCGCGGTATTAACAGCGCCGTTTTTTTATACCTAATCCGGGTAGGACTGAGTGAAGTACCAGTAAAAAAAATCCCGCCAATGGCGGGATTTTAAGCAAAATATTTCTGAATTATTCCTTGATCAGGAAATCGTCCAGCTGTTTACCTTGTTCTTCCATCGCTTTTTTGATCACAGCCGGTGTACGACCCTGGCCAGTCCAGGTTTTAGTTTCACCGTTTTCGTCAACATAGCTATATTTAGCCGGACGTGCAGCGCGTTTAGCTTTGGTGCCAGATTTAACAGCAGCCATGCTATTCAGCAGTTCGTTCGGATCAATGCCGTCAGCGATCAGCATTTCACGATATTGTTGGAGTTTACGAGTACGTTCTTCAACTTCAGCAGCAGCAGCGCTTTCTTCTTCGCGACGCTCGCTAACTACAACTTCTAATTTTTCCAGCATTTCTTCAAGCGTTTCCAGAGTGCATTCTCTTGCCTGCGCACGAAGAGTACGGATGTTGTTCAGAATTTTAAGTGCTTCGCTCATTTTAGTAATCTCAAACTTATATTGGGGTGGTTTGTTGAGCTAATAATAGAGCGATAAATTCAGTTGTGCAATAGCCAGGAATGTAAGGAATTCAAAATTGCGCTTTATTTAGTATCAGAATTAATTCTCCTGTCTTAAATTCCCCATGATGTTGGGCATAAAAAAGGCTTATTGATGAGGGGGCTTCTCTGCGGCTGAGAGTAAAAATTCAAGATTCAGGTCACATTTTATGGTGTACAAATAGTATCTCTTTGCAGTGATTTCAACCTTTTGTATTAGTTTTGCTTACGTGAATTCGCTAATACATGGCGACAGTGGGTTGATTCAATAACAATATGGGAAGGGTTTCTTTATTGCCGTATGATGATAAGTGACATTGATAAATTTCATGAGCACTATTTGTGAAAGAGTGTGTATATACGCGTCAGAGCTCAGGCTGTTTGGTCGATGGTTGTATGCTCTCTCACTACCTGTTACTTAAATTCAGGTGGCACTGTGCGAGCTTGCCCGCTCATTTATACGCCTTTGCGGCCAACGCTACACCGACATGTTCGTGAAATATGATACAATCCCGCCCATATTTATTTCCCCGGGTGAGGGCCTTCGGTCAATGGCACAACTATATTTTTACTATTCTGCAATGAACGCAGGTAAGTCGACTGCACTGTTGCAATCTTCGTACAATTATCAGGAACGTGGGATGCGTGCCGTTGTATATACAGCGGAAATTGATGACCGTTTTGGTGCTGGAAAAGTAAGTTCACGTATAGGTCTGTCGTCACCTGCAAAATTGTTTAACCAAAATTCATCATTGTACGAAGAGATTCGTGCTGAAAATGAGCAGCAAAGAATTCACTGTGTACTGGTTGATGAGTCACAGTTTCTGACTCGACAACAGGTTTATGAATTATCTGAAGTTGTCGACCAACTGGATATTCCTGTTTTGTGTTACGGCTTACGTACTGATTTTCGTGGCGAGTTATTTGGTGGCAGCGAATACCTGCTTGCGTGGTCTGATAAGCTCGTTGAATTAAAAACCATTTGTTTCTGTGGGCGTAAGGCCAGCATGGTTTTACGTCTTGATCAGTCTGGAAGGCCCTATAACGAGGGCGAGCAGGTGGTTATTGGCGGGAATGAACGCTATGTGTCGGTATGCCGTAAACACTACAAACAAGCGCAGTCTGAGGGCTCTCTGACGGCGATACAAGAACGACACAGCCACGATTAACCCTGTACGCTTCTGAGCGCTTATAAACGCAGGGTAGGCTGGAACCTTCGCCAGTGTTCTCTACCCTGCCAGACTCTCGTCTGATGGCTATTCTCACATCTTCCTGAATACATCTCTTACAGTGCCATTCTATTCACGTGGTTAAATTGTGTATCACACGATGTTCATAACACAAGACGAAAAAAAACGGTCCCAACTGGGACCGTTTATGGTGAAGCTAAAACTTATCTGAGCAAATTAAGCGGATTTCTTCGCTTTCTTTTCTGCTTTCGGTGCAGCTACTGCTTCAGTCTTAGCGGCAGTCTGGTCTTCGCTGTACTCGCGACCGTAGTAGGTATCCAGCAGAATCTGTTTCAGTTCAGCAATCAGCGGGTAACGTGGGTTAGCACCAGTACACTGGTCGTCAAACGCATCTTCAGACAGTTTGTCCACGTGTGCCAGGAAGTCAGCTTCCTGAACGCCAGCTTCACGGATAGACTTAGGAATACCCAGTTCAGCTTTGATTTCTTCCAGCCAACCCAGCAGTTTCTGGATTTTCGCGGCAGTACGGTCGCCCGGTGCGCTCAGACCCAGATGGTCTGCGATTTCAGCGTAGCGACGGCGTGCCTGCGGACGGTCGTACTGGCTGAATGCAGTCTGTTTAGTCGGGTTGTCGTTCGCGTTATAGCGAATAACGTTGCTGATCAGCAGGGCGTTCGCCAGACCGTGAGGAATGTGGAACTGAGAACCCAGTTTGTGTGCCATTGAGTGACATACACCCAGGAAGGCGTTAGCAAACGCGATACCGGCGATGGTTGCTGCACTGTGTACACGCTCACGTGCTACCGGGTTCTTAGAACCTTCATGGTAAGACGCAGGCAGGTTTTCTTTCAGCAATTTCAGCGCTTGCAGAGCCTGACCGTCAGAGAACTCAGAAGCCAGTACTGAAACGTACGCTTCCAGAGCGTGAGTTACGGCATCCAGACCACCGAACGCACACAGGGACTTCGGCATATCCATAACCAGGTTGGCGTCAACAATCGCCATATCCGGAGTCAGCGCGTAGTCTGCCAGCGGATATTTCTGCCCAGTTGCATCGTCAGTAACAACCGCAAACGGAGTCACTTCAGAACCGGTACCGGAAGTGGTGGTAACTGCAACCATCTTCGCTTTCACGCCCATTTTCGGGAACTTGTAGATACGTTTACGGATGTCCATAAAGCGCAGCGCCAGTTCTTCGAAGTGGGTTTCCGGGTGCTCATACATAACCCACATGATTTTCGCGGCGTCCATCGGGGAACCACCACCCAGCGCGATGATTACGTCTGGTTTGAAGGAGTTAGCCAGCTCAGCACCTTTGCGAACAACGGTCAGAGTCGGGTCAGCTTCAACTTCAAAGAACACTTCAGTTTCAACGCCAGCAGCTTTCAGAACGGAGGTGATCTGGTCTGCATAACCGTTGTTGAACAGGAAGCGGTCGGTCACGATCAGCGCACGTTTGTGACCATCGGTAATCACTTCATCCAGTGCGATTGGCAGAGAGCCACGACGGAAGTAGATAGATTTCGGAAGTTTGTGCCACAACATGTTTTCAGCTCGCTTAGCAACGGTTTTCTTGTTGATCAGGTGCTTAGGACCAACGTTTTCAGAGATGGAGTTACCACCCCAGGAACCACAACCCAGAGTCAGGGAAGGTGCGAGTTTGAAGTTGTACAGGTCACCGATACCACCCTGAGAAGCCGGGGTGTTAATCAGGATACGCGCGGTTTTCATCATCTGACCGAAGTAAGCAACACGCTCTGGCTGGTTGTCCTGGTCAGTGTACAGGCAAGAAGTATGACCGATACCGCCCATCGCAACCAGTTTTTCAGCTTTAATGACAGCGTCTTCGAAGTCCTTCGCACGGTACATTGCCAGTGTCGGAGACAGTTTTTCGTGAGCAAACGGTTCGCTTTCGTCGACAACCTTCACTTCACCGATCAGAATCTTAGTGGTTTCTGGTACGGAGAAGCCTGCCAGTTCAGCAATCTTGTATGCCGGCTGACCAACGATAGCTGCGTTCAGCGCGCCATTTTTCAGGATAACGTCCTGGACTGCTTTCAGCTCTTTGCCTTGCAGCATGTAGCCGCCGTGAGTCGCAAAACGCTCACGTACTGCATCATATACAGAGTCAACCACGACGACAGACTGCTCAGAAGCACAGATTACGCCGTTATCGAAGGTTTTAGACATCAGAACAGATGCAACAGCACGTTTGATATCAGCGGTTTCGTCGATAACAACAGGGGTGTTACCTGCGCCTACGCCGATAGCCGGTTTACCGGAGCTGTATGCCGCTTTAACCATGCCTGGACCACCGGTCGCAAGAATCAGGTTGATGTCCGGGTGGTGCATCAGTGCATTAGACAGTTCAACGGAAGGTTGATCGATCCAGCCGATCAGATCTTTCGGTGCGCCAGCAGCGATTGCTGCTTGCAGAACGATATCAGCTGCTTTGTTAGTTGCATCTTTTGCACGCGGATGCGGAGAGAAGATGATGGCGTTACGGGTCTTCAGGCTGATCAGTGATTTGAAGATCGCAGTAGAAGTTGGGTTAGTGGTTGGAACGATACCGCAGATGATACCAATCGGTTCCGCAATGGTAATGGTACCGAAAGTGTCGTCTTCAGACAGCACACCACAGGTTTTTTCATCTTTGTAAGCGTTGTAAATGTATTCAGAAGCAAAGTGGTTTTTGATCACTTTATCTTCGACAATACCCATGCCGGATTCGGCAACGGCCATTTTCGCGAGAGGGATTCGAGCGTCTGCGGCAGCCAGAGCGGCGGCACGGAAGATTTTGTCAACCTGTTCTTGAGTGAAACTGGCATATTCACGCTGGGCTTTTTTTACGCGCTCTACAAGTGCGTTAAGTTCAGCGACATTAGTAACAGCCATGATGCTCTCCTGATAATGTTAAACTTTTTTAGTAAATCATCTGCTCGATACGAGAGTATAGACAGACCGACGAAAATTTGTGTAACGGTTTGAAAATCAAACGGTTAATTAACGTCCACTTTACTTTGATTTACTAAAAGAGCTTATACGCTAGCGCCAGTTAACCCTAACGCATTACCTCCAGGTGGCGTAAGCAAGATTACTCACTTCTGAGTAGTAATTGCGTGATCTGGATCAAAAATTCGCAAAGCTGACACCTTTCAGCAGGCCCTTTTAGCGTCTCTCGTTAAGTGTTAACAAATTGACGTAATGAATGCTAATAACATTAGCATAATCAATACATATTAATAACACTGAGTATTGGTAGCGTATTTACGTAGATATACGAAGATAGAAGGTGAAGTATGCTGACAAAAGGCGTATCTTCAGCGCGGATTTTATCAATTTTTATGACTCATTTTATCCGGCTAACGCTTCGGAGCTAACCGTGATCCAAACGCTATTTGATTTTCCTGTCTATTTTAAATTTTTCATTGGGTTATTTGCGTTGGTCAACCCGGTAGGGATCATCCCTGTCTTTATCAGTATGACCAGTTATCAAACTGCTGCAGCGCGAAACAAAACCAACCTTACGGCAAACCTGTCGGTCGCTATCATCCTGTGGACTTCGCTGTTTCTTGGAGATGGTATTCTGCAACTTTTCGGTATCTCAATAGATTCGTTCAGGATTGCCGGCGGCATTCTGGTTGTGACTATCGCGATGTCAATGATTAGCGGAAAACTAGGGGAAGATAAACAAAACAAACAGGAAAAATCAGAAACCGCAATCCGTGAGAGTATCGGCGTTGTACCGTTGGCATTGCCGTTGATGGCGGGGCCGGGGGCGATAAGCTCAACTATTGTTTGGGGTACGCGATATCACAGTGCGATTAACCTGTTTGGCTTTTTTGTCGCGATTGCGCTGTTTGCCCTGTGCTGCTGGGGGCTGTTTCGCATGGCACCATGGTTAGTGCGCCTGTTGGGCCAAACCGGTATCAACGTCATTACGCGTATTATGGGGCTGCTGTTAATGGCCTTAGGTATTGAATTCATCGTTACAGGCATTAAATCTATTTTCCCAGGTTTGCTGGCCTGATATCTCTCTTCTGTACAAACGGAGTCGGTCCCGGCTCCGTTTCCTTTCATTATCAGTAAAACTTCTCACTAAAGTTGAAAATCAGCATAGTGATAATAAAAAATGCTGATGGTTATTCATTTGTTTATTCATTGATTTTATGAATGTAACACTCATCCATCTGCCAGAGAGAGCCTGATATCGCTGTTATTTAATTAACATCATACTCTGGGGCTTGCTGAAGGATTATCGAAATGTTATTAGTTATTTCAGCGTTTTTTTCAGTTGAATGTGCTAATTAATAACCAATTGTTAAATTTATGTGCATTTTGACAGGACGTTGACACCGGACAGGGTAGTCAACACTGTTGTCGGCATAATGCATTGATTTGTGTGGGTTTTTTATAATGAATCTTCATTCGCAAGACTTTTTAAGTGAGATTTATTTCCAATAAAAGAGAATTGGTTAACAAATTTGTAAAATGTATTGGCGGTTAAGAAACGCATTTGATACTTTCCGGCCAGGTATTATGCAGAAGAATTCACGTTGATGAGAATCATTTGCAGTTAGTTTCTCTCAACAGGGTAATAGCGTGTTTCCGGCAGGGGAGGCACGTAGAGAATCGACGCAAGGCGGTCATACGAATCGCCAGAATAAATAAAGTCGGTGATAGCAAGCAGTAAAACAATAAACCACCTGACGGCAGAAAATCTCCGGTGCCGTACAGTGATCCTGACAGGATTAACAGTCTGGTAAAAAAACCAGCCATAATAATGAGGGAGTACAACACAATGACTAACATCACTAAAAAAAGTTTAGTAGCTGCGGGGATCTTAACTGCGCTAGTCGCTGGAAATGTTGCCACGGCGGCAGTAGTGCCAGCGGGTGTGCAGCTTGCTGAAAAGCAGACTCTGGTGCGCAATAATGGTTCAGAAGTGCAGTCACTCGATCCCCACAAAATCGAAGGTGTACCTGAATCCAACATTAACCGTGACCTGTTTGAAGGTTTATTAATCAGTGATGTCGATGGCAAGCCATCGCCTGGCGTGGCTGAAAAATGGGAAAATAAAGATTTTAAAGTCTGGACATTCCATCTGCGTAAAGATGCAAAGTGGTCTGACGGCACGCCTGTTACCGCGCAAGATTTCGTGTATAGCTGGCAACGACTGGCTAACCCAAATACCGCTTCACCGTATGCCAGTTATTTGCAGTACGGTCATATCGTCAATATTGATGATATTATCGCCGGTAAAAAACCGATCACCGATCTCGGTGTAAAAGCTCTCGACGATCATACTTTTGAAGTCACCCTCAGCGAACCAGTTCCTTATTTCTACAAACTGCTTGTGCACTCCTCCGTTTCACCGGTTCCTAGAGCTGCTGTTGAAAAATTCGGCGAGAAGTGGACCCAGCCCGCTAACATCGTTACTAACGGTGCGTATAAACTGAAAGACTGGGTTGTCAACGAGCGCATTGTGCTTGAGCGTAATACCAACTATTGGGACAACGCCAAAACGGTTATTAACCAGGTAACCTACCTGCCTATTTCTTCTGAAGTGACTGACGTTAACCGCTATCGCAGCGGTGAAATCGACATGACCTATAACAACATGCCGATTGAGTTATTCCAGAAACTGAAAAAAGAGATCCCGAACGAAGTCCACGTTGACCCGTATCTGTGCACCTATTATTACGAAATTAACAACCAGAAAGCACCGTTCAACGATGTTCGTGTTCGTACCGCCCTGAAGCTGGCGTTGGATCGTGACATTATCGTCAATAAAGTGAAAAACCAGGGTGACCTGCCAGCATATAGCTTTACTCCTCCATACACCGATGGTGCGAAACTGGTTGAGCCAGAGTGGTTCAAGTGGTCTCAGGAAAAACGTAATGAAGAAGCGAAGAAACTGCTGGCTGAGGCCGGATATACCGCTGAAAAACCTCTGACCTTTGATCTGTTGTATAACACCTCAGACCTGCATAAGAAGCTGGCTATTGCTGCGGCATCTATCTGGAAGAAAAATCTGGGTGCTAATGTGAAGCTGGAAAACCAGGAATGGAAAACTTTCCTCGATACACGCCACCAGGGCAACTATGATGTTTCGCGTGCGGGCTGGTGTGCGGACTATAACGAACCGACGTCCTTCCTGAATATGGTGCTGTCCGACAGCTCCAATAATACCGTCCACTATAAGAGTCCGGCATTTGATAAGCTGATTGCGGATACGCTGAAAGTGACGGATGAAGCGCAGCGCAGCGAACTGTATTCGAAAGCGGAACAGCAGCTGGATAAAGATTCTGCGATTGTACCGGTTTATTACTATGTTAATGCCCGCCTGGTGAAACCATGGGTTGGCGGATACTCCGGTAAAGACCCGATGGATAATATCCACGTTAAAGACTTGTATATTATCAAGCATTAATGGCAAGACGTGGGGCGATCAAAGTTGCCCCACAGTGTCTTTTTCTTCGAACTATAAATACCTCTTTAGACAAAGAGAGGTATACCCTAAATAATTCACGTTGCAGGAAGGCGGCAACGCAGCGAATCGCCAGGAGCTTACTTAAGTAAGTGACTGGCGTGAGCGAGTAAAGCCAACGCACCTGCAGCTTGAAGTATGACGGGTATAAAGGCACACGCCAGAAGGTACGGGCAATGTTAAAATTCATATTACGTCGCTGTCTGGAAGCGATTCCGACGCTGTTTATTCTTATTACGATTTCATTCTTTATGATGCGCCTTGCGCCCGGAAGCCCATTCACCGGGGAACGCGCGTTACCGCCAGAGGTGCTGGCGAATATTGAAGCGAAATATCATCTTAACGATCCTATCTCGACGCAGTATTTCAGCTATCTGAAACAGCTGGCGCATGGCGATTTTGGGCCATCCTTTAAATATAAAGACTACACGGTTAACGACCTCGTTGCCTCGAGCTTTCCGGTTTCTGCGAAGCTGGGTGCGGCTGCCTTTATTCTCGCGGTACTCGTCGGCGTTAGCGCCGGAGTGATAGCCGCGCTGAAGCAAAATACACGTTGGGACTACACGGTGATGGGGGTGGCAATGACCGGGGTAGTTATCCCCAGTTTCGTGGTCGCTCCCTTATTGGTCATGATATTTGCCATAACCTTGAAATGGCTACCCGGCGGGGGCTGGAACGGCGGGGCGCTGAAATTTATGATCCTGCCGATGGTGGCGTTATCGCTTGCCTACATCGCCAGTATCGCCCGTATTACTCGCGGTTCGATGATTGAAGTTCTGCACTCTAACTTTATTCGTACCGCGCGCGCTAAAGGGCTGCCGATGCGGCGGATTATTTTCCGCCATGCGTTAAAACCTGCGCTGTTGCCAGTACTGTCCTATATGGGACCGGCATTTGTCGGCATTATCACCGGTTCGATGGTTATTGAAACCATCTATGGTTTACCTGGCATTGGTCAGTTGTTCGTCAATGGCGCGTTAAACCGCGACTATTCGCTGGTTCTGAGTCTGACCATCCTGGTGGGTACGCTGACCATCGTGTTTAACGCGATTGTCGATGTGCTGTATGCCGTTATCGACCCGAAAATTCGTTACTGATACTGGAGCTCGCTATGATGTTAAGTAAGAAAAACAGCGAAGCGCTGGAGAATTTCAGTGAAAAGCTGGAGGTCGAAGGCCGCAGCCTGTGGCAGGACGCGCGTCGACGCTTTATGCATAACCGCGCGGCGGTAGCAAGTCTGGTGGTGCTGATAATTATTGCGCTATTTGTAACCCTGGCGCCAATGTTGTCGCAGTTTACCTACTTCGATACCGACTGGGGCATGATGTCCAGCGCGCCGGATACGGAATCAGGCCACTATTTCGGTACTGACTCGTCGGGACGTGACCTGTTGGTACGCGTGGCGATTGGCGGGCGCATCTCGCTGATGGTTGGCATTGCGGCGGCGTTGGTCGCGGTGGTTGTGGGTACACTGTATGGTTCTCTGTCGGGCTACCTCGGCGGAAAAATCGACTCGGTGATGATGCGTCTGCTGGAAATCCTCAACTCCTTCCCGTTCATGTTCTTCGTGATCCTGCTGGTCACCTTCTTTGGTCAAAATATCCTGCTGATTTTTGTCGCGATCGGGATGGTCTCCTGGCTGGATATGGCGCGTATCGTGCGTGGACAAACGCTGAGCCTCAAGCGCAAAGAGTTTATTGAAGCGGCGCAAGTGGGTGGAGTGTCTACCGTGCGTATCGTTATCCGCCATATTGTGCCTGTCTCTTATACACATCTCCGAGCCCACGAGACTGCAGCTAATCTCGT
>ENA-OZMM01000172-OZMM01000172.1-human-gut-metagenome-genome-assembly--contig:-NODE-172-length-19176-cov-4.827049_pt1 | contig 19176 bp, 14 predicted proteins | sample MGYA00244193_ERZ653821 | MGnify/ENA primary metagenome ERZ653821 (study PRJEB26926, sample SAMN06164832) | human gut metagenome | biome: ENVO:00009003; feature: ENVO:2100002; material: ENVO:00002003...
AAGTAAAATTGACAAAAGGGAAGAAAATTTATATAATTTTCTTATGAGTATTTTTGACGGAAAAATGAATTTGTCGGTTACGTCCGCAAGCGGCATCGAGGCGGTCACGAAAAGGGAACTCGAAACACTCGGCTACGAGGCGGGCCCCGCGGTTTTCGGGCGAATCGGTTTCAACGGCGATATGACCGCGCTTGCCCGCGCGAATATGTTTTTAAGGACGGCAAATCACGTTTACGTCAATCTTTTTTCGTTCAAGGCGACGACTTTTGACGAGCTTTTCGACGGGCTTATATCATATCCTTTTGAAGACGTTTTTGAAAAGGACGCTCGCATTACCGTCGACGCAAAAAGCAATAAATCGGCGTTGTACGCGCTGTCGGCAATCCAGAAAGTCGCAAAAAAGGCGATTGTCGAAAGGTTGAAAAGGAAATATAAAATCGAAACGCTGAGTGAAAGCGGCACGGCGTATCACGTCGAAGTAAACGTCGCGTACGACGAAGTTACCATATGTCTCGATACGTCCGGCGAAGGGCTGCACAAAAGGGGATACCGCCCGATAATGGGGCTTGCGCCGATGAAGGAAACGCTTGCCGCGGCAATAATAATGCTGTCGGTATGGAACAAGGATCGCCCGCTTATCGACTGTTTTGCAGGCAGCGGAACGATACCTATCGAAGCCGCGCTTATCGCGCAAAACACCGCGCCGGGGATAAAACGGCATTTCGCTTTCGAACAGTTCAATGGTGCGCCGCAAGTCATCGACAAAGTGCGCGACGAGGCGTTAAGCGTGCAAAATCTTGACGTTAAAACCAGTATTTCGGGATTTGACATTGACGGCGACAGCATAAAAATGGCAATGATACACGCCGAAAACGCAGGCGTCAAAAACCTTATCCATTTCCAGCAAATGGACATGCGCGACGTGTCCACAAAACAAAAATACGGCGTGCTTATCAGCAATCTGCCGTTTGGCGAAAGGCTGTTGACCGAAAAGGAATTGAAGCCGCTGTATCGGGATTTCGGAAAACTTTTCAAGTCTTTGGACACGTGGAGTTTATACGCTTTCACAAGTTATCCCGACTTTGAAAGGAACTTCGGCCGCCGCGCCGACAAAACAAGGAAACTTTACAGCTCGCAACTTGAATGCGTGCTTTATCAATATCTTGGACCTCGTCCGCCCAAAAAATCACAGGACGAAAAGGAGCAGTTATGAAACGCAACGGAATGTGCCCAATTTGCTTTGTCAAAAGATTTTTCAACGTGCCGTCAAAGGTGAGCGAAGTTTATCCAGCCGACTTTTACGGCAACGGCGCCGCGCTCACGCCCCCGATGGGCTGGTCAAGCTGGAACACTTTCAGAAACCGCATTGACGAAAACCTTATTTACGACACCGCCGTCGCGATGAAAGAAAAAGGGCTTGTCGACGCCGGATATCACTTTGTCAATATCGACGACAACTGGGTTGACAACGCGCGCGACGACGAAGGAAGAATTCAGGCGGACAAACTGACTTTTCCGAATGGTATTCCCGCGCTTGTCGAAAAGGTGAACGCGATGGGAATAAGCCTTGGCGTGTACAGCAGCAACGGCACGGCAACGTGCGAAGATTTGACCGCAAGTTTATATCACGAATGGACGGACGCATACACCTTTGCAAAGTGGGGCGTGGAGTATTTCAAATACGACTTCTGCCACAATATTCCGCTGTCGGAATACGCGCCGCTCGTTTACGCCGTAACGATAAGCAAAAACGGAATCGGCCGCATCTACGACTGCAAGGAAGCGGAACTTTCCGGGCTTGCCCGCTATATGAAAAAGAAAGGCTTTGACGGGAAATACGTGTCGGGGCTCGATCGCCGCGAAGGCGCGATGACTTTTGACAATATCGAAGTGGAAGAAGACGGCGTTTACAACGTAACCGTCCATATCGTGAAGCACGGACAGTACGAAAAATGCCTGATGCTGGAAGCAAACGGAATTGAGCGGGAAGTCCTGATTTTCCCGTCGCAAAAACGCTTTAATATGACGGCGAAGTTCACGGTGTCGATGCGCCTTAAAAAGGGCAAAAACACCCTTAAACTTTTCAATCCCATCGGTACGCGCGCCGACAGCGCAATGCTGCAATACGTCAACATGGGACGACAACTCAAAAAAGCCACCGAAAAAGTCGCGCGGGACGCCGGCAAACCCGAAAAACCCATCACTTTCTCAATTTGCGAATGGGGCTTCAATCAGCCGTATAAGTGGGGAAGATACGCGGGCAATTTGTGGCGTACAACCCCCGATATCCGCCCGATATGGCCGTGGATCAAAATCCTTTACAACCACACCGTCAAACTTTATAAGTACGCGGGCGTGGGCGGCTGGAACGATCCCGACATGCTGGAAGTCGGCAACGGAAAACTCACGTTCGAACAAAACCGCTCGCACTTTGCGTTGTGGTGCATGATGTGCGCGCCGCTGATTCTCGGCAACGACCTGAGAAATATTTCGGACGACGTTTTGAAAATCGTCAAAAACCCAGACCTTATCGCAATAAATCAGGACGCGCTCGGCATCCCGGCAAAAAGAGTTGTGAAAGGCACTGTCGATGTGCTTGTTAAGCCGCTTGCGGACGGTAGCGTCGCGGTGTGCGCGTTTAATAAGGGCGGAAAGAAGAAGTATAACCTGAACCTGAAAAAGGTTTTGTCCGACGAATACGCAAGGTGCAAAAAAACCGAAAACTTTGTCGCGACGAACTTATGGGACAAGTCGGAAACGACGACAAACGGAGTGCTTTCGGTTTCCATCAATAAGCACGACAGCGCAGTATTTATCGTAAGGTAAAATAGAAAGCAACAAAAAAGGGCGGCAAAGAGTGCCGTCCTTTTTGTTTTGTGAAAAATCAGTTGCAGAATTCGCGGGTGTTTTCGCCGGTCAGCCAATTTATTGTCCATACGCCGGACTTGCCGTTTTCGGTGAAGTACACTTTTGCGGTGTTGTTGCCGCGATAATCGACGTGAGTGACGACCGCCTCGGACTTTGTATAAATCTCGTTCAAAAAGTCAAGTTGCTTTTGAGAAAACTCGCCGACATTGTCGGAGATGAACAAAAGTCTGCCGAAAGTCTTGTTGACCTCGGCGACAAGTCGTTTTTCGGAATCTGTGTATTTCAGGTTGACCTCGCGCATGAAGAAGACGTCGGGATCGTTGCCGAACGCGCGCCCGTCAAGGCCGCGACGGAAAATCGTATTCTGAATCGACGTCTGGGTGGACACTATTTCGTTGTTCGTGAGCGAGTAAATGAAACGCGGTTTGAACTGAATATCGACGTCCGAGCCGATGCGGCAGTAATCGAACCTGCCGAACGCGGGGAACAGCGGCACGCCGCAACCAAGAATGTATTTGTCGCCGCAGCAGTCGCGAAGGAAGGCGCAGGCGTCGTCCATAATCTCGCCGCGGGTTTTGTTGCCGAAGGGGACAAGGCACGCCGTGTACAAGAAGTCGAGCTTGACCATATCGTAGCCCCATTCGTTCAAAATCACGTCAAAGAAGTGGCGGATATAGTCGGCGCACTCTTTGATGTAAAAGTTGAGCGTGAAGCACGGACGAGTGCCAAGCATGCCCTTTGTGGGTTTGCCGTTGGCGTCTTTCAGAATCCAGTCGGGATGAGTTTTTGCCACGACGCTGTCCTTTTCGATATAGAAGGGCGCAAGCCAAAGCCCCGCCTTGTAGCCGCTTTTGTGGATTTCGTCGGCGATGAACTTCATACCGTGCGGGAATTTCTTTTTATCGGTGGACAGCCAGTCGCCGACTTTCGTCTGATGACCGTCGTCAATCTGGAAAATGTCGATTCTGTCCGAGCGGACAAGACCTTCAAGGTCGCGCAGGATAATCTTTTCGTCGATTTTCGTGAAGTAGTTGTACCAGCTCGTGTAGCCCGTGGTGTGGTTTACGCGGCATTTTGAAACGTCCAGAGTTTTGAAATAAGCGTCGAAAACCTCGTCATAACTTCCGTTGAAAAACGCGACGTCGAAAAGCGTGAAGTCGCCTTTTATCGTTTTTCCTTCAACGTCCTTTTCAAGCGTGATAAGGTTTTTGTTGAAGTCGAAATTGAGAATCGTCCAGCCGGAGCGTTCGTTCAACGAGCCGATAAACTCGTGGGTGAAGCCGTTTCTGACATAGCCGAACGAATATCCGTGGAAAAACCCCGCGGTTTTCGGATAAGTTTTGAAGTTGTAGTCGCCGTTGATTGCGGCGATTTCCCTGCCGAACTTAATTTTGTTCACGGGGAAGCGGATACCTTTTTGAAGTTCGTCCCTTTTCCATTCTTTCGTGAGCGACCAGCTTTGATAGCCGTTTGCAAGGACGGACGTTTCTTTCTGGAAAGAATAATCCGTTGCGATTTCGGCGTGGACAAGTTCCATCTCGCGCTTGGGGCAGATCTTTACGAAAAGACGGTTGCTTTCGCGCGTGATTTTCAGGTCAAAGTCGTCGTTTGCGCCGTTTGCAACCCGTCCGCTGCCGCCGACGTTGTAATATAAGGTAAGTTTTGACGTTTCAAACATAATCGGTATCACCCCGCATTGTTTAATACATTACGATATAGTCTTCGCGTTCCGCGCCGACCGACACGTATTTGATTTTGCATTCGGTCGCTTTTTCGATAAAGCGGATATAATCGACGGCTTCTTTGGGCAGATCTTCGGGCTTTCTGCATTTTGAGATGTCGCACTTCCAGCCTTTAAGGACGGTGAATTCTGGCTTTGCGATATTAAGGTCTTCGCCAAAGGGGAACTCCGTCGTGATTTTGTCGCCGACTTCGTACGCGGTGCATACGGGAATCGCGTCAAGATAAGAAAGCACGTCAAGTTTCGTCAGGGCGATTTCGTCCGCGCCTTGCATTCTGATGCCGTAACGGCTTGCAACGACGTCGAACGCGCCAACGCGACGAGGTCTGCCCGTTGCCGCGCCGTATTCGCCGCCCGCCTCACGCAGGTCGTTTGCGAACTTTCCGAACGCTTCCACAGTGAACGGGCCTTCGCCCACGCAGCTGCTGTACGCTTTCATAATGCCGATGACGTTGTCAAGTTTAAGGTTGGGCACGCCCGCGCCGATGGGTGCGTACGCCGCAATTGTGTTCGACGACGAGGTGTAAGGATTGATGCCGAAGTCGATGTCGCGAAGCGCGCCGAGCTGCGCCTCGAACATAATGCGTTTGCCCGCCTTGTTGCTTTCGTTAAGGAAGACGCCCGTGTCGGTGACGTAGGGCAGGAATTCGTCCGCAAGTTCTTTCAGATGTTTTTTCAGGTCGTCCGCGTCGATGGGGGTGCTGCCGTAAGCCTTTTCGATGAAAAGGTTTTTCCATTCGACAATGCTGTCGAGGTGCTTATCGAGAGCCTCCGGGAAGCGCAGGTCGCCCATGCGAATGACTTTTTTCAGATATTTGTCGCCGTAAACGGGTGCGATACCGCGGCGGGTGCTGCCGTATTTCGCGTCGCCGAGCCTGTCTTCTTCCAGACAATCCTGACGGACGTGATAAGGCATGCAGATTATCGCGCGGTCGCTGATTTTAAGGTTGTCGGGAGTGATTACGACGCCTTTTTCGCGAAGGGACGCGATTTCTTTATGAAGGTGAGTAAGGTCGATAACCATACCGTTGCCCATTACGCAGGTAACTTCGGGACGAAGTATGCCCGAGGGAAGAAGATTAAGGATAAATTTTCCTCTTTCGTTCACGACGGTGTGTCCCGCGTTGTTGCCGCCCTGATACCTGACGACGATATCGTAATCCTGGCTTAAAAGGTCGACCATACGGCCTTTACCTTCGTCGCCCCAGTTGATTCCAACGATTGCTGTAAGCATATATATCCTCCAAACTTATATTCAAAAATACATTAGTATTATATCTAATAAACGATTGCCGTGTCAAGGTTAATCGTTAGCAAAAAAAGAAAAGGTTTACTTAAAAACCTTTTCAAAATTTTCGTGCAGTATCATTTGTTTTTCTTTTTCGGAAAGCGGCAGGCTCAAAAACCTTTCAAGCTCGTCTTTCGGTCGCCACATCGGGAAGTCCGTGCCGAAGAAAAACCTTTCGACGCCAAGATTTCTTAAAAGTTTTACCGCCTCGGTTTTGTCAAGGAACGGAAGAGTCGACGACGTGTCGAAATATACGTTGTCAAGCCCTTTGTACAAAAGCGAACTTTCCCATTCGGAATAGCCGCCGAAATGCGCGCCGATGACGATTTGCTTCGGATATTTTTTCGCAATTTTCACAAGCCTTTCGGGGTTGCTGAAATTATATCTTTTGTCGCCGGTATGAAAAAGTATGGGAAGACGACCGTCCAGCGTTTTGTAAATTTTTTCGGCGCGCGGCTCGTCGATGGCAAACTTCTGAAAGTCGGGGTGAAGTTTCACGCCGCGTATGCCGTGCGACATCGCAAAACGTATTTCGCCGTCCATATCTTCTTCGTCCATATCAGGGTGCAGCGTCATAAATCCGATGAACTCGGGATGGGCTTCTGTCTCCGAAACGATATATTTATTGATATTTTCGACCTGTTTAACTGTCGTTGCTGTCGAATGAACGACAAATTTCGTAATTCCGGCAAGGCGTCCTTCCTGCAATAAAACGTCGGGCGTGCCTGCCGATTCTGTCATTTGTATGCCGTAAAAATCGCCGATTGCATCGGTTGCTTTTTTGGCGATTTTGTCGGGAAAAATATGTGCGTGAGCGTCGATAATCATTTTCTTTTCGTCCTTTTCAACGGGTTATTTTATCATATCGCGCGCCGCCTTGCAAGCATATGAAAACGATGTCCTATAAATTATGATTTTTTTTGGAAATAAGTTGATATACCGTTTGATATGTGGTAATATAATTTTATATTTTATAAAGGAAGGAAATTATGACAGAATCACTCGATAAGCCCAAAAAACGGGTTTTAGGCCTTACGGGGAATATGTGGATTTACGCCTTTGGCGTGATGGGCATCAACCTTGCGATAGGTCTTGTCAACAGTTATCAGGCGGAGTTTTTCGACAAAATTATGAGACTCAATCTTGTCGGAATCGCGCTTATTATTCTTGCGGCAAAGTTTATAAGTATCGTTGCCGACTTCGTAATCGGAAATCTCATTGACCGCGCCAACTTTAAGGCGGGCAAAATGCGCCCGTGGATTTTGTTCTCGGCGTTCCCGCTTTTCGTATTCACGATGCTTTCGTTCGCGTTCATTCCGTTCCCCGAAACGAAGGGCGGCGAAGTGGGTAAATATATCTACATTACTTTCATTCTTATCCTTTGGAACGTAAGCATGACAATGGCGGATATTCCGTCGCAGGGTATGCTGAAAATGGTCGCGGGCACTCCCGAAGACACCAACAACGCCGCCGGCTGGGCGAATACGCTGAAATCGGTTGCGCTTGCATGCTCCGGCGTGTTCATCACCGTCGTTTGTATGATAACGGGCTCCGGCGCGGTAGGCTGGAAAGAATACCTTATCACCGCCGCGATTCTTTCGGGCGTCGGGCTTATTCTGCAACTGCTGATGTACTTCAAGGGCAAGGAAGAATACAAGGTCAACGCAAGTTCCGCAATGAGTTTCAAGGAAATGTTCCGGGAACTCAAAAGCAACCGTATGATCCAGATTGTTCTTGTAACGTACCTTTTGGGATTTGGCAGGAATATCGGCTTGTCGATTGCGGTGCAGGCGTCCTGCATTATGATCCGTGACGGCATCGACCTTACGAAACTCGGGCTTGGCGTTATGAGCGGCGACGCGTGCAGTTGGGCAATCGGTCTGACCTCGGCAATTTCCAGCATGGTCACAATCATTCTGAACCCCGTCATCAACAAAAAACTTGGCGAAAAGAAATACTTCATCATCGCGGGCTTTTACGGCTTTGCGGTCAGCTTGATTTCGTTTTTACTGTACGTTCTCACGCCTGCAGAAACCGCGACGGGCGGCGTACCGTTTTTGAGAAGTATCTGGGCAATCTGGATTTATCAGTTCTTCCTCGGGTTCGCGTACGGTCCCAACGGCTATCTCCCCATGGTCATGACGGCGGATATCGTCGACTATCAGGAATGGAAAACGGGCAAACGTACCGAAGGCACGCAGTTTGCAATCCTGTCGATGTCCAACAAACTCAGCAACGCTTTGTCGGTGTCGTTGGGGCTTTTATTCATCGGCGCAATCGGATACAGCGCAAACAACTATGCGGACGCGGTTAAGGTCGGCGTCGAAATTATCGACAAGAAGGAAGTCATCGTCGATGCGGTCGCGCACACCAACGCGATTCACGCCGCAGTTCCGGGCTCCATGCAAAACAAGGCGTGGGCAATTTACTTCTTGCTGCCGGGGCTTTGCATGCTGGCAAGTTCTTTGGTAATGTTCTTTTATAAAATCGATGAAAAAACCAAAAAGCAAATGCGTGAAGAACTTGCATTAAGACGCGGCGAAGCGAGAGAAGAAACCGTTGCGGAAAACGCGGTGGACGCTTTGTCGGAAGCGAGCGAAGATTTTGAAGTTTCCGAAGAAAACGACAAAACGGAAGAATAGTTAAATTCGCATCAAACAAAAAAACGCACCTTTGGGGTGTATTTCGTAGGGAATTAATAAATATTATTTTTATTCGGAATACACCAACGGGACGTCGCAAAAAAGGACTTGAAACCAATCAAGTCCTTTTTCGCTTATCAACAAAATACCATTAGCGGTTACTATCTGATGTAAGCTCCCCCAAAAGTGCTTCGTATTCTTTTGTCTCACTTTGTAACTTAGTGCCTTTTAAGTAGTTCACTAATTTAATGAATAATTCGTAATCCCCACTATCATATACGCCATACATTATATTGTTGACGAAGCTTCGACCAGTTAATTTGCTCCTGAAATATGCCTTATTCCCTGCACTTAATCCGTCATTAAAAATGCGATTCTTAGTATCTGCTAAAATTTCCTCATAATTCTCTGGATTATACATTTCATGTCCCATTCTGTAATAGACATGGATTGTTATAATATCATCAAATGAAAGATTATCAATAAAGTCGCTTGCTTCTGTATGCGATCTTTCAACTGCCGAAAAGAATTGAATTATATTTGAGTCACTTATTGTATTCGGCATGGATTGATTACTATTAATATTGAACTTAATTGCTTTTACGAGCAAGGAAAACTCTGATTCGTAATTTCGACGGTTGTAATCTATATAATAGGAAAGCCATCTACTGTTTTTAATGGTGTTAATTACATCGCTTAATGCTTTATGTGTTAAACTATATTTCGAACATAACTCATTTCTTGTAATATCAAATGAGGTTTCCTTCCATTTGCTGTAAGGTGGCAATTCTTTTGCTATTTTCAAAATTTGAATTCTTGATAAACCTCTGATATGTGTTCCTAGTTGGTACTCTTTTTCAAGTTGACTCAAAAAGAAAAGAACATAATCAGAAGATGATTTGAACTTTTCCAAATCACTAATCGCTTTGTCGTAAGAAACTTGCTCAAGAGTTGATAAGTTTTCATTTCCATCTTTATCCTCAGCATAACGATAAGGATCTTTATCACCTTCGGGGATGAAATCTTCGATATATTGCCTTAGTAAGAGGATAAAATTTAAGTGGATATTATTACAACGTTCATCAAGCTTCTGAAAGTATTCTTCAACAAATGAATATAATAGACCAATATCATGAGAAAACTTAATTCTATCATATTTGGCCAAATCAAAGTCAACCTTATCTTTTTTGTGCTCTACATAAAAACATCTCATATTATAAATTATCAACTTTAATTGCAATTCATAAGTATGGCGAATTAAGTGCAAAAAAGAATAAACCATATTATCTTCATAAAGATAAGAACTGTCTTCCTTTATGCTTTCATAAATAGTTTTTGCCGCTTTATAGAATCCTTCTATAATATATCGATTTCTCATCTCGCTACCGAAATGACATACCCAAGCTATACTATCATTTTCAAAATCAATATCTTTAAAACTCATTTTCTTCTCCCATAAAATACTTATTATTTTGCTATTTCTCGTTCAAATTCTTCTAGCGTTTGTTTTGTGTCAGTTCTTTGATTAAATGTTTGTACAGACGGAATAATCCTTTCTGCGTTATTAAAGGCGATACCAATTCGCGCTTCGTTTAATAAGAGCGAATTAATATATTCAACATCAGTGCTATATATCTTCCTTACTTTATACCGATACTCATCGTTCTCATCGTGGCAATATGGCCCTTTTATATACTTGTTTGCGGGCGGGATTATTAGATTCCCTTTGATTTGGGATATGCTTTTCATCATCATAATGTCAGGAGTGGGATTCGCATCGGGTCTAAACATAATATGATTTAATAACAATAATCGAGTGGGTGAAATAGGATACAAGCAATGAAGATGGATATTGCAACCATTAAACAAAGGGAAGATTTCCAATGTAGGATAAATATCGGTAATAAGGAAATCGCCTCCTCGTGCATCAACAATAGTCATATAATATCCCATTAATGCATTCTCTAAATCTTGTTTGATTATAGGATCGATAATGGTGCTGTCTTTTATTTGTTGATATGATCTACATTTGGATAATTCTTCAATCTCTCTTTTCCATAGATCGGCGTAGTTTTCGTTGATGGCATATTGTTTTAGAATACTTCTTGTCGCATCATCAAATCGGTTATGAATATATTGTTCCATTCTCAAATTGGAACGGAACGATAGTAGGCATAGAAATATTCGTAATGCTTCCAACTCTTTCCGAAGTAGAACGATCTCGCTCCCTTCGTTGAGTTTTTGGAAAATATTTGCAATATCTGACTCAAAAACAGCTAATGTTTTTTCAATGAATGTGGGCTGATCATTATGATTGATTTCGTCTCTATACATGTGAAGATTCATGAACACGAATCGAGTATAACTACGTATCAACTGTTTTTTATCTATGTCCCAATAATAAAGTTTTTCATCTGTGTCAACGAAGTTCTTTAAGATGAACTGTGGTATATAGTGATGTCTTTTAGGTTCGTTATTCATTATCGGTTGCATTTGTTATGCTAAAGTGTAAAACGTTGCCGGACCGTTGCCGTGTTTGGATATATATCTAGCGGCAATTAGGTCGCGTAATGCCTTTTCTACGGTAGAACGGCTGAGAGAGGGGCACAGTTCCATAATGTCACTTTTGGTGACTTTGCCCAGCTTAACATTGAATGCTTCCTTGACCATATCTATCGCCGATTTCTTGTCGGAAACAATCTCTATGCGTTCTTCAAAATCTCTGTAGGCGGATAGAATTACGCCGAGCATATATTTGGTAAATGCGGTGTCGTCGTTTTTACCTTCGTGCCAATTCTCGGAAGATGATTGTAATGCGTCGTAATAATCATCTTTATTATCGTGGATCTTCTTTTCGAGAGAGATATACTTCCCCACGACGTAGCCGTTTTTATAAAGCAAAAGAGTTGTAAGAAGTCGGCTCATTCTGCCGTTGCCGTCGTTGAACGGATGGATGCACAAAAAGTCATGAATAAAAGTCGGGATCACGACAAGCGGATCGACTTCTCCGGAGGAAATAATCCTATTGTATTCTTCACATAACCTTTGGACGGCTTCCGGGGTTTCAAACGGCTCAAGCGGTTTAAAACGAACGATAACCGAACCATCTGTGCGTATTTCGTCGATCTCGTTAGACGTTGATTTGAAAGTACCACCAAAGGACGTCGGAAAGAGCGAATATAGCTTCTTGTGTAATTGAAGAATGACGTTCGCACTGATGGGCATATACTCAAAACTTTCGTGGATCATATCAAGTACGGCACGATACCCCATTATCTCTTGCTCGTTCCGGTTCCTCGGCGCCGTCTTCTCTTGCATCAATTGTTTCAATCGTTGATTCGTCGTAACGATACCTTCTATGGCATTGGATGATTCCGTACTCTGTATCTTGGCGATTTCGACAAGACGAGAAAGTTCCATCGGCTTTTGTTTTAAATAAAGCTGTTGTTTTCCTTTGTATTCGTGGATGAGTCCAATATAACCCAAGACATCTTTATCCCAGCGTTTTTCTTTTAAAAAATCATAATGAAATTCTCTCATTATCGCTTGCTCCTTTCTATTATCGCTTAAATTATAGCCAATAATAAGCGATTTGTCAATGTTTAAAGCGAAATTTCGCTTAATTTTCTTTTAAAACAAGCGATTTATTTGTCGATAATACGCGTAATAGACATTGACATTTAGAAAAAACAGTGGTATAATGTTCTGTGTTATAGAACATATAACAAATATTACAAGGAGGCGTGTTATGCCAAAGAAGAATTTCAATGCGCAACAAGATAAAATCGTCTTGGGAAAGCTCATTGCAAAGCTACGCGCAGATAAAAATATTTCTTTGCGCCAAATGGCACAAGGCATTAATATACCGCCTTCCAATTTAACCTATATAGAAGATGGCAGAAATGTGCCGACTGCGGATGTTTATTCGAGAATCATTGATTTTTTAAACCCAATCAACAAGGTTCAAAAGCAGATGGATGACTTATATACGAAGATCAGGCATGCCCCGCCACCTGATGTCTGCAATATCTTGATAGAGAATAAAGGTTTGGGAGAAAGGATCAAACTGCTACAAAACGTATCTTTGTCGCCCGAACAATTAACAAGCATTGAAGAGCTGTTCGCTTCCTTTAAGAAGTAAGGAGAAAAGCAAATGAAAACCTATTATATGAAAATACGTGACAAATATATTGATGCGGTTCGTCAAGGTATTAAGAAGCACGAATACCGCCTTGCTTCGCCGGAAAGGACACAAATCCGCATCGGTGATAATATTATATTGATTTCCAATCAGAACAAAAAGGAGTATGTCCGTACAACGGTAAAGGGCAAAACTATATATAAAGATTGGGAAGAAGCACTGGAAAAGAATTGGCAAAGTGATTTCAAAGACTTGTATTCAACTTTGGACGATGCACTAAAGGAATGCTATAGATTTTACACAAAACAGGAAGTTGATGAATATGGCATTATCTCCTTTGATATAGAACCATGTTATGTGGATTATTGTTCTACGTCCGTCCTGTTGGACACGAATATTTTCATCAAGCGCGAAGGCGTCAACAACGTTTCGTTCGAAGTCGCGACGCTTTTTAATTGGTTCGACAAAAAGAATATTACGCGTTACGTTCACGCAAAGAGCAAGGACGAAATTGCTTCATATAAAGATATTAAGGTCAGGGATGCCCTCCTTTTGAAACTCAATTCCTATAACGAATTGCCAAGTTTTCCTGTTCCTACGGATGAAGTCTTTGATAAGGTCATTTCGTTATTTGCAGACGACGAAAATGGGCGCATCGACAATGCACTGTTGAAGGAAGTGTATAACGATAACGTCGGATTATTAGTCACGGACGATAATCTGATGCTCCAAAAAGCAGAAATGTTGTATATGCGAGATAAAGTTCTCTCGTCGGCAGAATTGCTGGAGAAATTTGAATCGAAGTTCCCCAAAATCATTAAATACAAGATGCTTGCGGTCAAGTTAAAACGGTTTGAAGAAGTGGACCTTAGTGATGCTTTCTTCGATACGTTGCGCGAGGATTATGGCGGACAGAAGTTTGATCAATGGTTTAAAGGGAAAGGCAAAGAATCAGCATACGTCTTTGAGGACAAAAATGGGATTCAAGGATTTTTATATCTGAAAATAGAATTATCAAATGAGAAAGACTATTTGAAAGTTGCACCAATTCTTAGTCCAAAGAAAAGACTAAAAATCGGAACTTTCAAAATAAATTCTTCCGGATTCAGGCTCGGAGAACGCTTCTTGAAAATCATTTTTGACAATGCACGTCAAACCGGCGTGGATGAGATATATGTTACGTTGTTTGAGAACAAACGGCAAGACGTTATTCGTCTTAAAACATTGTTGGAACAATGGGGATTTGTGAAACATGGCTATAAAAACGATAATGGTGAACTGGTCCTCGTGAAATCAATGTGTTCGTATGATGTTAATCGTGATCCCCAATTGAATTACCCTCTTATCAAAGATACGGCAAATGCTTTTATCCTACCAATCAAAGCGGAATATCATACAGACTTATTCCCCGATAAGATATTGAAGAATGAAAACATGCACCTTTATGAGGAAAATTTGGCGCATCGATATGCAATTGAGAAGATTTATTTGACAGGTGCATTTAATATTAGGGCAAAACAAGGAGATGTTGTACTCATTTATCGAATGAGTGATCAGTGGTATAAAAGCTATTCGTCGGTTGTAACGGGATTGGCAATCGTACAGGATATTATTCCAACAAAAAACGTCGAGGAGTGCATCAGCATTTGTAAGAACCGTTCGATATTCGACGAGCAAAGCATTCGTGGTTTTTACGAGCAATACCCGACTGTTGTGAAGCTACTGGATTTCGTTTCATTTAAGAATCCGGTTGTGTTGCAACAATTGAGAGAGCTTGGAGTTGTTGATGCATATTCAGGGCCAAGACCGTTTACGTCCATAACAAAAGACCAATATGATGCAATCTATAAAATGGGAATGGAGGAGAAACAATGAAAAAGAGAATTGTTATATCAATTAACCCCCAACATGTAAAAAACATCTTGAGCGGTATAAAAAAGTATGAATACCGCAAAATTGCCGCAAAACAAGATATTTCTTCTATCATTATTTACGAAACGTCCCCAATAAAGCGCGTTGTCGCAGAGGCGGAAATCGTTGAAGTTCTTATGATGTCCCCGGAAGAATTATGGCAACAAACCAAAGATTCCTCCGGTATCACAAAACAATTCTTTGATAAGTACTTCGCAGGGCGCGAAGTGGCTTATGCTTACAAGTTGGGTGAAATAAATGTATACGAGCAACCCAAGTCACTGTTGGATTATGGCATTAAAGTGGCGCCGCAATCTTTTATATACATTGGATAGGAAAGAAGCGATGAATTGTATATTTTGCGGACAAGAATCCACATATTCGAAAAGTGTTGAACATATCATTCCCAATTCATTCGGGAACAATACGGCTATCCTTCGAAAAGGAATTGTTTGCGACAAATGCAACAATTATTTCGCGAGGAAAGTTGAGCAACCTTTTCTCGAATCTGATGCCGTGCGCAAACTTCGGCAAGAACTTGAAATCGAAAATAAAAAGGGAAAGCGAATAAAGGATTATCCCTATCCAAGAGTAGGACAAGAATATGTAAAACAAATTAGTTCGGATTACTACCTAATATATGCGCAGGAAGAAATGACGCAAGAAGCAATTGCGAAAAAGGTTGCCGAATATCAAGAATACATGGCAGAAACGGATAAGGCTCTATTGAAAGAAGACTTCTATGTCTCTCGCCTATTAGCGAAAATGGCAATCGAGTATTTTGTTTTTAGATGTGGAAGTACAGATGAGGTCTGTGAATACGTCGGCACTAATCCAGTATTTGAAGATTTGCGGAATTATGCCCGTTATGGAAGTCGGAAAACATGGATATACTCCGCAAGGCGAATATGTGCGAGAAATGAAGCATATCAGGGTGATCCATTTAGTGCGGTAAACTGGGAAGCGGATTACCTATTCTTGGGAAATGGGGAAGTTTATTTTATAATAAACATGTTCGGAATGGAATATGCAATTTGTTTAAACCATCCAGAGACGGATGGTTATAAAGATTTTCTCAAGAAAAACAACGAAGAAAGCCCATTGCGTCTTCCCAAAGAAAAATTAGCGGTAAGTTTTGATGAGTACACAAAAACCATGTATACTGAATCGGAAATAAATGAGTTAAAACAGTTGATTGCTACGAAAGGAGAAACGAAATGACAGGGAAATACAATTATGAAGTGATGTTTGACGACAAGTCAATAGACGTAAGCAAAGAGGTAAGTCTTGTTTGGTCTATTGCAAACTCTTTGCGTGGAGCATATACGTCCGATAAGTATAAAGACGTAATAATCCCGATGGTTATTATCCGTCGCTTCGAATGCGCCTTGGCGAAGACAAAGGATGCGGTTGTTGCAAAGCATAAATCTAATCCTACTTTGCCGGCGGCACTTCTCTGTCAAGTGTCGAAGTATCCTTTCTATAACACAAGCGATTATACGCTTGCCAAATTGCTTAACGATCCCGATAATATCGCAGGTAATTTTCAAACATATATTGAGGGCTTTTCCGCAAACGTTCAAACGATCCTTAATAATCTTGAATTCACCAAGCAGATAGAGAAAATGGATAAGAACAATCGCCTGTTTAGCGTTGTAAAGAAGTTTTCGGAAATAGATCTGAATCCCGAAAAGGTGGATGGGATGAAGATGGGCTACATATTTGAAGACATCATCAGAAGGTTTTCTGAAAACGCTGAAGCCGGTGATCACTATACGCCAAGAGAAGTGATTCGTTTGCTCGTAAATATTTTGTTAGCAGAAGGTTGTGATGATTTATTAACGGAAGAAGGGAAAGTGGCTACTGTTTTGGATGCCGCCTGTGGATCGGGCGGTATGCTCTCCACTACCTACGACTTTTTAAGAAGGAAAAATCCTCAAATCGATGTCCGGCTCTTCGGTCAAGAAATTATAGATAACTCGTATGCAATCTGTCTCGCCGATATGATGATCAAGGGACAAGACACAAAACACATTATGGGCGGCGAACAAGTTGCAAACACATTAAAAACTGATTGCTTCCCCAATCAGAAAATGCGTCTTGTTATCATGAATCCCCCGTTTGGTCAAGCATGGGGAGGAAAAGATGCTCCGGATGGACAAGAGAAAGCCGTGCGTGATGAAAATAAAAAAGGTGGTCGCTTCGAACATGGTTTGCCGGGAACCGGAGATGGACAACTTCTTTTCATGCAACACGCGATCAATAAGTTAGATGATAAACTCGGCAGAGCCGCTATTATTTCAAACGGTTCCCCTCTTTTTGCAGGGGGAACAACCAGCGGAGAAAGTCAAATTCGTCGTTGGATGTTGGAAGAAGATTTAATTGAAGCTATAATCGCATTGCCTTCTCAGCTCTTCTATAACACCGATATAGGTATTTATGCATTTATTCTTTCAAGGAACAAACGACCTGATCGTAAAGGAAAGGTACAACTCATCAACGCCGTTGATATGTGGAAACCTCTTCGTAAATCTCTCGGCAAAAAACGTCGTGAAATTGACAAGGACAGCATGTCCGCCATTGTTAAATTATACGCCGATTTTGCAGAGACCAAATACTCTAAAATATATCCGCGAGAGGAATTCCTTTATAAAGAGTATGCGGTTTATCAACCCTTGCAACGGAAAGCGGTATTGAATACAGAAGCTATCGAAAAACTGCGTACAAGCGCATACTTCACCGCTAACGCTTCTATCTTTAATGAAACAGACTATGAAGAGCTAAAAGAAATGAATCCTCGTAGTGCGGCAGACGAAAAGAAATATCAAAAGTTTGTCGCCGGACAAAAGTTTGTTGCCGACGTTCTTTCGATTTTCGAAAAGAACACTTCAGACAAAATATATTTGGATTATGCGGAGTATGAAAAGCACTTGAAATCCTTGATACAAGATGTTGACGGGTATTCTGCAAGTCGCTTAACAGGAATTGCGATGGTGATGTCAGAAATGGACAAATCTGCGGTCATCCAAAAGGATCGTAAAGGCAAGATCATTATTGATCCGACGACAAAAGACACGGAAATCATCAAACTGAACAAGGATGTCGAAGAGTATTTTAAAGAAGAAGTTTATCCGCACGTGCCCGACGCAATGTGGTTTTATGAGTTTGATGAAACGAAGAAGGAAAGCACGACCAACAAAGAAAAGGAAGGTGCAGAGTTCCCCTTTACAAGGTATTTTTACGAGTATAAAGCTCCCGAAAAGGCGGATGATTTGTTGGCACAATTTTTGGCTTTGGAAGAATCGTTGACGTCAAAAATCGAGGAGTTGAAGTAATTGAGGTGGATTATGGCGGAACAAATGAAACCAAGCGGAATTGACTGGATTGGAGATATGCCAAGCTCATGGGCTTTGACAAAAATACGTTATTCTACTGCATTGAGGACAGAAAGCGCGCTTTTCGATCCAAACTATAAATTTATTGGATTAGAAAATGTTTCAAGTTATACTGGTCAATATATTGAAACCGAATCAGAATACGAACTTGTGAATTACAGTATTTATAAGAAAGGAGATGTCCTATTTAGTAAACTGCGTCCATACCTTGCAAAAGCAATGATTACAAATGATTATGGTTTTTGCACAGGAGAATTTGCAATAATTAAAAGTTATAAAGGTGATAAAAGATACCTATTTTACTATCTGCTTTCTGATGGCTTTTTGAAAATGGTCGATGCATCGACATATGGAACAAAAATGCCAAGAGCTAATTGGGAGTATATTAAAACATTATTTATACCGACTGTAGCAAAAGAAGAACAATGCCTAATTGCCGACTACTTGGACAAACAATGCGCAAAGATTGATAGTATCATCGCCGATTTGGAAACGCAGATAGACCTTTTACAAAGGTACAAAAAGTCTTTGATATTGGAAACGGTGACAAAAGGACTAAATAAAGATGTCCCAATGAAGCCAAGCGGAATAGATTGGATAGGAGATATACCGGAGAATTGGGATATTGTAAGAATAAAAGATATAGCTAGAATGCAAACTGGAACTACTCCGCCCAATAATGAAGGCATTAACGTTGACAATGAGGGATGGCCTTGGTATACGCCAAGTGATTTTACCGAAGGTTCTATTGTTTTAGATGCTTCCGAAAAATATATTGACAATGAAACTATTGCAAGGGAATCCATAAAACTCTATCCGGAAAAGTCTATTCTATTTGTTGGGATTGCTTCTGTTGGGAAAATTGGTTATTTAGCTAATAGATGTTACAGTAATCAACAAATTACAGCAATCAAACTCTATGAAAAAGAGTTTAGTAAGTTTGTTGCATATTCTTTATTAGCTTCTATGGTTTATACAAAAACAAATGCGCTTTATACAACAGTTCCAATTATCAATAACGCTTATTTAGGCACAATTAAAATTGCTTTACCAAAGCAAAATGAAATGGAAATTATTACAAAATTTCTCGACGAGCAGTGCAAGAAAATTGACGATATCATTAATGATAAGATAAATGAATTAAAGAAATTGAAAGAATATAGAAAATCTTTAATATACGAGTTCGTAAC
>ENA-OZMM01000200-OZMM01000200.1-human-gut-metagenome-genome-assembly--contig:-NODE-200-length-17530-cov-5.758913_pt1 | contig 17530 bp, 19 predicted proteins | sample MGYA00244193_ERZ653821 | MGnify/ENA primary metagenome ERZ653821 (study PRJEB26926, sample SAMN06164832) | human gut metagenome | biome: ENVO:00009003; feature: ENVO:2100002; material: ENVO:00002003...
CACAGTTCTTGCCGATTTAATCAGAGCTTCCTTTATTATTTGCTGTTCCCCTTGACGAAAAGCCGGAAAAATTGTAAAATTCAAATATCCTTCACATGTCGATACATATTTCTTCATATGTGACGGATAGAGTAGGATAAGAAAAGAGAAGGAGGTAACCACCATGGACACCTTTGCAAATAGCGAATATCCGGAAGAAAATAACCCGGCTCCCGAAGCGAGTTTCGACGCCCCGCAGGAGCCGCAGAACGAAGCTCCTCAGGAACCACGGAATGAAGTTCCTCAGGAGCACCAGAGCGAACCCCAGTCCGGCACCTATCACGCCGCCGGTACGGGCCGCAGGGAGTCTCCCTACGCCAATTCCCCCTATATGACCGGCCAGCCCCGGCCGTATCAGTATCAGTACCAGCCCCAGACGCAGCCGCCCGAGAAGCGGGAGAAAAAGCCCCGTAGATCCGGCAAGTCGCCTTGGAAGACCGTTATCGCCGCCGTTCTTGTTGTGGCGCTGGTGGCTTCCGGCTGCCTGATCACGGCTTCCGGCGTCAACCGGAAGTGGGAGCAGAAAACCAGCCAGATCACCCAACAGCTGGGCAGGCAGATCGACGACCTGCAAAAGCAGATCGACAGCGCTCCTGCCTCTGGCGGTACATCCGGCGCGCTCCCGGCAGCGGACGGTTCGGCCATGACTCCGGCGCAGCTGTATCAGAGCAATGTTGACAGCGTGGTCGCCATTTCCTGCACCATGCAGACCACCGCCTACGGCCAGAGCGTGGAGGGAACGTCCTCCGGTTCCGGCTTCATCCTGACGGAGGACGGCTACGTGGTGACCAATTACCACGTGGTGCAGAACGCGAGCAATATCACCGTCACCACCCACAGCGGCGACGAGTATGCCGCCACGGTGAAGGGCTACGACGCCACCAACGACGTGGCCGTTCTGAAGGTGGAAGCCGAGGGGCTGTCCGCCGCGACCATCGGCAGCAGCGGCAATCTTTCCATCGGCGACATGGTAGTCGCCATCGGCAATCCCCTTGGCCGTCTGGCGGCAACGGAGACCGTGGGCTACGTCAGCGGCATCAACCGGGAGGTCACCACCGACAACACCGTCATCAGTATGCTCCAGACCGATGCGGCCATCAATCCGGGCAACTCCGGCGGCCCGCTGTTCAATATGTACGGCGAGGTCATCGGCATTACCACGGCCAAATATTCCGGCACCACCAACTCCGGCGCGTCCATCGAGGGTATCGGCTTTGCCATCCCCATTGACGACGTGATGGGCATTATCTCCGACCTGATCGACTACGGCTACGTCACCGGCGCTTACATGGGCATCACCGTGAAGGACAACGACAAGGAAGCCGCCGCTCAGTTCGGCCTGCCCACGGATGGCGCTTACGTCGTGGACGTGACGCCGGGCAGCAGTGCGGACAAAGCCGGTATCCAGTCCAAAGACCTGATTACCGCGGTGGACGACCACAAGATCGCCACCAGAACCGACCTTACCCGCGCTCTGCGGAACTACAAGGCGGGCGACACTGCCCAGATCACCGTCGTTCGCAGCGGACGGGAACTGACGCTGACCATCACCTTTGACGAAAAGCCCCACAGCACCACCGTCGAGACCGCCCCGCAGGAGGATTCGTCCATGCCCAGCGAGGGGGACTACAACGACTGGTACGAATACTTCCGCCGTTTCTTCGGCGGCTGATGATTGAACAAAGCAGCAAATTGCCCCGGACATCCTAAGATGTCCGGGGCGTATTGTTTATGGAAATCACTTGCCCAGCAGCGCGGTGATATCCGCGTCAGCCAGCGTGAAGCTGGCTTCGCCGCCGGAGAGGGTCAGGCGGTAGACGTCCGAAGACGCACCCTTGGCGATGACTTCCGCCAGAGAGAAGCTGACGGAGATGGTGCCGTTGGTGAAGGTGATGGTATCGATGCCCCGGCTTTGCAGGGTTTCCAGTCCGGAAATGGCACCTTCCAGAATGGCGATATCGGCCTGTACGGTGAGCAGCAGAACGCCGTCCTCCTGCTTCGTCTCCACGGGGAGCGCCTTGCCCGCGTCGTCGATGACGCGATAGAGCGCCGCTTTCACCGGCTGGGGTTCTTCTTCAACAGCAACGGGGTCGGGCGTGGGCTTCGGGAAGCTGTCCCGGGGCTTGGGCTGAGGGATGTCAAAGGTTGTTCCGGCGGGGAGACGGTCGATGCTGCCAGTCAGACCGGAGGTATTTACATCTCTTTCTTCACCGCGGACAGGCTGACCTCCCCTATAAGTACCGCCTGCGCCGATGGCTGCGCCGTCACCGATTTCTCCGTCGCTCGCCCCGCCGGCTGCTTTCACGTTCGCATTGCCGGAAATGGAAATGTTGCTCCCGTCCCCGCTGTCACCGCCGCCGATTCCTGCGCCGTTTGCGCCGCCTTTGGCGATTACTTCGGCATCGATAATGGTGATGTTTTCGCCTTTGGACAGGTAGCTTCCGCCGATACCGGCAGCATAATTGCCGCCGACTGCCGTGACGCTTCCGCCTGTGATTTTGATATTGCTGCCGATTCCGGGGTCAGGAGTCTGATTACCGCCGCCGCCAATACCTGCACCGCCTACATCTCTGGAGGATTTGGTCTTTCCTACGGCCGTAATATTTCCGCCGGTAATGGTGATGTCGGTGCCGTTGCCGCGCCAGCCGCCGCCAATACCGGCAGCACCGTGGTTGCCGGTGGCAAAAATATCGCCGCCGGTAATGGTGATGTTTTCGGCACCTGTGTTTTCACCGCCGCCGATGCCTGCACCGCTGCTGCCGCCGACGGCTACCAGCTGGCCGGAGCCGGATTCGGAGCCGATGGTCAGATTGCCGCCGTTGCCCTTTTCCACACCGGCGCGTGTGTCTCCGCTTTGCAGGGTGTTGTCCAGTTCAACGTTCAGGTTGACGTTGCCGGCGCCCTCGGTTCTCACCGCCGCGTCGCCTGCACCCTTCGGCCCTGCGCCGCCGGTGGTGTCGATGTTGGTGTCCTCCAGAGTGACGTTGGCCGTTGCCCCCGCGTCCGCCCTGATGGTGACATTGTTGGTGGTGGAAGCGGAAGAATCCCGGTTCCGGATGACGGGGGCGGAATCCTCCTTGGTCACGCCGCCCTGGCTGACGTTCTGGCCGCTATCGGTGGCGGAAACGGTGATGCTGCCGTCCTCCAAGTACCAGGTATCCGCCATCGCGACGGTGGGCAGAAAGACCGCGATCAGTGCCAGAGAGACGAGCCGGGTCAAAAGTTTTCGGATGTTCATAGCGTTGCCTCCTTACAGTGGGAAGGTTTCGTGGTGTACAAACCAATCATAACATGGATTGGAAGAAAATGCAAGAGGATTAACGGATTTATTTCGGGAGCATCTGCCGGTTTCCCTGTTGCAAAGAGTTCCCGTTTATGATAAGATAAACAAAATTATGAGCTGGAGGGGAACCATGGACGACGCGACTTTGAGAAATCAGATCGGCTCCAATATTGCCGCGTACCGCAAGCAGGCGGGACTGACCCAGGCGGGTCTGGCGGAAAAACTGAATTATTCCGACAAGGCCGTCTCCAAATGGGAGCGGGGAGAATCCGTGCCGGATGTGATGACGCTGGTGCAGCTGGCAGAGCTGTTCCAGATACCGGTGGGGGAACTGCTGGCCGACCCCAACGCCCTGCCGGGAAACCCCGGCACGCTGGAGCGGGCCATGACGCAGGTGTCCGAAAAGGCGCTCAAGCGCAGGGCCAACAAGAATGTGATATTAGCGCTGTCGTCCACGCTGGTGTGGTTCATTGCGCTGCTGATATTCGTCATCATGTCCTCGTTCAGGGCCGTGGAGCGCTACAGCTGGCTTGCCTTTTTCTACGCCGTACCCATCAACGCCATCGTGATGCTGAGCCTGCTGTCGGCGTGGCACGATTTCCGGAAAAACCGGCTGCTGATCTCCGCCATCGTGTGGGGATTCCTGATCGCCATTCATGTTTCCGGACTGCTGATCTTCCGGTATAATTTCTGGAAAATTTATCTTCTGGGCATTCCGGGGCAGATCGCCATTTTCCTGTGGTTCCGGATGTTCCACCCGGTGAGCGAGAAAGCGGAGGGTACGGACAATGGATAAGACGGAACTGCGCCGCCGGATTCGGGAGAAAAAACGGGCGATGACAGCGGAAGAGATCGAGCGGCGGAGCCGGGAGCTAGGCCGCAAGTTTGCCGCGACGGAAGCCTACCGCAAGGCCAAAACCATTTACGGCTACATGCCCTACAACCAGGAGGTGCGCACCGTCCCCATGCTGGAGCAGGCGCTCCGGGACGGGAAAAAAGTGGCCGTGCCCAAGTGTTACGGCGACGAAATGAAGTTTATTTACTTGGACGACCTGACCAAAGTGGCGAAGGGCTACGCCGGGATTCCGGAACCCATCGCGGACGAGCCGGTTGCCCATGACGAGACGGCGCTGGTGCTGATGCCCGGGCTGGCCTTCGACCCCCAGGGACACCGCATCGGCTACGGCGGCGGTTTTTACGACAAGTTCCTGTCCCGGGAGCCGAACCATCCCACGCTGGCGCTGTGCTACGATTTTCAGATGCTGCCCCATCTGGACACCGAGGAACATGACATTCCCGTAGACGTGGTGCTTTGGGCTTGAATATAAGGAGAGAAAGATATGCAGTTTGTCATTGTTTTGCTGATCGCAGCCGCCGTGTTCGGCGTGTGCTATCTGGTGGATAAGGGCTTTTCCAAGGCGTTCCGGGGCAAGGCGCAGCACCGTTCCGGCATGGCTGTCCGGGCGAACAAGCGCTTCGGCGTGTTCGGCGTGGTGCTGACGGTGCTGGGCGTCATGGCGTTCTGCATTGGCATCGGCGACGGGCCGGTGCTGATCGTGGGCGGCCTGATCGTGTTTGCCATGGGCGTTTTTTTGGCGGTGTACTACCTGAGCTTCGGCATTTTTTACGACGGGGAAAGCTTCCTCATGTCCCGGTTCGGGAAGAAGGACGCTGTGCATCGCTATGAGGAGATCGTAGGGCAGAAGCTGTACGTGGTGCAGGGCGGCAGCGTCGTTGCGGAGCTGTACCTGAAGGACGGCTCCACTGTCAGTCTGCAATCCACCATGGACGGCGTGTATCCCTTTCTGGACACCGCCTTTGCCGGTTGGTGCCTCCAGACGGGGCGCGACCCTGAGAGCTGCGACTTCCACGACCCCAGCAAGAGCCTGTGGTTCCCGCCGGTGGAGGAAAGCTGATGGCGCACATTCCCAGCGGAACGACACAGGAGCTGGAGTTGGTCACCTTCCGGCAGGCGCTGGAAGCCGCCGACACCCCCAGCGACGAATACGATATCAAAAAGTGGATCTACGCTCCCAATTTTTACTCGGAATACCGTTACATATTGGGGACGCGGGGGAAAAAGCCGCTGATCTGCATTGGCATCAACCCCTCCACGGCCAGACCCGACGCGCTGGACAATACTCTCAAATCCGTGGAGCGCATTGCCTTGGGGAACGGATTTGACAGCTTCATCATGTTCAACGTCTACGCCCAGCGGGCGACCTCTCCCGACGATATGGAAAAGGTCTGCAACCCGCTGCTCCACGCGGAAAACCTAAAAGCGTTCCGGTATGTGCTGTCTCTTTCGGAGCATCCGGTGGTGTGGGCGGCATGGGGCGCGATTATTGAAAAGCGGAAATATCTGCCCGACTGCCTGCGGGACATGCTGCTGGCAGGGGAGGAGTATGGGGCGGAATGGTGCTGCGCCGGTGCCATTTCCCGGAAGGGACACCCCCATCATCCGCTGTATCTGCGGAAGGATGAGAAGCTCCGGCCTTTCGACGTGAAAGCGTATCTGGAACAGCTATAGAAAAATTAAGGGTCGGTGGCTTCACCGACCCTTGTGCAGCATTTGGAATACGGAGGATTTCTTATGAAATTGCTGATTGCGTCCGACATTCACGGCAGCGCCTTCTGGTGCCGCTGCCTGTGCGACCTGATCGAGACGGAACGCCCGGACAGGCTGATCCTGCTGGGAGACTTGCTGTACCACGGCCCCCGGAACGACCTGCCCCGGGATTACGCGCCGAAGCAGGTGATCCCCATGCTGAGCCGGTACCGGGAAAACATCATCGCGGTTCGGGGCAACTGTGAGGCGGAGGTTGACCAGATGGTTCTGCCTTTTCCCTGCATGGCGGAGTTTTCCCAGCTGCTTCTGGACGGGAAAACCTTCTATCTGACCCATGGACATCACCACAACCCGGATGATCTTCCGCCCCTGCCGGAGGGGAGTGTGTTCCTGTTCGGACACACCCATGTGAAGATGGACGAAGTGCGCTCCGGCGTCCGCTGCCTGAACCCCGGCAGTGTCTCCATCCCCAAGGACGGAAGCCACAGCTGTCTGATTTATGAAAACGGAGAATTTTCTTTTCGGATTTTGGAGGAATGACCGTGGATTCGACAGAATGCGAGACCTGCTGGTATTATGATTATGATGAGGAGTACGACGAATACTACTGCATGATGGATTTGGACGAGGACGAGGTTTACCGCATCGCCAATTCCCCCTCCCGGCACTGCCCCTTTTACCGGCAGGGCGACGATTACACCCTTGCAAGGAGACAATAGATGAAACGATGGTATCCCGCGCTGATCCTGCTGTGCCTGCTGCTGGCGGGCTGTTCCGGGAAGGGGGAGGAAACGACGTTCCCCACCCAGACGGAGGCCGTTCCCGTGGAAGCAGCGCCGCCTGCCGGGCTGCATGACCCGGATGACCCGGTGGAAGTGCGTTACGGCGACGCCCTGCGGGCGTATCCCCTGAGCGCTGCCAATGTGGCCGGAATGAAGGCCATGGGCAGTGACCTGCTGGTGTTCTCCGACACCGAGGTCAGCACCCGCATCACCCGGCTTTCCGGGGAGGAACTGTACATAGCGGCCACCGCCCGGCTGGATTTTGGCCTTACTCCGGATAACCCGTCCCTACAGGTCACGGAAAGCGGCCTGAGCTATTTTGACCCGGTGAACCGGCAGACGGTGGTGCTGGATGCTTCTCTGCGGGAGATCACCCACATTCCCGTGCCGGAGGACTTGGAGGGAACGCCCCTGCTGTCCCGCGACCGGGAGACCTTGTACTACTGCACCAAAGCGGGCGTCCGCGCATGGAATCTGGAAACGGGCATTCGCCGGGTCATCAAGGAAGCCGGGTTCGCCCAACAGAGCGTGACGGGGCTGCACCTGAACGACACCGTCCTGCAATGCCGCGTGGCGGACAACGAGGGCAATGCCAGCACGCTGCTGCTTTCCACGGAAAGCGGGCGGATATTATATGAAGGGGCGCAGGAGCTGACGATGCGCTCCCGGGGCGACAGCTATTTTATCTCCTTCCCCACAGGCTGCACCCGGGCGCTGCTGTTCGGGCAGGCGGGGGAGGAAGCCCCTCTGGCGCTGACCCCGGCGGAGCTGAGCGGGGAGGACTTTCTTCTGGAGACCTTCGCCGACGCGGTGACGGCCAGCGTTGCGTCGGATACGGAGATCAAGCTGGACTATTACGATCTGGAAACCGGACGCCGCCGCAGTTCCGTGACCCTTCCGTTCTTCGGCCTGCCCCTGACGGTGGAGGAGTCCGCCGACGGCTGGGTCTATTTCCTGCTTTACAACAACGACGGTCGGCCGGTCATTTACCGCTGGGACACAGCCGCGCTGGAATTCGCCGCTTCCGACACGGAGGTCTACACCGGCCCCTATTATTCCAACCAGGAGCCGGACTATCACGGGCTGGTGTGGTGCGAGTATTACGCGAGAACCATCGGCGATACCTACGGCATTGAGGTGCTATTGTGGGAGGACGCCAATCTGGTGCAGCCTTGGGACTACAATTTTGAAACGGAATATCTGGTGCCGGTTTTCAAACGGGAGCTGGACTGGCTGAACGAGCGCCTTGCCAATTTCCCGGAGGGGATGCTGGAAGCTGCAATTTCCCATTTTTCCTCTCTGAAGATCTGTCTGGTGCGGGAGATCATCGGCAGCGCCGAATCCGGCAGTGTGAGCAGGGCGAACGGCATCCAGTTTATGAACGGGACGGACGCCTACATCGTGCTGGCGGCGGGGGATACCTCGGAAAAAGCGCTGTACCACGAGCTTTACCACGTGATGGAGACCCACATCTTAGGCAACAGCATCGCCCTCGACCAGTGGGCAAAGCTGAATCCCGTAGGATTTGAGTACGACTACGATTACCTTGCCAACGCTCAGCGGGATGGCAGCGAGTTTTTGCAGCCGGACACCCGCAGCTTTGTGGACACCTACTCCATGAGCTATCCCAAGGAAGACCGGGCGCGGATCTTTGAGTATGCCATGACGGCGGGAAACGAGCCGCTATTTGCGGCCTCGCCCCTGCAATACAAGCTGAAAATGCTGTGTCAGGGGATACGGGAGGCTTTCGGCCTGAAAAAATCCCCGGAAAACTTTCTATGGGAGCAGTATCTGAACCAACCTATGGCGTATACGGGAAAATAACAAAAGCGCTGTCATTCAGAACCATCGGTTCCAAGTGACAGCGCTTTTTCATTATGGATTTGCCGCTATGTAGTTGATTCTGACGGTAAACGATCAGTCCTCGGGGAACAGCTTTTCCCGGCAGTAGCGGATGATGGCCTTTCGGGTGATGAGGCCGATGAACGCGTCCTTGTCGTCTACTACAGGAACAAAGTTCTGATTGGACGCCCGCTCCACCAGCTCGTGCATGGAGGTGGTGACCCGGACGGGAACATTATCCTTCCGGCGGGCGATCTCCATGACCCGGCGGGCTTCGGCCTGACGCATATCCATGTAGCACATGTTCTTCATGGCCCACAGAAGGTCGCCCTCTGTCAATGTTCCCCGGTATTCGCCCCGGTGGTTGAGAATGGGAATCGCGGCGTAGCCTGCGGATTCCATCTTTTCCAGTGCCTGCCGGATGGTATAATCATCGTACAAATATGCACACATCGCCTTTGGTGTCAGAAAAAACAGAATGTTATTCATGGGGTTCTCCTTTTCGGCGCGGCTGATTGGGAGGATGCCTTACTGCCGCCTTATACATTATAGCATAAACGAAACGGAAAAGTATGAAATTTTCTTGTTAATTTGCAATCAGCCATCCAAAAAATCACGATTGTTTTTGTGCGGAATGACGGTTCTATTTTCCAAAGTGAAAATCAGAAAAATCGAAGGTCGCGAAATAGTCCTCCGGCGTCTCGGCGCGGCGGATGAGCTGGAAGCTGCCGTCCTCTTTCAGCAGAACCTCCGCGGAACGGAGCTTGCCGTTGTAATTGTAGCCCATGGAGAAGCCGTGAGCGCCGGTGTCGTGAATGGCTACAATGTCGCCGATCTGGATTTCCGGCAGACTCCGCTCGATGGCGAATTTGTCGTTGTTTTCGCACAGACCGCCGGTGACGTCATAGACGTGATCGAGAATGGCGTCCTCCTTGCCCAGCACGGTGATGTGGTGGTAAGCGCCGTACATGGCCGGGCGCATCAGGTTGGCGGCGCAGGCGTCCAGACCCACGTATTCCCGGTAGATGTGCTTTTCATGAATGACGGTGGAGATCAGGTGGCCGTAGGGCGCCAGCATGAACCGGCCAAGCTCGGTGAAAATGGCGACGTCACCCATGTCGTTGGGGGTCAGGATCTCCTCATATTTCACCCGCACGCCCTCACCGATGACGCCAATGTCGCATCTGGGCTGCTCGGGGCGGTAGTCCACGCCGATGCCGCCGGACAGGTCGATGAAGGAAATATGCGCGCCGGTGGCGTTGCGCAGCCGCACCGCCAGACGGAACAGCTGGCCGGCCAGAGCGGGGTAGTATTCATTGGTGGTTGTGTTGGAGGCAAGGAAGGCATGAACGCCGAAGTGCTTCGTGCCCAGCTTCATCAGCCGGGTGATGGCGCCTGCCATCTGGTCTTCGGTCATGCCGTATTTGGCGTCCCGGGGCATGTCCATGATGGTGTTGCCAAGAGAGAAGGAACCGCCCGGGTTATACCGCAGACACACCGTCTCGGGGACCGGACCCATGGACGCCAGAAAATCCACATAGGTGGCGTCGTCCAGATTGATATAAACGCCCATCTCCCGCGCCTTGCGCATATCCAGCGCCGGCGTATCGTTGGAGGAAAAGATCACGTCTGTCCCGTGATGCCCACGGCCTCGGACAGCAGCAGCTCGGTATAGGTGGCGCAGTCGCAGCCGCAGCCCTCCTCGTGGAGAATCTTCAGCAGGAAGGGGTTGGGGGTGGCCTTGACGGCAAAATACTCCCGGAATCCGGGATTCCAGGAAAACGCCGCCTTCAGTAACCGGGCGTTGGCGCGGATGCCGGCCTCGTCGTAAACGTAAAAGGGGGTGGGGATCTGCTCGCGGATTTCCTTTGCTTTTTCCAGAGTCAAAAACGGTATCTTTTTCATAGCTCGAACCCTCTCTATTCTATGCAAAAAACGGCGTACTTTACGCCGTGACTAGGAGAATTGTATTGTATGGAAGGACATTTGTCAACCCCGTATCCACTTCTCACCCCGGTAGAAACCGAATTTCTCCGCCGGGGAGAGAACTCGACAAAATGGCGGTTTCTTTTTTGTGAAAAATGTGCTATACTCCCTCCATCTTCACAAAGGAAGGAAACCAAAATGAAACGAACGAAATTGTCCGACCGCCAACTCCCGGATTACAGCCGGGGCGAAGAGATCATGAACATGGTCACCCACATCGTCGGCGGCGCTGTAGGCGTCGTGGCGCTGACACTGTGCGTCATTTTCGCTGCCCTCCACGCCAATCCCTGGGGCGTCGTCACCTCCGCCATTTACGGCAGCGCCATGGTTATCATGTTCACCATTTCCAGCGTCTACCACGGTCTGAAGCCCACCCTGGGCAAGAAGGTGATGCAGGTACTTGACCACTGCACCATTTATTTCCTCATTGCGGGAACCTACACCGTGATTTTGCTGTCCGCCATCCGTCCGGAGAATTCCGTCCTTGCGTGGGTGCTGTTCGGCTTTGAGTGGGGCATGGTAGCGCTGGCCACGACCCTGACGGCCATTGACCTGAAGAAATACCGGGTCTTTTCCATGATCTGCTATATCGGCATGGGCTGGGCGATCATCTTCTTTGCAAAGCAGGCAATGCAGGCGCTGACCTTCCCGGGCTTTCTGCTTCTGCTGCTGGGCGGCATTGCCTACACGGTCGGCTCCATTCTGTACGGATTGGGCAAGCGCAGGAAGTGGATGCACTCCGTATTTCACATTTTCGTTGATTTGGGGGCGCTGCTCCAGTTCTTCTGTGTGCTGTTTTATGCAATCTGACGAAAAAATCAGGGTCACGCCACTCCTCGGAAGGAAAAAACCGCCATAAATTTGGTTAATGCTACGAAAATCTTTTTTCGCTACACTAAGGGTTGATTTGTTCACGGTTTAGACATATAATGATACTCGCCAGGCGGTGATACGCCACCGCAGGGTAACTTAACTAAGGAGGAAACCTATGCTTACTTTCATTCTCTGCATTGCAGCTCTGGTCGTCGGCTACATCTTCTACGGCAAGCGCGTAGACAAGATCTTTGGCTCTGACGACCGGGAGACGCCTGCCATCGCGCTCAACGACGGCGTTGACTTCGTCCCGATGAAGGGTTGGAAGATCTTCCTGGTTCAGCTGCTGAACATCGCCGGTCTCGGCCCCATCTTCGGCGCTCTGAACGGTGCTCTGTTTGGACCTGTCGTCTATCTGTGGATCGTCTTCGGTACCATCTTCGCCGGCGGCGTCCACGACTATATGTGCGGTATGCTGTCCATGCGGCACAAGGGCGCCAGCATTTCCGAGATTACCGGTACTTATCTGGGCAAGGTCATGCTGCAGGTCATGCGCGTGTTCTCCGTCATCCTGCTGGTCATGGTCGGCGTCGTGTTCTCCAAGGGTCCCGCCGGTCTGCTGGCTCTGCTGACCCCCGAGAAGCTGGACGCTACCTTCTGGCTGTGGGTCATCATCATCTACTACTTCATCGCTACCTTCGTTCCCATCGACAAGGTCATCGGCAAGATTTACCCCATCTTCGGTATCTGCCTGATCATCATGGCCGTCGGTGTTGCGGGTGTTCTGCTGTTCGCCCATGAGTATCAGATGCCCGAGCTGTGGAACAACTTCTATAACCAGCATCCTCAGAACATCCACATCTGGCCGTTCATGTTCGTCACCGTGGCCTGCGGCGCCATCTCTGGCTTCCATGCCACGCAGTCTCCCATGATGGCCCGCTGCTGCACCTCTGAGAAGCAGGGTCACAAGGTGTTCTACGGCGCAATGGTCGCCGAGGGCATCATCGCCATGGTCTGGGCGGCTGCCGGTGTTTCCTTCTACGAGAACACCCAGGCTCTGCTGGAAGCCGGTGCCGGTGTGAACGCTGTTGTTTACGAGATCTGCACCACCACCATGGGCAAGATCGGCGGCGTCCTGGCTATGCTGGGCGTTATCGCCTGTCCCATCACCTCCGGTGATACCGCTTACCGCAGCGCCCGTCTGACGCTGGCCGACTGGTTCAAGATCGACCAGAAGGATTGGAAGAAGCGTCTGCTTCTGACCGTCCCCCTGCTGGGCGTCGGTGCCATCATCTGCCAGATCGACTACTCCGTGGTATGGCGTTACTTCTCCTGGTCCAACCAGACTCTGGCCATGATCGCTCTGTGGGCGGCTGCCATGTATCTGGCGCAGAACAAGCGCAACTACTGGATCTGCGCGGTTCCTGCCACCTTCATGACCGGCGTTTCCATCACCTACTTCTTCGCGGCCGGCGAGTGCCTCGGCCTGCTGTGGAAGCCTATGGGAATTGCCGAGAGCGTGTACTATCCCATCGCCGTTGTCGCCGGTGTTATCGCCGCGGTCGGCTTCCTGGCGCTGTTCCTGAAGAAGAGCGCAAAGTACAAGACCAGCACTCTGGCACAGTAATATATCATCTTATGGCCTCCCGCTTTAGGCGGGAGGCCATTTTTGGATTGCCGTCTGCTGCCCGCACGCCTCTGCGGACGGCCTGCGAAGGATTCGCGGGATAAAATGGTGTTAACCATTCTATCGAGAAATAATGACAGACCCTGATAGGAACCCCGTATGACATGCAGAAACGGCGCCGGATGGCGCCGTTTCTGTTTGCAGCATTAGGTCAATATTTCCGGGACAGGAGAGCCTCGGCTTCCTCACGGGTGATCTCCCCGGCGTTGCACCGCGCCATGATCTGCACGTCCTTGTCGTTGAGCTTGTAGCCTAAGTAGAAGAACGTGGAAATGATCATGCCGATGACAGGCACCAGCGCGTACACGATCCACAGTCCCTCCAGCGCCCCCGCGCTCTGCTGGATGTTCAGCGCCTTCAGCGTCTCGAAGCTCTCTGCCTCCACGGAAATCCAGTGGAAGCAGCCCAGCAGCGCCAAAGCCAGCGAGGACGAGACCGCAGCGGTGATCTTCACGGAGAAGGTCTGGATGGCGAAGGTGATGCCCTTGGCGCTGATGCCGGATTTGTACTGGCCGTACTCGGCGCAGTCCGGGGTGAACATGAAGGCGAGAATGCCCACGATGCTCATGGGAACGGTGCGGACGCAGGTCAGCGTCAGGAACAGCGCCCGGTTTTCGTAGCCAACGAAGAAAATCACCAGACCTAAGATGATGTTGACGATGTTGCACCAGAAAAGCGTCTTGAATTTATCCAGCTTTTTCAGGATGGTGGGCATGAGCATGGCGGCGAAAACACCCGGCACCATGTTCAGTAGGTTCAGCACGATGGAGTAAAGGGAATTGCCGAACAGGTAGAAGGAGACGAACAGCGTCACGGCGGCGGAGGTTTTCAGCGCGTCGGTGGCGCAGTAGCCGCCATAGTAGGTCAGCAGGTATTTGTTCTTCCCCAGATAGGAGAACATCTGCCGGGGAGAGAAGTTTTCGTCTTCCTCTTCGGGCTTATAGTTGCGCTCCTTGCAGTTGAGGGACAGGGGCACCATGGTCAGGGCGCTGAAAATGGACAGCGTCGCAATGGCCAGACTGGCGCTCATGCCCACATTTTCGCTGATGAGGATGGGCAGCACCACGCCGTAGATCAGCACGCCCGCCCCGGAGAACACCCGGTTGACGGAGAGCAGGGTGTTGCGCTCCGGCAGATTGTCGGTCATGGTGTTCAGCATGGCGTAGGCGGGAATGTCCGTCAGAGTGTACACAGTGTCCCACAACACGTAGGCCACGCCGAACCAGACAAGTTTCCCAGTTTCCCCCAGCGCCGAGGGAATGGAGAACAGGATGATGGTCACAATGGGGATCAGTGCGGTGGAAATGCGCAGCCAGGGCAGACTTTTCTGCCCGTTTTTGAATTTCACCTTGTCGAAGATGAAGCCGAAAATGGGGTCATTCACCGCGTCCCAGATCTTGACGATCAGCAGCACGATAGCGACCTTGGCAAGGTTCACGCCCTGCATGGCAAGGTAAGTGGAAATAAAAGCCGCTGTGATGTTGTAGTAAATGTTCTGTCCGATGAAGTATGTCCAGTAGCTCAAGCGCTCCTTGAAGGTGGTCATATACCCCGGATGTTTGTCTGCCATGGCGATCCGCCCCTCTCTTTACAATGAATGTATTCTACCATTGCGGAAAATGGAAGTCAATCGACGGAGAAATCTTTGACATTTTGAACGGAATTTGGTAGTATAGGAAGGAAAAAAGCGCCCCGTTTTTTGGCAGATTGTCATGGGGTGGAGGATAAGGAAAGGAACGCTATGGCCAACGTCATTGAAATAACGGATTTCTCCGCGCCGGAGCTGGACGTGTATGCACGGCTGACGGAGGCGCAGCTGCTCAACCGGTTTGAGCCGGCCAAGGGAATGTTCATTGCGGAAAGCCCCAAGGTCATCCACCGGGCTTTGGACGGCGGATACGAGCCGGTGTCGCTGCTCATGGAGCGCAAGGACATCACGGGAGCGGCACGGGAGGTCATCGCCCGCTGTCCCGGCATACCCGTGTACACCGCGGACGAAGAATTGCTGTGCAATCTCACCGGCTACCACCTGACCCGGGGCGTGCTGTGCGCCATGCGCCGCCCGGGGCTTCCCAACCTGGAGGATATCTGCGCCGGGGCAGCGCGGATCGTGGTTCTGGAAAACGTCCAGAACCCCACCAACGTGGGCGCGATCTTCCGCTCCGCCGCCGCGTTGGGCATGGACGCCGTGCTGCTGACCCCCGGATGCAGTGACCCGCTGTACCGCCGCAGCGCCCGGGTCAGCATGGGAACGGTGTTTCAGATCCCGTGGACGTTCACGGGGGACTGGCCGGGGGAGGGAATGGAGCAGCTGAACCGTCTGGGCTTCCAAACCGCAGCCATGGCGCTGAGCGACGATTCCGTCTCCATTGACGACCGCCGTCTCATGGCGGAGGAAAAGCTGGCGGTGATTCTGGGCAGCGAGGGCGACGGCCTGACGGAGACGACCATCGCCCGGTGCGATTACACCGTAAAGATCCCCATGTACCACGGCGTGGATTCTCTGAACGTAGCGGCTGCCAGCGCCGTGGCATTCTGGCAGCTGAGAAAGGAAAAATGACTATGGAACTGGTAAACGGACGTCCCGCGGACTGCGCCGGACGGCTTGAGAAGGAAATCCGCTGCTACGATCTGCTGGACAGTCTGGGAATCGACTTCCGGCGCATCGACCACGAGGCGGCTATGACCATGGAAGCCTGCGAGGAGATCGACCGGGTGCTGGATGCGGTAATCTGCAAAAATCTGCTGCTGTGCAACCGGCAGTGTACGGAGTTTTATCTGCTGATGCTGCCCGGGGACAAGCATTTCAAAACCAGCGTTCTCTCCAAGGAGATCGGCTCCTCCCGCCTGAGCTTTGCCGCGCCGGAGTATATGGAGAAATTTCTGGACATCACCCCCGGCTCCGTCAGCGTTCTGGGGCTGATGAACGATGGGGAGAACCATGTGCAGCTTCTCATGGACGAGGACGTGCTGAAAGGGAAGTACATCGGCTGTCATCCCTGCATCAACACCTCCAGTCTGCGCCTTCGGACGGCTGACCTGATGGAGAAAATTCTGCCCGCCGTCCATCATGAACCCCGAATTGTCACACTGCCGCAGGAATAAAAGGCTCGGGAACTTCAATAAAACAGCTTAAAAGCGCCCTGCTGGGGCGCTTTTTCACATCCAAAAATCTGCCTATAAAAATAGTAGGGAAAAGACTTGACAAATGGAGCAACATCGTGTATAATATAGCCAGTTAGCAGAGGCTAACCAAAAAGCGAACAAAAAAGATGATCTTATCATTATGAATACGGGAGGTTCGAGCTATGGAAATTGCCACGATTCTGTCCGGCGCCGGTGCCGTTGTGGCTGTCACCGTGACGTCTGTGGGCGTCATTTCCATCCGGAAAAGCCTGCGCCGAATCGCCCAGGGCAAGGAGGACGGCCATGTCTGAGGAACAGGTGGTTCGCAACTGCGCCCCCACCTTGGCGGGGCTGAAAACCGGAAACCTGTTCGCCTGCCCCTACGAAAACCGGGAGGACCTGCTGGACTTTCTGCGGAGCCTGAACCGGCGGCTTGGGAAGAAAGGTGTCCGGGCAGTCCCCCTGCGTATCCGTCAGGACAGGGCGCTGATCTACCTCTACCGGCCGGCGCGGCTGGAAAAAGACCTCTCCTGCGCATCCTGCGAAGCGCTTCTCAGCGAGTTCGGCTACAACTGCCGGGGCGGCAGCCGATGCCTGACAAGGCTTGCCCGGAGATTAAAGCAGCAGGAGGATTTCCCCCACGAGATCGGCTTGTTTCTGAGCTATCCGCCGGAGGACGTGAAGGGCTTCTTAGAGCACAGACCCTGCAAATGCGTGGGCTGCTGGAAGGTTTATGAAAACGAGGAAGCAGCCCGGAAGACCTTTGCCAAGTACAAAGCCTGCACGAGGGTCTACTGCCGCCAGCTTGCCAGCGGGATCGACATCGAACGGCTCACAGTAGCCGGATGAAATAGGATTTAAGAAAGGATTTTTGAAAATGAAAATTGCAGTTGTTTATTGGAGTAGCACCGGAAATACCGAAGCCATGGCGCAGGCCGCTCTGGAAGGCGCAAAGCGCGCTGGCGCGGAAGCGGAGCTGTTTACCGCCGCCGAGTTCGACGGAGGAAAGATGGACGAATTTGACGCGGTTGCTTTCGGCTGCCCCGCCATGGGCGCGGAGGAACTGGAAGACGGCGAATTCGCCCCCATGTTCGAGACCTGCGAGAGTAAGCTCTCCGGCAAGAAGATCGCTCTGTTCGGCTCTTATGGCTGGGGCGACGGCGAGTGGATGCGCACGTGGGAAGAGAACTGCCGGGACAAGGGCGCAAATCTGGTCTGCGACAGCGTGATCTGTCAGGAGACCCCCGATGACGAAGCGCTGAGCGCCTGCCGCAGTCTGGGCGAAGCGCTGGCCTGATATAACCTCAGGAACCTCTGATACTATTTCCTGATTAAAATCTTTGATTTTAATCAGGAAGGCATCGCCTGATGGCGCTGCCAGTTTTGTGATTTATAAGGAAAGA
>ENA-OZMM01000204-OZMM01000204.1-human-gut-metagenome-genome-assembly--contig:-NODE-204-length-17247-cov-7.470510_pt1 | contig 17247 bp, 19 predicted proteins | sample MGYA00244193_ERZ653821 | MGnify/ENA primary metagenome ERZ653821 (study PRJEB26926, sample SAMN06164832) | human gut metagenome | biome: ENVO:00009003; feature: ENVO:2100002; material: ENVO:00002003...
GCGAAGGATTCGCAGGATAAAATGGTGTTAACCATTTTATCGAGAAATAGTATGACCACCCAAAAACGTCCAAAGGACACGCGAAAGCGTGTCCTTTTTTTGCATCTGTGGCACGAAACCTCCATGTGTTGCAGGAAAGCTGTCAAACTGCATATTCCCAAGCGGCTTTTTTTGGAATTCTGCATAAAAATTGCAAAAAGGTTTGCATTTTGTGAAAGAGCGTGTTATACTGTGTGAGCGACACAAAATAGGATTCAAAAATGCAACATTAAAATTGAAAATGGCACACGCAAAGAACTGAAAGGGGTAATGGAAGTATGTCTCACAAGTATGTATACCTATTCACCGAAGGAAACGGTGGAATGCGGGAACTCCTGGGCGGAAAAGGCGCTAATTTGGCCGAAATGACCAACATTGGACTGCCGGTCCCCCAGGGGTTTACTATTTCCACGGAAGCCTGTACCAAATATTATGAAGACGGCCGTCAGATTAACGACGATATCAAGGCCGAGATCATGTCCTACGTGGACAAGCTGGAGGAGATCACCGGCAAGAAGTTCGGCGACCACGAGAACCCGCTGCTGGTCTCCGTCCGTTCCGGCGCCCGGGCCTCTATGCCCGGCATGATGGACACCATCCTGAATCTGGGACTGAACGAGGACGTGGTGAACGTCATGGCCGCCAAGTCCGGCAATCCCCGCTGGGCGTGGGACTGCTACCGCCGGTTCATCCAGATGTACTCCGACGTGGTCATGGAAGTGGGCAAGAAGTATTTTGAAGCCCTCATCGACCAGATGAAGGAGCGCAAGGGCGTGACCCAGGACGTGGAGCTGGATGCGAACGACCTGAAGGAGCTGGCTTCCCAGTTCAAGGCCGAGTATAAGAGCAAGCTGGGCGTGGATTTCCCCACCGACCCCAAGGAGCAGCTGATGGGCGCCATCAAGGCCGTGTTCCGCTCCTGGGACAACCCCCGCGCCAACATTTACCGTCGTGAGAACGACATTCCCTATTCCTGGGGCACTGCCGTCAACGTCCAGTCCATGGCCTTCGGCAACATGGGTGACGACTGCGGCACCGGCGTTGCTTTCACCCGCAACCCGGCCACCGGCGAGAAGAAGCTGTTCGGCGAATTCCTGACCAACGCGCAGGGCGAAGATGTGGTGGCGGGTGTCCGTACCCCCATGCCCATCTCCGAAATGGCGGAGAAGTTCCCCGAGGCGTTCGCCCAGTTCACCAAGGTCTGCCAGATTCTGGAAAGCCACTACCACGACATGCAGGACATGGAGTTCACCGTGGAAGCCGGCAAGCTGTATATGCTCCAGACCCGTAACGGCAAGCGTACCGCCCCCGCCGCTCTGAAGATTGCCTGCGACCTGGTGGACGAGGGCATGATCGACGAGAAGCAGGCCGTTGCCATGATCGAGCCGAGAACCCTGGACACCCTGCTCCATCCCCAGTTCGACGCCAAGGCACTGAAGGCCGCGCAGCCCGTTGGCCGCGCGTTGGCCGCGTCTCCCGGAGCCGCCTGCGGCCGCATCGTCTTCACCGCTGAGGACGCCAAGGCCTGGGCTGACAGAGGCGAAAAGGTGGTTCTGGTTCGTCTGGAGACTTCTCCCGAGGACATCGAGGGCATGATGTCCGCCCAGGGCATCCTCACCGTCCGGGGCGGCATGACCTCCCACGCTGCCGTCGTGGCTCGCGGCATGGGTCGCTGCTGTGTCTCCGGCTGCACTGAGATCAAGATGGACGAGGAAAACAAGAAGTTCGTTCTGGCGGGCAAGACCTACCACGAGGGCGACTGGCTGAGCCTGGACGGCTCCACCGGCTGCATCTATGACGGCATCATCGAGACCCGTGACGCGGAGATTGCCGGTGAGTTCAGCCGTATCATGGGCTGGGCTGACAAGTATCGCCGCCTGCATGTCCGCACCAACGCCGACACCCCCCGTGACGCCATCCGGGCAAGAGAGCTGGGCGCCGAGGGCATCGGCCTGTGCCGTACCGAGCACATGTTCTTCGAGGAAGGCCGTATCGCCTCCTTCCGGGAAATGATCTGCTCCGACACCGTTGAGGAGCGGGAGGCCGCTCTGGCCAAGATCCTGCCCATGCAGCAGGCCGATTTCGAGGCGCTGTACGAGGCCATGGAGTCCTACCCCGTGACCATCCGGTTCCTGGACCCCCCGCTCCACGAGTTCGTCCCCAACACCGAGGAAGAGATCGCCGAGCTGGCCAAGACGCAGGGCAAGACCGCTCAGCAGATCAAGGATATCATTGCTTCCCTGCACGAGTTCAACCCCATGATGGGTCACCGCGGCTGCCGTCTGGCGGTCACCTACCCCGAAATCGCCGCCATGCAGACCAAGGCCGTCATCCGCGCGGCGCTGGCAGTGAAGGGTCGTCACCCCGACTGGACGCTGGTGCCTGAAATCATGATCCCCTTGACCGGCGACGCCAAGGAGCTGAAGTTCGTCAAGGACGTGGTGGTCAAGGCGGCGGACGCCGAGATCGCTGCAGCCGGTGCCCAGCTGCACTATGAGGTCGGCACCATGATCGAGATCCCACGCGCCTGCCTGACTGCCGACGAGATCGCCAAGGAAGCGGAGTTCTTCTGCTTCGGCACCAACGACCTGACCCAGCTGACCTACGGCTTCAGCCGTGACGACGCAGGCAAGTTCCTGGACGCCTACTACGACGCCAAGATTTTCGAGAACGACCCCTTCGCCAAGCTGGATCAGACCGGCGTCGGTGCCCTGATGCAGATGGCTGTGGAGAAGGGCAAGAAGGTTCGTCCGGAGCTGCACTGCGGCATCTGCGGCGAGCACGGCGGTGACCCCATGAGCGTGGAGTTCTGCCACCGGATCGGTCTGGACTATGTTTCCTGCAGCCCCTTCCGTGTGCCCATCGCCCGTCTCGCCGCCGCGCAGGCCGCGATCCGCGAGGGCCGGTAATCCGGTTTTGCTTCTCTGACAGCAAATCAATTTCAAGGCCGCATTCCCCGTCAGGGGAATGCGGCCTTTTCTCTGGGTAAAAAATGCCGGAATCACACGGATTTTCCGGCCTGATAGGCTTTTTCCAGCGCGGGATGTCCGGCAATGTCGCCGACATCGTTGACGCCGCCTGCGAATACCGTCTCGGCCAATTCACAGCGGGGGAAGCAGTCCACCCAGCCCTGCACGGCCGTCCGGGTGCCATCCACCGTTTCCGGTTCGTCCTCCGCCGCCGCTGCCAGCAGGTAGGCTTTGGTGAAGGCATAGTCCGTGTCGTACAGCGGGTTGGCGCGATCCAGCATGGTCTTGAGCTGGCCGCTGACGCTGTAATAATACACCGGCGTGGCGAACACAAGCACGTCGGCGTCGTGCATTTTTGCGGTTACCTCCACGGCATCGTCCCTGATGACGCAGTGCCCCAGCTTCTGGCAGGCGAGACAGCCCCGGCAGAAGCCGTAGTTCTTTTCCCGGAGATGTACGGTTTCCACCAGATTCCCGGCTTCCAGTGCGCCCTTGGCGAAGGCCGCGGCCAGCGTCTCCGAATTGCCGCCCTTGCGTGGGCTGGAGGACAGGATCAGTACCTTTTTATTCATTACAAAACACTCCTTTTTTGATTTGCATAAATTTCCGTTGTTCAAATCCCCGTTCAGTGCTACAATAATCTGACAACGGTCGAAGGTGGGAAAATCATGACGTTTTACGAAAAAATGCGGCTCGTCTGCCTGCGCATCCCCAGAGGGAAAGTCGCGACCTACGGGCAGATCGCCATGCTCTGCGGCAAGCCCAGAAATTCCAGACAGGTGGGCTACGGACTGCGGGAGAATCTGGCCGGGGAGGATATCCCCGCCTTCCGGGTGGTCAACGGCAGGGGCGAGCTGAGCGGGGCGCAGCACTTTGTCATTTCCGATTTGCAGCGAACGCTTCTGGCGGAGGACGGCGTTCCCACATACTGGAACGGTCACTGCTGGTGCGTGGATTTGAAAAAATACGGCTGGGAAACGTCCCAGGCCGATGCGGCGGCCTTTGAAAAAGCGTTTGCGACCCCGGAAGATCATTTGGATTTGGGCTTGTAGTCCCTCATTTCCGGGATCGCCCCACCGGACACCGCCCACAGGTACAGGCTTGCCACGCTGCAATAGGGGCTGAAACGGCGGCGGTATTTTTCAAACAGCGCCCGGTCGATTTCCCGATGGTGATAGACCATCCGCAAGCCCCGCTGAATGGCAAGGTCGTCGTAGCTGAAAATATCGGGGCGCTGCATACAAAACAGCAGAATCATCTCCGCAGTCCACACGCCGATCCCTTTCAGCGCCCGCAGGGCTTCAATGGCGTCCTCGTCGGACATCCGCTCCACGGCGGCCAGATCAAAAGCGCCGGTGTGGACTTTTTCGGCAAAATCCGTGATGTACTCCGCCTTGCGGAAGGTCATGCCCAGCGCCTGCAGCTTCGGGATGCCCGCCGCAAGAATGGTCTCGGCGTTCACTTTCACCAGCGCGTCCTGCATCCGCTGCCAGATGGTCGACTGGGCTTTTGTGGAAATCTGCTGCCCGATGATATGGTGGATGACGGAGGAAAAAAGATCGGTATCCACGGCACGGTCGATGTGGCCGATCCGGTCAATGACCGCGCAGAGCCGCTTGTCCTTCCGGCGCAGATAGGAAACCTCTGTTTCTCCATATGAAAAATACATGTCCCTCACCTTCTTCATATCATGATACCGCAAACTGCGAGAGAATGCCACAAAAAATTTTCTGGAAACTGCAACATTTTCCTTTGCCCGGCTGTATACAGGATAGAACGGCGGAAATGCCGGAAAAGAGAAAGGAATGTTTTGATTATGGAAAAGTTTATTGCTGTTATTTTAAGTTTGGTAATGGCGCTGGCCATTGTGGGATGCAGCGGAAACGCAAATGCTCCCGCACCCACTACCCACAAGGGTGATACCTCCTACACTGCGGACGGGACGGTCATTCCCGGAAGCGACCCCAAGACCTGGGGACCTGCGGAAGACGGCGAAAACATCCAGATTCCCGACCCCTGGCAGGAATGCACCAGCCTGGAAGAAGCGGGCAAGCTTGCCGGTTTCTCCTTCACTGCCCCCGAGACCGTGGACGGCTACACCGAGCGCTACATTGCGGCCATTGAAGGCGACATCGCACAGGTGATTTTCAGCAACGGCGATGAGGATGATTCCACACTGTATTTCCGCAAGGGACTGGGCGGCGACGACATCAGCGGCGACTACAACACCTACGATGTTACCGAGGAGCAGACCATCGACGGGCACACCGTCCTCTGCAAGGGCAACGACGGCCTGATCTACACCGCAACCTGGACGGACGGCGAGTATTCCTACGCGGTGATGTGCGACGCCGGCATGAGCGCCGAGCAGCTGAGTGTCTGGGTGGAAGCTCTGGCCTGAAAAACAGCTTGAATTTTAGAAGGAAGGAACCTTTGGAATGGAAGCAATAGCAATTCCCATGCCCCTGTGGTGGCGGCTTCTGGGGCGGCTGTACGCGTTTGCTCTGCGCCTGCTCCCGCAGGAAAAGCAGCAGACGAAGGCGGATGACCGGGCGGGGCAGATGGCGGCGGATGCTCTGGATACCTACGGAAACGCCATTCTGCGCTGCGCCTACAGCTATCTCCACAACATGGCGGACGCGGAGGAAGTCTTGCAGGACACGCTTCTGAAGCTTCTGACCGCCGCCCCCAACTTTGAAAGCGAGGAGCACAAAAAGGCGTGGCTCCTGCGGGTGGCGGCGAACCTGAGCAAGAACCGCATCGAGTACAACGCCCTCCGAACCTCCGACGAGCTGAGTGACGAGTTGGCAGAGGAAGGGCGGGAAGACCTGTCCTTCGTCTGGGACGCGGTGAAGGAATTGCCGGTGCAGTTCCGGGAGGTGATCCACCTGCACTATTACGAGGGCTATTCCACGGAGGAAATCGCAAAAATCTTACAGCGGAATCCGTCCACTGTCCGTTCCGACCTTCGCCGGGGCAGGGAAAAGCTGAAAACCATTTTGCAGGAGGGCTATGACTTTGAAGTATGAGCAGATCATGGATAAAATCGAAGTGACGCCGGAAATGCGGCAGCGAGTCCTCCGCAATGTGGAAGCAGAACAGGCAAAGCAGAAGAAGCGTCAGCTGACCCGGCGGCTGGTTACATTGGCGGCCTGTCTTGCCATCGTGGTGTGCTGCTGGTACGTCTGGAAGCCGAAGCAGACAGACCCGCCGGAACAGGGGATGATGGCGGTCGCCCAGATCGACACCGTGGACAGTCTGGAAGCGCTGACCGAAAAAACGGGGATTCCCATGAACGAGCTGACGGGCGTTCCCTTTACGGTGGAGCGCACGGAATATGTGTCCTATTGGGACGAACTGGCGGAAATCCAGTATTTCGGCGGCAGTGACAGCCTATGCTACCGCAAATCCCCCGGAACGGAGGACAATTCCGGCGACTACAATGTGTACGCGCAGGAGGAAACACTGGAAATCTCCGGAAACGCCGTGACCTTAAAGGGCGGCAACGGCGCGTACAGTCTGGCCATCTGGACGGACGGAAGCTACGCCTACTCCATTTCCGTGACGGACCCGCTTTCCCGGGATGCGTTTGGGGCGCTGCTTGAGGAAAACTTTTAACGGATAAAAGACCACGCCTCGCCTTTGATGGGTGGCCGTAAAACAGTAAATGGAGCGTATCGGTACAGATGCGCTCCATTTCTCGTGCCAACGTATGCAGCCCCTTGGCTCTCCCTCTGGGAGAGCTGTCACCGAAGGTGACTGATACTGAACTCCAATTAAAATCTAAAAAAAGATTTTAATTGCCTGAAGGGCATGGAGTTCATATGAGACTTGTTTTGTGATTTCTTTCCTTATAAATCATAAAACCGGCAGCGCCGTCAGGTGATGCCTTCCTGATTAAAATTAAGATTTAATAGTATAAAAATGAAAAGGCAGGGCGCTCTGAAAGAGCGCCCTGTTTGCGTTACTGCAGACCCTGCTCGTAAGCCTCGATCATCTTCTTGAACGTGTGACCCGTACGACCTTCGAGATTTGCTTTTCTTTTTAGCTTCTGCAGATACTTTTCACAGCTTTCACCCGTGAAAATCTTGATGTCCAGCCGCATAGTGCCGTCACCCTCCGGCGTAGCAAAGATTTTATCAATAAAAGTATCGATAAATTCCTTGGTGATCTCGCCGTTTTGACAGTCACGCTCGGCATCCCGAAGCACCTTGCGGATACGCTCCATGTTGCTGCGGAACTCCTCGCTGGATTCCTGCTGTTCCCGAAGCTCGGCAAGCTCCTGTTCAGCGGCTTTGATGTCGGCGTTGCACTGGGCAGTCATGGACTTAAAATCAGCAGGGGTGATACTGTCGAGGGCTACCAGTTCCAACAGCTTGCTTTTCTTTTTCAGGGTCAGCTCAATGGTTGCCTGTGCTGACTCGATTTTCTTCTCAATATTGCTGTCGCTGGTCATGGAACGGTACATCCGCTCGTATTCTTCCAGCATAGCAGCTGAGGCTTCCTTTGTATCACGGAACACCTCAAAGAGCAGAGGAATCAGTTCTTTTTCATAAATGGGGATGGAATCACAGCTGTCTTTGCCATTGTTGATTTTCCCGGAGCAGACCCACTTGGAATTTTTGTTACCCTGCCTGTCCACGGAGTCACGGCGGTAGTAAGCTGTACCGCAATGGGTACAGAACAGCTTTCCGGTCAAAAGGTTGGCATGATTACAGACACCCTGACGGTTCTTCACATCCTCGCTTCTCCTGCGAAGTACGGCATTAGCCTGCTCCCACAGTTCTTCGGAAACGATAGCCGGTACGATTTCTCCCGTTTCATCCTTGAACATGACCCATTCTTCCGGCGGGAGGAATTTCTGCTTTTTGGTGAACATATCCACCACCTTGACCTTGTTGCCCACATAGTAGCCCTTGTATTTCGGATTGGAAATCATGCCCGACATGGTGGAGTGGGCTATTCTCTTGCCGTTGTGGTTGCGGTACCCCTTTTCCCAGAACAGTGTTTCAAGCTGTTTCATGGAGTATTCGTCGGTGGCATACAGTTCAAACAGCTGCCGCACCATCACCGCCTGATCTTCATCTATAACCAAACGGCCATCATTTTTGATATATCCAAAGATGCGGCTGTTGCCCAGCACTACATTCTGCTTGATGGCCTGCTGATGCCCAAATTTCACACGGGAGGACAGCTTGCGGAGTTCATCCTGTGCGATGGAGGACATGATGGACAGACGAAGTTCGGAGTCCTCGTCAAAGGTATTGATGTTGTCGTTCTGGAAAAAGACACCTACTCCCGCATTCAGCAGCTGTCTGGTATACTGGATGGAGTCCAGCGTATTACGGGCAAAGCGTGAGATTTCCTTCGTGATGACAAGATCAAATTTACCGGTCTCGGCATCGTCTACCATTCGATTGAAATTCTCACGGCGCTTGGTGGAGATACCGGACAGTCCCTCGTCAATATATCCCGGCACGAATGTCCACGCAGCGTTCTTCCTGATGAAATCCTCGTAATAACTGATCTGGTTGCCCAGAGAGTTCAGCTGCTCATCCGATTCTGAGGAAACACGGGCATAGTAGGTTACCCGAAGCGGAATATCGTAGATGCTTTTCATCCGCAGCTGTTGTCTGACAGAATGTATATCCATAATGGTTCCTTTCTAAAAAGTTCGCTATATCATCATCTGCTAATATTATATCGCATACAAATGAACTTTTCAAGATGATCTTAAAAGTTGTCAAAAAAAGTTTGGGCGGCAACCGCATCTCACGATTGCCGCCCTATTTATTTTATCGCGCCATTGCAGCAGTACGGCTCTTGATCATCAAACGCATCTTATTGCGCTGTTCTTCCGTGATCATCCCTTTTGCAAAAAGCGTATCATTGTAATAAGTCAGCCAGAGCTGCTCCATGACAGCCTGCTTCTTCTGTTCAGTCATTCCTGGTTTCATTTCCTTGATTTCTGCCATAGAATTCCTCTCTTTCAAAAGTAGTATTGCCTCAGACTTCCTGATTCATTCGACCGTGATGCACATATTTTTGCTCGGTGTATTCCCGGATTACGGCATCGGGGATGGAATCTACGGTGCGGCGAAGCTCATCCAGCTCGGAAAGCTTGCGCTGAATCTCCAGCTTTTTCTGGATGCTCTCACGGGATGCAGAGTTGAGTTCCTTTTCCAGTTCCGCATTTTCTGCGGTCAGCTCCTTGTAGGTCTTGTCATACTTTTTCAGCTTTGTCCTCATGGCCTCTACACCGGGAACGTACTTGTCCAGAAGCGTTTCCAATTCCTCTGCCTTGGACTTTTTATTGAAGGGATTGCTGTCATTCAGAATCGCCATGATCTGATCCTTCATTCGGTTCAGGTGGACAGCCTCCTTGAACAGCCGCGGCGGGATGTGAGTGCGTCCGGTCTCACTGGCACTCTCGCCACGTTCTAGATCGGGATATTTCCCGACCATGCGCTTCCAGAATTCATCCTGCCACCATGTCAGTTTTTTCTTGTTGCCAACGATTTCCTTGGCGCTGAGTCGCTTGTCCTCCGTCAGCGGGACAAAACAAAGGTGCATATGGGGCGTTTTCTCGTCCATATGCACCACGGCGGATATGATCGTGTCTTTCGACTGATGTTTTTGGATGAAGTCCAGCGCCTCGGTGAAATATGCTTTGACCTCGCTGCGGTTCTTGCCCTTGAAGAACTCCGGGCTGGCCGTCACCAGCACCTCCACCACCCGCACGCTGTCGGAACGGGTGCGGCAGCCTGCTTCAGCAATCTGCTTTTCGGCCTCTGCGCGGTATTTGCGTTCCGGGGCTACCAGATGGAAGTTAAGGTGGCTGCGTGAGGTGTCAATATCGGGATTGCTGGCGTACTTCTCCTTAGTGCGCTCGTTGTGGGACTCAATGTGACCGATCTCCGGTCCCTTGTACTTGGCAAAGCGAAGAATGGCATACTGTGCTTTCATTGGTTATCCCTCCGTTTCTGCCATATGATGTCATAGCCCAGCACATCGGCCAGCTCCACAACTTCCTTGTATCGGATGCTCTCCCTTTGCAGCTTGGCAGACAGGTTGGACACGCTGTCACTCCAGTCATATTCCTCGGCCAGACGGTCAACCAGCTCCTGCATGGTAAATCCAGTGCGGACGATCTGTGCCTTGATCTCATTTCTGATGCTCATAAAATCCTCCCCAATTTTTGTGATGAAAACAGCGAAGCAGGTTTGCGTTTCCGAAAACCTGCTTCGCTGTGTGATGTAATATTCTGTTTTCCTGAAATCCGCTGGAAAAGCGGCGGGCGATGTCCTCTTCGTAAGCGAGGGGTGTCGACTTTCCGGAACCGCGTGACTTCGCAGGAAACCATGCAAACCCACACGCATCCGTGAAGCCGGTACTCGATTCCGAGCAGCACGGTTTCGCGGAATCGTTTCGCCGCCGCGCAAATTTCTTTCCAGTTTTCACTTGTCTTGCAGATACCCCTTCCGTTTCAGCTCCGCCAGATCGGTAGTCACGTCCTCCGGACACATCCGCGCAAGGCAGCTCAGCTCGTAAATGTCGTACCGATCCACCAGAAGCAGCGTCATCAGCAGCTTCTGCGAGCCAGTCAAATCGCCATCGTACAAGTGAAACAGCGGCAACTCCTTGAAATAAATTCTTCCCATTGCATCCTCCTTTGCAGGCAAACTGAAAATTCTCCATCCCATCCGCCCATCTATCCCACATGGGATGGATGGGATGGTGTTTTCTGTGTTTGATCTCATAAAATAGGCGGTGTCACCAAAGCTTCGATGCCCCAGAAGCCGTTGACTCGCTTGCCGAGCCGATTCGTGATGTGATTATCGTGTTCAATACCGAACTCATCGGCGTGCTTTTTCAAGGTCATGCTGACCGTCCGCGCTGCCAATGGTTTATAGGTGTTATCGTTGCACCACATGGTATAGATGGCGTACAAATCGGCAGAAGTGATGGTGCTGTCAGCTTTCAGCCGAATATATCCTTCCGAACGCATGAACAGCAGTACATTGTCGGCCTCCCGTTTGGCTTCCACTCGGTTATCCTTGGTGCGATCACTTTCGGTAAAACGGTAGTTGTTGTCGATCAAACGTCGCAGGCCTTCCAGGCACCAGAGGAAGATCCCCTCAATTTCGGTACAGAGGTTGTCCGCCAGAAAAGGATCGTCCTCACGGTCAAGCGGTTTCTTCTTAACTGACAGGATCAGCTGTCTGCGGTAGAATCCATCCGAATGGTCGTAGAGCGATTCCAGATCGCCGTTGGAAAAGGCAAGAAACCGGACGTACATCTTGCCCTGATAGCTCTGCTCGCCCTTCCGCTCCAAATCCATGGGCATTTCAGCGGTGATCAGCGATTTGAGGTAGTGGGTGGATTTCAGCGCCTCCATCTTCATGTCATCGTCCACCATCACAAGCTGATGCTCCAGATCAGCTCTGGCAAAAGGGCTACGCTCCACCTTGGCGATGCTGCCGTTTTTCAGGTTGTCACCCAGCATCTTCTGCATCACAACCCCGATGCGGCTTTTGCCCTCACCGCCGTTGCCTTTCAGCAGCATCATGGTTTGCCCACGGTTAGTGGGAAGAAGGCAATAGCCGAGGTACTCTTGCAAAGTAAGAATGTCCTCGTCCTCCAGAAGAGCCGATAAAAAATGCAGCCATGTGACTGGCTGCGGCGCATCGGGATCATATTTGACCGGCAGACGGTTGCGGCAGAATTCTTTCTCCTCTGTAAACATTCCATTGAGGAACAACGTGCCGTTGGAGACATGGAGCCGATCCTCGTGTACCGGAAGATTAGGGGCATAAGCCTCCAGCTTCAGCATTTCCAGAAGCGCAGACGCCCGCTTTGCAAGGCCACAGCGGAGATAGGGGCGGAGCATCTCGTAGATATCTTTACGGACGCTTTCTTCATCGTTGATGCGTCCCTCTCTGGTGAAGAAGCTGCCGTCCACACGCACCATCGGGTGCCTTTGCAGAAAAACCTCGCAGAACCAAACCTCATTCAGAAATTTGCCGTCATACCAAATCGGTCTTTCGGCGGTGATTTCATTTTTGCTCATTCGTTTCCTCCTTGATTTCCTGCAGGCGCTCCTGCAGAAGTGTGATTTTGTTATCTTTCATCATGTCTTTTACCAGTTCTGCCCTTTCTTCATGTGAACCAATGGTCAACAGATCCAGCATATACTGCGTACATTCGAGCATATGACAGGCTTCCACGAAACGGTCATCCGGCTCCTCCTCCGGTGTCTGCGGTGCGTACCTCTTTTTCCAATCCTGCAGAATGTGCAGATATTCGCTGAGCACCCGAAAGCAAAGCTTTTCGTTCTCAGCCTGTGTCGTATACATCTTTAACTTCGCCAGTACGGACGGTCTGTCTTCACGGATGCCAAAGTCAGCGGCAAGCTTCTGCGCTGCTTCCAGCGGTGTGATGCCGAACAGCTTCGATGTGAATGCAATCACATCACCGTTCGCCTGACACCCGAAGCAATGGTAATGATCCTCATACAGCTTCATGCTCGGGTGCCTGTCATCATGAAAGGGACAGCAGACCATCCCGTTTCGGCTGACACTCAGCCCGAAATGTTCCGCCGCCGTTCTCGGCGCGACCGTTGTTTTCACGGCTTCAAAAATTGTCATAGGCATTTCTCCTTTCAATATTTCCGACAAATCTCTTTGTCAACTGAATATACGGAGAAAAAGCCTTAGACCGAAAAAATCAGGAGGTATTGCAAGAAATCAAAAAAGCCCTCCCGCGTTTCTTGCAGAAATGCAAGTGCGGAAGGGCAACGAGTTGAAGGAAAAGTGATTTTCACAACAGCGAGTGAATAAAAGGTGAATTTTCACTCCAGCCTATTGAAAATCATGAAAATATGAGTATAATATAAGTAAGCTACAATGGAGGTGCTGTATATGCAATATGAAAGCGAGCGCATTGAATATAAATCTCAGATGATCGATGACATTTATAAGGAGGTCATCGCATTTGCAAATACGGACGGCGGCGTGATCTATCTCGGTATTGATGATAAAGGCAACCAGATTGGCATTGATGACGTGGATGAAACCTATACCCGCCTGACGAATGGCATCCGGGATGCAATCGCACCGGATGTGACCATGTTCGTGCGGTATGTCCTCCAGGATAATAAGGTAATTCGGATTGAAGTCGGCGAAGGCAGCTATAAGCCCTACTATCTGAAATCCAAGGGTATGAAGCCTACCGGCGTTTATGTTCGTCAGGGCACATCCAGCGTTCAGGCATCTCCTGAACAGATTCGCCAGATGATAAAAGAATCGGATGGAGATACCTACGAAGATTCCCGCAGTTTGGAACAGGAATTGACCTTTGATGCTGCCAAAACTGCATTCCAGCGCTACGGTGTGGAGTTTTCCGTCGAGAAATATCGTGCGCTTGGCATCACGCAGAACGATATTTACACCAACCTCGCTCTGCTGCTTTCAGACCAATGCCATCACACGATCAAAGTTGCCGTGTTCAAAGATGAATTCTGCACAGAGTTTCGTGACAGCAAGGAGTTCGGAGGTTCCGTATTCAAGCAGCTTGATGATGCGATAAACTATCTTGCTCTGTGCAATAAGACTGTTTCCACGATCAAAGGAGTTGTTCGCACGGATAAGCAGGATTACCCCGAAGAAGCTATTCGTGAAGCTCTGCTCAACGCTCTTGTGCATCGTGATTACGGATTCAGCGGCAGCATCATCATCAATGTGAATGACAGAAAGATGGAGTTTATTTCGCTTGGCGGACTTCTCCCTGGCCTTTCTACTGAGGATATTCGCATCGGCGTTTCTCAGCCAAGGAACAAGAAACTGGCAGAGATATTTCACCGTCTGCGTCTGATTGAAAGTTACGGTACAGGTATTCGCCGCATTTTCAAACTGTATGAAAACTCTCCTGTGCAGCCCACTATTGAGGCAACGACCAATGCTTTCAAAATCGTACTGCCGAATATGAATGCTGCCAGTGCTGCAAGCGAAGATGCACCGGCGACAACCGGCAAAGCCACAGCAGCCATCACACCCCAGATGAAAACTGTGATGGATTATCTGGCAGAGTACGGCGAAATGACCGACGAAGATCTGCAGGAATTGCTGAACGTCAAAAAGACGAGAGCCTATCTGCTCGCCCGTCAGATGAATGAAAATGGATTGATCGAAATCATCGGCAGAGGCGCGGGTAAGAGATATAGATTGAAGTGAGGGGAATAGAATATGGCTATCAGCAAAAAGCTTGAAATTATATATCACAATGGCCAGCCAGATGGTATTCGCTCTATCCGCCGTCATCTGTCTACAATGACCACCTATGTCATTCCCCGCCCGCTGCTTTCGGAAGCCAAGAAGCTGACCGGCATCAATCGTCCCGGCATCTATTATCTCATCAGCGAGACGGATGATAACAAGATTGCACAGATCTATGTGGGACAGACTCGTAACGGGGTCAGCAGACTGGACGACCATAATCGTTCTAAAGATTTCTGGAACAAAGCTATTATGTTCCTTGCCGACAATAAGACCTTTTCTTTGGATATGATCAGCGGCCTTGAAGCTTATGCAATCGGCAAAGCAATCGATTCCAAGCGCTACAAAGTAGAAAATACCGTCAATCCCAAATATGAGATTGATGAATATGATCTTCCTCTGATTGAGGAAGTGTATGAAGAAATCAAGTTTATCATGGCAACGCAAGGCTATAAAATGGAAAACACCAAAGCAACCTTGAACGATGCCAACACGCTGCACACCACACGTAACGGCGTTCATGCCCTTGGTGTGTATGATGGTGAAAAATTTGAAGTCCTCGAAGGTTCTGAAATTGATATGAGCCGCAAATGTCATTCAGAAAATATTGAGAGGCAGCGGCAAACAGCCATTCAGAACGGTGACATCGGTCTTAACGGCAACAAATACATACTGAATGTTTCCGTTCCATTTACTTCTCCCAGCTCAGCTGCCATGTTCGTGCTCGGAGGAAGCACCAACGGATGGATTGAATGGAAAAACAAAGACGGAAAAACTCTGGATGAAATGTACCGAAAGTAAAGCGGGTAAATGATATTGAAAATAGAGCAAGGAGGCGTGGTACATGAGCAACGAAAGTGTTTATCTTCCCGGAAAAATCCGTGACCGCATACAGGACTTGATGAAATCCCGAAAAGTCACACAGGCTGAGCTTGCCACTCGCATCGGCTGTTCGGAAAGTTCTTTGAGCCGTTTCATCAGCGGCAAGACGGACAAGCTGGGTGACGAAAATATCATCCGTATTGCCCGTGTGTTCAATGTCTCCACCGACTTCCTGCTTGGCGAGGTCGATACCCCTGACCGCCTAAATTATGATATTGCCGAGCTTGGCCTGTCGGTGCAGGCGGCGAGAAATCTGTATACTCATAAAGTGAATCCTCAGGTGGTCAATGCACTGCTTGAAAATCCGGAGTTTGCCAACACCACAAATCTGATTTCCGGTTACTTGGATGACGAGCTTGCCAAGGGTTTTGTCGCACAGAATCAGCTGTACGCAACTGTCGCCGGTATGCTGAAAAGCCAACCGGAAGCAGTTGACGATATAAAGAAATTGCAGACCCCGACATATCAGGCAGACCTTACTGCAATCCAACGCTCGTTCATGTCTGCTGTGCAAGCAGTAAAGAAAGAGGTCGGTAACGATCTGTCTGCCACCCGTGAATTGACCGCGCAAGCAATGAAAAAGATATATGCCGAGTTGACCAAGGGGCAGAAAAAGCTAAATCGCAAAATCACCGCAGAGCAGATTGGTGAAGCGGTGGCACAGTCCGTTTCCCATCTGCCCGGTATTGACACAGAAGCGGTCAAGCAGATGTTCCTTGCAATGACCGGTACGGTACAAAACCATGAAAAGAGACCTGATAACCAATGAACAGCTCTGTGCGTTGGCCAAGCGGGGAGACACCGATGCACAGAATCTGCTGATTGAAAACAATCTCCGCTTCATCAAAAAGACTGCATACGAAGTGTGGAGCTCACAAGCAGAGTTGAACCGATCTTTGCAAATCTCACTTGACGATCTTGTGCAGGAAGGCTCGTTGGGGTTGTTTGGCTGTGTAGACAACTACAATCCCAACAGCGGAAACCTATTTCTGACATACGCCGCTTCCGCAATACGGAACGCCATGATCGACTACGTCCGCTCACAGAATGTGCCCTTTGAGGCGAAGAATCTGAACAACATTATTTCTCTGGATGAGCTTGCAAAAGATGAGGTTCGGAGCAAGCACAGTTTTATTGCAGACCCCACTCTCCAAACTCCGGAACAGATATATCTGGCACAGGAACGGTACGATGATCTCCACCATGCTCTTGATATGATCGAGAACAGAGAGAAACAGTATTTGCGTTATCGCTTCGGCTTCGATAATGATACGGAGCATCCGCTGACGGAGACAGCGAAGCATTTCAATCTCTCCGTAAGCAGGGCAAAGAAAACCGAAGCGCAAGCCCTGGATAATGTGTGGCTGGAGCTGCCGTGGTGGTACGAACAGCATCGAACATTTCTGCTTGCATCCATCATTGAAGCATGGAGTGCATTTTTGAAAATTATCGAAGAAATGACGGATGAATAAGCGATGATTTTTGGGGATGCGTCGCTGCGGCGGGTTTTATATACCTTTTGCTCCCCCGACGATGCAACGCAGTTTCGGTCAACGACCTGCACTTTGCTGCATCGCCTACACCCGAAGAACGAATATCCGCAAGTCTCCCGTGCTTGCAAATATTCGCCCTTCTGCTGCCACAGGAAAAGGTCTGTCCGGTACGGTGACAGCCCCTTTCCTGCGCCAGCGGTCGCAAAAGGTATAACACACTAGACTTTGCGAGCAAAATCGTGTGCCAACAGGGCGCTTCTCGCCCCTATTGGAAACCCAGAGCCAAAGGGATTGCATCCCTCTGGACACCTGCAATTTTCTTCTCACGGTGGTACCCAAACTGTAAAAATGCAGTTTGCCACCGGTGTGAAGAAAAGCAAAAGGAAGCATCTGCGCCAGAATCGTGAAGACGCAAATCTTCCTTTTGATGCTGGCAATTTGAAATTGGATGAGCAGCAATTTCAAATTATCAGCTTCTGCTGCGGCAGAAAGAATACGAAAGCAGCCATGGAGGTTGGTAGTGTCAAGAGATATGCGCAAAATTGTTTACGGCTCTGGTAGAAATCTATTACAGGGGGCGGCTTAACCGCC
>ENA-OZMM01000210-OZMM01000210.1-human-gut-metagenome-genome-assembly--contig:-NODE-210-length-17023-cov-4.916726_pt1 | contig 17023 bp, 10 predicted proteins | sample MGYA00244193_ERZ653821 | MGnify/ENA primary metagenome ERZ653821 (study PRJEB26926, sample SAMN06164832) | human gut metagenome | biome: ENVO:00009003; feature: ENVO:2100002; material: ENVO:00002003...
TTTCGCGCCTTTTCCGCTGCCGACCATAATGGCGACGGGGGTTGCAAGACCTAAGGCGCACGGGCAACTTATGACAAGCACGGATATGGCGTGCGTAAGGGAAGTCGCAAAGTTTTTCGTCACGGCAATCCACACGATAAAAGTAACGATTGCGACGCAAATGACGCTTGGCACGAATATTCCGGATACTTTATCTGCCGTTTTTGCAATCGGGGCTTTTGAAGCGGACGCGTCCTGCACAAGTTTGACGATTCGCCCGAGCGTGGAATCTCCGCCGACGGAAGTGGCTTTTGCGGTGATATAACCGTTGACGTTCGTCGTGCCGGAAATAACCTTATCGCCGACGGATTTATCGACGGGCATACTTTCGCCCGTTACCGCCGATTCGTTGACGGAGCCGCTCCCCGACAATATTACGCCGTCCGCGGGGAAGTTCTCGCCGGGGCGTACGACAAACGCGTCGCCCGTCGAAAGTGAAGACAGCGGAATTTCTTTTTCTTCGCCGTCCTTAATAACCCTTGCGGTTTCGGGGGCAAGGTTCATCAACCCTTTTATCGCGGACGTGGTTTTTCCTTTGCTGTAAATTTCCAGCGTTTTCCCAAGGGTGATAAGCACAAGTATCATTGCCGCCGACTCAAAGTACAACGTGTGCGGAAGATGATGAAGATATGAGGTATTTACGCCTGCGCGGATCATAAGCGCGACGCTGTATACGAAAGAAATGCCGCTGCCCATCGACACAAGAGTATCCATATTCGGCGCGCGGTGGAAAATCGCCTTTGTGCCGCTCACGAAAAACTTTCCGTTGATGACAAGTATGACGAAAGAGAACACAAGTTCGTATATCGCGATACCCATCGGGTTGCCGTTCAGCGCGCCCATATCCCAGCCGAACATAACGCCGCCCATCGAAACGTACATAAGGGGGATAAGCAGGACGGCGGACACGGCAAGGCGGATTATCGAGCGGATAAGCGGATTGACTTTTTCCTTTTTTTGCGATTTATCGTTAAAAAGAGCGGCCTTATACCCCGCGCCCGAAACGGCACGTTCGATTTTTTCGACAGTGGCAGGCTCGTCAAAGTCGACGGTCATCTGATTTGTGAGAAGGTTCACGGCGACGTCTTTTACGCCGTCAAGTTCCCTTACGACCTTATCGACGCGCGCGGAGCACGCCGAGCAACTCATACCGTAAACGTTGAATTTAAGTTTTTCCATAATTTAACTATTTCAGTTTTTTAATGAGTTCAACCGCCTCGTCAAGGATTGCGGTGTTTCCGTCTTTCACGTTTTCGACGACGCAGGTTTTGAAATGGTCGGACAGAATTTCATACCCGAATGCCGACAGCGCGCTTTCGGCGGCGGACAACTGCACGAGTATGTCGCCGCAATAACGATTGTCGTTCAACATATTTTTTATGCCGTTTAACTGTCCGATTATGCGGTTTAACCTGTCGTTCAGGCGTTTGAGAGATTTTTCGTCGCGCGGCGTGTGCTTCTTTCGGCAGCAATCGGCGCACGATATTTCGGCGCATTTTACGTTTTCCATTTTGTTATTCTCCGTTAATTTTCAATATACCCTATGGGGGTATGTATATAGTATAAAACCATATTTTTTATTTGTCAAGAGCGGCGATATTTGTTTTTTGCAAATACTATACAAAAAGTTGAATAACGAAACAAAAGGCGTTTCGGGCGGTTTTATCGTTGACAAATATGTTTTTTGGATATATGATAAGGTATCTAATAATTTTTATTAGAACACGCACGCGTGCATACGCGATATATTACTTGAAGATAAGAGATACAATGAAAAATAATAAAAAAACACTTGGCACGCCGATCGACGGTTCGTTGCCCCTTGAAGTAAAAAATCTTTTCAAAAAGTACGGCAAAAAATCCGATTATGCCGTAAAAGACATCTCTTTTTCTTGTGCGGAAGGGGAAGTCGTCGGTATCCTTGGCGCAAACGGCGCAGGAAAATCCACCACTCTCAAATGCATTACGGGAATGATCCCTTTAAGTTCCGGCACGATAACCGTGTCGGGGTACGACGTGTCGAAAAATCCCGTGGAAGCAAAACGCAATTTTTCTTTTGTCACCGACAATCACACGGTGTTCACAAAAATGACGGGCATGCAATATCTTTCGTTCATGAGCGACGTTTACGGCGTGCCGTACGAAAAGCGCGACGAGAAAATCAAGGAGTTGGAAGGGGTATTCAAACTCGGCGACAGCATAAACAAACTTATTTCGGGATACTCCCACGGAATGAAACAGAAAATATGTATGATGGGTTCGCTCATTCACGAGCCGCGGCTGTGGCTTCTTGACGAGCCGATGCTCGGTCTCGATCCCCGCACGCAGAACGCCGTCATAAACTATATGCGCGAGTACGTGCAGACGGGCAAAACCATTTTGTTTTCGTCGCACAATCTCGACGTCGTGGAAAGGGTTTGCGACAGGGTGATTATAATTGCCGCGGGCGAACTCAAAAAAATCATCGTCACCGGAAATGACAAATTCGACGGCGACGAACTTATCGAAAAGTATTACGATACTAATAAGGAAGACTGATGCTGGGCGTACTTCTGAAAAAACAGATGACCGAAAAGTTGTCTTATTTCAAGCGTGACAAAAAACGCATCGATATCGTCGGCGCGTTGCTTACGCTTGTGATGACGGCGTTCATTATGTACGTCGTTGTCGAGGTGTTCGGCGCGTTTGTCGCGAAATATACCGAAATCAGGCTCAACGGCGTACGCGACGTGCGCGCGCGGCAATATGAAATAATGACGTTCGTGTATGAATTCGTTTTCGTGGTCGACGTTATCGGCGGCGTCGTAGCAATAAACCGCGCGATTTTTGAAAGCGACGACAGAATGATTATCCAGACTCTTCCCGTAAAGGCGTCAGACGTACTGTACTCAAAAATCATTTTCATTTACGCAAAACAGGTGTTGTCGGCGTTTGTGATTCTCGTGCCGTTCGTGGCGGTGTTCGCAAGCGTGACGAAGCAGGGCGCGGGATACGTGATCCTCGGGCTGCTTGCGGCGTTTATTATTCCCGTTATGTCGCTTTCGGTGTCGAGCGTGCTTGCGATGCCGTATTATTACGTCAAAAAGTTTTTCTCGTCGAAGTACGTTTGCCTGCTTGTGATAGTAACGCTGGTGCTTTTTGCGCTGTTTTATTGCTACGCGACGGTGCTCGACTTCTTAAAAACCCTTATGTCAACGGGCGAAATCAAGTTTTTCTTTTCCGAAAAGACGATGACGACGATAATTTCGTTGACGAAAAACCTTGTCCCCGCAAACTTTATCGCGGCGTTCACACTGAAAACGGACGTCTGGAAAAACCTGGGGATAATCGTGGCGATAACCGTCGCGACGGGCGCAATCGGTATTCTCATAACGTCGCTTTTGTACAACAAGGCGATGAAAACGCGCGCGACGGCGGGCGCAATAATGATTTTTGCAAAAAAATCCGCGGCAAGAAAACTCCCGCTGTTTTTAAGTCTTTTGAAAAAGGAATTCAATCTCGTGCTGTTCACGCCCGATTACGCGGTGCAGTACTTCACGGTGGCGGCGATAATGCCGCTTATGGTATATTTTTGTATGGGCATCGGCAAAAACTTCCTGACGTCGCTCGTTTACATTCAGACCGATTTCGAGCTGGCGATTTTGCTCACGGTGCTTTTCGGCGCGCTTACGAACACGTTCTGCGCGACGAACGTCAGCCGCGACGGGAAATCGTTTTATGTCGAAAAGACGTTGCCGCTTTCGATAAACGAGATTATGGGCGCGAAAATCGCACTCAGTTTTGCGGTGGCGGTCATATCCGTCGGCATTGCGGCGACGGTGCTTCTTGCAAAGAAATACGTGTCGGCGGGCGAAGGCGTATTCGTGTTTTTCGTCGGCGCGATGATGGCGTTGTCGCAGATACTGTACGCCACAAGAAAGGATCTGAACAGTCCGCAGTTTTCGCTGGAAGAAGACAACGTCGTGAGGGAAAGCAACAACAACGTGTCGATAATCGTCGTGCTGGGGCTTGTGTCCGCGATGCTTCTTGGCGGAATACCCCTTTTCGTCAACGTATTGTCGAACGTCAGGGGCAAAGATATGCGCTGGTTTACTTACGTTTTCGTGAGCGTGTGCGCGGCAGCGGAGTTTGTCGGCTCGCTTTTATATTATCTTATCGGGATAAAAGCCCGCTTTGACAGAGTAACGGAGGGGGATTGATATGAAAAAGAAAATAATCGCGCTTATAATGATAATACCGATTGTGTTTCTGATCGCACTGTTCTCCGTGGGAAAAGCGGCGGGCGTTTACGCGGACATTCCCGTGACGGGCATACAAATCACGACGCAGAACGAAGAAGGGTTTATCGACGTGGACGTTGCCGATTACGACCCCATCGCGTTTTTGGCGCAGGTGCAGCCCGTCAACGCAAGGAATCAGAAATATTCGTTTGAAATATCGGGCGTCGGCGGCGACGAAGCCCCCGACGGATTTGAAATAATCGACGGAAAACTTTATATAGATAACGTAGGAAAGGTGAAAATCACGGCGATTTCCGCCGAAAAAGGATTTAAGGACAGCGTCATAGTTTCCGCATATTCCACGAAAGTGTTAAGAATTTATCCCAAAGTCAACGGCGAAAAAATCGCAAGTGACGTAGTTTCGATAGACGGCGGCGAAAACGTATTTTCCGCAGAACTGTACCCCGAAAACCTTTCGGGCGAAACAAGGATATTTGAAGAAATCGGCGGCAATCACATTCTGAAACTCAACGCCGTCACGGGCGTGGCGCAGGCGCTGTTTTCGGGCGAGACGCAGGTTAGAATTACTTGTCCCGAAGGACGAGAAGGGCTTGAAAAGGTTTTGACCGTCAAGGTCAACGTCGATACCGACAGCACGGGCTTTGCGGTCAACGGAAAAAGCAGCGGCGCGAAAGTCACCGTGAAAAACAAAGCGACAACGGCAAAACTTTTCGTCGAAAGCAAAAACGACTCCCTTGAAATATCCGACCTTGCCTTGCCCGAAGGAGTCACGGCAAGCGGAATCGAAAGGATTTCCAAAAACAAATTCGTATTGACCTTGTCTTTTGACAAAGAATTTTCGGACGAAGAAATTTCGGGAAAGGTCGGCGCAACGGACTTTTCTTTGGAGTTTACCGAATATAACCTTGACGTGCGTACGTCGTATTATGACGGCGAAGGCGACGAAATCAAACAAAAAAACAACACGAAAGTCACCTACGTCGCATATTCCGAAAGCGATGACGACGCGGACGTGAAATTTGAAATAATCGACGGCGCAGACGTAATAACCCTTGAACAACACGGGCAGTTTGCAACTATTACCGCAACGAAAAGGGGCTTTGCCAAAATCAAAATCACTGCCGAGCACGACGGAAAAGTCATCAAAGAAATCGAAAAGACAATCTGCGTCGTGCCCAACGTGTATTCGATGGAGTTTGCGGACAGCGCGAAAGAGTACGGAATCGAAAACATACTGACAATCGGCGGCAAAAAACCCAACGGAAGACCGGACACGAGGACGATTTTCGTAAGGGTTGTCACGGAAGCGGGCTCCGAAACGTTCACGGACGAATTTATGAACGTCGCGTTTTCCGACGATAATTCGCTCTTTTCCTGCAAGGCGCAACCGGCGACGAACGCCGACGCGGTTTCTGCGGAAATCAGGGCGACGGGCACGGGGCTTGCCACGCTTAATGCGGAACTCAAAAATTATAACCAATACTTCGGCACGAACATCTGCGCGAAAATCAGACTTCGCGCGGTCAAAGACGGCAGAAACGTCGGCAATTACGAGGAACTGAAAACGGTGACCGAAGCCGGGCATATCGTCGTGCTGACAAGCGACGTGATGCTGGGCGTCAAAAACGACGGCACGGCTATGACCGAAGACGAACTCAAAAAAGACGTCAAAAAATTCACAACCACGTACGACAAAACGTATCTTGATAACATCGGCGAAAACGACGAAAACAAGAAAGTTCAATATCTTATCGAGTTCAAAAACCACGTTTACGGCAACGGTTTTGAAATCAACGCCGACAAGTTCACGCAGTGCAAGGACGCGACGGGGGTTCCGAAAATTTTCAAAGGGCCTTTGAATTTCGTCGCGATATCGTCCGCAAGCGTCAAAGGACAGGACAACATTTCTTTCCTTGTAAGGACGGACAACGTGCTTATAAACAACGTCGTCTTAAAAGGTTGCAGCGACGATAGCCTTCTTGAAGAAGACGGACAGTTCAACTTGTCGAAACTCAACTACGTCGGCACGACGCTTGAAATCGCAAAAAGCGCTAAACTGTTGAACAGCCGCGTGTCGAACGGTCGCACCGTCGTCAGAATTTTTGCGGGCGGATCCACAATGGGAAGCCCCGTTGTTGAAGTCGAAGCGGCGTTTAACGTGCAAGATGAGAAGATAAACGTGCATATTGAAAGTTGCGTGCTTTCAAACGCGCGCGAATTCATATTGAAAATCGGCAGCAACCGCGCGCTGAAACAGACAAACGAAGTGCAAAGAAAACTCCGTAAAGAAAAAGACAACGAATATTATTCGCCTTACGACGAGAGCAACAAGACGGACAAATACTTTAACGACAATTATCTTATCAACGACGTTACGCTTAAAAACTCGGTGCTCGAAACGTCGGGGTTGTTCTCGGTCGGTATGGAAACGCACTTCTCGGGCGAATTCTTGTACGGCGGCACGATAACGACGTGGGAAGGATGCGCGGCGACTTCGTATGCGTCGGCGCTTCGCATTGTCGGCGACGTAAAGATGCTTGACTGGAAAAACCTTTCAAACGTCGACAGCAGCACGCTTATCGAAGTTACCGGCGATGCAAATCCGTGGCTTTCGATGAACGTTGCGGAAATGATGAAAGAAGTCGCAAAGGTAAAGGAGGAATGCCGCGATATAATCCTGAACGTCGGCGGGACGGAATACGTCCACGGCGGCATAGCGTTTTACGGCGGCGGATATAACTATTCGTACCTTGACCTGACGGAAGCGAACGACGAAACAAAGCAGTTCGGCGTGTACGACGTCAATATCTCGGTGCTTGAAAACAGCAAGGACGAGAATATCCGAAATCAGGGCAAAATGTTGCCACAGGCTGCGGGCGCGGGCGATTTCAGATTTTACCTTTATAATAATAAATCGAGCAGAAACCTGTCATGGCAGGAAAACATAAAAAACCAAGGAAACCAAGGGATGAATATTATTCCCGTGGTAGCGGAGGATATTGAATGAGCAAAAAAGGATTAAAAACAATGCTCGTGTGTATCGTGCTCTTAATCGGGCTTGTTACGCTGTTTGCATGCAACAAAAGCGATGTGGCTGACAAAGACGGACAAACGAAAGTGATTGTGAAAATCCAAGACGAAGACGGCAGCATTTACAAGGAAAACGTCGTGTTTTCCGACTTATTCACGCTCAGTCTTCAAAAAGAAGGATACACCGGAAGACTGTATCGCGATGCGGACTTTTTGAAGCCGCTTACAAAGGATTCCAAAGTCAAAAACGGAGATACGGTTTACGTCAAATGGACGATCAATAAATACACCGTAACGTTTATGGACGGCGAAAAGGTGCTTGCAACCTTTACAAACGTCACGCACGGCGATACCGTAACCGCGCCCGAAGTCCCCAAAAAGGACGGCAAGACTTTTTCAAAATGGGACAAAGATTTTTCAAAGGTCACAAGCGACCTTACGATAAACGCGGTGTACGACGTCGACACGTTCACGGTGACGTTTAAGGACGGCGAAAAGGTGCTTGAAACCCAAACGGTGGAATATGAAGCCGCCGCGACCGCGCCCGATACCGCCAGGCTTTCGCCGCCCGAAGGCATGCATTTTGCAAAATGGGACAAAGACTTTTCAAAGGTGACGGAAAGTATTGAAGTTTCCGCCGTGTACGAACTTAACGAGTATACGGTTATTTTCAAAAACGGCGAAACGACACTCAAAACCGAAATGGTGAAACACGGCTTTGCCGCAACTGCGCCGAACGTGTACGATACCGCGACGAAAAAGTTCGTCGGATGGGACAAATCGTTTGACAACGTCACAAGCGACCTTATCGTCAACGCAAAGTTTGAAACGAAGAAGTTCACGCTGACGTTTATTAACTTTGACGGCACGACGGTTTACACGGCGGAGGTCGAGTACGGCGCGTCCATCAGTGACCATTTTGAAACGGCAGACAACGACGCGACGTACGACGCTACAATTTTGGATTACGACGGCTGGTACAAAGCGGACGGAACGAGAATCGACGAGCTCGATTTGCCGACAATGCCGGCTGAAAACTTTACGCTTACGCTGAAATTAAGGCTTATGGATTCCGCAATCGGCGATTTCAAGGTTAATACCCCCGCGGACTTCACGTTTACGGAAAGCAACACCGCCGAATTTAGTGTAATGCCGAACGAGGGCACCACTTTGCACGCGGGCGTTACTTATAAGTATATATGGACAATAAATAAAGATAACGTTTTTTATAAGACGGAAGAAACAACCGAATCGTCGCTCACCCTTCAAAACCTTGCGGCGGGCGAATATTTCGCAAAAGTGAGAATCGTCGCGTCAATGGAAACCTGCGACTCTGTCGAAAAAGACTTTTCGGCAGACGAAACGCTTATCGTATCCCGCGCGGACATTTCGGACATTACGGTAACGGGCGTCACAATGACGTACGGCGATAAAACCGCCAAAATCGGAATAAGCGGACTTCTTGCGGACGACGTCGTAACATACGGCACCGACAACACAACATTCCCGCTTCAAAACGTCGATTTGTCGGCGCTCGACTGCGGCGAATACGATTACTTTGTAAGAGTGTACAGGGGCGACAACTACAACCCTTACACGTCGGGAAAAATCACGGTAACGATAAATAAGGCGGAAGTTTCCGCCACCGTTACGCCCGACGATGACACGTTGACTTACGGCGATAATTTGCCGAGCCTTACCGCAGCCATAAACGGCGAAACGTACACTATCGAAAGCGGCAAATACGAATTGCACCTGGGCATGACCTCGATAACGGGCAACGTTGCAAATAACGTCGGCACGTATAATATCGAAAACGTGGATATTTCGGTCTTACGCGAAAAGTATCCCGAAAAGAATTACAACATTGCGCTCACAACCGTCGGCACGATTACGATTAACCAAGCGAAGCTCACGGTAACCGTTTCGCTGGACAAAACCGAACTTACGTACGGTGAAGATTCGCCAATAATAAGTTATACTTTTAGCGGGTTGAAATCTTCGGACAAGGAAGATGACTTCACGATTACCAAAACGAAATTTGCAGAAAAACTCGATGCGGGTACGTATACGGCGGCCGTAAAGGTTTCAGGCGAAAAGACGAAGTTTTACGAAATCACCGTGAACACGGTCGACTTCAAGGTCAATAAAAAACCGGCGACAATCACGATAGATAAAGTTAACGACATCACATACGGCGATAAAGTACCCGATTTGTCTGCAAAAGTCGACGGAGTGCTTAAAGGCGACAGCCTTGCATACACGCTTGAAACCGGCTATACCGTCGGCGCAAGAATCGGCGAATATACCGCAAGCGTTGTGTTTAATGCAGAAGCCGCGGAAAACAAAAACTATGCAATCGCCGCAACCGGCACAACGTTCACCGTCGGCACAAAGGATCTTACGATAAAACTCAATAATACGGCGACCGTTGCGGTCGGGAAAACATACACGGTCGAGGCAGAACACCTTGAAAAAATCGGACTTGTTGCGGGCGATACCGTCACGGGATACGTCACGATAACAAAGGACGTCAAAGGCACATATTACGCAGACGATTTCGACAAATCCAACCTTGTCGTTACGAATGCCGATTGCTACGTGATTTCGTACGAAATGAGCGTTACGTTTATAGAGGTCACCTTCGCAATAGATTTCGCGGACGTTACGCTGACGTACGACGGGCAGCCGCACGGCGTTTTGGTCAAAAAGACCGACGACAGCAAAAACTACACGATAACGTACGGCACGACCGAAAACGATTGCACGCTTAATTCTTCGCCAGCATATAAAAACGCGGGCACGTACAAGATATACTTTAAGGTTGTTGACAACGACACCCTCGCGGAGCATGTCGGATACGTTACGCTTACGATAAACAAGAAAGCGGTCACCGTAACGGTTAAAGACGTCACGATAACTTACGGCGATACGCCCGCATTTTCGTACGCCGTCACGGGGCTTGTAAAGGGCGAAAATCTTTCGGGCGAAGCGGTTTACAGCGGCGCAGGCACGGATGCGGGCGATTACGTAATTTCCGTTTCGGGACTTACCGCAAGCGATAATTATGCGGTGACTGTCAAGACCGGCACACTCACGATAAACAAAAAGACTGCCGAAGTCGCTTGGAGTATTGCGGAAAGTTACGTTTACAACGACGGACAGACTTTGCCCACGGCAACGTACGAAGGCAAAACCGCAAATCTTATATTCACAAAAGACGGCAAGGCTTGCGAGTTCAAAAACGCGGGCACTTATACGGTAACTATTGCGGACGACAACAACTATGATTTGACCGGCAGCGAAACGACAAAAACAATCGTCATCAATAAGGCAAAATACACGGCGGCTCCCGAGCTTTCTCTTACCGGCACGTACGATCCCAACAAAACGCTTGGAAATTACACGCTTTCGGAAGGATTTACCTGGGTTAACCCGGACGAAGTCCCCGTTTGCACAAAGACGGTGTACGAAGCGAAGTACAATAAGGACCCCGCAAACTACGAAGATTTTGTAACGACGGTAACGCTCGTTCTTCAAAAGGCGACGGTAGCGCTCGCACAAAACCTTTTCGAGTTTAACTTTGACGGCGCGTCGTACGAAATCGGCACGACCGTGAAGTACAATAACATCGAAGTAACGGATCCTTACACCTTGAAGTTTGAAAAGAAAGAGTTTTCTGCGGCAGGCACGCACAGAACGCTTGTTACGATGGAAGCGGACAACTACGATTTGCCCAAAAACACTTACGTTTACGTAAAGGTCAAAGGCGTGAAAGTCGGCAACAACTATTACACAATCGAAGACGCACTTGACGTCGCGACAAGCGGACAAACGATTTTCGTCTTGAACGACACGGCGTTTGCAACGCAAGAAATTGCAGGCGTGCTTTACAACGACGTAAAATTCAAAACCGTCAAAACGGGCGTAACGCTGCTTCTGCCGTTTAACGAGAACGACACCGTCGGTCATATCGGCGCGGGCGACGAGAAAAGTGACAACTACAAGGCAACCGCCGCGCTTACGGGAACTGCGAAACTTTATAAGACGCTCGTTATCCCCGAAGGCATTGAAGTTATCGTCAACGGAAAACTTGTTGTCGGCGCACAAACGGGAACAACAGTTGCGGGCGGAGTTCAAAACGCGGTCTCGGGCAACTATTGTGAAATAAGTTTAGGCGGCACGATTACGCTCAACAACGCAACGCTTGAAGTGTACGGATATATCAAAGGAAACGGCGAAATTACCGCAAACAACACAACCGTGATTGAAAATCTGTGTATTACAGGATGGCTGGGCGGTTCCGAATCGGCAGGCAGATACATCGGCGACGGAAAATCATTAATTACTTCAACAAATGTAAACAACCCTGTGCAATTCCCGTTCAGTCATTATGAATTGCGTAGTGTACAATTATCAATTACTTTGCACAAAGGTTCAAATCACCAAGGCTATACAAAAATAGCTACAAGCGCAATATATGTACTTTCGGCACAAATTAACGAAGCGTGGCTCACGTTCGTGTCTTCTGACAGTAACGAGTCATCGGGACTTGTCAGAATGAAAAGTTCGGACGCAAAAGTTGTAAAAACGTTCAAAGGCGGCAGAGTAGGTATCGAAACGTATGGCTCGGTTGAAGACGGATATACTTCTATTTCATTAAAAGTAGCAACAATGACAATAAATATGACTTCTGAAAAGGTATTTTTCCCGATTTGCGGGAAAACCGATATTGTCATAAAATCTGGCACGTTCACTCAAAAATATAAGTACAAGTTGATGCCCGGTTCAAGCCTTACGATAGAAAACGGCGCAACTCTTAATCAAAATGGAAGTATAGTTGTGTATACTGGAGATTTCAAGGATGTCACCGATACGCATTATCCGTCAGGATTAGGCGATGCAAAATTCACCGTTGACGGCACGTTAAACATAAACGGAGCATTCGGTGGAAAAGTATTGTCGACAACGGCAGGGAAAGTTGTTGTCGGCGCAAATGCTACAATAACGTACGTTTATTCGCCGGAAGGGAAAGGAGGCGTAAGCAAATTAACTACGAGCTACACACCGCTTGATAAGACGATGACAACCAAATCGCTGGTGTTTGTAAATGCGGACAACTCGACGGTTGCGGCGGAGACAGACAGAACCTATAATTACAACAACGGAACGTGGCAATAACCGCGCCCATCTCAAAAAACAAAGTATGCGTCCGAAAGGGCGCATATTTCTTTGAAAATCGCTTGCAACTTTTCCCCCGTGGTGATAATATATCGTGAGAAAATTCAAGGTGAACTAATGAAAAAACCGCTTAAAAAAATCCCGAAGACCGCGGAACTTATGTGGGTGCTGGGCATATTCCTTGTCGCGCTTGGCGTGACGATGAGCAAAAAAGCCGATCTCGGAGTTTCGATGATTGCCGCGCCGACGTTTATCGTGTACGAAGCGATAAGACCGTTGTGGGCTGTATCGGTGGGCACGGTCGAATATCTTGTGCAGGGCGCGATTCTCCTTATAATGTGCGCCGTCGTGCAACGGGTGAACTGGCGATACCTGCTGGCGTTTGCGGTGGCGGTGATATACGGCTACGTGATGGACATGTGGATGTTGATTTTCAAAAACGTCGTGCTCACAGAAGCGTACTTAAAATGGATTATGCTTATCGCGGGCGACGTGATGACGGCGGCGGGCGTGGCGTGCTTTTTCAGGACGTATATGCCGCTTCAGGTGCACGAACTTTTCGTTGCGGAACTGTCCGACAGATATTCCCTGAAAATAAACAGGGTGAAACTCGTTTTCGACTTATCTTTTCTGGTGCTGTCCGTGGTGCTTGCTCTTACGATATTCAGGGACGCGAATACCTTTGACTGGAAAAATATCGCATCGACAAGTTATCATAGCCTGGGGCTTGGGACAATTGTCACGACGTTGATAAACGCCCCGATAATCGCGGTAATCGGGAAAGGACTTGACAAAGTTTTCGACTACACCCCGCTTTTCCCTAAACTTGAAAAGCTGATAGGCCGCAAAAAGAAAACGGACGCGCCGACCGAAACGGAACAAAATACCCCAAAAAACGAACAAACCCCGCCATCGGACGAACAAGCCGCAAACGAACAAACCGCAAACGACGAGAAAGAATAAAACCTAAAAAACCCTCGCAAAATCGCGAGAGTTTTTAATTTGAAAAATCTTCCGAGAGTTAAAATCCCCCGAAAACGGGGAAATTTAGATGAGATTGTGTTTTTCTCGGCAGGTTCTGAAAATACCTAGTGTACGCGTCGCACACTTCGCTTTTGAAATCACGTTATCGGGAGCGATAACGCTCACTCTTTTGCTTGTGTGCGCCTTTTCCCCAAAAGTACAAAAGTATCTTTTGGGGTCCCCTTTTCTCACGAATTTTCGGGTTCTGCCGAAAAGGCAAAATATCGCTAAATTTCCCCGTTTTCATCTTGACGTTTGTTTTCTATGATATTCAAAACTACGGTTATCGACGGCACGATTACCGCAAACAAGCAAAGTTCGACAACAGTGTTGATTGCAACCACGCTTGACAAAAGCCACTTGAAATTTATGACAAGTCCGTCGTAGTTTTTGCCGTGCGCGAATGCCAGAAACATTGAAAGGAACAATATCGTGTTGGTGATAACGCCGCAAATCGTTGAAAAACAGCCGATTGCAAAGTTCACGGCGCGGTTTTGTTTTTCGGTGCGCGGTTTTGTCGATTTCGCCGCCGCCTTGCTCAGCCCTTTGTATACGAGCGCGCAGACAGTGCCGCACAATATGCGCGGAAGCACCGATACGAGCGGGTTTATCGCAACGGCGTACATGGGAATACTGCCCGAATAAATAAGCGCGATAAACAAACTTACAAGCCCGAATACGCCGCCCGAGATCGCGCCGAATTTCACGCCGTAAACCTGTCCGCAGACGAAGACGGGAATAAGCCCCAGCGCAAAACTTATCGGCAGCCCGAATTTTTGTATGAGTTCCGCAAGAGCCTGCAACACGACGACAAGGGCAAGCGTTATCCCAAGCGTCGCGATTTCTTTGTTTTTCTTGTGATTTTCAACGTTGTTCATAAACGTTATTATACAAATATTTTCAAAAATGAAAAGCAAAAGCGCTTACAATTTATTCAAACGTCGATGTGGAGTTCAACAAAAACGCTTTCAGCTTCTCGAATTTGGGATTGTCGAAGATTTCGTCGGGCGTGCCGTATTCGGCGACTTCGCCGTCCGCCATAAACACGACGCGGTCGGCAACCTTTCTTGCAAAGTCCATTTCGTGCGTTACGATAATCATTGTGCTGTCGCCTTTAAGCCCCTTTATGACTTTCAGGACTTCGCCCGTAAGTTCGGGATCGAGCGCGGACGTCGGCTCGTCAAAGCACAAGATATCGGGGGAGAGCGCAAGGGCTCTTGCGATTGCGACGCGCTGCTGTTGTCCGCCCGAAAGTTCGCAAGGATATGCCGCGCATCTGTCCAGAAGACCGACCTTTGAAAGAGTCTCTTTCGCGCGGGCGTCGATTGCCGAAAACTCTGCTTCTTTAAGTTGCTTTTTTTGCAAACTCAACGCTTTACCGCGCACTTTTTGCTGTTTTAACTCCTTAATTTGCTGTTTTATCTTGTCTTTTGCCAGTAGTTCCGCAGATATTTTCACGTTCTTCAAAACGTTCATATGCGGGAACAAATTGAACTGCTGGAACACAAGTCCGAAGCGCAGCCGCTTTTTCCGAAGGTCGTTGTATTTTTCGTTTTTGTCGCTTGCGCCGTCGAAAAGAGTTTCGCCGTCAACGATGATTTGTCCGTCGTCGGCGGTCTCCAAAAAGTTTAAGCACCGAAGGAGCGTCGTTTTTCCGCTGCCCGAGGAGCCGATAATTACCACGACTTCGCCTTTGTCCATTTCAAAATTTATGCCTTTCAGCACTTCCTGCGCGCCGAACGATTTTTTCAAATTTATAACTTCCAGAATTGCCATTTTTTATACCTTATAATAGTCCAGCTTCTTTTCGATGTAGCGGAAAAGAAGAGTGAGCAGTCCGCTGAATACGAGATAAAATACGCCCGCATAGAAAAGCGGCCACAACACGACGTAATTGTTGACGATTTGCTCGCTGAATTTGATGAGTTCCACAACGCCGATGACGCGCGCAAGTGACGTGTCCTTGACAAGCGTGATTATTTCGTTGGACATCGGGGGCATAATGCGCTTCACGACCTGCGGCAGGGTTACGTAAAAGAATGCCTGCGATTTCTTCATGCCTAAGACCGCCGCCGCTTCCGTTTGTCCGCGCGGTATCGACTGGATCCCGCCGCGATAAATTTCCGAAAAGTAGCAGGCGTAGTTTATCACAAACGCCACAAGTACCGCCGTAAATCGCGATTGCATCGGATAATCAAACAAAAGTCCCGGCACGTAAAATACCACTATGATTTGAAGCATAAGCGGCGTGCCGCGGATAATCCATACGATAAGTTTTGAAAGATATTGAAGCGGTTTGAACTTCGACATCGAGCCGAAGCAGACGATAAGCCCCAAAGGCACGGACAGGACAAGCGTCAGAATAAACAGAAGACACGTTGTCCCGAATCCCGTGAAAAGTTGCCTCGTCACTTCCGAAAATGAAATTGTTGCTGCCGATAAAACCATATTTATAAGTCCGTAAAAAAGGTAGATTTCGCCGTTTGCACGGCGAAATCGAAAAAGTATTTTTTTGTTTAATTATTTTATGCCGAGAATTTCCTTTGCGGCGTCTTCGCCTGCCGAGCCGTCTTCCGCCACGATGCGCGCTTTTTTCAAAGCGTCGTAGGAGTTGTATTTATCTTTGTCGGCTTTTCTGACGACGGCGCATTGTTTGTTTTCAAGGTAGTTCATCGTTATCGACCATTGTGCGGCACGTGCCGGCGTTACGGTCAGACCGTTCCATACGCAGTCGATGGTTTTTGCTTCCATTTCGGACTCCTTCTTGCCCCAATCGATAAGTTTGAATTCAACCGCGATTGTCTTGCCGACTTTCTCGCTGATTTTTGCAAAGACCGCTTTTGCAAGGTCGGTGTCGAAACCGCCTGTCGTTTTGTCGCCTTCGCCGAGAGCCATGGGCGCGTTCAAGGTGAATCCGATGACGATTTTGCCTTTGTTTTTGATATAGTCAAGTTCTGTATTGTCCGCTTCGCCCGTGGGTTTGGAGTAGACAAGGTCGAGCGTTGCCGCGGAAATGCCGTATTTTTCGGCGATTGTTTTGTAGTCGGCGTCTTTAAGTTCAACAAGAACTTGATTGACAAGGTCGGTGAGAGCGTTGTATTTGCCGTCGGCTGCCTTTCTGAAAGCGATGCCGTAGTATTCTTTTTCAAATTCCACGTCGGCGATCGTCAGATTTTTCGCCATTGCGGAGTCGACGCTCAGAAGATAGTTCGCCATCGTGTAGTCCATTATGCCAACGTCGGCGGTTTTGGCGTTGAGTTCCTTGAAAACGTCTGCCTGCGCCGAGAGCGCGGTGTAGCCGGGTTTTGTTTCCTTGTTGCAGGCTGCAAGCGCAAACGCCATCACGAAAACTATTGAAATAATCGAAACAATAACGGTGATTTTCTTTTTCATGTTTTTACCTCGGTTTAACGCGTTAGTAATTTAGCGTAATAAAGTGTTATGAATGGATAATATCTGTCTCTTATACACATCTGACGCTGCCGACGATCGCATAAGTGTAGATCTCG
>ENA-OZMM01000213-OZMM01000213.1-human-gut-metagenome-genome-assembly--contig:-NODE-213-length-16922-cov-3.722891_pt1 | contig 16922 bp, 18 predicted proteins | sample MGYA00244193_ERZ653821 | MGnify/ENA primary metagenome ERZ653821 (study PRJEB26926, sample SAMN06164832) | human gut metagenome | biome: ENVO:00009003; feature: ENVO:2100002; material: ENVO:00002003...
TCGTTGATGCGCCGGATCATTTCCTCCCGAATCTTCATATCTGTCGGCTGGGAACTTATTTCCTGCACCGGGGCAATTCCGGTATACGGCGCGTCTGTGTCAATTTGCACGCCGTCAGACCAGTATACATTGAAGTCTACCTGCTGGCCGATATCCCTGAGCCGCACATAATTGTTCCCTGCAATGTTATAGGCGGTCATGGAGACCTGCCGGCCATCCACATAGATCTTCTGCCAAGTAGGTTCTGCTACGATTCCTGCGGCAGCTTCGCTCGCCAGAGCTGCGCCGATAACCATGCCCGTCACCATGGCTGTGATATTTTTCTTGTCGTGCTTCATGTCGATGCTCCTTTCCGTTTTGTAACACAAAGCAATACCACAGCCAGAGGACAAAAGCTATACGATTTTTGCGAAAGTGGTCTGTGATAAAATGTAGGCATTACCTCCGGGCGAGAGTTTCAGCGTTCAACGGCAGACGCAAAAACATCACTTTCCCTCAACGTTCTTATCTACCCATTCTTTGAGCTTGTCCTTGGGGATTACGATACGGGTGCCGATTTTCAGTGCGGGGAAGCCCTCGGTGCGGGCCAGTTCGTAAGCTCCGGCGCGGGAGATGCCTAATGCGGCTGCCATCTCAGGCACGGAGAGCGTCAGCGGAAGTTCCTCGTAGGATTTGAACGTCACTTTTTTCATTTGGTATCCTTTCTCCCATCCACAGCGGAGGGGACTTTTATTTGTTATCCTTCGTCTTGTTGATTTATTTCCCCACCATCTGGTGGAGGGGAGTGCCCGCAGGAGCTGCGGTCATTTCATGGTCATGTTCCAGCCGCCGTATTGCTGTTCCTCATGGTCATCCACCTTGTGGCCGTGGGCGAGGCGTTTCTCCCGCAGTTGTTCGCGGAGTTTACGGTCGGCGTGGATGAGTCCCGTGCCGCTTTGCGGCAGGGAGTTGTCCTGAAAGATATTCGCCATGTGGTGGAGCAGCCTTGTCACCGCAAGGAACACCTCCGGCGCTGTCGAAGCACTTTGCCTTTCCAGAAGGCATTGCGCGTAGCTGTGTCCCTGCTCTGCCGCCAGAGTCAACCATTGGATGCCCTCCTCCTTGTCCTGCTCAATCACCTTACCTTGGAGCAGTAGCTTTCCCAACAGATACTGTGCATGGGGATTTCCAGCCTGGGCAGAGGAGTAGATGTGCGCCATGGCTTTACGGGTATCTTTTCTTACCGAGTCTCCCTTCAGATATTCTTTGCCCAGACGGTAGGATGCATAGTGGTTTCCGTTGTGGGCGGCGTGTTCCAACCACTGGATGCCAGCTTCAGAATCGTGGACACTGACATCATCAGATAGCAGCAGCTTTCCCAGAGCATACTGGGCGGGAGCGTAACCGACGGTGGATGCCTTGTGAAGCCAGTTCATGGCCGCTTCGCTGTCCGGTATCACAAGGCTGCCATCCAGATACAGCTTCCCCATGAAATACTGCGCATGGACATCGCCGTTCTCCGCAAGTTCCCGCATACTTTCCACGGCGTCATCCCGCTCCGCCAGCGATGAGTATTCATCTTGAACGTCCATACGCAGTGTCCAGAAGTCCCAGGACACATTTTCATCTTTGCCCACCTCATCGCTATGGTCCAGGGTATCATCCTCGAAGGTGATTTCCCCCAGGCGGATGGTCTCCGCCTCCTGGATGACCGCGTTTTTGATTTGTCGGAACTCTTTTTGCTGTGACAGCGGCGGGCGACGGCGCTCTTTCTCAGAGTAGAAATCTTCCACCTGACTTTGCAGCTCCCACCACTTTTCATAGCACTCAGCCACGGTCGGGAGCTGCTCCATCTGGTCCACAATCTCATCTACCAACGCTTTTTGCTTCTTGGGAAGATAGCCGTAGGACTTCTTCCCCTTGACCGTTTCCAGTTGGAGGGCCAGCTCCTGCATGAGCCGCTCCGCCTCCGGGTGGTCGCAGATCCTGGTTCGCATCTGCTGGACCAGCTCCCGCATGGCCTGCCGCGCTTCCCGTACCAGCTGGTCACGGGAAACAGTTTTCTGTTCGTAGAGGTGCAGCATATCCTGTTGGAAGATTTCGTTGGTGAGCTTGGATTTGATTTGCCGGATGCCATCCTGAGACAGATACGCCTGACCGGGTTTTGCAGACCATGCCATCATATGCACATGGGGATGGTCGCCTTCGTCATGGAAGGCAGCATACCAGCGAAAGTCCTGGGGTGGGATGTTCATAGCGGCAGCGATATCGTTGCGGTGAGCGCGGAGGAGAGTCCTCCACGCCCCGGCATTGTCGTAGCCCAGCCGTTCCGCTCTCGGCCGCATTGCAATGTACTTCATGTAGCCATCCGATTTCTGAACGTCACTCCAGTTTTCCTCCAACGCTTGAGAGATGAATGTCGAAGCGTTAGCCTTGGTGGGATGCTCCTGGTAGTCAGCATACTCATCCAGCTCCCTTGCGTCAGGAAAATCCTTCACCAGTTTTGCGATGAGCTGTTCCTGTTTTCGAGTGGGAGGGCGGTCATCCTGAATCAACTCTACCCGCTCACGGGTGGCGATGTATCTCATGTAGCCGCCTGCCGAGTTGCCGCCTCCGCACTTGATGTAGGGACTTTTGACGATCAGCCTTGCCATCCGTCATCGTCCTCCCAGGATTCCCGCACCCGCTTTTCAAACGAGATGCGACCATTGGTCTGCTTCACATTTCGGACGCTCTCCGCGCGACGGCGGCGCAGGTCTTCCTCGCTGAACTGAAAGCTGTCCGCGATGATCCCGGAGAGCATATCCAATTCCACCGCCTGCTTGTAGGCTAGCGACGCCATTTTGTTTTCCATCTGTCCCACCCGACCGTCCAGATAGGACTGGATGGAGGTTGGGAGAAACAGTCCGGCGTCGTTGGCACTGAGATAGTCCAGGTAGAAATCAATCGCCCGTTCAATAAAGCCGGTGATGCTGAGGCTTCTATCCTCCTGATATCGTCGCTCCAAGCGTGCCTTTTTCTCTGGCGTCAGGTAGAGGGCAAATTTTTCTTTTCTGCTCAAAATGAGCTCCTTTCCGGGGCATGACCCCTACTTTTTTCTTGTGGGTGTAGGCTTTCGGGGATGACGACCGCAGAAGTGATAGCACCCCTTCGATTTTGACCCCACTTTGAAACACCCCGAAAACCCCCGTCAACTGCCCGCACTGCGGGCAGAAGTGATTGGGCAGAGCGTCGGTTCCGACGCCAGCCCTTTATCCTGCTTTCTTTTTCGTCCTCGGAAAAGCCGCAAAAGCGCAGGAAACGCAGTCATATCAACGTTTCCAACACATTGGTCGCACGGCCTTCAACACCTCCGGCACAAACGCCGCAACGTTCGTTTCAATGGGCTGCGGCGGGTACACACGCCACCCCAGCCCCTAACCGCGCACACAGCGGCTTACACGGCGAAACACGGGGCGCTTTGGATGGGAGCGCTATCATTACCCTCGGAGCTTTTTGCGCGGTTCGGAAACCCTGTGGGGCCGGGTGTCAGAACGGCGTACTTTGCCGCTTTTGGGCCTTGGTCGGGTGTGCTCCCGGAGAACGCAGAGAGCCTGCGGAACAGCGATGCGCTCACGCGCGTCGCTGCTCCGAGGCGTCGCGGCCCCGCTGGGCTGCGTGATCCCATTGCTGTTTCTCTCACCGCGTTGATGGGCTTCACGGTTTTGCTCAGCCGCTTCGTTGGCACACAGAAAATTGAGCGTCTGTTCTTTAGTTACAGCGGTGCGTTTTTTGAACCGCTGTTTGCGTCGATCCATGCGAGAAACTTATCCTTTGGAACAACGATCCGGCTGCCGATTTTGAGCGCGGGGAATTCGTTGCCATGCACCAACTCATAGGCACCGGCACGGGAGATCCCAAGCACTGCGGCAACTTCTGTCACGGAGAGCATCAGCGGAAGCTCATCATAGCTTGTGTAGATGGAATGCTTCATTCTGCTTTTCCTTTCCTTATGCACCTGGCAACAAATTCACCGCAGACAGCTTGCGCTGAATTTGCCGCCGCTCTGTTGCGAGTTCAACCGCAGACAGCTGACGTGTGTGAAAAATTTCAACGGCCTCATGGATCGGCCTGATGGTATAGCGCAGATTGCCGTTCTTTTTGATCCTGGATTTTGTCAGGACAGAGGTTGGCTCTGTGGAGATGAGTCCTTTCTCCGAGAGCGCATCGACATACTGCATGACCGTATTCTTTGCGCGTCCAACGGCCTTGCCGATCGTGGCATAGCTCGGCCAGCACTGGTAGGTGCTGCGGTTTTCAAGGCAGCGAAGATAGGCATACACTGCGATCTCGCTTGCGTCCAGCCCAAGAGAAAAGATTTCGTTCGGCATTGTAAAATAGTTTTTGCTGGGAAATTGATTCATGGTGTGTCCTCCTGTTCGTCGGGATGGAAGAATTGAATGAACTCCTTTGCGGAATGGACGATGCCCAATTCCTTGAGCTGCTGGTAGCGGATCAGGTCACAGACGGTGCGCAGACTGATCTCCGCGTATTCCAGCAGCTTATCGGTCGCCAGCATCTGTTGGTAGGCGTCCAGTTCGGTCGGCGCATCCGGGAATTGGAAGAAAGTGAGCAGTTCATCTGCGGTCGGGACACTGTCCGGTGCGTCATGCTGTATTTCCTGCCGGATGTAGTCAATGACCTCCCACTCAGCGTGGGAGGTCAGGAAGCGCAGAAGCTGCTGTGTGCTTTGTTCAAATGGATTCATGGTCATACACGCTCCTTGTATTCAGGTGAGACGATCATGACTGCGGCCAACTCAGTCGGAAAATTTGTCTCTCACTGATAAGGACACTCAGAGCGCGTTTGTAAACCAGAGAACAGAAAAAATTTTCAAAAAAGCTGGGAAGCCCTGTCATGAGACAGAGCTTCCCAGCTTTTCGTGCAGCTTTTTCAGTCGCTTTGATACCGCCATTTTGGAGATGCCGTAGATCTGACCGATCTCATCCATCGTCAGCGCATCGCTGTATCGGAGGGAGAGCAGGTTTTGACCTTGCACATCCAGTTCCGCAATGGCCTTCCGCAGATTTTCAAGCTGGAGGTTCCTGAGTGCCGCATCCTCCACGGGTCGCCTGACGCAATCCGAACCGGACGGCACCGTTTCAAACTCACTTTTACTCAGGTGCCTTGCGTCCTGTTTGTCCTGCGCCTGCTGCCGTTTCCGATCCTGCTCAAGAAAGTCTGCGACCTCCTTTGGCACTGATACTTGCTCACCGTTATAGATAATAACGACATAGTCGTTCATTTTGTGTCCTTTCCGCTTTCGACGGAAGGGTACACACCCGCGCTGCCGGTACAGCGCCAAAAACTGTCGACCTTCATGGAACTTCCTGCGTACAGGGTGGTCATAATGCCCTACGGGGTCCATGAATGTCTGAGGTCACACTTACGGTGTGGACCTCACCGGAAAGCCGCGAGATTTGGCTTTCGCCTGTTATCAGTATAAAGCGGGCGCGGAAGATTGTCAAGGTAAGGCCTACAGTGCAAAATCAGGGGACGCCGTGCGCGGCGCCCCTGCTGAGTTGTAATAGAGCGAATGTAGGCTCTACTGTGTGACCGATCGCATCGGCTTTTTCAAACACGGTCTACAATTCGATTGAGGTTCTTGAATCTCCGAAGGTCTTGATTCTACCGACAAGAGCGTCCAGCGTTTTCACATCAGGAACTGCAAAACGCAACAGGACATTAAAGTTGCCGACCATGTGATAGAATGCCGTGATCTCGGGCGTCTGCACACAGAAGTCACAAAGCATAGGATACCCGGCAGCTTGTGGTATCGAGTAAAGAGACTATTAGAATCTCCAACGGCGGCTATAATGACTTTTTGGATGCGATCAACGTTTTCACTCCAAGGTGTTTCCCTTAAAGCGCCTTCGCCTCTTATCGTTAATACTCCGTTTTTTAGTTCCCACTCAATGCCATCAATGGTTCCGCTATCTTCACTTTCCGCTTCTGCGCCGTTATGAGTTGGGCTATCTGTTGGCCGTTCATGGCGCTCTCACAGCTAATGCAGAAAAAATCCCTATTACAAGCAGAGACCCCAAAAAGAATGCCTTTTTCATACGATTACCTCTACTTTCAAGAGACACAGCCATGAGTAAAACTCCAAAAGAGTAGTAATTGCAATGGTTCCCAGACATGGCTTCAACCGAAAATCATTCCATTGGTATAGAAAGCGAGCCCCTTTTTGGTAAAATTGACTTGAGAGAAAACCAACCAGAAAGGGGCTGGCCGCTATCTACCGACAGGAAATCATTCAGGATGTGACGCTGTTCACATCCCAAAGCGCCGCCATGTTTTATGACAAGCTTTTCAGCAGCTTGGACTTCACGCTGCCCAGAGCGGCAACCGGTATGTTCAATATACTTTTGCAAGCTAATCCATTTCTCGATACCGCGCCGCGATTTCTTCTGTAATCGGCAGTAGCTGACAATCTTCGATTGAATACACCTGATCGCATAACTGCTCAATATCCTTATAATGGTGTGAAGTCAGAAAAATGGTCTTACCTTCTGCTTTCAGCATACGGATGATTGTCTTTACATCCTCATAGGTTTTGTAGTCCAGCGCGTTAAAAGGCTCATCCAAAATCAGAATATCTTGCCCTTCCATAATCGCCTGTGCAAGCCCTAATTTCTGCTTCATGCCAAGAGAATAATTGTCTACTTTCGTTTTATTATCAGGGTCAAGCCCCACTTTGCTCATGGCCTGTCGGATTTCTTTTTCTCCAATTTTCCCTTGAATGTCCGCAAGGAATTTCAGGTTTTGAAAGCCACTGTAAATACCAATAAAGCCAGGGGAATTGATAAATACACCCATGTCTGCGGGGAAGTCACGACCATTTTTGCCAATCTGCCTGCCACGCACATATACGCTGCCCTGATCTGGCTTCTCAAAGCCGCATATAATCTTGAACAGCACCGACTTTCCGCTGCCGTTAGCGCCAACCAAACCAACAGTTGTTCCCTGTTCTACAGACAGGGAAATATTTTGAAGAATTGCCCTGCCGCTAAAACTTTTTGATACATTTCTTACTTCAATATATGAACTCATATTTTGTCCTCCTAATTCAATATTTTCTTGTAGCCCCACATAAGGATTCCTGCAATCATCAGCGTTAAAATAGCGGCCTCTATACCAAAGGCGGACACAGCGGAAATTCCAATTCCCGGTTCCACAACAGAAATTCTTGTCAGGCTGGAAAGGCCAAAGGGCGAATAAGCTACCCAATTCCCCGGAATGATACAGAGCAGATTTCCCGCCACTAACACAAGGAAACCGATTGTAACCTGTCTTGTGGCAATGTAGATGCCGAGCATAATCAGATATTGCACCAATATATCAAGGCACTTCATTAAAACCGCATAGAGCATAAGCCTGAAAGAAACGATTGTTAATCCAGTGCTGAATAGGGATGCCCCTATAAGGCCAGCCATAAGCCAAAAGATTATATATACCATGAGAAATATTATGCTGACCGATAAAATGCCCTTCACCAAATACCTGCGGCCTTTCGAGCGCACAGAAACAAATATAGATTGCCCATTCACTGTTTGCTCCACAAAAGCGGCAAGCAGGTAAAGCGGCACACCGCTAATAATCAGCAGTTCAAGAAAAGGTAGAACTTGAAAATATCCGGTGCCATGTCCTGCGAACAGGGTATAAATCCATTCTACGCCTGATATGGCGGCACCATTACCCATCGCCTTGTAAATCGAAACTCCCAACACAACACCTAAAAGAATCAGCAGATTGCGAGGGATCATGAGCGCGTGAAAATAGTAGCCAGCTATATCACGGCGGGACAACGGTATATGCGGCAACTGCCCCCGCCACGCAAACCGTACAGAAAACATAATTGTCAGCATGAATAGCAGCAGCGTGAATCCTGTACTCCATGGACGAGCCGGCTCTCCAAAATTGTGGTGTAAAATCAGCAAATGATTAAAACTCGTCAGCGGAATATTTTGAATTGCCGGAAGCTTGATCCACACAGCCGAGAGGACATAAAGAACGATTACAATTCGGATCGTCCACTTTCTCCCAGTGAAATGTCCAATCCACATACAGATTCCAAATATCAGCCAACTTCCAATAAGCTGATAGAGGGTAAAACAGACAAATGCCTGCAAGGGACTGGCAAAAAGCTGTTCCAGAGCGGAAAACAACTCGGCTTCCGTTGCACCCGCAGCAAGGTTCCATTCGTTGCCTAAAGGTAATCCTATACCAGACAGAAGAATTGCCCCAGTTTGAACAGCCGTCAGAATGACTGCAATCAAACCGACCCCAATCCATTTTTTCAGAAAATAAGAATGGTAACTTTGAAACCGTAAGATTACTGGCTCTCCATCGTCATCAATAAAGGAAAAGCAGCTTAACAGTACAATCGGCAGCACAAAATAGGTCAGATAGTAATGGTCTGATACCGCCGACAAGATGTGCCGCTCGTATGCAATACCTCCGTTTAACCTCCCGCTGATGGAAAAAAGTATACATCCGGTAAATAGGGCAAGCGACTTTCCATATCCCCACAAACGGAGATTCTTTCTGATAAGCGCAATCATAACGGACTTCTAAATGGTTACGATAGCATTTTTCTTAGAAAGGAGAAACGCTGTCAGGCCAATCACAATGCTTAAAACGATTGGGCCAAAGAAGAAAGAGAAGATTGACACGACCTCTGGATTGACTGTTGTGGGATCAAAAGCTACGACCAGCCGCAGTCTCTCCAGGCAGAGAATAGCCAGGACAAAATTTTCTAAAATGGAATACATAAACGGCCCGGTAAGGATTACAAAAATGTTCTTGCAGTATAAAGCGAGGATAAATCCGAAGGTCATTACAAAAAGGCTGACTATGCCTCTCCAAAGGGACAGGGCAACTGCATATAACAGCGGGGTCTTTATAAATGCGTTTTCAAATATATGGCTAAACGGATTTTCAACGAAAGGAACCACTGGCGGTTTCACATAGAGGGCAAACACCGCCGATAGTATATAAGGAATCACAATAATACAAAGGGTTCCCAGCGCATATGCAATCCATTTGGCAGTCAGGTACTTCTTAATTTTCACTCGCGGCATGACATAGAGCAGGAAGTTGTTTTTGCGCTCGTAATACAAATTCCAGCATAGCGGCACCACAACAAACAGCGGATAAAGCAGAGAAAACAGTTCTGTTCCAACTTCCCATGCCTCTAAATCGTAGTGTAGTGTATAGTTTTGATAAATTGTGCAGGACAACACACTCATGGCGATTGCCAGAAGAACTGTTGTCAATAGCACCGGCAGAAAAACTTTTTTCCACTCATTTCTCACAAGGCCTATCATATTCATTCATCCCTTTCTTTGTTTTTTCCAGTATATCGAACTCTTTCAGGCGCTTCAATAGCCCGGAAACAAGAGAGGGTTTTAAGGGAACAAGATAAATTTCGTTCCCTTAAAACCCTCGTTCATACCCTTTTTTTATGGCATGAGTACGCCAAAGACAACATAATTTTCATTCAAAATGGATTCATTGCGGGTCAGGATTTTCCCATGATACCGTTCCGTCATGCGTAGGATGTTATACAGGCCAAAGCCGTGGCCGTCCCGATTTGCCTTTGTAGTTACACCTTTTCCAAACAAGGCCATAAATTCAGTATTTGAAAGCGGAGGAGCTGGATTGGCAACTGTCAATTCCAGAAAGTCCCCCTGTTTCTTACTGGATAAAAAAACCGTACTTCCTTTCGGTGAAGCCTCGATTGCATTATCCAATAAAATTCCAATAGCCTCGATCCATTCTGTTTCCGGGGTAACAGTTTTCTTGAAAAGACCATGTAAAGATAATTCTATGTGACGATTTGCCGCTTCTGCCTGCTTTATTTTCCCAAACAGCATCCCGGCAATCATTTTGCTGTCGCATGAGAGCAGTTCCCGGTCATTAAGACTGATTCCAATGCTTCCCGTGAGAGCCGTCACTTCTTTCCGGGCTTCTTCTAAAGTATCAGCAGAGGTAACGACAGCTTCAATCGCCATCATCCGGTTATTAAATTCATGCTGTCTTGCCCTAACCTGTGAGATCAATTCTTCTACAATAGGCACATACTGCTCAATCATGTGGATTCGCTTTTGCTCCTGCATTCGACGCTGATGTAGGAACAGCAATATACTGTCCAGCAGCAGTACCGCAAGGATCAGTATAATAATTATCCATAGATTGGCAAGAAGCCTATCCACATCAAAAGAGAGAATCGAAAGCACTGTCATGAGAAGCAGAGCGATATTGGTAGATACGATCAAAATTGTAAAATCGCTTCTTTGGACGAGCTGATGGATTAAGCCGAAAAGCGGCGTGAACTCCAGTACAACTATAAGGCACAATGCCGCTACACGGCTACCCAACAGGAGTAAAATATCCGTAACTCCGCAGGCAGCAAAAAGAACCGCGCACAGACATTTGACGAACAGGAAAACGGAGAAAGCTGCCATTGTGCCGCAGAAAACCGTTCCGCTGGATTTGGAGCCGAAGCAAATACTGCTCAACAACAATACTGCAAAAAGCAAAAACAGCAATCCAACGATATTGTCTGCTGGTAGCATTTCAAAACCTTCGCTGCGGAAAGATGCCGTCATATTTGCGCCAATAGAGAAATCCATTCTCGTCACAACACAAATTACAAGAAAAATAGGAAAAATGAAAAATTCCTTTGCCTTTATTTCTGCTTTTTGCCGGAAAACGACTTCACAGCAGAGAGCCAGTATTCCCGCATCCAATCCCAACTGTATCAGATTCATTAGAAAGTCCATGCTTACCCCCACAATTCGGCCTGATATTTATTTCCGACGGGGATTGTATCTGTAAATCCTTTCAGACAAATCTTCCGCCCAGATTTGTCAATTTTCTCGATATGGGATTTGTTCACGGCATAACTCTTATGGCACTGAACAAATGCCGGATCATCAAGCAATGCCAATAGTCCAGACAAAGTGTACCCAGAAATAGTATCTTCTTTGATACCGGACAGACGGCTGATGGTATGGATCACAAGTTTTTTCCCAAAGGCTTCGATATAGGCAATATCCTGTGCAGCATATTCTAAAATGAATTGCTTTTGCTCAATCTGGATGGTTTTGGCTTGTTGGTTCATCTGTTTAGACAATCCCAGCGCGTCACGAAATGCCGTCGCAAATTCTTCTTCGTCAAATGGCTTCACAAGAAAACTGTAACACTTCACATCTCGATAAGCCGAAAGTTCTTCTCCTGCCAATGCCGTTTCAAAAATGATCGGCGTATATTTATATTCCGGCAATTCGCGGAGCTGCTTTGCTAAATTTGTTCCTTTATAGTCCTCTAACTGAATATCGAGGATAAACAAGGAAATATCGTTCGCTTTTGCGTATTGCAGGGCATCGCCTGCTTCGGGAAAAGAAACCACGTCCAATTCAGCGAATATTTTATTGATATATCGGATTATCCTTTTTACTGCATCTGGATTATCCTCTACTAATAATATTTTACTCATTATGATGGTTCTCCACTATTATCTTTGAATTTTACAAATCAATTATAGTATAATCTTTTTCGCCCAAAGGTACAAGCAGCAAGGGTTGAAATTAGATAGTCAGGCAAACGAAATGATACCTCGTTCAAATAATGGCACCTGAAATGTAAAATCCATTTAAGATGATTTTTACAGTCTACTGATTTGTTGTATGGAGAGGATAGGACGGTAGTCGTACTCTTTGTTTACAGCGGTGCGTTTTTAGAACAAAAAGCGTGACTGCGATAGCTTTAATTTTCCACTTCATTTTTTACAAAAACCGTGGTATACTGTTTATGAGGTGAGGGCTGTGCAGTTTCGACCGTTTGTTTACGATGCAATGAATCGACAAGTGCCGGTGGCTATTGAGCCGATGACGCCGCAGGATGCCGCATTGACAGACCGAGAACCCTTGTGGCAGACCTCCTGGGCCAGCGAATACTTAGCTAACGAAGACTATGAAAAATATGCGGCCAGAGTTGGAGATGAGCTGATTGCTCTGGCAGCATATGAGGTCCTTCCGACTGCGCTGGTCGTACACATTGTGTATATGGAGGCACAGCCCGAGTCAAATCCTACGCTCGACGGAGGAACCCCGAAGTACAGAGGGATAGGGAGACTGCTGATCGCCTATGGCATCAAGCTGTCCATTGACAGCGGTTTGACCGGCGATGTGGTGATTGAAGCGAAGACGACGAGCTTGGCGAAGCATTATGAGGAAGACTTTGGGGCCGTTTTACTTCCAACTTTTCAATCTTCTGCGCCAAGGTATTTGATTGCGGACGAAGCTGCCAAACGAATTTTCTTCACCTATCTGGATTGATTTTCTGCGAGGAGGTGCTTTGCATGGATATGAATAAAATCAGACCGGCGTCTGATGCGGCGTGGTATTGCCGCAAAGATGCAGAGGAAGAACGTTTTTATGAGATATTCTTTCAACTGTGCCGCAAATACAGTGTGCGTTGGGCAAGTGCCACAACGAAGGAGAAAAGCTTTATTGAAGAAGTGACCCGTGTCACCTATGAGCGGGACAGGGCGCAGCGGCTTGGTTTGCCGCTGTCGGAGGTGCGCCCCTCGTTCGCGTCCTGAAAGTTGTTTGACCCACACCGTGACCCACACGCGGAAAGATTCAGAGAGCGGCGGAGAGGATGTTTGTCTCATCCTCTCCGCCGCTCTCAGTTTTTTTAGGTAAACTTCTTCCTGCTACAAGCGGTTGCTGTTTGCCGGAATGTACGCTATATTTGACATATCCAAAAAAATTTTGAAACAATGTGCTGTTTTGACCTCCTGAATTGTTATATCTATGAGGCCTCAAAGAAATGGAGAAACAGACAGATGAAACGAGAACAGGTGCTGGCGCTCTATGACGCATACGCCGACAGTGTCTATCGTGTGGCGCTCGGGTATCTGCGTTCGCCGCATGACGCGGAGGATGCAGTGCAGGCGGTTTTCTGCAAGCTGATGGAGCAGAAACTGAGCGTCTATCCCGGTCGGGAGCGGGCATTTTTGACAAAGCTGACGGTAAACTACTGTAAAAACCAGCTTGCAGCAGCAAAAAGGTTTGTTCCCGATGCATTAGACGATCTGGTTTTGCCGGCAGAGCCGGAGGATCGCGCTCTCTACCGTGCCGTGATGGAGCTGCCGGAGAAATACCGACTCGTTGTGGTACTGCACTGCATGGAGGGGTATTCCTGTTCCGAGCTTGCAGGTTTTCTGCGCGTCTCTGTTTCCGCCGTTTCGATGCGCCTGCACAGGGCGCGAAAAATGTTGGACGAACAACTCGGGAGGGATTGACATGGAACAAAGCTTTAAGCGCATTGCAGATTCCGTTTGCCTGTCGGAAAGCAGCCGAACACGCATCCGCGCACAGATCGCCTTCCGGGCAGAAGAACAGGAGGCTTCTATGCAAAACAATTCCAAAAAACATCTACCGCGGCTGGCGGTGGCCGCGATCATCATTGCGGCGGCGCTGACGTTGACAGCGGCGGCTGCGGCGGTTGTCCACCGGTTCCGGAACGATATCATTGTCACCAGCGTCAACGAACTTCCGGAACCGACAGAGGATACACCGATGGCCGTGGCTGTTGTGACCGACAGTCAGAGTGCGGCACAGACACTGGAAGATGTTCTGGCGGAAGGCCCATATATCACTGCCGAAGAGTGGAAGTCCGGAGAGAAAATCGGCGGCACAACATCCGTCCAGTATGGCGGCTGGGACACCGCTGAGCTCATCAGCAGTGACCCGGCACTTTCTGTCCGCCGGATCACCCGCGAAGCAGACGGCGCAGAGAAAATGCAGTACATGGCGGAGAACCCTGCCAATCTTCTGCCGATGCTGTCCGGCATGGTTCGCTTCGATCTGGCATGGCTGGCGGAACACTACAGCGTCGTCATTCCGGACGATCAGGCCTATATCATCCGGGATGAGGACGGCGCGTTCGTCAGCGAATACTTTAGTGCTGCCTACGGCGCAAATGACGGGAAGGGATGGGTCAGCCTTGACATGGACTACGACACGACGCGCAAGGGACTGGGGCCGAGCTATATCGTAAACGGTACCCTTGACCAAGCATATTATTACACCACACAAGATGGGTATGAATTTCTCATCACAGCTAGTCACGACGAGGTCTGGGCGAGTTGCTATACTGTTCACGCGACCGTCAGCCTGTACAGCGCGTATCTGACAACCGCCGAGGTCGAGCAGATCGTAGAGCATCTGGCCCTTTCAATCACGGAATAAAGGTACAATGCGCCGGAGGGAGACTTGGAGCATCCCTCCGGCGCGCCTGTGTTTTTACATCACTTGTGCCATGAAATTCCCCATCTTTTCGGCTGCGCTTTCCTGCATCTGGCGTGTGACGTGAGTGTAGGTTCTCAGTGTGAAGCCTGCGTCGAAGTGACCAAGCATACTGGACACTGTTTTCACGTCCACGCCATTTTGGAGCGCCAACGTTGCGAATGTGTGTCTCAGGTCGTGAAATCTCAGGTGTTCCAGTCCTGCGTCCTTCAGGATTTTCTTGTGGATGTTTACCACCGAATCAGGGTGGTACATCTCGCCTGTTTTTGGTGACGGGAACATCCACGGATTGCTAAGATGCTTCTGGTGCTCCGCAATCAGAAAATCGGCGGCGTCCTGTGGGATGGAGATTTTTCTGATCGAATTTTCTGTTTTCGGTCGTGTTATATCGGGCTCGCCTGCGTTGTTTCGTCCTGCCTGCTTGCTGACGGAGATGGTCCTGTTTTCGATATCCAAATCCGTCCATTGGAGCGCTACCAGTTCGCCCTTGCGCAGACCACTGATGAGCTCCAGATAGAACATCGGCAGAACGCCTCGCTGATCTGCCGCTGTCAGGTACGATCTGATCTGTTCTGGCGGCAGGATCTTCATCTCGTGCTTTGGAATTTTGGGCGGTACACAGTCGTCTGCCGGATTGCGCACGATCAAGCGTTCTTTAACCGCGCGGTCGAGGGCATTGTGCAGCATCGTGTGGATGCCGCGAATCGTCGAGTCGCTGAGTCCGGGTTGCTTGCCTTTCTGCGCTTCGCGGAGCCGACCATGCTCCTGTAGGTCTTTGTAGAGCCATTGCAGATCGCGCCCAGTTAATTTCTTCAGTGGAATATCTCCGAGACGTGGGACAATATGTAGCTCAATGCCGCGCCGGTAATACTCGGCAGTGGAAAATCTCAGATGTGGCTTCGCGTAGAGTTCATACCACGTTTGCAGCCATGTGCCGAGCGTGTACTCGTCTGCGCGTCGTACATCCACGCTTTCTGCTTCTGCAACTGCCTTTGCCAGCTTTTCTTTTACCTCTGCCTGCGTCTTGCCGAGGACGTTCTTTATCAGCCGTTTCCCCGTCTTTTCGTCGTAACCGGCTGTGTATCGCCCTTCCCAGCGTCCATCCTTGCGCTTTCGGATGTTTCCTTCACCATTTGCCCGTTTCTTTGCCATGTTCGTGCCTCCTTCGTTTTGGTAGCACAAACAACTACCACAGAACAGGCACAAAGTCTACTGATTTTTTCGGAAGATCGGAATATTTTTCAGCTGGTTTTTTGTGTGTTGGAAATCCCTATTCTTTGTTTATTGCGGCGCAATTTTTGCACCGATCCGTTTCCATCTTCATCCTTGACTTCTTTGCTGTCTGCTTTATAATGGTATTATGTAAATTGAGTTTTGCTTGGATTTGCAAAAAAAACCGAAAAGCAACCAATACTTGCGTAAAAGCAACCGATTTTTGGTTTACAAAAATCGTGGTATCCCATAAAATCAGGAGAGAAAACCGAGCGCTGCCGGGGAGGCCATTTCCGATCCACCGGAAGTGGAGCCACGGGAACCGGTCATTCTGCAAAAGCGGCGTACACGAACTTGGCTGAAATATGCAGCTACCGTGCTTTGCGGCATGCTGCTGATGCTGGCGCTTCTGCTGATTCTGAAAAAGCCTAACTCGTCTGAAAAATCTGTCGATATAAAGAGGTTCACAGATTTGGAGGTAGATCATGTTGGAGATATTAGGAGGCAAGGCGAAGGCTTTGATTTTACCTGGGACTGACGATAAGGCAAGCCATCCACGTTCAAAGGAGGTTATCTTGAAAAAAACCGGTATACTTCAAAAATGTTTCTGTGCCGCGCTGGCGGCGCTGCTCCTACTCACGTTCTTCGGGTGCAGCAAAAAACCATCGCAAAACGCTGCAATCACGTTACCAGAGCAGGAGACTTCCCATGCGGGGCAGGCGGGCGCGATTTTTGCGCCAAGCACCGAGTTTGTAAGTGCAGATGCGGCAGGCGAGTATAGATACACAAAGCTGCCAATCGAAGGCTACCGTGTTCGTTCCGTTTTTCCAGCAAGCGGAAATTCTGTTTATGTGATTGCTACCCCATGCGATGCAAGCGGTCGGTTTCTGGTTGGAGAAGACGGCGTCATTCCGACGCAGCTCATTCAATACGATCTGCAAACGCAGCAGAAAACAGATTTCTGCTACCAGCCCGCTTTGAATGGTGCGCGGGACATCGCGCTTTCCTCCGCGTCGCTCGCTCCGGACGGAAGTCTCTGGGTTCTGGTTTGCCGTTTTTGGCGGGCGGACGACGGCGAATCGCTTACCACAGATTTTACGGTAGAACGCCTGAACGCAGACGGAACGGTAGCAGAAAAGGTCTTGCTCGATGGCATGAACTTGAACGAAGAACCAGAGTTTCTGATCGGCAGTGACGGCAGTTTTCTTCTTTATACCTTCTCGAACGGGATGCTGTCCAGCTTTGACACAGCTGGTCATCTAACTGCGCAGGAGCCACTCGCGTTGCTCACCGAAAAATTTGCAGCGGACTCTGACGGACAGGTGTGGTTCATCGCAGACGCAGAAGATGGCGCGGCGCTGCAAGCCGTTG
>ENA-OZMM01000215-OZMM01000215.1-human-gut-metagenome-genome-assembly--contig:-NODE-215-length-16846-cov-3.887797_pt1 | contig 16846 bp, 11 predicted proteins | sample MGYA00244193_ERZ653821 | MGnify/ENA primary metagenome ERZ653821 (study PRJEB26926, sample SAMN06164832) | human gut metagenome | biome: ENVO:00009003; feature: ENVO:2100002; material: ENVO:00002003...
CTGGTGCAGGCGCTTCAGCTCGTTGATATCCGTGTGCCTGACCATCTGATTGTCGGTGGCAAGCAAATCTATTCGTTCGCTGAACACGGTCTGCTGTGAGGTATGACATGAACATTATCAGTAAACGCCGGGCGATGACGATTTACCGTCAGCATCCGGTCTCCCGCATTTTTCGATACTGCACCGGCAGATACCAGTGGCACGGCAGTGTCTGTCATTACACCGGTAAGGTAGTTCCTGACATTCCCGGCGTGCTGGCGGTATACGCCGAACGCCGCCAGGACCGCAACGGGCCCTATGCCTGTCTGATGAGTATCACTCTGAACTGACAATAAAGGTGGTTATAAATGAGCAACATTACATGGGGCCTGCAGCGGGATACCACGCCGCGTCTGGGAGCCCGTCTGGTACAGGAGGGGAACCGGCTGCATTATCTGGCTGACCGGGCCAGTATCACCGGTAAATTCAGTGACGCCGAATGCCGGAAGCTGGATGAAACATTCCCGCACTTTATCAGCCAGATGGAATCGATGCTGACCACTGGTGAAATGAATCCCCGCCATGCCCACTGCGTCATCCTTTATCACAACGGTTTCACCTGCGAAGCCGATACCCTTGGCAGTTGCGGCTACGTATACATCGCCATTTACCCCACTCAGCGTTAATTACCTTCACGAGAGCAAACATGAAACCTCAACCTGCAATAACTTCGCGGGCGGTAAAGCCCTGTCTGTCGCCCGTAGCTGTCTGGCAAATGCTACTGACACGCCTGCTTGAACAGCACTATGGCCTGACACTGAACGACACGCCATTCAGTAATGAAACTGTGATTAAGGAACATATCGATGCAGGTATCTCTTTAGTTGATGCCGTAAATTTTCTGGTGGAAAAGTACGAACTGGTTCGCATCGATCGTAAGGGGTTTAGCTGGCAAGAACAGTCGCCTTTTATTACTACTGTCGACATTTTAAGAGCCAGGCGAACTATGAGGGAAACAAGAACTTAATCTGTGTCAGCCCTCTTCCCACACCCCATCTCTTTACCGGGCAAAAAAGGTAAAAATATTTTTAGGCACCACATTAGGCACCATCACAAAGTTGAACTAGAATTTAGATCATATAATTCAAACAATTATAGCACCAATTCAGACTCCGCCAGCCTTTGGACAGTGATAGGACATCGCTAGCAATAACAGGAAGTTAGCAGTCTCAGCAGGACACCGACCAGACGGTGAGGAGACAAAAAAGATACGCAAAGGAGCCGCGGCTCCTGAGTGGCATAAAAGCCCGCTTATGCGGGTTTTTTTATGCTCTTTGACTAGTCCTGAATAGCGTTGATACGTTCCAGACTTAAATCCGGAGAACGTGATGATAGCTGAATACGAACAGGCAGATTAATTTCCTGATAACCATTTTTATTTAACCGTGAATGACCATGGTTAAATAACATCCCTACAAGCTTAAAATCGTCACGATAAAAAGAAACGTATTTTTTAAATACATTCGTCATTTAAACGTTCGACATTGTTAGCCAGCCCCTAACGCCGCATAGTGTAAAAATATCCAGTTTACATCTCCATGAATAACTCTTGAATTTTCCTACTAAATACCTATATTACACATCCCGTTCAGTACATGGAATAACCTTTGATTTTTTTAATTGATATTGGAGTTACGAATGTCAAATAAGAAAATTTCGCGGAGCAATGGGGCAACAGGCCCCGTTAATAAGGTTGTCGCATGGTCAACAATCTCTTTGCAGGCCCTGTATCCTGCCCTTCTTAGCTTCACGCCAACCATCAGCTATGCGTCAGCCGTTAAGGCATCCCAGGCCGCCGCAGAACAGCAAGAACTGCACGGTCTGTCTTCTCTCGCCGCGCAGGCTGGCAGAAGCATTGAAAACGGCCATGCGGGCAGTTTTGCTGCCAATACCGTCTCAGCACAAGCAACGAAGGAGGTGGTAGAGTGGCTACAGAAGTACGGTAATGCGCGTATTCAACTCAACGTCGATGACGCTTTCTCGTTGAAAGATTCGGCGTTCGATTTCCTTTATCCGTGGGTTGATACAAAGCAGCATGTTTTATTTAGCCAGACATCGCTTCACCGTACCGATGACAGAACCCAAACTAATATCGGTATGGGTTATCGCTACTTCACGGCGGATAATTCAATGCTGGGCGCGAACTTATTTTATGACTACGATTTAAGTCGTCATCATGCACGTATGGGCGCAGGTGTTGAATATTGGCGAGATTATTTACATGCAGGTGCAAATGCTTATTTAAGATTATCAAAATGGAAGGATTCCCACGATCTGGATGATTATCAGGAACGTCCGGCGGATGGCTGGGATATCTATACTCAAGGTTGGTTGCCATCGTATCCGCAACTGGGTGCATCGCTTAAATATGAAAAGTATTACGGCAAGAATGTTGGCCTCTTTGGCAGCGATCGACTTCAGGAAAATCCGTACGCCTTTACGGGCGGGATCAGCTATACGCCGGTTCCGCTAGTTACGCTTTCCGCTGAACACAAGCAGGGGCAGAGCAATACTAATGATTCACGCTTCGGCATAGAGATTAACTATCGCCCCGGCATCCCGCTGGCGAAGCAGTTGGACAGCGACAATGTTGCGTTGATGCGCGAAGTTCAGCACGGACGCTACGATTTTGTCGAACGAAATAACAATATTGTTCTGGAATACCGCAAAAAATCGGCTCTGAAAATCCGCCTGCCTGAAAGCGTACAGGGGGAAGGCGGCGCCGTTATTCCGGTGACTATTTCACTGGATAAATCCCACTGGGGCATTCAGTCGGTAGAGTGGAACGATAGCGCATTTGCCGCCGCTGGCGGGCGCATTTCCGGTAACGGCACATCATGGCAACTGACGTTACCCGCTTATACACCAGGCGGTACTAATCACTGGCAGATCGGTGCAACGGCGCGAGATGTTAAAGGAAACGTCTCTAACTATGCGGTGATGAACGTGACTGTGACAGGGAGTTCAGCCTCTGTCGGCACAATGGATTTTACATTGAACGGCGAGCAGCAACCGATCATCGCGGCTGATGGGCAGTCACAGCATCCGGTTACGCTGGTGCTTAAAGATACCAATGGTAATCCGTTAACAGGGCTTGCACATGACATTGAGTTGTCTTTGGCATTTACGCCTGACGTACAGAGAAATCGAGAGCGTTCGGCACAGGCTCCAAAGCTTGGTGAAGTGCAGGAAACCCGTTCTGGGGTGTATACCGCGACGCTGACGCCGGGTTTAACGGCGGGGACGGCACGCATCACCGCTAAAGTACTGGGCAAAGCAGAAACCCTGACGGTGAAACTAAAAGCGGTTTCCGCCGAGGCGGCAAAATCGACATTCACAGTAATGCCCATGGAGCAGGTCGTTGGACACCCGATTAGCCTGGCGTTAGAAGCAAAAGATAAAGACGGGAATGCTATCACCGGTGACGACAGCTTACGTTTTTATGCAGTCTCAGCCAGCGGCGAGGTCCGTTTTACTGCCGTAGAAGAGAAAGACGGCGTGTACAGCGCTAAGGCAACGTCTGAACTGGCTCAGGCGACACGCATTGGTGTGACGTCACAAAAACATGATTTCTCCGGGCTGGAAAAACAAGCCAACTGGATTGCAGACAAAACGCAGCCGGTGGTGCAGGCTTTTAACCTGACCAGGGATAATGCGCTGGCGGATGGTAAACAGAGTAATGTCGCGGTCGTTACCCTGACAGACCGTTATGGTAACGCGCTGTCCGGATACACGGTCACCCTGGCGTTACCGCCACAGGTTAAGATCGCGAATGGGGAGAACGTTGTGAAGACCGATGCCAAAGGTGAAGCAAGATTCTCACTGACCAGTTCAACGCCGGGAACTTATGATATTACGCTAAGCGCGGGGAACATCAGCTCATCGCTAAGCGTAACATTTGCCTCTGCAATGGAGGGGGCAACATTGTCTCTGACAGCCAAAGACAATAGCGCAATCACCAATATTGCAGCAAACGGTCGCGATGGTGCCACGCTTGAGATCATGCTCCACAATACCGCCGCGTCGGTTGAAGGGCAGAAAGTGGAGCTTATCGTAACGCCGCAAGGACTCGTGTACCCGGACAAAATCACCACCAATAAAGATGGTTACGCGACAGTAACGTTAACTACAGTTAAGGCGGGCCATTACACCGTAAATGCCAGGGTTACAGATGGGCAGCACAGCGTTGAGTCCTCAAGCGTAGATCTGGAATTCGTACCTGATATTAACAGCGCAGTGCTGAATTTGACCGCACCTGCTGAGAGCATCGTGGCAAACGCATCAGCTACGCATGAAATTCAGGTACAGGCTGTCGACGGTGAAAACAACCCATTCAGTGGCGACGTGCACCTGACCAGTTCCCCTGCCAGTGGGTTAAAACTGGGCCAGTCCGAACTGACATTGGATGAGAAAGGAATGGCATCAACAACCTTTGTTGCCGCAGAAGCCGGGCACTATCAATTGCAGGCAACCTTCATCAAAGAGGGTAAACGCGTTACGGCGAGTAAGGCGATTGAGGTGGTATCGGATCTGCAAAATGCAGCGTTGACGATCGAACCGTCAACCACATCCGCCGTGGTGAGTGATGTGGATAACGTGGCGTTTACCCTGCATCTGAGCGATACATCGGGGAACAGCGTCAGCAACCGTAAGCTGAAAATTACGGCCACAGGCCCATCGCCACGCGATCCTCTGGTGATTGATAATACGCTTGTCACCACTAATGGTTCCGGTACTGCGACCGTAAATGTCCACGGTAATAAGGCGGGTCGTTACACGCTGACCGCCACATTGGCTGAACACGGTAGCAACGTCTCGGCAAATGCTTCGCTGACGCTGAATGCCGATGTCCAGAATCCAGTACTCACTCTGGAGCAGGATCCTGGCTATGCCGTTGCCAACCTTGAACCGGTGGGCTTTATGGCCAGATTGCGGGATAAATTCGGTAACCCGTTAAACGGCAGTGTCGAATTTAGTGCGGGCAGCAAAGCCAAACCCGGCAGCGGAACCTTTACGATGACGCCGGATAAAACCAACTTTAAGTTAGGGAATGCTTACTCTGAACTGAGAACGGATACCGCCGGTGTAAGTTGGGTAAAAGCGAAGGCAACGATGGGAGATAAAATGTTGGAAAAAGTACTCACCGTCTGGGTAGTTGAGAACCATCAACCAAATTCCTGATCGGGATATAAACAGGAGATAGCCGCAGCGTGGCGGCTATCTCTCTTTCTATATATTGCCCACACGTCTTCTACCCACTAAGGCTCAGAACTGTAATAGTTTTAGCAAAGCTAAGTTCACTCTCGACGATTCCCCCTCCCCCGTTGATTTGAAAACAAGCAGCAATATAATAAAGGGGCTGGAAATATCGGCAAAGCCTCAGGTAAAATATTTCCAATCAGAAGGCTATATTATCAAAATTAATTTATCACGTGACAAACTACGCAGGGAGACTTGAATCGAATATCCGGTACCGTTGTTTACATCACATTAATGACACATGACATATATCATCAATTCTGAGATCTACATTTTCACTCTCAAAAATGTAGCCCGATAAATATTTTACCCCAAAAGTGTTAAATTTTTATTATGATTATTTTGCGGAGAGTTTATGAACAAAATATATCAAATAAAATGGAGTAAAGTCCGTAATTGCTGGTGTGTGTGCTCCGAACTGGGAAGGAAGAACACGAAAAAAAAGTCCAGGGCGTTATTAGCCGGTGCTGTAGCGCTATGTTCATCAATGGCCTTTGCTAATGATATTGATGTCAGCACAGATAACACCGTAGATTTTGGCCCGAGCAACCAGTCCATTAATTACCATATCAATGTAAAAGATAATGCCAACCTGGTAATCAATGCACCGGACTCTCGCCCCCGCCTGACCTTCACATCAGGCGGGGGGCTGGATATTACCCAAGGAACAGTGCGTATCAATGGCGAGCTAAACGTTCTGCTAAAAGGTACGGGTTACCTTAACGTGTCCAATGCAGGCAGCGAACTCTATGCTGACGACTTATATGACAGCGCATCAGACAACTGGCGAACTGGCGGTTATTTTAACGTGTCTGATGGCGGTAAGATTCATGTTAAAGGGACCAGTCGTCTTACCTATGAAAGGGGAAACATTAGCGGCGAAGGTAGCCAGGTAAATACGCAAACATTCTTTATGGGTGTTTTCAAGAGCTACGGTGGCGATCAATTCCTGTCGGTTAATAACAAGGGAGAAATTAACGCCAGTGAGAAATTAAGCCTGGGGTATTTTAACCAAGACTCAAACACCACGTTGGTGGTATCGGACATGGGAAAAATCTCTGCCCCAGAAATTAGTTTGAGTACGAACTCAGAATTAGCATTAGGCGCTCAAGAAGGTGAGAAAGCGAAAGCTGCCGGGGTTATTGATGCCAAGAAAATAGAGTTTGTCTGGGCTAGTACGGACAATAAAAAAATCACCCTGAACCACACCAGTGATAACGCCAATATAACAGCTGATATATCAAGCGGCAGTGAGGGGCTGGGTAATATCAATGCGCTTAATGGCACAACTTTTTTGTCCGGAGATAACTCAAAATTTAGCGGCAAAGTAAAAATTGCCAGGAATGCCACCCTTGGGGTTACGCAGAACCTGGGAACCGCTGATATTAGCAATAGCGGCAAACTCTTGCTGAACGCCCAGGACGACATGGCGTTTACCAATAAGGTTTCGGGGAACGGCATAATCTCCGTCGGCGCCGGAAATGTGGCGTTGCTGGGTGATAACAGCGCCTTTAAAGGAAAGATCAATGTTGAATCGGGTGCCGTTGCGACCGTGTCCGATCAGAAAAACCTGGGCTCTGCCGGGTTATCTGTTGCCGGGAAACTGCAGCTCAATAGCACCAGCGACTGGTTGTTTAACCACCAGATTTCTGGGGCTGGCATCCTGGGGGTCGATACGGGAAATCACACTTTCTCTTTTAAAAATAGCACAGCGACCTCTGGGTTCACTGGTGCTCTGGCGTTACAGAATACGACATTCAACCTGCAGGGAACCAACACCGATGCTCTTGCAAAAGCAGGGCTGATTGCAGGAAAAGGGAGTGAAATTTCACTGGGCACTGGCACACAGTCTATTGGAAGCCTGGCCTTTTCTGGCGGTACCATTGAGTTTGGTAACATTACTCCCGGCATACACCAAACCGACAAAATGGTGAATGTTAAAGACCAGTTAGACCTGACGGGATCTGGTGCTGTACAGGTGAATCCTGTGGGCGTAGTGGACGCCATATCTCAAGGTATTGATACCGGTCTCTCCTTAATGGAGCAGGAAGACGCCAATGCGGAAATTAAACTGGTTTCCACCAATTCAGCAACCGTTGTAACAGGAGATGCCGGAAACCTGCAACTGCAGGATCTGAACGGTAACGCGATAACAGATGCTGTCCAGCATGACATCAGCCAGGACGGGCAGGTTGTAGCAAAGGGAACATACGACTATCGCCTGACCAGTGGGCAAAACCATGATGGTCTTTATGTGGGCTACGGTCTGACACAGATTGAACTACAAGGACAGGGTCAGAATGCACTGATCCTGAACGCCAACGGAAAAACCGGGGCGGCTGCGGAATTGAGTTCCCGCCTGACCGGCTCCGGGGATCTGGCGCTCGACAGCCAGAAAGGCTACACAGTGTCACTGTCAGGTTTGAATAATGATTACACCGGTCTAACCGATTTGCGCAGCGGTAATCTACTGATGCTCAATGATAATGTCCTGGGCCATACAGCAGGTCTGCAGATGGCAGAAGAGACCGTTTTAGATATGAATGGGCATAGCCAGACGATTGGCCAGCTAACCAGCACAGCGGGATCAGTTCTGAATATTAATGGCGGTAGCCTGACGATTTCTAACGGCGGAACATCCGCAGGGGCATTGGTTGGCAGCGGTAATCTGAATATCGATAACGGTGTCTTTAGCGTGCAGGGCAGTAATGCGTCCTTAAGCGCAACAACGACCATCGCTTCCGGCGCAGAGGTCGCGCTGGATAATGTTCAGGGGTTGGGGACCGGGGAGATTATTGCCGATGGCCATCTCAACCTCAATGCCGTTGAGGGACACTTGTCCAACAACCTTAGCGGCAAAGGTGAAGTTTCATTCAGCGAATCTAACGTCGCTCTTAAGGGGGATAACAGTGGATTTAGTGGCCAGCTTAACCTGGATAAAAACACACAATTAGTGGCGTCAGCCGCCGAACATCTGGGGGAGGCGACCATTCACAATCAGGGTGACATGATCCTTAACAGCATGGATGACTGGACCATGCAAAACCAGGTCGATGGCAGCGGTAATATCATCAAGCAGGGCCAGGGCACTGTCACTCTGACTGCGAATTCCACCTATACCGGCACCACGGATATTCAACAAGGGGGGTTGATGCTGGGCCAGGAGGATGCGCCTGTTACTTTAGCGAGCCAGCAGGTCAATATATCTTCTGCCGGTATGCTCTCAGGCGCGGGAACGGTACTAGGCAGTATCCATAATGCCGGACTGTTTGTTGCCGGAAATGGAGCATCAGGCCACTTTACTGTTGGCGGAGATCTCACCAACCAGGGTGCGATATCTTTGGGGAATGTCGGACAGTCCGCCGGCAACCAGCTGATTGTTGAAGGAAATTACCACGGCAACAATGGTCATATTAATTTTGATACGGTTCTGGGGGACGATCGTTCGGCCACCGATAAGCTTATTGTAAAAGGTGATACCACTGGCAATACTCAAGTAAGTGTCACCAATGCAGGTGGCCAGGGTTCACAAACTCTGGAGGGGATTGAGCTTATTCATGTTGATGGCCGTTCTGATGGTGATTTTACTCAGAGCGGGCGTATCACTGCGGGCGCGTATGATTATTCATTGGTTCGAGGTCAGGGGGCTAACAATAATCACTGGTATCTGACCAGTCAGTTGAATAAGCCTGAAAATCCCGAAAAACCGGTTTCGCCCACAGAGCATATGCTTCGCCCGGAAGGAGGAACCTATACCGCGAACCATGCTGCAGTAAACACCATGTTCAACATGCAGCTACACGATCGCTCGGGCAAAGCTCAGTACCCAGATGTGTCAACCGGAGAGATGAAAACCACCGGCATGTGGATGCGTCAGGCAGGTAGCCACCAAAGTTGGTATGACGGTAGCAGCCAGTTGCGCACTCAAAGCAATCGCTATGTGATGCAGCTCGGCAGCGATATCGCGCAGGGCTCAACCAACGGGCATGATAGCTGGCGTCTCGGGATCATGGCCGGGTATGGCCATGACAATAATCAGACCCGCTCATCAGCAACGGGTTACACCTCGCGAGGTAGCGTCAATGGCTATAGCACTGGCCTTTATGCTACGTGGTTTGCCGATAACACCGACCATAAAGGCCTGTACCTCGACGGTTGGGCACAATATGGATGGTTTGATAACCATGTCAAAGGTGAAGGACTGGCTTCTGAGTCCTATAAATCCAAGGGTCTGACTGCTTCTGTTGAAACGGGGTATACCTTTAAAGTTGGCGAGTTCTCTGGCAGCAAAGGAACCGCTAATGAGTGGTATGTTCAACCGCAGGCGCAGGTTACCTGGATGGGGGTCAAATCTGATGACCATCGGGAAGCTAACGGAACGCGTATCGAGATGAACGGTAACGGTAATATTCAAACCCGTCTTGGAGCCAGAGCCTACCTGAAAAGCTTTAATAAAATGGATGAGGGCAAAGGCCGCGAATTCCAGCCATTTATTGAAGCTAACTGGCTCCATAATACACGCAGTTTTAGCACTAAAATGGACGACGTTAGCGTCAGCCAGGAAGGTGCACGCAATCTGGGAGAGATTAAACTGGGTGTCGAAGGCCAGATTACGCCAGATTTAAATCTGTGGGGTAATGTGGGCGTCCAGATGGGAGACAACGGCTACAACAACAGCGCGGCAACGTTAGGACTGAAATATCATTTCTAATTAGCCCTCAACAAAAGATAGCCGGGGTGTTTTCGAGAGCACCCCGGCTACTGCCATAACCCCAAATATATCGACGCGTGCATTATTCTCATAGCCAGGCGAGCTATGAGAATAATGAGCACTTAAATAGCGCCAATCGACATCCCATCCCTCCCCTTTTACTCATCAAAAGGAGGGAAAAAACTACTCGCTTTTAACAAAGCCATTCATGACTTTACTTCTCAACCGGATACTCGCGATTAATCCACGCATGTTCATCTTCCCAGGTAAACATCCATTTGCGTACAGGACCCGCCATCACGTTGAGGTAGTAGCTGTCATATCCTGCCAGGGTTGCTACCGGGTGATATCCTTTTGGCACCATCACTACATCGCGGTTATAAACAGCCATACACTCGTCAAGCGATCGGTCATCGGTGTACACCCGTTGCATACAGAATCCCTGCTGCGGGTTGAGGCGATGGTAGTAGGTCTCCTCCAGATAGGTTTCCTGAGGGGGATTATCGGTGTCATGCTTATGGCTTGGGTAGGAACTGGTACAGCCTTCGTTGGTCCACACCTCTACCACCAGCAGGCTATCAGCGGGTTTATCTTCCGGTAAAATGTTATGCACATAACGCTGGTTGTGACCTTTGCCGCGCGCTTCCCCGGCAATATCCTTAGGTGCGATCAGCCGTGTTGGGTGCGTGCCTTTCCCCGGCGCAGCACAGACCGCCAGCTCCAGTCTGGTTACCGCCTGAAGCTGTATTGTCTCACCAGAGGTGACATAAACCGCCCACGGTTTGATCCGTTCGAACGGGCTCATCCGCTCGCCGATATCCGTAAAGGTTGCGCCCGGCGTGGTGACGGTCGCACGTCCGGCAACCAATACCAGACAACGTTCTTCGCTGACGGCGGGCAGCGTAAGCTGCTGCCCTTCCTCCAGTTCATACGCTCTAAAGCCAACATATCCCCAACCGGCGCTTTCCGGCGTCACTGACTGCGTACACCCTTGCGCGTCCGGCTGCTGCCAGCGTGATAATAAACGTGACATATCACCTCCTCAGATAAGCCCGGCATCACGCGCCAGACGGCTAAGGTTGTTATAACCCAGACGCGCATACGTCAGCGGGTGCGCGATGGCCGGATCCTGCTCCGCCTCCACCACCAGCCACCCCTGATACTGGTTCGCCTTCAGTAAGGCCATGATCGGCGGATAGTCAACGCAACCATCTCCCGGCACGGTAAAGACGCCGCTCAGCACCGCATCAAGGAAGCTGGTTTTGCGGTTTTTGACATCCGCCAGCACGTCGGCGCGCACGTCTTTGCAGTGAACATGGTTGATACGTGATGCCCAGCGCTGCGCCACAGCCAGCGGATCGGCACCCGCAAAGGTCAAATGCCCGGTATCGAGCAACAAGCCAACCTCATCACCGGTATGCGTCATCAGATTATCCACATCTTCAGCAGATTCAATTACCGTTCCCATGTGGTGGTGATAGGCAATCTGTACCCCCTGCTGCTGGGTGTAGCGCGCAAACTCGGTGAGCTTTTCACCGTACTCTTGCCAGCGCTCTTGCGGGAAGCGCGGACGCAGATGTACCGGTGTCTGCTGCTCGCCGTGAATGCAGCCACTGACTTCGGCAAAGACCAGCACCCTGGCTCCCAGTTCACGCAGTAACGTCAGATGTGATTGCACGGCGGCAATCTCCTCCTCCACGCTGCGTTCCAGCAGACGTCCGGAGTACCAGCCGGAAACCAGTTGCAGGTCGTGACGCTGCAAAATGGGGCCAAGCAGTCGCGCCTCGCGCGGGAATTTGTTGCCCAGTTCGAAACCAGCAAATCCGGCCTCTTTACCCTCGCTCAGACACGTATCAAGCGACGTCTCAGCGCCCAGTGAAGGAAGATCGTCATTCGTCCATGTCAGTGGATTAATACCTAATTGTACCGTCATCATCTTCTCCTGAATTATGCTTGTCCGCGCTCGCGCCACCAGGCGATAAGCTGCAGGTAGTTATCTTTAATGCGCGCCACCAGTTGCGCATCGTCAATATCGTGTTTCAACCACGCGCGGGAAGCGTCGCCAAATAGCGTGCGCCCCACGGCAAATCCTTTCACCACCCCGTGGCCCGCAGCCGCTTTGAAATCAGCACGCAGTTGCTCTGCCGGTGCGTCCAGACCCAGGATCACCACGCCACGGCAGTGCGGATCGCGCCGTTCGATAATGTCACTCAACGCCGTCCAGCCAGCAGAAGTCAGCGGTGGGAGTTTCCACCAGTCCGGGTAGATCCCTAAGTTGTAGAAGCGGGAAATAGCGCGTAAATACAGTTCATCACTGCGCGGCATACTGGCCGGTAAAATCACCTCCAGCAGCAGCTCATGACCAGACTGGCAACAGGCGCGGTAAACCTCGGCGATTTTCTGTTCTTGCTCCAGACGCAACGCGTGGGCATCTTCCGGATGGAAAAAAACCAGACACTTCACCACATGTTCCTGCGGCCAACTGATGAGCTGCGAGCCAATATTGCCGTGTTCCATCTCCAGCGGGCGAGATCCCGGCAGTTCGATAGGGCGACCTATCCACCAGCCCTCTCCGGTTATCGAATTCAGCGCATCCTGACCAAACGTACCGTCGCAAAGCAGCCCGGCCTTGCCCTCCAGCCCGGCGCTGTTGGCCGCTTCACGACTGGCCTGCAAAATAAGCTGTTTCAATGCCGGAATACGCTTCAAAGACGCGCCGCACTGCAACGCCATCTCTTCCAGTTGGCTACGGTGATCGAAGGCCATTACGCATAGCTCCGGCCATGTGCGTCGACGGGTCGTCACGCGATGCAAATGGTTGAGATGCGGATCGAGATCCGGACGCGGAACCTCTGCAGCGCGAGAAAGATAATCATCAAGCTCAACTTTGCTCGGCATCGCCGGTGCACAGCCGTGACGCGACACCACCAGCGCACCGCAGGCATTGGCGTAGCGGCATGCCTGCTCCCATCCCTCATCGTTGAGATAGCCGCGCAGCAGACCGGACATAAACGCATCCCCCGCCCCCAGCACGTTCAGCACCTCTACACGTACGCCAGTGACCGTCAGGCCATCGTCCAGCCGGGCCGGGATGGCGTCGGTATACACCGAGCAGCCGAGCGCACCGCGCTTGCAGACCAGCGTCGCGTGACTCACAGCGCGAACCTGCGACAGCGCCTGCAGCGTATCGGTACTGCCGCCCGCGATATGAAACTCCTCCTCGGTGCCGACAATCACATCAAAAAGATGCAGCACCTCCTGTAACTGGCGGGTGACCTGTTCGGCGGCGATAAAGCGCGTTTCGCCGTCACCTAAAGAAGTAAGCCCCCACAGTACCGGGCGATAGTCGATATCCAGCGCCGTACGCACGCCGTGACGTCGGGCGTAAGCGAGCGCCGTCAACACCGCCTCGCGGGTTTGCGGATGAGAAAGATGTGTCCCGGTGATGGCAAGACAACGAGCAGAAGCGATGTACTGTTCATCAACATCGCTGGCGGTAATCGCCATATCCGCGCAGTTATCACGGTAAAAAATCAGTGGGAAGGTGTCCCGGTCTTTAATGCCGAGTAGCACCAGCGCCGTCAGGCGGTCTTTATCAGTGAGCAGATGGCTGGTATCGCAGCCTACCTGGTTTAACTCTTCACGCAGGAAACGCCCCATATGTTCGTCGCCAACGCGCGCCAGCATTGAAGAACGCAATCCCTGGCGTGCCGTGCCGTAAGCCACGTTGCCGGACGAACCACCAAGATATTTGGCAAAGCTCGACGCATCTTCCAGGCGCGCGCCAATTTGCTGACTGTAGAGGTCAACCGCCACGCGGCCCATGCATATCACATCAAACTGCTTTTCCACGTTGATACCTCTTCAGACAATGTCGTTCACGTTCAGCCAGCGGCCTTCATGGTGCGAGAGTGCGATAGCGTCAAGCACGCGCGACACCTTCCAGCCCTCTTCAAAGTCCGGCCACATCGGCGCATCGGCGGCAATGCCGTCCACCAGGTCGCGTACTTCCACAGTTTTCTGGTCGTTAAAGCCGATACCATGCCCGGCTCCCATGCAAAACGCGCCGTAGTCCGGGTGCGCCGGACCAACCAGTAAAGTGCGAAACCCCTGGCGGTTGACCGGATCGTCATGCAGATAGAGCTTCAGCTCGGCCATGCGCTCCTGGGTAAAACTGATAGTTCCTTTGGTCCCGGTAATCACATACGACAATCCCATCTTGCGGCCACAGGCAACGCGGGAGGTTTCAATCACCCCTTGCGCACCGCCTGCAAAGCGCACCATCGCGTGGGCCTGATCTTCGTTCTCTACCGTCACCATTTGCGAGGAACCGACTTTCGCCGGACGCTGTGGCACCACGATCTTCAGGTCGCCGCAGACCTGATGAATATCCCCAACCAGGTACTGCGCCATATTGACGATATGCGCCGCCAGATCGCCCAGCGCCCCAAGCCCAGCGGTCTCTTTAAAACAGTGCCAATGGATCGGCGCAAGCGGATCGGCCATGTAGTCTTCGTTGTGGGTGCCGTAGAAATGGATCACCTCGCCAATTTCGCCGCGCGCAATGATCTCTTTCGCCAGCTGCGCCGTTGGGTTCTTCATATAGTTGAACCCCACCAGGGTTTTCACTCCTGCCCGCTGTGCAGCCTCAACCATTTCACGCGCGTCGTGGGCGTTCAGCGCCAACGGCTTTTCCGAGTACACATGCTTGCCGTGGCGAATCGCTTCCAGCGCCATCTCTTTGTGCAGATGATTAGGAGAACAGATATCCACGACATCTATGGCCGGGTCGGCCACCAGCGCACGCCAGTCTCCGGTTGAGCGATTGAAGCCAAACGCCTGCGCCCGCTCGGCGGCCAGCTCCGGTGAAACTTCCGCCACCATTTCACGCACCAGTTTGCCGCGCAGGTTGAATACCGTCGGGGCCTGGGCATAGGCGATGGCATGCGCCTTGCCGATATACCCGGTGCCAATCAATCCAATACGAACCTCTTTCATCATGATCCTCACAGTGCGCCGCGACGGCTCTTGGCGTAGGTGTCAAACGCCACCGCCAGAACGATAATTAAGCCGGTAATAATTTGTTGGTAGTAAGCCGAGACGTTCATCAGCACCAGACCGTTAATCAGGATGCCCATGATGATCGAGCCGATAATGGTGCCGCCGATGCGTCCGTAGCCCCCCATCAGCGACGTGCCGCCAATGACCACCGAAGCGATGACGCGCAGCTCAAACGAGATCCCGGCGACCGCTTCTGCACTTCCCAGACGCGCGCTGAGGATGAAGCCCGCCAGCCCCGCCAGACAGCCAATCAGTACGTAGACGCTCACCAGCACGCGCTTCACGTTGACCCCTGCCAGACGCGCCGCTTCCGGGTTGCCGCCAATGGCGTACACGAAGCGCCCCCAGCGGGTTTTATGCAGTGCCAGGTAACCGCCAATGGCGACCAGAGCAAAGATCCAGATTGGAATCGAAATGCCGAGCAGTTCGCCGCGTCCCCACCAGCGGTATCCCGCGTCGAAACCGGCAATCGGTGCACCGTCGTTAATCACCAGCGTCAGGCCGCGCCAGATGGTCATCCCGCCGAGGGTGACGATAAACGGCGGCAGACGCAGGCGAGTCACGCCGAGGCCATGCAGAAAACCAATCGCGGTGCCCATCGCCATACAGATACCAAGGCCAATCAGCCAGCTCATGCCGCCCCAGGCGTTTGGGTCGACGGTGGTGAAATTGTCGCCCTTAATCACATACGCGGCGGTCATGGCACAGACCGCCAGGATGGAGCCCACCGACAGATCGATCCCGGCGGTCAGAATGACAAATGTCATCCCGACAGCCATGATCCCGTAGATGGAGACTTCGGTCAGAATGTTGAAAATATTGCGTTCAGAAAGAAAATTGCTGTTCTGCAACTGAAAGAAAATCAGCAGCAGGATCATGAAAATCAGTACCCCAAAGCGCTCAAAAAAGGCAATGGGATCAAGACGTCCGCCGCGTTTGGCAGGAACCTGCGTTTTAGAAATAATCTGCGTCATGAATCACTCCGTTATGCCGCATTCAGGGCGTTGTGGTTGATGGCCATCATCGTCATTAGCCGCTCTTCATTAGCGTCGTCGCCGTGGATCTCGCCAGTCACCCGGCCTTCACTCAACGTGATGATCCGATCGGAAACCGCCATGACTTCCGGTAGATCGGAGGAGATCACGATCACCGCCACGCCCTTTTTCGCCATATCAAACAGCACCTGATGGACTTCTGATTTGGTGCCAACATCGATACCGCGCGTTGGTTCATCCACGATCAGCACCCGAGGGTTAAGCGCCATGCAGCGCGCGAGGATCACTTTTTGCTGATTCCCGCCGGAGAGCTTGCGCACCTCTTGCGCGCTGTTGACCATTTTGATCTGCAGCGCCTGGCGGTATGACTCAATCAGGGCATCTTCTTTGCGGGTATTCACAAACCAGCGCCATTGCAGTAGTGACGAGAGGCTGGAAAGCGACAAGTTGTCGCGGATCGACAGCCCAAGCACCGCGCCCTCTTTTTTGCGATCTTCCGGTACCAGCGCCAGCCCCTGATCCAGCGCAAACAGCGGATCGCGCGGCTGATATGGCACGCCATCAAGTTCAAAGCTGCCGGAAGTAAAACCGTCGGCGCCAAACAGGCAGCGGGCCACTTCGGTGCGCCCGGCCCCCACCAGTCCGGCAATACCTAATACTTCGCCAGCATGTACGTGGAAACTAATGTCGTGCAGCGCGATGCCATGCCTGTCTCTTATACACATCTCCGAGCCCACGAGACTGCAGCTCATCTCGTATGCCGTCTTCTGCTTGAAAAAAA
>ENA-OZMM01000222-OZMM01000222.1-human-gut-metagenome-genome-assembly--contig:-NODE-222-length-16514-cov-6.431922_pt1 | contig 16514 bp, 10 predicted proteins | sample MGYA00244193_ERZ653821 | MGnify/ENA primary metagenome ERZ653821 (study PRJEB26926, sample SAMN06164832) | human gut metagenome | biome: ENVO:00009003; feature: ENVO:2100002; material: ENVO:00002003...
ACGAGATTAGCTGCAGTCTCGTGGGCTCGGAGATGTGTATAAGAGACAGCACGGAGCCTGAGCCGACAGAGCCGGTGATGCTGGCGAAGTATGCCCCCCTGTATGAGCAGAACCACGATCTGTTTGGCTGGCTGCGCATCGACGGCACCGTCATCGACTACCCGGTGATGCACACCCCCACCGATCCGGAAAAATATCTGCACACGAATTTTAAGCGGGAGTACAGCTTCGGCGGCATTCCCTTCATCGACGCCAACTGCTCCGCCGACAGCGACAATCTGCTGATCTACGGCCACAACATGCTGGACGGCAGCATGTTCCGCTCCCTGCCCAAGTATGAGAGCAAATCCTACTGGCAGGCGCACCCCACCATCCACTTTGACACCCTCTACGAGGAGGGCGAGTACGAGGTGCTTGCGGCCTTCTATGACCGGGTCTATTACACCTACGAGAACTGCTTCAAGTTCTATCAGTTCATCGACGCGGCGGACGAAGCGGACTTCAACAACGCCATCTCGAATTTCCGCTCCAAGGCGCTCTACGACACCGGCGTTACCGCGGCCTACGGCGACAAGCTCATCACGCTGGTGACCTGCGCCTACCATGTGGAGGACGGCCGCTTCGTTGTCGTCGCCCGAAAAAAGTGACCGTCATTCCATCCCCGCATATAACAGGGCTGTCTCATGGAGACGGCCCTGTTTTTTTGCCTAATTGCAGAAAATCGACGTGTTTTTCCATTGACTTTTGGCGTGATATTGCGTATAATTCAGGCATAAAGGTAATGATGGCATTACCGTGCAGACAGTCTGTGCCTCCGGCATGGATCGCCAAATGAAAGGAGAGTATTTCAAGATGAAAAACCATGGTTTGCGCAGAATTTTCAGTCTGTTTCTGGCACTGTTCATGGTCTTCACACTTCTGCCCACGACTGCGTTGGCAGAGGATACGACGGGGGCTGACGAAACCCAGCCCAAGACCGTCGTAGTGGACGAGGGCGAGAAGAAGACCGACCCCCCCCGCGCAGGAGCAGCCTAAGAACGAGAATCCCCCTGCGCCGGAAGACCCGAAAACGTTCACCGTTACATACACTGACGGCGTAGGCGGCGCAGTATTTGACAATGATGTTCACAGCAACCTGCCGTCCGGTACCGCGACCCCCGCTTTCAGCGGCACTCTTGCCCGGGACGGCTATACCTTCGCCGGCTGGAATCCCGCCGTTGCGGAAACCGTGACTGCGAATGTCACCTATGTTGCCCAATGGGAGGCGGGCAAGACCAATCCAAAAAGAGTGACCGTGCCGACGATTCCCGGACCCGATGTAGATCTCGCCGCTTTGGACACCGGGCATAAGATCGATGTCCGATTCACGGTCCTGTATGTGGGTGATGAATTCAACATTGGCTACAACTACGGTTCTTCCGAAAAGACCAAGTTTGTTTGCCAGTACAAGACGAATCACTCCGATACCGCGTATAACAACCACACGATCGCGATTTCTGATATCAAGGCCGCCGCAGGCCGCGCTTCTGTCAACAGCGGTTACCAGATCGTCGGTTGGTCGAAAGAATCCAACGCGAATCCCACAACGTGGTCGCTTAACAAGAGCGGTACGACCGCCTGCAACAAGGGTTCTACGATTTATCTCGTAGCGAAGAACCCCAATCCCACCACGAAATATACATACACGCTGAACTATGATGCCAATGGCGGCACCGGCGCGCCCAGTGCTGATTCGTGGTCTACAACAGATGCAGCTATCAGATACCACTCCTTTACAGTGAAGAATACCATTCCCACCCGGGAAGGCTATGTCTTTAAGGGCTGGAAGGCCAAGGATGGATCTGATACGATCTACACCGGTGGCACGCTGTGTTCCGTATCCCAGCAAGGCAATGATGTTGTCAAGAATGGCAACACCTGGACCAGAACGCTGTACGCCGTGTGGGAGGAGGACGCTCCCCCCCAGCCCACTGCCCCCGACAATGACACCGTCAAGGCTCTGCTGGGCGAAAATGCGGTACAGATTATCTGCACCAACGCGCAGATCGGCCATGGCAGCAAGACCTTCGGTCTGATCGACGGCACGTTCACCGTTTATCAGAGCAATAACCGCCGCTGTGAGGTCGTCATCAATGGCTTCAGCTCCTACATGAGCAAGTTCGACGCCGCTGTTAGCGTCCCTGCGGGAACGCACATTACCGACAACAGCATGGCGGGTCAGAATCGGACAAAAATCAATCTGGTATGGAGCGACGGAAAATGGACTGCGGCGGATGCTCCCGCGAAGTACCATGTTCTGTGCAGCTTGCAGCCCGTAGAACCCACCACTCCCGGTGAGGGCGATCTGGAAAATATTGAGAAGCTTGTAAGGATTGTATGCGACAGAAACATCCATGATGCCAAAGAATATGGCGTGATTGCAGGCTCGTGCGAGTTTGGCGGCATCGACATGACCGGCGATGTGCCCACCTGCCCCGTCACCATTCGGGCGGCAAAGTATGTCGAAGCATACAATGGCACGATTGGTGTAGAACACACCATTACTGGTGATACCGAGAGACCCCTTCTCCTGGCCTGGGATGCGAACAATAATGTATGGCGGTCGATGACTGATACCCCCGTGACCTTCACGGTTATCTGCCCGCCCGCAAAGCCCGGTGCTGAAGATCTGGCCAAGCTGGAAGCGCCCGTGGAAGTGGCCTGCACCACGAAGCCCGAGATGCACACCGCCGCATCCTTCGCGCTGATCGAGGGAACATACACCGTCGGCGATACCTTCGGCAACGAAACCGACGGCTACACCTGCGACATTATCATCACTGCTGATGAGTATGTAACGAAGTACAACACCGACTTCGGCAAGCACACCCTGACCGGTGACAACACCAAGCCCCTTACGCTGAAATACGTAGAGGGTCGGTGGGTTGTCAATGCCCCCGTTACCTTCCCTGTCGAGTGCGAAGAAGAACTGGTTCCCGTCCATCTTGTGATTTATCGCAACGGCGACACCTCGAAGGCTTATAAGGACGTCGCGCTCGAAAGCCAGCCGAAGGGGCATGTCATTGACCTGTCCACGATCGACATTGCCGACTATTACACCGGGAACTACGAGTTCTACGGCTGGTACGACGACGGCCTGTTTAATATCTACAAGAGCGACCCCGCTAATCCCCCTGCCGGCCTGAAGGAGAAAACCGTCAACGGGTGGACGAATTTGAAGTGCATGGTCTATGACAAGTACCAGGTCGTTTACTTCCAGAGTGAGGAAGCCTTGAGAGACTTCCAGAATGACCACAGCAAGACCGAAGGTCGGCTGTACAGCACCACTGCGCTCTTTGGTTCGACCCTTCCCACCGCGGACGCTCCCACCCCGACCCGCACCGGCTACACCTTCAAGTTCTGGAGCCGTGAGGGTCAGAACGGCGACGTGACCGGCCAGACCGTGAACGGCTGGACGAATCTGTACGCCGCTTGGGAAAAGAACACCTACACCGTGACCTACACCGACGGTGTGAACGGCGAGGCATTCGCGGATCAGGCTTATACGGCAAAGTACGAGGATGCCACCCCCACTTTCGAGGGCGCTCCCGCCCGTAAGGGCTACAAGTTCCTCGGCTGGGAACCCACGGTTGCTGAAACCGTGACCGAAAATGCGACCTACGTCGCTCAGTGGGAAAAGCTCTACACCGTCACCTACACCGATGGCGTTGACGGAAAAGCCTTTAAGGACGATGTCCATTCCGATCTGGAGAAGGACACCCCGACTCCCGCTTTCTCCGGCGACACTCCCACCCGTAAGGGCTTTGTGTTCGACGGCTGGAACCCCGAGGTCGCTGAGACCGTGACCGAGGATGTCACTTACACCGCTCAGTGGAAGCCCGTCCAGCCCGATAAGAAGGCCATCGAGGGCGCGATTGGCAGAGGCGTGGCGGTTGTCTGCGATAACCAGAACGTCAACCACGGCGAAAAGAAGTATAAGCCGACGCTGGGCGAGTACACCGTCAGCAATGTCATGGGCACCGCCGCCGATGGCTACACCTGCACCGTTACCGTCAGGGCAGCCAAGTTCATCGAGAAGTACAGCTCTGATATGGGCGACGCGGTTCATACGCTGATTGCCGGTGAACCCGCCGAAAAGACCATTGAACTGAAGTGGAATGGCGAAAAGTGGGTCGCTGAGACCGAACTGCCTGTCACCTTCCATACCCTGTGCCCCCCCGAGCAGCCCAGCAAGAAGGACATTGAGGGTGCGATCGGCAGAGGCGTAAAGATCGTCTGCGATAACCAGAACGTCAACCACTGGGGCAAGGATTACAAGCCGACGCAGGGTGAGTACACCGTCAGCGACGTCACCGGTACCGCCTCCGAGGGCTATACCTGCACCATCACTGTCAAGGCAGCCAAGATCATCGAGAAGTACAGCTCCGATATGGGCAAGACCCATGCGCTGATCGTCGGCGAGCAGGCTGAGAAGGCCGTCGAGCTGAAGTGGAATGGCGAAAAGTGGGTCGCGAAGACCGAACTGCCCATCACCTTCCACGTCGAGTGCCCCCCCGAAAAGCCCACCTACGATGAACTGAAGGGGCTGGGCATCAACGCGAAGGTGGACTGCACGACCACCACTGCGCACAACGGCAAGTCCTACACGCTCATCGAAGACACTTACAACGTCTCCGACCCCGAGCGCAAGGGAACCGCGTACACCTGCATCCTCACCGTAAACGCAAAGGATTACGTTGCCAAGTACAACGCAGAAGAGAATGTTGGCCCCCACACCCTTGATGACCGTGACAGCAAGACCATCGAGCTGACCTGGAATGGTGAGAAGTGGACGGCTGCGGAGACCAGCGTCACCTTCAACGTCAAGTGCGAGCTTCTCACCGTTACTTACACCGACGGTGTGAAGGGCGAGGAAGTCTTCGAGGATGTCGTCTACAAAGACATCCCCTACGGCACCGGCACTCCCGCCTTCGGCACGAAGGACCCCACCCGTGAGGGCTACAAGTTCGTCGGTTGGGAACCCGAAGTCACCGAGACCGTGACCGAGAACGTGACCTACACCGCCAAGTGGGAGAAGCTCTACACCGTTACCTACACCGACGGCGTGAAGGGCAAGGCGTTCAAGGATCAGGTCTACAAGGATCTTGAGGCCGGAACCGATACCCCCAAGTTCGATGGCAAGCCCACCCGTAAGGGCTACACCTTCACCGGTTGGTCCCCCAAGGTCACTGACACCGTGACCAAGGACGTGACCTACGTCGCTCAGTGGAAATCCACGAAGAACGGCAAGGACAACATCCCCAAGACCGGCGACAGCGAGATCGTCATGGTTCTTGGCAGCGTACTGCTGTTCTCCTTCTGCGGCGCGGCTGCTGTAAGCGTCTACGACCGCAAGAGAAAACATTTCTAAAATACGCAAGGGAGGCGACGGATTTCCGTCGCCTCCCATTTTTTGCCCCTATAACGCGGCTGCCCCCACTCCGGCATTGACTTTTTCTGCCTGATGAACTATATTATACGTGCATTTATATGAAGAAAAGGTGATAACGATGTACATAGATGATTATAAGCGCTGGCTGAGCGCTGATCTGGAAGATCCCGCCCTCACCGATGAGCTGAGGAAAATCGAGGGACAGGACAATGAGATCAAGGAGCGCTTTGCTGTGGCGCTGAAATTCGGCACCGCCGGTCTGCGGGGCATTCTGGGCGCGGGCAGCAACCGGATGAATATTTACGTTGTCCGGCAGGCCACCCAGGGACTGGCGAACTGGGTCAAGACCCAGGGTGGCAGCCAGCTGGTCGCCATTTCCTATGACAGCCGCATCAATTCCGACGTATTTGCCAGAAACGCCGCCTGCGTTCTGGCTGCCAACGGCATTCGGGTGCGGATTTACGACGCGCTGATGCCCGTCCCCGCCCTATCCTTTGCCACCCGGTACTACAAGGCGAACGCCGGTATCATGATCACCGCCTCCCACAACCCCGCCAAATACAACGGCTACAAAGCCTACGGCCCCGACGGCTGCCAGATGACGGACGATGCCGCCGCCGTGGTGTACGCGGAGATTCAGAAAACCGATATCCTCACCGGCGCGAAGATGATGGCCTTTGAAGACGGCATCGCCCAGGGTCTGATCGAATACGTGGGCGAGGACTGCAAGGAGGCACTGTACAGCGCCATTGAAGCCTGTGCCGTCCGCCCCGGCATCTGCAAAACCGCCGGACTGAAGCTGGTGTACTCCCCCCTGAACGGCTCCGGTCTGGTGCCGGTCACCCGGGTGCTTCATGACATCGGCATTGACGACATCACCATTGTCCCCGAGCAGCAGTACCCCGACGGCAACTTCCCCACCTGCCCCTATCCCAACCCGGAGATTTTCGAGGCTCTGCGGCTGGGTCTGGAGCTGGCCGAGAAGACCGGCGCCGATCTGATGCTGGCCACCGACCCCGACGCCGACCGGGTTGGCATTGCCATCCGCTGCCCCGACGGCTCCTACGAGCTGGTCTCCGGCAACGAGGTGGGCGTGCTGCTGCTGGACTACATCTGTCAGGGCCGCATTGAAAAAGGCACCATGCCCAAGCGCCCCGTGGCGGTAAAGTCTCTGGTCTCCACTCCCCTCGCGGACATCGTGGCCGCGGATTACGGCGTGGAAATGCGCAACGTTCTCACCGGCTTCAAGTGGATTGGCGACCAGATTGCCAAGCTGGAGGCCGCCGGTGAGGTGGATCGCTTCATTCTGGGCTTCGAGGAATCCTACGGCTACCTTGCAGGCCCTTACGTCCGGGACAAGGACGCCATCATTGGCTCCATGCTGATCTGTGAAATGGCGGCTTACTACCGTTCCATCGGCTCGTCCATCAAGGCGCGGCTGGAGGCCATTTACGCAAAATACGGCCGGTATCTGAACAAGGTGAACTCCTTTGAGTTCCCCGGTCTGTCCGGCATGGACAAGATGGCCGGTATCATGGCCTCCCTGCGGGAGAAGCCCCCTGTAGAGATTGGCGGCTACAAGGTGACCAAAATCACCGACTACCAGAACACCGCTCAGACCGGCCTGCCCGCCGCCAATGTGCTGGTGTACAATCTGGAAGGCGGCGCGACGGTCATCGTCCGCCCCTCCGGCACCGAGCCGAAGATCAAGACCTATTTCACCACTCTGGGCAAAGATCTGGCGGAAGCCGAAGCACAGGAAAAGGTTCTCGCCGACGCTCTGAAGCCCATCCTTGCGTAATTACATGCGAAAAAAGGCAAGCCGAAAAAAGGGTGGACGCATTAGACACTTAGCAGGTGCAGTGGGATAATGAGCTGCACCTCTTGCCTCTCCCTCTGGGAGAGGTGGCTGAGCGAAGCGAAGACGGAGAGGGTAAACAAGGGTGCAAAGCCCTCTCAGTCACCTTCGGTGACAGCTCTCCCGGAGGGAGAGCCAAGGGGCTGTACTTCGTCACATAGCATGTTGACACGAGAAATGGAGCGTATCTGTACCGATACGCTCCATTCACCGTTTTATGACCACCCATTAAAACGGCTTGCTTTTTTGCACATTGTGCATTATTCGATTATCTGGATCCAGCCTTCGGGGGCTTCCAGACGACCCATCTGGATGCCGGTGAGGGTATCGTAAAGCTTCTGGATGGTGGAGCCCATGCCTGCGTAGTGAATTTCCTTGCCATGATCCACAATGGTGCCCACAGGGGAGATGACCGCCGCCGTGCCGCACAGGCCGCACTCGGCAAATTCGCCGATCTCCGCCAGCGCCACGGGGCGCTCCTCTACCTCCATGCCGAGATAGTCCTTCGCCACCTGCAGCAGGCTGCGCCGGGTGATGGAGGGGAGAATGGTGTCGGACTTGGGGGTGACCAGCTTGCCGTCCTTGGTAATGAAGATCAGGTTGGCGCCGCCGGTCTCCTCAATGTGGGTGCGGGTGGCGGAATCCACGTAGACGTTCTCGTCAAAGCCCTTCTCGTGGGCATCCACAATGTTGTAAAGGCTCATGGCGTAGTTTAAGCCCGCCTTGACGTCGCCGGTGCCCTTGGGCGCCGCCCGGTCAAGATCGGAGATGCGCAGCTTCAGGGGCTTGATGCCGCCCTTGAAATAGGGGCCGACCGGGGTGACGAACACCCGGAACTGATACTCCGTCGCGGGCTTGACGCCGATGATGGCGTCGCTGCCAAACATGAACGGGCGCACGTACAGCGTCGCGCCGGAGCCGTAGGGCGGCACCCACTGGGAGTTTGCGCGGACGGTCTCCACTACGGCCTGCACGAACCTGTCCTCGGGGAACACGGGCATTTTCAGGCGGCGGCAGGAACTGGCCATCCGCTGGGCGTTCAGGTCGGGGCGGAAGCAGACGATGCGTCCATCCTCGGTGGTGTAGGCTTTCAGCCCCTCAAAGCAGGTCTGGGCATATTGCAGAACGCAGGCGCACTCACTCATGGTAATGGTGGCCTGATCGGTCAGACAGCCGTCATCCCACTGGCCGTTTCGGAAATTGGAGACATAGCGCATGTCGGTCTGGACGTAGCCAAATCCCAGATTGCCCCAGTCAATATCTTTTCTTTCCATTGTAAACACCTCTCTGAAATTTTATTTCCCAATTCTAGCACCGCAGGAGGCGCAAGTCAAGCATTTGGCGCGGAAAAAAGTATCTCATACAGGGACATTTGTCTTTTTCAGAGAAACGCACAAAAACCGCCCCTTCTTCCCCCCTTTTTCCTGCGAAAAACTCCAAAAGGGACTTGTATTCAATATGGTAAAGTGGTAAAGTATAGGAAAGCACCCCAGAAGAAAGGACTCCGTGTTATGGATATCGTTCGACATCCCGGTGAAGATCTGTTTTTCGAGGCCATTCTGTCCCTGCGGACGGTGGAGGACTGCCGCCTGTTTTTTGAGGACGTGGCCACCATCAAGGAATTGCAGGCCATGTCCCAGCGGTTCAGGGTCGCCTGTCTGCTGGACAGCGGCGAAAACTATATCGAAGTCTCGGAATCCACCGGTGCCAGCTCGGCTACCATCAGCCGGGTCAACCGGTGCCTCGTATATGGCGGCGGCTACCGGACGGCGCTGGACAGGCTCAAGGAATCGGGAGTCCTCCCGGAAGGCGAAGAAAAATAAAACAGGGTACACCCCTTGGCTCTCTCTTTGGGAGAGCTGTCACCGAAGGTGACTGAGAGGGCTTTTTCCCTGTTTTCCCTCTCCGTCTTCGCTTCGCTCAACCGCCTCTCCCAGAAAGAGACAAGGGGGCAGTTCAGTCGCGCCCCTATGCCCAAAAGCCCCGCCGTTTTCGGGTGTATCCATGTCCATTTTTCCCAATTGACAACCACTCCTACCCATGCTATAATCTAACAGATAAGTTCAGCGGCTCATCCCGCCCGTCTTGCCGCTTTTGGCAGGACGTTTTTTTAAGAAAGGAGATCAGCATGACGGATATGACGAAAGCCAAGGTTTACGCTGCTTCTTTGGGGTTCGTATTTTCCGAAGGGGTTTGTTCCTCCCTTTCCGCCCCCGGTCTTTCCGGGTTCGATTCTTCTGAATATGTTATTTTTCCCGGTTTTTGTGACGTGCATGTGCATTTCAGAGAGCCGGGTTTTTCTTATAAGGAGACCATCGCCACAGGCAGCCGGGCAGCCGCCCGGGGCGGCTATACCGCGGTCTGCACCATGCCCAACCTGAACCCGGTGCCGGACAGCGTGGAGAATCTGAGAGTTCAGCGCCGTCTCATCGAGGAAACCGCCTGCATCCACGTCTACCCCTACGGTGCCATCACAGTCTGCGAACAGGGCGAAGCGCTTTCCGACCTGGAGGGCATGGCGCCCGACGTAGTGGGGTTTTCCGACGACGGCCGGGGCGTGCAGAGTTACGACCTGATGCGGCAGGCCATGCTTCGTGCAAAAGCCCTTGGAAAGCCCATTGTCGCCCACTGCGAGGTCAACTCGCTCTTGCGGGGCGGGTACATCCACGACGGTGATTATGCCAAAGCCCATGGCCATCGGGGCATCTGCTCCGAAAGCGAATGGGGGCAAATTGCCCGGGACTTGCAGCTGGTAAAAGAAACCGGCTGCGCCTACCACGTCTGCCACGTCTCCGCCAAGGAAAGCGTGGCGCTCATCCGCAAGGCCAAGGCCGAGGGGCTGGACGTGACCTGCGAGACCGGCCCCCACTATCTGGTGATGGACGACAGCGACCTGCAGGAGGACGGTCGCTTCAAGATGAACCCGCCCCTGCGAGGAAAGGAAGACCGGGAGGCCCTGATTCATGGAATTCTGGACGGCACCATCGACATGATCGCCACCGACCACGCCCCCCACTCCGCCGAGGAAAAATCCCGAGGGCTGGAAAAAAGCGCCTTCGGCATTGTGGGCATTGAGACCGCTTTCCCGATTTTGTATACCTGTCTGGTAAAACCGGGCATTCTAAGCCTGAACAAACTATTGGAGCTTTTGTGCGTCAATCCCCGCAGACGCTTCGGTCTTCCTCTGGGGACAGACTACAGCATCTGGGACTTGAACGCCGCATACCCCATCGACCCGAAGGACTTTCTTTCCAAGGGCAGAGCCACGCCCTTCGCGGGCTGGCAGGTCAATGGAAAGTGCATCGCCACCATCTGTGACGGAAAGCTGGTATACGCCGCTCCGGAAACCCATACATAACGAGAGGAGAAACACCATGGCAAAAAGAACCGACATCAAGAAAATTCTCATCATTGGCTCCGGCCCCATCGTCATCGGTCAGGCTGCTGAGTTTGACTACGCCGGGACGCAGGCCTGTCTTGCTCTGAAAGAAGAGGGCTACGAGGTGGTGCTGTGCAACTCCAACCCCGCCACCATCATGACCGACACCATCATCGCCGACAAGGTCTACATGGAGCCGCTGACGCTGGAATATATCGCCAAGATCATCCGCTACGAGCGTCCCGACGCCATCATCCCCGGCATCGGCGGTCAGACAGGTCTGAATCTGGCCATGCAGCTGGAAAAGAAGGGCATTTTGCGGGAATGCCGGGTCAGGCTGCTGGGCACCTCCAGCGAGTCCATCGAGCGTGCCGAGGATCGGGAGCTTTTCAAGGAGCTGTGCCAGTCCATCGGCGAGCCGGTCATCCCCTCCGAAATTTCCTATTCCCTGGAGGAGGCCAAGGAGGCCGCCAAGCGCATCGGCTATCCTGTGGTGCTTCGTCCCGCCTTTACTCTCGGCGGCACCGGCGGCGGCTTTGCTTACAATGAAGACGAGCTGGTGGAGATTGGTCTCAACGCCTTCGCCCTCTCCCCTGTCCATCAGGTTCTGGTGGAAAAGTCCGTCAAGGGCTACAAGGAGATCGAATTCGAGGTCATGCGGGACTCCAATGACCACGCCATCACCATCTGCGGCATGGAGAACATCGACCCCGTGGGCGTCCACACCGGTGACAGCATGGTGGTCGCCCCCATCATGACCCTCAGCGACCACGACATGAAGATGCTCAACGACTCCGCCATCAAAATCATCCGGGCGCTGAAGGTGGAGGGCGGCTGCAACGTTCAGTTTGCTCTCGACCCCAATTCCTCCAGATACTATCTCATTGAGGTCAACCCCCGTGTCTCCCGTTCCTCCGCGCTGGCCTCCAAGGCCTCCGGCTACCCCATTGCCCGGGTCACCGCGAAAATCGCCGTGGGCATGGCGCTGGAGGACATCAAAATTGCCAACACCAACGCCGCCTTTGAGCCGAAGCTGGACTACGTCATCACCAAGCTGCCCCGGTTCCCCTTCGACAAGTTCACCTCCGCCATCAACATTCTGGGCACCCAGATGATGGCCACCGGCGAGGTCATGGGCATCGGCTCCAATCTGGAGGAATCCCTGCTCAAGGGCATCCGTTCCCTGGAGGTAGGCGCGAACCACATCTACCATCACAAATTTGACGACATGACCACGGAGGAGCTGCTGGACTATATCAGCGTGTTCCGCTCCGACAACATCTTCGCCATTGCGGAAATCATCTACCGGGGCGTCACCGTGGAGCAGATTCATGAAATTACAGCCATCGACGTGTATTTCCTGAACGCCATCAAGCGCATTGTGGATATGGAGGAATACCTGAAACTCCACGTCAAAGAGCCGGAAGCCCTTCTGGACGCCAAGAAGATGGGCTTCAGCGATAAATATGTGAGCAGGCTCTGGAAATGCTCCGAGACGGACGTGTCCGATTTCCGCAGAGAACACAATATGTTCCCGGCTTTCCGCATGGTGGACACCTGCCACACCGGCGCATATATCCCCTACTTCTACTCCTCCTACACCGGCGGGAACGTCTCCCGGCTGACGAACAAAAAGAAGATCGTGGTACTGGGCGCAGGCCCCATCCGCATCGGTCAAGGCGTGGAATTCGACTACTCCACCGTCCACGCCGTCATGACCATCAAAAAGGCGGGCTACGAGGCCATCATCATCAACAATAACCCCGAGACCGTCTCCACCGACTACACCACCGCCGACAAGCTGTATTTTGAGCCTTTGACTCCCGAGGATGTGATGAACATCATCGATTTTGAAAAGCCCGACGGCGTGATCGCGTCTCTGGGCGGCCAGACCGCCATCAATCTGGCCCAGCCCCTCCATGACCGGGGCGTGAAGATCATCGGCACCGGCTGCGAGGCCATCGACAGAGCCGAAAACCGGGACGCCTTTGAAAAGCTCCTGAAAGAGCTGGACATCCCCCAGCCCAAGGGAAAGGCCGTCACCAAAATCGAGGACGGTCTCGCGGCGGCGAATGAGATCGGCTACCCCGTGCTGGTACGTCCCAGCTTCGTGCTGGGCGGCCGCGCCATGCAGATCGTGGCAAACGAGACCCAGCTGCGCCATTACCTGAAAAGCGCCGTGGAGATCGACGAGGACAAGCCCGTTCTGGTGGACAAATACATTCAGGGCCGTGAAGTGGAGATCGACGCCATCTGCGACGGCCGGGACGTGTTCGTCCCCGGCATCATGGAACTGGTGGAGCGCACCGGCGTTCACTCCGGCGACTCCATCTCCGTCTACCCCTCCTTCTCCATCTCCGACAAGGTCAAGGGCATCATTCTGCAATACGCCAAAAAGCTGGGTCTGGGCATCGGCATTGTCGGCCTGTTCAATGTGCAGTTCATCGTAGACCCCGAGGACAACGTGTCCGTCATCGAGGTCAACCCCCGTTCCTCCCGCACGGTTCCCTTCCTGAGCAAGGCCACGGGCTACAGCCTTGCGGACATCGCCACCGATGTGATTCTGGGTCTGAGCCTGAAGGAGCAGGGCTTCTTCGACATCTACCCCGCCGAAAAGGAGCGCTGGTACGTCAAAGCGCCGGTATTCTCCTTCAATAAAATTCGCGGTCTGGACGCCTATCTGACTCCCGAAATGAAGTCCACCGGCGAGGCCATCGGCTATGACCGCACCATGACCCGCGCCCTGTACAAGGCGCTGCAGGCCTCCGGCATGAAGCTGCAGAACTACGGCACCGTCCTTGCCACCATCGCCGACCGGGACAAGGAGGAAGCACTGCCCCTGATCCGCCGGTTCTACCGTCTGGGCTTCAACATCGAGGCCACCGCCGGAACTGCCACATTCCTGAAGGAAAACGGCATCCGCACCCACGTTCTGGGCAAGATCAGCGACGGCAGCGACGAAATCCCCAACGCGCTGCGTCAGGGACACATTGCCTACGTCATCAACACCCGCGACCCCGGCTCCAGCGGCCGGGACGGCACGAAGATCCGCCGGATCGCCACGGAGCATAACGTGACGCTGTTTACCGCATTGGACACCATCCGGGTTCTGCTGGATGTGCTGGAAGAAACCACGCTGACGATTTCTACGATTGATGCCTGAGCAGGCAACGCCAAAAATTCCCGGAAGGAGCGACCATGAAACAGAGCATTTTCACGATTCTTTCCAATACCCCCCTGACGGACTGCGTCTACAAAATGGTGCTTTCCGGAGACACCTCCGCCATCACCGCACCGGGGCAGTTTGTCAACATTCAAATCACAGGGAAGTTCCTCCGCCGTCCCATTTCCGTGTGCGACTATGACGGCAGCACCCTCACCATCGTCTACAAGGTGGTGGGCAAGGGTACGGAAATTCTCTCCCGGATGGTTCCCGGGGAGAAGCTGGACATCCTGACCGGCCTTGGCAACGGCTACGACCTCACCCCCGCCGGGAACAGCCCCGTCTTACTGGGCGGCGGCGTGGGTGTCCCGCCGCTGTACCACCTTGCAAAACGGCTGCTTGCCATGGGCAAGCAGGTAACGGTGATTCTGGGCTTCAACACCCAAACGGAAGTGTTCTATGAAACCGAATTCCGGGCGCTGGGCTGCCGGGTGATCGTCGCCACCGCCGACGGAAGCTATGGCGTCAAGGGCTTCGCCACCACGCCCCTGAACGATCTGAATTATTCCTATTTCTACACCTGCGGTCCGGAGCCGATGCTCAAGGCCGTGTATAAAGCCACCCGCACCTCCGGCCAGATGAGCTTCGAGGAACGGATGGGCTGCGGCTTCGGCGCCTGCATGGGCTGCTCCTGCAAGACCCTCACAGGATACAAGCGCATCTGCAAGGACGGCCCCGTCATGCGGAAGGAGGAAATTCTATGGGAAGCCTGAGCGTCAATCTCTGCGGCATCGAGCTGGACAACCCGGTCATCCCCGCCTCCGGCACCTTTGGCTACGGCTATGAGTTTGCCGAACTGTACGACATCAACTGCCTTGGCACATTCTCCTTCAAGGGAACCACGAAAGAACCTCGTTTTGGAAATCCCACGCCCCGCATCGCCGAGTGTACCGGCGGCATGATCAACGCCGTGGGGCTGCAAAATCCCGGCGTGGACAAAGTCATATCCGAAGAACTCCCGAAGCTGAAAGCCTGCTTCCGCAAGCCCGTCATGGCCAACGTCTCCGGCTTTTCCGTGGCGGATTACGCCTACACCTGCGAGCGGCTGGACAAAGAGGAACAGGTGGGCTGGCTGGAAGTCAACGTCAGCTGCCCCAACGTTCACGGCGGTGGCATGAGCTTCGGCACCTGCCCGGAAGCCGCCGCAGAGGTGACGGCAGCGGTGAAAAAGGTCACGAAAAAGCCTGTTATCGTCAAGCTCTCCCCAAACGTCACCGATATCGTCTCCATCGCCAGAGCCTGTGAGGACGCGGGGGCGGACGGCATCAGCCTGATTAACACTCTGCTTGGTATGCGCATTGATCTGCGCACCCGCAAGCCCATCATCGCCAACAAAATGGGCGGCTTTTCCGGCCCTGCCATCTTCCCGGTGGCGCTGCGCATGGTTTATCAGGTCGCGGGCGCGGTGAAAATTCCCGTGGTGGGCATGGGCGGCATCAGCAGCGCCGAAGATGTGGTGGAAATGATGCTGGCAGGCGCTACCGCCGTGGAGGTGGGCGCGGCCAATCTTGTAAATCCCTACGTCTGCCGGGACATCATCCGGGAGCTTCCCTCCGTCATGGAAAAATACAAAATTGAGGATCTGAAAGACATTATAGGAGGCGCGAAATAATGGGTAAGGACGTCATTGTAGCCTGCGATTTTTCATCCGCCGAGGCGACCTTCGCTTTTCTTGACAAATTCACCGGCCGGAAGCCCTTCGTGAAGATCGGTATGGAGCTGTACTACGCGGAAGGCCCCGCCATCGTCCGGGAGATCAAAGCCCGGGGGCACAAGATTTTTCTGGACTTAAAGCTCCACGACATTCCCAACACCGTGAAAAAAGCCATGTCCGTCCTGCGGAATCTGGACGTGGACATCACCAACCTCCATGCCGCCGGTACCACCGCCATGATGAAGGCCGCGCTGGAAGGTCTGACCCGGGAGGACGGCACCCGTCCCCTGCTGATCGCCGTGACCCAGCTGACCTCCACCGATCAGGCGGCCATGGAGTCCGACCTGCTCATTCATGAACCCATTGACGAAGTGGTCATGCACTACGCCGAGACCGCGAAAAACGCGGGTCTGGACGGCGTGGTCTGCTCTCCTCTGGAAGCGGGGAAGGTGCATGAGCGCTGCGGTCAGCACTTTCTCACCGTGACCCCCGGCGTCCGCTTCGCCGACGGAGACGTAGGCGACCAGAAGCGGGTGATGACCCCAGCCGCCGCCAAGGCCATCGGTTCGGACTACATCGTGGTCGGCCGTCCCATCACGGCCGCCGCCGACCCCGTGGCCGCCTACGAGCGCTGCGTGGCGGAATTCTGCGACTGAAATAAGGAGGAAGCATTTTGGAAAGCTACAAAAGAGAATTCATTCAGTTTCTGGAGAAGGCCGGTGTGCTGAAATTCGGCGATTTCACCGCCAAATCCGGCCGGAAAATCCCCTATTTCATCAACGCCGGGGAGATCAAAACCGGTAAGGAAATTGCGACTCTGGGCGAATTCTACGCCCGCGCCTACCGGGAAAAGCTGGGGCAGCGGAAGGCCGTCCTCTATGGCCCCGCCTACAAGGGCATTTCCATCGCCGTGTCCGCCGCCGTCGCCCTGAGCCGGGACGGGCTGGACGTCCCCTTCTTCTTCAACCG
>ENA-OZMM01000229-OZMM01000229.1-human-gut-metagenome-genome-assembly--contig:-NODE-229-length-16178-cov-3.476462_pt1 | contig 16178 bp, 14 predicted proteins | sample MGYA00244193_ERZ653821 | MGnify/ENA primary metagenome ERZ653821 (study PRJEB26926, sample SAMN06164832) | human gut metagenome | biome: ENVO:00009003; feature: ENVO:2100002; material: ENVO:00002003...
CAGTCTCGTGGGCTCGGAGATGTGTATAAGAGACAGGTGATTAAGTGTCGGAGTATTGTTATTTTATGATTCATTCTATTATTAAGGGAATTATATGTCATGGAACAAACACGATGCGGTCTCGTATGCGCGGAGCCACGCGCATCAAAAAAGCCAGGGCTATTGCGCCCGAGCAGTAGCCGCAGCAATTCGCGCTGGTGGTGTCAAGATCGAAGGTGCTAACGCCAACAATTTTTCAAGATCACTGGAAAAAGCAGGATTCAGCAAATCATACGGCACCCCAATAGAGGGCGATATAGCGGTTATTGATGCTTTGCCAGGCCCAAACCAGTATGGGCACGCCTGTATTTACGATGGGACGGGGACCTGGTACTCCGATTTCGTACAGCGCAGTTTATACCCAGGGCCGCAGTACAGGAAAATCCTGCCCGCTGTTACCATATACAGGCACAAGTAACATGAAAAAATTACTATTTTTTCTGCTGATGGCATCATCTGCAATGGCAAATACCAACGATCCTGTTAACCAGGCTGTTGCATTTAACAACTGGTATGTGAACCAGATTAACCATAATAATTTCCCGATTACCGACGGTAAATATATTGATAAATACGTTACTGCATCAACAATGCAGAAACTAAGGCGAACCCAAGATCCAAAATATGATGACGAGGTTTTTTATGATGCTGATTTTTTTCTAAAGGCACAATACATTGGCGATGATTGGCCCACCAATGTAAGCGCTATTGCGGGTGATACGGATCCGGTTTGCGTTAATGTTTACGTAGCGTTTGGAAAAGAGCAAAAACACATTGTCATTGATTGCATGGTCAAAGAGAACGGACTCTGGAAAGTTCAGTCTGTCACCAGCCTCCAATTCACACGTAACTTAGAACGGCAGTGAGGTCAGCGATATGACAGGGGTACCGTGCCGTAGCACGTTCGCGAATCCCCCTGCCATATCGCCGGAAAGAAAAAAACCTGTGCGAACGTCTCCGCCATCCCCTCTCACCATAATGCGAATGGGGCAATATTGGACGTATAAAAAACCGCATGGTGCGGTTGCGCGCTTCACTGATTCCTGGACGTCAATCCCTATGCCAGCTTTTGCTGACGTTGATGAATTTTCGCTCCTACGGTAGGACCTCCGTCCCACTGTTTTCAGTATCAACGACAAACAACAAAAAACCCTTAAGTCTGCTTGCTGGCAGGCTTAAGGGTTCCGGCCCCATCCGGCGCTTATCTCCGGCACTCACGATGGCTTAGCTCTTGAAGGGGCGATAAGAAGAATCTCATAGACCGATTAGTTTTTTTTAACATTAATTGCTGTTTGACTATTTTATAAGCACATCTAGCCACATGATTAGCGCTGTACTTCACTGATCGCGTCCAGCAGAAGGCGTAGCCCTGCGGGTTGATGTTCACGCGAAAGGTATAAACCATATATCGGCAGGGATTTAGGTTGAAGCTCGGGCAATAGTCTAATCAGTTTTCCCTGCGCCAATCCTTCCTGTGCCTCCAGCTCTGGCACCAACGCGATCCCCATTCCTGCCAGCGCCGACTCGCAGAGCAGCGAAGAGATCCCGGCGCTCAAATTGCCTCTGATTGCAACGGAGACCGGCTGCCCCAGAGGATCCAAAAAGTGCCAGGATTGTCCGGCAAAACCGCTGTAGTACAGGCAATTGTGCCGTGTGAGATCGTCGATTGTCTCAGGCGTGCCATGCTGATGCAGATAATCGACAGACGCACAAAGAACCGATTTACAGTCGCCCAACCGACGGGCGATGGTCCCTGGCTCGGGATTATCCGTTATGCGGATCGCCACATCGATGCGTTCCCCCACAAGGCTTACCGGTTGGTTATTGATCTCCACCTCAATACGTAATTGCGGATATTGCTCCATAAACGCCGGCAGAACCGGAGCAAGAATATGCATGGCGGTAAAATGGGCGCAGGCCACACGTAGCGTGCCGGAGGGAATTTGCGCGGCACTGGCGGCACCAATATCCAGCGAAAGTTGCGCCAGAGAACGTGTTTTCACTAATGCCTCTTCACCTGCAGGCGTGATCGTCAAGCGACGCGATGAGCGATGGATAAGCCTTGCGCCTGCCCATTTCTCCATCTCGTCGAGATATCGACTGACCATCGGGCGTGACAACCCCAATGCACGCGCGGCGGCACTCAGACTGCCCAAATCACAGATATGGTTGAATACCGTTGCCGCCATCACTCTGTCCATTGCATCCCATCCGATCGTTTTATGAAACTCAGCATGTCCTAATGAGGGAATTCTAACAGATCCGAATTTCCTTAAAATACGGGAACTATCAAAAGACAATTTCCTGCACAAGGTTACCTGGTATGAAAGTTAAAACTCTGGCTCTGCTGTTACCGCTGTTTGCATCTTCCGCTTTTGCCGCACCGCTACAGCTGGACGTCTATAATCCGCAAGATAAGGCTATTTTCCCGGTCTCTTCGACGCTGGTGTCTGGCCCCAAAGAGGCGATTTTGTTTGACGCCCAGTTCAGCACCAAAGATGGCGAACAGCTGGTGCAGATGATTCGCGCCAGCGGTAAAACGCTGAAGGCTATTGTGATCACCTCCGGCGATCCGGATTTCTATTTTGGTCTGCAGCCCATCGTAAAGGCCTTCCCACAGGTAAAAGTCCTGGCAACGCCGCAGGTGGTAGACCATATCCGCGCCACCAAAGAGGCCAAGCTGCAGTTCTGGGGCCCGCAAATGAAGGACGGCGCGCCAACATCGCTCACCGTTCCGCAGGCGACGACGCAAACGCAGTTCACGGTTGATGGCGAAACGCTGGAACTGCGTCACCCCAACGATTATGCAGCGTATGTCTGGATCCCGGCGAATCGCGCCATTATTGGCGGCACAGGCGTGGCTTCAGGTATTCACGTCTGGACGGCGGATACACAGTCTGAACAACAACGTAGTGCATGGCGTAGCATACTGAGCGAAATGCAGAGCTTACAGCCCACTCAGGTGGTCCCGGGTCATTACATTGGCGACCGCCCAACAGGCGATAAAGCTATTCGCTTCACCCAGGACTATTTGCAGTCGTTTGAGCAGGCGCTTGGGGCGAAGAAAGGATCGGATTATGTGATTAAAACCATGACGGCAGCATGGCCAGGTCTGGCAGACGCAAGCTCGCTGGAACTAAGTGCAAAAGTTAATAGCGGCGAGATGAAGTGGTAATGAAGTTTTAAGGCAAAAAATAACCCCGAACGCGTGTCGGGGTTTCGTTACGATAAGCATACCGGAATCAATGAACGCCCATGCGCCAGGCAAAATAGATCTCTTCTTTCAGTTCAGTGGAAGAGAGCGCCAACAGATCTGCAAACTCCAGCTCAAGCTGTTTCAGCCTTTTCAGGTACTGAGCCGGTGAAAGATCGGTTTTATCACGACGTAAAAATTCTATTGCCAGTTGGGCAGGGTCTAATTGGGTAGACATATCATCCTCGCTTGTGTTCAAAACCTGCACAGTATAACACCATTCCCTGTGCAGATAATGACCAAAAGCAATATGCATCACAAAATTGCTGTCGTCAGACGCGACGTGCAGCACAATCGTCCCTGCTCATCGAAGATTTCTATTTGCCACACCTGGTGACGAGAACCTGTATGTAACGCGCGACATACGCCCCTGACGTGCCCTTCCCGTGCAGAACGGATATGGTTGGCGTTGATCTCCAGGCCCACCACTTTCTGCTCACCCTGAGTACATAAGTAGCCCGCTACCGAACCAATGCTTTCCGCCAGCACCACGGATGCGCCGCCGTGTAACAACCCAAAGGGTTGTTTAGTACGATGGTCCACCGGCATCGTCGCTTCCAGCGTATCGTCGCCAATATGCACAAAACGAATATCGAGCAACCCAACCATATTTCCTTCACCCATGGCATTGAGCGCCTCGAGTGTGACTTCACGTTTCCAGATCATCCTATAATCTCCAGCAGTGCCTGTAATGGATGGCGAACGCCCGTACCTTCAACGCGTTTAACCTGGCTGCGGCAGGAATACCCCGTGGCCAGACAACGGTTACGCGGCAATCGTTGCATTGCCTGGTGCCATGATAACTCATAGATCCCCAGTGAGTTCTGGTGATTCTTCACTTCGTGACCATAGGTGCCAGCCATACCACAGCACCCCACACTGACGTTCTCCAGCTTTGCGCCAAAGCGAGCAAAAATAGCCGCCCACTGTGCAGGTGCGCCCGGCAAGGCCGTCACTTCGGTACAGTGGCCAAAGAAATACCACGGTTCACCGCCAACAGCGACTGGATGCTGTGCTTCCACAGCTTTCGATAACCATTCGTTAGCTAGCAATACCTGGAAATCACCCCGCTGTTCTCCCAGCGCCAGCTTGTATTCATCGCGATAACAAAGCACCAGCGCCGGATCAACACCCACCATCGGAATATTCAGCTTCGCTACCCGGTTAAGAAACTCGGATGTCTTTTTCGCCGTTTTGGCAAAACGGTTTAAAAAGCCTTTAATGTGCTGCGCCTTGCCGTTTGGCGAAAACGGCAGCAGTACCGGCTGCATGCCCAGCTTCTCTACCAGACGTATAAAGTCAGCAACCACCTGCGCATCGTAATAGCTGGTGAAAGGGTCCTGCACCACCAGCACCGTACGGGCTTTTTGCTCAAGGCTGAGTAATTCGAGCTGTTCCAGCGTCATATTGGCGGAACGATGCCCCACCAGTTGGCGTTGCAGCGACGGCGCAGACAACAGCGGTAAATCAACCATTCCAATGTGCTTTTTAGCCAAATTTCGCACCAGCGGCTGATTGATGAAGAAGTTAAATGTTTTAGGCGCCCGTGCCATTAGCGGCGCATAGCTCTCAACGGTCGCCACCATATGATCGCGCAACGGGCGCAGATAACGCGTGTGGTACAGCTGCAGGAAGCGTGAGCGAAACTCCGGCACATCAATTTTAATCGGACACTGTGTGGAACAGGCTTTACACGCCAGGCACCCTGACATCGCCTCTTTCACTTCATGCGAGAAATCGTATTCCCCCTTACGCGCATGCCAACTGTTGCGGGTACGGGTAATCAGCGTGCGTAAACTGGCGCGTTTCTCCGGTAGCTCTTTTTCCAGTTGCACAGGGTCGATCCCGCGATCGGCCAACAGACGCAGCCATTCACGTACCAGCGTGGCTCGCCCTTTCGGCGAATGAATACGGTTGAGGCTGATTTTCATCGACGGACACATGGGGCTTTTCGCATCGAAGTTAAAGCATAACCCGTTGCCGTTACACTCCATTGCCCCGCGCCACTCCTGGCGTACGGCCAGAGGGATCTGACGGTCATACGTTCCGCGTTTCACCGCGTCCACTTTCATCATCGGCGCATCTACGTCTTCCGGTGGACAGATTTTCCCAGGATTCAGCCGATTTTGCGGATCAAACACCGATTTCACTTTGCGCAGTTCGCGATACAGCTCCTCGCCGAAGAACGCCGGGCTATATTCTGCACGAAAACCTTTCCCATGCTCGCCCCACAGCAAACCGCCATATTTCGCCGTCAGCGCCACAACATCATCAGAAATGCGTTTCATCAGCACTTCCTGCTGCGGGTCGCACATATCCAACGCCGGTCTGACGTGCAGTACGCCAGCATCCACGTGACCGAACATGCCGTAACTCAGACCATGGCTGTCGAGCAGCGCGCGAAACTCGGCAATATAGTCAGCCAAATGCTCCGGAGGAACGCAGGTATCCTCGGCAAACGGAATTGGCTTCGCGGAACCTTTTGCATTGCCCAGCAGACCGACGGCCTTTTTACGCATGGCGTAAATACGTTCGACACCCGCCAGTTCGGTACACAGCTGCCAGCCAATAACGCCCGCTTCCTGACGAGCGATTAACCCATCCAGTCGTTCACACAGCGCGCTGACCTGTGAATCAATTAAGGCTTCGTCGTCACCGGCAAACTCCACAATGTTCAGACCCAGCATCTCTTTATCCGCGACATCGGTAATCAGTTCGCTTACCGAGTGCCAGACGATGTCTTCACGCGCCAGATTGAGTACTTTGGAGTCGACGGTTTCTACCGACAATGCGCGCGCTTCCACCATCACCGGCGCGTTACGCAACGCCGAGTCGAAAGAGTCGTACTTGACGTTAACCAGTTGTCTGACTTTTGGCAGCGGGGTGATATCCAGACGGGCTTCGGTGATAAACGCCAGCGTACCTTCAGAGCCGGTAAGAATGCGGGTTAAATCAAATTCGGTCATCTCATCGTTAAAGACGTGCCGCAGATCGTAACCCGTCAGGAAGCGATTAAGTTTCGGGAATTTATCCATGATCAGCTGTCGATTATCACGACAACGCTCATAAACGGTCTTATAGATACGGCCAATCGTTGTATTGCTTTTACCCAGCATTTCGGCAAGCTCGACCGGCATGGGCTGGGTATCCAGAATATCACCGCCCATCAGCACCGCACGGATGCCCAACACATGGTCGGAAGTTTTACCGTAAACCAACGATCCTTGCCCGGACGCATCGGTGTTGATCATCCCGCCGAGCGTTGCCCGGTTACTGGTGGATAATTCGGGGGCAAAGAAATAGCCGTATGGCTTCAGAAATTGGTTGAGCTGATCTTTTATCACCCCGGCTTCTACCCGCACCCAACCTTCTTGCGGGTTGATTTCAATAATGCGGCTCATATAGCGGGACATATCAACAATAATGCCCTGGTTCAGCGCCTGACCGTTGGTCCCGGTGCCGCCGCCGCGCGGAGTAAAAATCAACGACGAGAAAAGCGGTTCTGCCGCCAGACGGGCGATTAGCGCCACATCTGCGGTTGAACGAGGGAAAACGACAGCATCAGGTAGCAGCTGATAAATACTGTTATCCGTCGACATTGTCAGACGATCGGCATAGCTCGTTGCCGTATCACCCGTGAATCCTTGCTGCTCCAGCGCCTGCAAAAAATTGAGCACCAGTTGAACGACACCTGGTGCCTGAGAAATTTGTGGAATCATTATAGTGACCCTTTCCTGCGGTCTGTGTTGTGAATTTAATCGTTTGCGTGTTGCTTTGTTTGTTGTATCACATTTTTTTCTAATACGCTCAGCAGATTTACAGGCAGAATCCGCCTGTTCAAAACCGCTGAAATTGCTCATCATTACAGGGTGTCATTTAAGTATTCACGTCGCGTCAACGTTCTGGCGCAAAGACAAAGGTGAAAAGTATTTATGGTAAATTTCCGTCAGCCCAGGGATATTGCACAAGTGCTGCTATCGGTGCTGTTTTTAGCCATCCTGATTGTGGCCTGTCTCTGGATTGTTCAGCCCTTTATCCTCGGTTTTGCCTGGGCAGGAACGATTGTCATTGCAACCTGGCCTATCCTGCTACGCTTACAAAAATTGCTCTGGGGACGTCGTTCACTTGCCGTACTGGTGATGACGCTGTTGTTAGTGCTGTTGTTCATCATCCCCATCGCGCTGCTGGTTAACAGCATCGTCGATGGCAGTGGGCCGCTGATCCATGCCGTAACCGCAGGTGATATGACGCTACCGGATCTGGCGTGGTTGAACAGCATTCCTCTGGTGGGTGCCAAAATTTATGGCGCATGGCACAGCTTACTGGATATGGGCGGTTCGGCCATTATGGCCAAGGTTCGTCCTTATATCGGTACCACCACCACATGGTTCGTCGGTCAGGCCGCGCATATCGGCCGCTTTATGATGCACTGTGGTCTGATGCTGCTGTTCAGTGCTCTGTTGTACTGGCGCGGTGAACAGGTCGCATTAGGTATTCGTCACTTCGCCTGCCGTCTTGCCTCAAAACGTGGCGATGCTGCCATTCTGCTGGCAGCACAAGCCATTCGCGCCGTCGCATTAGGCGTTGTGGTCACCGCTCTGGTACAGGCAGTGCTCGGGGGTATTGGTCTGGCGGTAACCGGTGTGCCGTATGCCACACTGCTGGCGGTATTGATGATCCTGTCTTGTCTGGTGCAACTGGGGCCGTTGCCGGTGCTGATTCCGGCCATTATCTGGCTTTACTGGACGGGAGATTCCACCTGGGGCACCGTGCTGCTGGTGTGGAGCGGCGTAGTCGGAACACTGGATAACGTGATTCGACCGATGCTGATTCGTATGGGCGCTGATTTACCACTGATCCTGATTCTCTCCGGGGTCATCGGTGGGCTGATTGCCTTCGGCATGATTGGCCTGTTTATCGGCCCAGTGGTACTGGCCGTTTCCTGGCGTCTGTTCTCCGCCTGGGTAAACGAAGCCCCTGCGCCAGGTACCAATCCGGATGAAATCCTCGAAGAAATTGCTGAAATCGAACGCAATAAGTAATCCAACATCAGGCGGCAGCGCCGCCTGATTATTTAACAAGACTAATCAATCTCTTCCTCTTACGGGATTAGACCCAACCTCGTCCTTCTTTCAATACTCATTTGTGTCGCAAATTCTTTACAGTTTTTAAACTATTGAGATGAATCTGATCGACGTAAAAAATCAGTATGCCTACTATTAACCCATGGCTTTAGATCAACACATTGATTTATAAGCATGGAAATCCCCTGAGTGAAACAACGAATTGCTGTGTGTAGTCTTTGCCCATCTCCCACGATGGGCTTTTTTTTGTCCTTCCCGTGCCGCTCCACCAACCTTAGCGCACCAACACATTCTCTTCCCAGCCAGGGAACAAATAATATTGCACAAAATACTGTGACTCTCTTCAAGCCGAAATATCCACAGCAATGTTATTACTATTCTACCGTCTTTTATGAAGTGACCAAATAATGAACGCATTAGAGCTACAGGCGATCCGCCATATTTTTGCTATGACGGTGGAAGAAAGTGCCAGGTATATCGCGCGCGATGACAATGTTGCCGCCTGGCAGCAATGGGAAAAGGGTGAAAAAGAAATTCCAGGCGACATCGTCCGCATTTGTTCAGAAATGAAAGCCAGGAGGAAGTTAAGAATTAATGCAATTATCGACAAAATAAATAATCGTATCGGTAATAACACCATGCGTTTTTTCCCCGATCTGAACGCTTTTCAGGCGGTTTATCACCACGATGGTTTTCTCGACTGGAAAATCTATCAGTCGGCAGCTGTTGAACTCTATGCTCACGATCTCGAGCGTATGTGTTAAGAGATTGCAACGCCATACCTATTTAGCCTCTTCGCTGAGTATCACATTATGAAAAACACCTATTTCTCCACTGCGATAGGGCTGTACCTAAATTACCTGGTGCACGGCATGGGGGTCATTCTGATGAGCCTCAATATGTCTTCGCTGGAACAACAGTGGCAAACCAATGCTGCGGGCGTCTCGATAGTTATTTCCTCACTTGGTATCGGCCGCTTAAGCGTTTTATTAGTGGCAGGGATGCTTTCCGATCGCTACGGTCGCAGACCATTTATTATCCTTGGTATGACCTGCTACCTGATTTTCTTTATTGGCATCATCAATACTCACAGTATTTTTCTTGCCTATGCTTTTGGTTTTTTAGCAGGAATGGCAAACAGTTTTCTCGATGCCGGAACCTATCCCAGCCTGATGGAGTCATTCCCCCGTTCACCCAGCACGGCCAATATTTTGATAAAAGCCTTCGTCTCCAGCGGTCAGTTCCTGCTGCCAATGATTATCAGTCTGCTGGTATGGGCCGAAATCTGGTTTGGCTGGTCCTTCCTGCTGGCGGCAACCGTTATGATACTCAACGGTGTGTTTTTATTTCGCTGTCGGTTTCCGCCACATCCCGGGCCTCATACCGTCATCCGGGCTCAACCGGCTGAACGGGAAACCGGACAACCTGAACATCGTTGCTCCCTGCTCGACCTTGCCAGTTACACCCTGTACGGCTACATCGCAATGGCAACATTTTACCTGGTAAGCCAGTGGCTGGCGCAATACGGACAGTTTGTCGCCGGAATGTCCTATACGTTATCGATCAAGCTGTTAAGCATTTATACCTGCGGATCTCTACTGTGCGTGCTGATCACCGCCCCGCTGGCGCGAAAAGCAGAACGCGCGACATCGATGCTGATGCTGTATACGTTTATCTCATTTGTCGCACTGCTGATGGTTTGTCTGCATCCGACACCCTACGTAGTCATTATCTTCGCGTTTGTCATCGGTTTTTCGTCAGCCGGAGGCGTTGTGCAAATCGGTTTAACGCTGATGGCCGCACGCTTTCCGCATGCAAAGGGCAAAGCGACCGGGATTTACTACAGCGCGGGCAGCATTGCGACCTTCACCATTCCATTGATAACAGCAAAACTCTCAGAAACCAGTATTGCTCACATCATGTGGTTTGATACTGGCATAGCCGCTGTTGGGTTCCTGTTGGCGTTGTTTATTGGTTATCGCAGCCACATCGCGTCAAAGCATCATCTGAAAATGATACAAGCGGTAGAATAACGTGGATGCAATATTGTTCCCCCCTTCTGCAAAATAATTGGCATATATTTTAAAAAATCAGCAAAACACCGGATGGCAGAGTTCAATTTCACAGTGTGTTATGCAATATACCTGGCAACTTAAACGCCATGCTATGTAGGTTCTGTGGCTGCCGCCCGGTATATTAATTACAAGGTCGCCGCAATTTAAACAATATCGACGAGCACAGAACAATTTTAAAATCCGCAAGGAGTTGTGAAAATGTCTCAAAGCAAGACCTTTAATACGCCATTTCTTTTGGCGATAACCTGTATTTATTTAAGTTATTTCCTACACGGCATTAGCGTCATTACACTGGCGCAAAATATGACATCTCTTGCAGAAAAATTTTCCACCGACAATGCAGGAATTGCCTATTTGATTTCAGGCATTGGTCTGGGGCGACTAGTGAGCATCTTATTCTTTGGTGTGCTCTCAGATAAATTTGGTCGTCGGGCTATCATTCTGTTAGGCGCTATTCTTTATATACTGTTCTTCTTCGGTATTCCCGCCAGCCCTAATCTGATGATTGCCTTTATTCTGGCCGTTTGCGTTGGCGTGGCAAACTCGGCACTGGATACCGGTGGGTACCCGGCGTTAATGGAATGCTTCCCTAAAGCCTCTGGCTCAGCTGTTATCCTGGTGAAAGCTATGGTCTCGTTTGGGCAGATGCTCTACCCCATCGTCGTCAGCACCATGCTGCTTAACCATATCTGGTACGGTTATGCGGTCATTATCCCGGGGGCGTTGTTTGTAGTCATTACCTTGATGCTGCTAAAAAGTCGTTTCCCCAGTCAGATGGTGGATGCAGGCATCGCAAAAGATCTGCCACAGATGAACAGTAAACCGTTGGTCTGGCTGGAAGGTGTGGCATCCGTCATGTTTGGTGTTGCTGCCTTTTCAACTTTTTACGTCATCGTGGTCTGGATGCCGAAGTATGCGATGGCCTTTGCCGGCATGGCAGAATCCGACGCACTGAAAACAATCTCTTACTACAGTATGGGTTCGTTGGTCTGCGTATTTATCTTTGCCGCGCTGTTGAAAAAATGGGTACGACCTATTTGGGCGAATGTATTTAACGCCGGACTCGCAACCATCACCGCAGCCGTGATCTATTTATACCCATCTCCGCTGGTATGTAACGCCGGTTCATTTCTCATTGGGTTCTCTGCCGCTGGCGGTATTTTACAGCTCGGTGTATCGGTGATGTCCGAGTTCTTTCCCAAGAGCAAAGCCAAAGTCACCAGTATTTATATGATGATGGGGGGCGTAGCTAACTTTATTATCCCATTAATCACCGGATACCTCTCTAACATTGGTCTGCAGTACATCATTTTGCTGGACTTTGCATTTGCTCTGCTGGCCTTCATCACCGCCATCATCGTCTTTATTCGTTACTACCGCGTATTTGATATCCCCAAAAATGATGTGCGGTTGGGCGAGCGTTATTTTCAATAAATTGTTTAGAAGGAGTATCAAATGGACGTAACTGCAAAATATGAACTGATTGGATTGATGGCCTACCCTATCAGACACAGCCTGTCGCCTGAAATGCAAAATAAGGCATTAGAAAAAGCAGGATTGCCATTCACTTACATGGCATTTGAAGTCGATAACTCAACGTTTGCTAATGCCATTGCCGGGCTGAAGGCCTTAAAGATGCGTGGTACCGGGGTCTCAATGCCCAACAAGCAGCTGGCATGTGAATATGTTGATGAATTAACGCCTGCAGCCAAACTGGTCGGTGCAATTAATACTATCGTCAATGATGATGGTTACCTGCGCGGTTACAATACCGATGGCACGGGGCATATTCGTGCAATTAAGGAAAGTGGTTTCGATATCAAAGGTAAAACCATGGTACTGTTGGGTGCAGGCGGTGCGTCGACGGCCATTGGTGCGCAGGCAGCGATTGAAGGCATCAAAGAAATTAAACTCTTTAACCGCCAGGATGAGTTTTTTACCAAAGCGCAAGAGTTTGCCAAACGCGTCAATGAAAACACCGACTGCGTGGTCACCGTTATCGATCTCGCCGATCGCCAGGCTTTTGCTGACGCACTTGCCAGCGCGGATATTTTAACCAACGGAACAAAAGTCGGCATGAAGCCGCTGGAAAATGAATCTCTCGTGACCGACGCTTCCCTGCTGCGTCCGGAACTGCTGGTAACCGAATGCGTCTACAACCCGCATATGACCAAATTATTGCAGCAGGCACAAAGTGCTGGTTGCAAAACAATTGATGGTTACGGCATGTTGTTGTGGCAAGGGGCTGAACAGTTCAAGCTCTGGACCGGGAAAGATTTCCCACTGGAGTATGTGAAACAGGTTATGGGTTTTGCCGCCTGACGGGCAAGCATTTGTACAATAGTTAAAGGGTAATCAATGAAAACCGTAACCGTAAGAAACCTCGTTATTGGCGAGGGTGCGCCGAAGATCATTGTCTCGCTGATGGGTAAAGACATCGCAACGGTAAAAAGCGAAGCGCTGGCCTATCGCGAAGCGGATTTCGACATTCTGGAATGGCGCGTAGACCATTTCACCGATGTCTCTTCCATTGAGGCGGTGTTGGAAGCTGCGCGCACCATCCGCGATGTGATGGCCGACAAACCACTGCTTTTCACCTTCCGTAGCGCCAAAGAAGGCGGTGAACAGGCTCTGTCTGTCGAGCACTATATTGCACTTAATCGCGCGGCGGTAGATAGCGGTCTGGTGGATATGATCGATCTGGAACTGTTTACCGGAGACGAACTGGTCAAAGCGACCGTCAAGCATGCGCACGCGAAAAATGTCTTTGTGATTATGTCCAATCACGATTTTCATAAGACACCAGCCGCGGAAGAGATTGTTCAGCGCTTACGTAAAATGCAGGAACTGGGCGCAGATATCCCGAAAATTGCCTTGATGCCGCAAAATAAAGCGGATGTTCTGACGCTGCTTAGCGCCACGCTGGAAATGCAAGAACGCTATGCCGATCGCCCGATAATCACCATGTCGATGGCTAAAACAGGGGTGATTTCACGTCTGTCTGGTGAGGTTTTCGGTTCAGCGGCAACCTTTGGGGCAGTAAAAAAAGCCTCCGCCCCAGGACAAATTTCAGTCACCGACCTGCGTACTGTATTGACAATATTGCATCAGGCTTAATTACAGATATATCCATATAAATATCAGTAATGCCCTACCCCAGATATTCGTCTAACCACGGATATCTGGCCGGTAATTAAGTGTTATTAAATAACTCACAATATTATTGTCGAATATAGCGACAGGTAGTCGCACGCATATAATCTGGAGTTCATATGAAATTTTCAAGACCAAATCGTATAGATGGTCGGGTACCCGTATTATCCGCCGCAGATGCAGTTAATTATATTCCTGATGAAGCAACGCTTTGTGTATTAGGGGCAGGCGGGGGTATTCTCGAAGCAACAACATTAATTAATGCACTGGCAGAAAAATATAAAAATTCTCAGTCGCCACGAAATTTAGCGTTGATTAGTCCTACAGGTCTGGGTGACCGTGCCGACCGGGGAATTAGCCCGCTGGCACAGGAAGGTTTAGTCAAATGGGCATTATGCGGACACTGGGGACAATCACCGCGTATCTCCGACCTGGCTGAACAAAATAAAATTGCCGCCTATAACTATCCTCAGGGCGTATTAACCCAAACCCTGCGTGCATCGGCGGCTCACCAGCCAGGGATCCTTAGTGATATCGGCATCGGTACATTTGTTGACCCTCGCCAACAAGGCGGCAAACTGAATGAAGTGACCACCGAAGATCTGATCAAATTGGTGGAAATTGATAACAAAGAGTACCTGTATTACAAAGCCATTGCGCCAAACATCGCCTTTATTCGTGCCACCACCTGCGACAGCGAAGGCTACGCCACCTTTGAAGATGAAGTGATGTATCTCGATGCGCTGGTGATTGCCCAGGCCGTACACAATAACGGCGGCATCGTTATGATGCAGGTGCAGAAAATGGTGAAGAAAGCCACGTTGCATCCGAAAGCGGTGCGTATTCCCGGCTATCTGGTCGATATTGTGGTCATCGACCCCGACCAAACACAACTGTACGGCGGCGCGCCGGTTAACCGCTTTATCTCTGGCGATTTTGTTCTCGATGACAGCCAACAGACTGCCCTGCCGCTCAATCAGCGTAAACTGGTGGCCAGACGCGCCCTGTTTGAAATGCGCAAAGGTGCTGTCGGCAACGTTGGCGTAGGGATTGCCGATGGCATTGGCCTCGTCGCGCGCGAAGAAGGCTGTGCTGACGATTTTATTCTGACAGTCGAAACGGGTCCGATTGGCGGAATCACCTCTCAAGGTATTGCTTTCGGTGCCAACGTCAACACTCGCGCCATTCTGGATATGACGTCCCAGTTTGACTTCTATCACGGTGGCGGGCTGGATGTGTGCTATTTAAGTTTTGCCGAAGTGGATCGCCACGGCAACGTCGGCGTACACAAATTCAATGGCAAAATCATGGGTACCGGCGGTTTTATCGATATTAGCGCCACCTCCAAAAAAATTATTTTCTGCGGCACGTTAACTGCCGGAAGTCTGAAAACGGAAGTTGCCGATGGCAAGTTAAATATCGTGCAGGAAGGTCGGGTGAAAAAATTCGTCAACGAATTACCTGAAGTGACTTTCAGCGGAAAAATTGCCCTCGAACGTGGACTTGATGTGCGCTACATCACTGAACGCGCTGTCTTTACGTTAAAAGCAGATGGTCTTCATTTAATCGAAATTGCACCGGGAGTCTCTTTACAGGAAGACATTCTGGACAAGATGGATTTCACGCCAATTATTTCTCCAAATCTGAAACTGATGGACGAAAGATTATTTATCGATGCCTCGATGGGGTTTGTATTACCCGACGCTGCCAATTAAAAGGAGTACCCTGATGGACTTTTCGTTAACTGAAGAACAAGAACTGCTGCTTGCCAGCATTCGGGAACTGATTACCAGCAATTTCCCGGAAGAATATTTCCGCACCTGCGATCAGACGGCTACTTACCCGAAAGAGTTTATGCGTGCCCTCGCGGACAACGGTATTTCGATGCTGGGCGTTCCGGAAGAGTTTGGTGGCATCCCGGCGGATTACGTCACGCAGATGCTGGCGCTGATGGAAGTTTCAAAATGTGGCGCGCCCGCTTTTTTGATCACTAACGGGCAGTGCATTCACAGTATGCGTCGTTTTGGATCCGCCGAACAACTGCGTAAGACCGCAGAAAGCACCATGGAAACGGGCGATCCGGCGTATGCGCTGGCATTAACCGAACCGGGAGCGGGTTCCGACAACAACAGCGCGACCACCAGTTACACCCGCAAAAATGGTAAGGTCTATCTCAACGGGCAGAAAACTTTTATCACCGGCGCGAAAGAGTATCCCTATATGCTGGTACTGGCCCGCGATCCGGAACCCAAAGATCCGAAAAAAGCCTTTACGCTGTGGTGGGTCGATTCGAAGAAACCCGGCATTAAGGTTAACCCGCTGCATAAAATCGGCTGGCATATGCTCAGCACCTGCGAAGTCTATCTTGATGACGTTGAAGTCGACGAAAGCGATATGGTCGGAGAGGAAGGCATGGGCTTTCTCAACGTCATGTACAACTTCGAGATGGAACGTTTGATCAATGCTGCGCGCAGTACCGGTTTTGCTGAATGCGCCTTCGAAGATGCCGCCCGCTACGCTAACCAGCGCATCGCATTTGGTAAGCCGATCGGTCATAACCAGATGATCCAGGAA
>ENA-OZMM01000237-OZMM01000237.1-human-gut-metagenome-genome-assembly--contig:-NODE-237-length-15902-cov-8.089291_pt1 | contig 15902 bp, 10 predicted proteins | sample MGYA00244193_ERZ653821 | MGnify/ENA primary metagenome ERZ653821 (study PRJEB26926, sample SAMN06164832) | human gut metagenome | biome: ENVO:00009003; feature: ENVO:2100002; material: ENVO:00002003...
ACCGGCACACTCCTTCTTCCAAAAGAAATCTATCCTCATAAATCTGACACAAAATTTAGTTCAACTTATTTTTTAACGCTTACTTAAGAGTGACAACGACTTTGTCGCCCACGTCTACCTTCCCGGCTGACAGACAGACCATTCCGTCCTCGTAGGTCCAATCCTGAACGGCGGCGCCGTTAAGCGAAACCGAAGCCGGACGCGAATCCCTTTGGATGCGGAAGGAATATTCACGCTCCGAAGGCATTCCCTTGAAAGATCCCTGAACCGGGTTCACAACAACCTCTACACCGCCATCCCTCTCGTGCGACTCAAACAGCGTTGAGGCGACACCTCCGTTCTCATATTCATAAGACTCTCCGTCGTCGTCAAGCATCGTGTACGCGCTGTCCCCGTGAGGATAGACCTTCAGGATGACGCGGTCGAACGGACGCGCGCCAAGATATTCAACATCAGGCTGTGTCGGGATGATCGCCCCTTCGCGGATGAAGAGCAGTCCGGCGCGGTCGGAAGGATATTCACGGGTGAAGGTCTCCCCCTTGCTGACAATCTTCTCGCCGCTCCAGGCGTCCGTCCAGGTTCCCTTCGGCAGGTAAATCTCGTTAGTGAATATTCCCACGCAGAAATTGTCGCCGAACATGTACTGGTAGGTCATGTCGTCGCAGTTGCGGTCGTCCGGGAAGCAAAGCGGCATGGAGCGCACGATCGGCATCCCGTTCTGTGCGGCCTCAAGCGCCATCGAGTAGATGTACGGAGCCAATGAATATCTCAACTTCACGTAGAAGCGGTAGATGTCCTGCTCCTCCTTGGCGTAGTAGAACGGATGCATCATCGAGAACCAGCTGTTGATCTGCACCCAAGGCAGGAAGAGACCGAAATGGAGTCCCTGCATCTCAAGCTCGCGCGGAACGCTCATCACGTCGCAGGAGGTGTTGAGGAATCCGCTCATGCCGAGGTTGAGCTGGTCGTACAGAGCGGTTTTGCCGCCGCCGTTGTCGCCGGAGGTCGAAGCAGTCCAGTGCTGTGTTCCGGACCAGCCTCCGCAGTAGTGATGCCAGGTACGCTTGCCGTTGTACTTGCGGCCAAGCTCACGCATCTGTTTCGGGAGAAGAACCTGGTTGAGGTTGTGCATCTCCTTGTCGGTGCGTCCGTTGTAATATTCCCAGTTCGTGTGGTTGTCGATCGTTCGGGCAGGATCCAGCTTGAATCCCTCAACACCCTGATCCATGAACACGGTCAGGTGATCCATCCAATGCTCCTGGCCGGAAAGCTTGCCGCCCGTGCGCTCGGCGATGATGTCCTCCTCCTGGATGCTGAGGTCATACTCCTCGCAAAGCCAGAGTCCGAGGTGGAAGCCCATGGAGCGCAGCTTGCCGATGAAGAGGCGGTTGTGCATCGTCTTAGGGTACTGATCCTGAAGCCAGTAAGGTTCCGGAGAGAACCTGTCGTAGTTCCATTTCTTCTTGGTCGAGAAGTCGTAGCGCTTCTCCATCCACTGAGGCTCAAGCCAGAACACGTCGCAAGGCACGTCGAACTGGCGGAAGCGCACCGCGTCGTTGAGGATGTCGAACTGCTCCTCGCGCATGTTCGGTCCGAAGCAGAGTCCGTAGGCCCATTTCGGCAGGACATAGGTACGGCCCGTGACGAGGGTATATTCATTAAGGATTGCAGGCATGTCCTTGCCCATCATCAGGAAGAAGTCTGCCTCGTCGAAGGTGTTGATAATGTTGAACTTGCTCTTCTGCTGGTTACCGATGTCGAAGAAACTTTTGCGGGTCGAGTTGTTGTAGACGCCCCAGCCACGCGAGCTCATCATGAACGGCATCGGTATCTCGGTCTGCTGGTAAGTCGTCCACATCCTGAGGAATTCGCCCCTGTGCTGGATGTGGTCGCGGCTGGTGCTGCCGCCGCCGTAGAAGCGCTCGCCGTCCTCCATGCTGAAGCTGAGGATGCTGACCGCGTCAGCCGCCGGAATCTCGTGCTTGTCAACCTCTCCGAATTTCCCGTTGTCGTCGCCGATGATGCCTCCGCCGTTGTCGGCGACCTTCAGATCGGCGTATTTCTCGTTGATGAATGACCTCATCTCCCCGCAAAGCCCTTCCTTCTCAGGCAGGAACCTCACCTCGCGGATCACCTTCCCGCCTTTGGCATCCTTCACGGTCATCACTCCCGTCTTCTTGTTGATGGCCAATGAATATTCCGAAGTCTTTAACGTCCAGACCCCTCCCTTGTCGGAAATGTCGGTCTTCACATCACTCCAGTCGGTCTTGATGAGTTCGTAGCGCTCCATCAGCGACTCGGTGAAATCCTTCCGGGGGGACACCTTGATCCTGAATATGCTCTCGGAGCAGGCCTCGACACTGACCGTGAGGCCATCGTTGATCTTAACTTTGTGGGCAGGGTTCGCCTGGGCGAGAAGAGTCATCGCGCAGCAGGCGACGGCAAGCAGAATTTTCTTCATTCGTCGTAGTGGTTTATTTATTCCTATTTTATTCTGTAAATATACGAGTTTTTTCCCTTGCCCCGTGCGTTATCCGGGTAAAATGTTGTGTTGGTTTTGATTCCGGTCGATCTGACATCCCTGGCAACAAAAAAAACCGGTCGAGGTTCGTCCCCGGCCGGTTGTTTATGTTCATTGGTGATGAAGGAACCGCTAGAGTTCGCTCATTTCCTGTTCGTACTCATCCTTGCGTCCGACGATGATGTCCTGGAACTCCTTCTGACCGGTACCGGCCGGAATGAGATGACCGCAGATGACATTCTCCTTGAGACCTTCGAGGTGATCGACACGGGCTCTGATGGCCGCCTCGCTGAGAACCTTGGTTGTCTCCTGGAATGATGCCGCGGAGATGAAGCTGTTGGTCCTGAGGGCCGCCCTGGTGATACCCTGAAGCACGAGCTTCGCGGTGGCAGGATTCGCCTCGCGGACAGCCATCATCTTCTTGCCCTGCCTTTCGAGGGAGGAATTCTCGTTTCTCATGTCGCGGGCATCGATGATGTCGCCCTGTATGTAGCGCTGAGAATCCGCCGCGTCGATGACGAAGTACTTGCCGAAGATTCTGTCGTTGGCATCCATGAAGTCCCACTTGTCCACAAGCTCCTCATTGAGGAATTCGGTGTCTCCCGGATCGGTGATCTGGACTTTGCGCATCATCTGGCGTACGATGATCTCAAAGTGCTTGTCGTTGATCTTCACACCCTGCAGACGGTAGACGGCCTGGACTTCGTTGACGATGTAGTCCTGAGCCTTTACAGGTCCAAGGATGTTGAGGATGTCGGTAGGGGAGACTCCTCCGTCCGAAAGCCTTGTGCCGGCTTTCACGTAGTCGTTCTCCTGAACCAGGATCTGCTTTGTCAGAGGCACGAGATAGTGCTTCTCGACACCGGACTTGTTCTTGACAATGATCTCGCGGTTTCCTCTCTTGATCTTGCCCATGAGAACCTCACCGTTGATCTCCGCGAGTATCGCAGGAGCGGACGGGGTTCTGGCCTCGAAGAGTTCGGTGACCCTAGGAAGACCTCCGGTGATGTCGCTTGACTTACCGATGGCACGAGGAATCTTGATGATCACGTCGCCGACATTGACCTTGTCCCCGTTGTTGGCGATGACGTGCGCGCCGACAGGAAGGTTGTACTGCCTGATCTGGTTGCCTTCGTCGTCAAGAATGAGGATAGAAGGGTTCTTGGTCTTGTCCCTGGACTCGATGATGACCTTATCCTTGTTGACCGCGAACTCGTCGGCGGCCTCCTCACGGAAGTTGACACCATCATTAAGGTTATCGAACTGAACCTTACCGGCGGTCTCTACAATCGTGATGGCGTTGTAAGGATCCCATTCGCAAAGCAGGTCGCCCTTCTTGATCGTGTCTCCGTCCTTGAAGTAGAGCCTTGATCCGTAAGGCACATCGTAGTGGGAATAGGTGATGCCCGTGTTCTCGTCGATGATGCTGACCTCGGTCATACGGCTGACGACGATGTCCTGGGCGGATCCGTCCTCTCCGATTTTCTGGATGGTCCTGAGCTCTTCGAAGACAACCTTGCCGTCGTACTTGGACTCGATGGATGAGTCAGCGGCGGTGCTGGAAGCCGTACCACCGACGTGGAAGGTACGCAGGGTAAGCTGGGTACCAGGCTCACCGATGGACTGTGCGGCGATCACGCCGACAACCTCTCCCTTCTCAACCATTCTGCTGGTGGCGAGGTTACGTCCGTAGCACTTGGCGCAGACTCCCTTGCGGGACTCGCAGGTGAGCACCGAACGGATCTCGACCTGCTCGATCGGCAGATGGTCGATCAGATTGGCTGTGGCCTCGCGAATCTCCTCGCCTGCCTTGATGATTAATTCTCCTGTGAGAGGATTGAATATGTCATGGACGGAAGTACGTCCGAGAATCCTTTCTCCAAGTGACTCGACAATCTCGTCCTTGTTCTTGATGGCGGTGGCGATCAGACCTCTGAGCGTGCCGCAGTCCTCCTCCGTGATGATCACGTCGTGTGACACGTCCACAAGACGACGGGTAAGGTAACCGGCGTCGGCGGTCTTGAGGGCGGTGTCGGCAAGACCCTTACGGGCTCCGTGGGTGGAGATGAAGTACTCGAGCACCGTCATACCCTCCTTAAGGTTGGAGGTGATAGGGTTCTCGATGATCTCCGCTCCTGCCGCTCCTGACTTCTGAGGCTTGGCCATAAGTCCACGCATACCGCAAAGCTGCTTGATCTGCTGTGTGGAACCACGGGCTCCGGAATCCAGCATCATGTAGACCGGGTTGAAGCCCTGCTGGTCAGCTGAGATCTGCTCCTCCACGATGCTCGTGAGCTTGCTGTCGATTGATGTCCAGAGGTCGATGACCTTGTTGTAGCGCTCATTGTTGGTGATGAAGCCCATCGCATAGTTGTTCTTGACTTCCTCAACGCGCTTGTAGCCCTGTTCGATGAGGTCGGCTTTCTCCGCCGGGATGATGACATCTCCGAGGTTGAATGAGATACCGGCCCTGAACGCCTGGTAGTAACCAAGGTTCTTGATGTCGTCAAGGAACTGGGCGGTTCTTGTCACACCTGTGTTCTTGATGACCTCGGTGATGATCTTACGCAGCGCTTTCTTACCAAGAACCTCGTTGACGAAAGGTACTTCCTCCGGCACGTACTGGTTCACGATGATGCGGCCTGCGGTCGTCTTTTTTATCTCGTAGCCCTTGCCCGCGTCCTGTTTGTCCACAGGAAGCCTCACGCCGATCTCGGCGTGCATGTCGATCGCGTTCTCGTTGTAGGCCACGATGACCTCTTCCGGTCCGTAGAAGCTCATCCCCTGACCCTTGGCTCCTGGTCTGATCTTGGTGATGTAGTAAAGTCCAAGGACCATGTCCTGTGAAGGAACGGTGATAGGGGAGCCGTTGGCCGGATTAAGAATGTTCTGCGATCCGAGCATGAGGAGCTGAGCCTCCATGATCGCCGCGTTGCCCAGCGGAAGGTGGACAGCCATCTGGTCACCGTCGAAGTCCGCGTTGAATGCGGTACAGGCGAGAGGGTGGAGCTGGATGGCCTTGCCTTCGATCATTCTTGGCTGGAATGCCTGAATACCAAGTCTGTGGAGGGTAGGGGCGCGGTTAAGCAGAACCGGATGTCCCTTCATCACATTCTCAAGGATGTCCCAGATCACAGGATCTTTCCTGTCCACGATCTTCTTCGCTGACTTTACGGTCTTGACGATTCCTCTTTCGATGAGCTTGCGGATGATGAACGGCTTGTAGAGCTCGGCTGCCATGAACTTAGGCAGACCGCACTCGTGCATGTTCAGTTCCGGGCCGACCACAATCACGGAACGGGCGGAATAGTCCACACGTTTTCCGAGGAGGTTCTGGCGGAAGCGTCCCTGCTTTCCCTTGAGGGAGTCTGAGAGAGACTTTAAAGCCCTGTTGGACTCGCTCTTGACGGCGCTTGATTTCTTGGAGTTGTCGAACAACGAGTCAACGGCCTCCTGAAGCATACGCTTCTCGTTCCTGAGAATGACCTCAGGAGCCTTGATCTCGATGAGCTTCTTGAGTCGGTTGTTCCTGATGATGACCCTACGGTACAGGTCATTGAGGTCGGTGGTGGCGAATCGTCCGCCATCGAGCGGAACAAGAGGACGGAGGTCCGGCGGAATGACAGGGATGACCTTCATGATCATCCATTCCGGACGGTTGATGTCCTTTGACTCAATGAACCACTTCACGACGCTGAGCCTCTTAAGGTGATCAGCTTTCCTCTGCTGCGAGGTCTCGTTGAGCATCTTCAGGCGGAGTTCCTTGGACAGGCTCTCCACGTCAGTGTCCCTGAGGAGTTCGTAGATGCCTTCGGCACCCATCTTGGCGACGAACTTTCTCGGATCGTCGAAGGCGAGGCTGTCGTTCTCCGGAAGCCTTGCCATGATGTCGAGGTACTCGTCCTCCGAGAGCAGATCCATCTTCTCAAGACCGCTGTCACCCGGATTCACCACGATGTACTTCTCGTAGTAGATGACGGATTCGAGCTTCTTGGCAGGAAGTCCCAGAAGGGCGGAGATCTTGTTAGGAGCCGACTTGAAGTACCAGATGTGAGCCACAGGAACTGTCAGGGCGATGTGTCCCATCCTTTCCCTGCGGACTTTCTTCTCTGTCACCTCGACACCGCATCTGTCGCAGACGATTCCGCGGTAACGGATCCTCTTGTACTTTCCGCAATAGCATTCGTAGTCTTTTGTAGGTCCGAATATCTTTTCGCAGAAGAGACCGTCCCTCTCAGGCTTGTAGGTCCTGTAGTTGACTGTCTCCGGCTTCAGGACCTCGCCGCAGGACCTCGCCGAGATGTCCTCTGGCGAGGCCAGCGAGATGCTGATCTTCGAGAAGTTGCTCTTTACCTTGTTTTCCTTATTATTGAAAGTAGGCATATTCTTGAATGTCAATATTCTTGAAAATTAATCCAAAGTAACCTTGAGACCAAGGCCCCTAAGCTCATGAAGCAGGACGTTGAGGGATTCTGGAATGCCAGGATTCGGCATCGGGTCGCCCTTGACGATAGCCTCGTAAGTCTTCGAACGTCCGGTCACGTCGTCTGACTTGACCGTGAGGATCTCCTGAAGCGCGTTTGCGGCTCCGAATGCCTCCAGGGCCCAGACCTCCATCTCTCCGAACCTCTGGCCTCCGAACTGTGCCTTACCGCCGAGAGGCTGCTGGGTGATGAGTGAATATGGTCCGATGGAGCGGGCGTGCATCTTGTCGTCAACCATGTGGCCCAGCTTGATCATGTAGATCACGCCGACGGTCGCAGGCTGGTCGAACCAGTCGCCGGTGCCGCCGTCCCTGAGGTGTGTCTTACCGTACTTCGGCACGCCGGCCTTGTCTGTGTATTTACAGATCTCGTCGATGGTCGCGCCGTCAAAGATAGGGGTGCTGAACTTGACTCCAAGCCTTGCTCCGGCCCATCCGAGAACGGTCTCGTAGATCTGGCCGAGGTTCATACGTGAAGGCACGCCGAGAGGGTTGAGGACAATGTCCACAGGAGTTCCGTCCTCAAGGAACGGCATGTCTTCCTGACGGACGATCTTGGCCACGATACCCTTGTTACCGTGACGTCCGGCCATCTTGTCACCGACAGTGATCTTCCTCTTCTTGGCGATGTAGACTTTGGCAAGCTGCATCACGCCGTTAGGAAGCTCGTCGCCGACCTTTATCTTGTCCATCTGTCTCTTGCACTCAGCCTCCGCCACCTTGAATGTAAGGCAGTAGTTGTTGATGAGTTCCTGAACGAGGATGTTTGTCTTCTCATCCGTGGTCCAGTTGCTGGAGTTGATGTTCTGGAAGTCGATGCCCTTCAGCTTCTCGCTGGTGATCTCCTTGCCTTTTGGTAAGATCTCCACATCGTAGAGGTCGTTGATTCCGGCGCTCTTCTTGCCCTTGGTGAGGACGGCGAGGCGCTTGATGAAGTCAGCGTAAAGCTTGGCGGCCTTCTTGTCGAAATCTTCCTGTATGAGGTCAAGACGGGCTTTAAGGTCTGTCTTCGCGGCCCTTCTGTTGCCTTCCTTGGCGGCTTTGGCGTAGAGGGCTATCTTGATGACGGTGCCGCTGAGCGAAGGATTGGCCTTGAGCGAGGCATCCTTGACATCGCCGGCCTTGTCTCCGAAGATGGCCTTGAGAAGTTTCTCCTCAGGTGACGGATCGCTCTCGCCCTTAGGCGTGATCTTACCGATCATGATGTCGCCCGGCTCGATGTGGGCTCCGATCCTGATGATACCTTGGCTGTCCAGATCCTTTGTGGCGTCCTCGCTGACGTTTGGAATGTCGGAGGTAAGCTCCTCCATACCGCGCTTTGTGTCGCGGACCTCGGTGAGATATTCATCCACATGCACGGATGTCAGGACATCCCATTTCACCATCTCTTCCGACAGTACGATGGCATCCTCGTAGTTGTAGCCCTTCCAAGGCATGAAGGCGACCTTGAGGTTACGGCCCAGCGCAAGCTCTCCGTCCTGTGTGGCATAGCCTTCCGTGAGTACCTGGCCACCGACGACCTTATCTCCCTTGCGTACTATCGGCTTAAGGGTGACGGTCGTGCTCTGGTTGGTCCTCCTGTAGATAGGAAGGGTATAGACAGTCTCGTCAGGAGCGAAGGAGACGAATTTCTCGTCGTCCGTCCTGTTGTACTTGATCCTGATCTCCTTGGCGTCCACATAGGTCACCTCGCCTTCTCTTTCGGCGACGTACTGTGTCCTGGAGTCAAGGCATACCCTCTCCTCCAGTCCTGTTCCGACAATTGGAGACTCCGGACGGAGAAGCGGAACCGCCTGACGCATCATGTTCGCGCCCATGAGCGCGCGGTGAGCGTCATCATGCTCCAGGAACGGGATCAGTGAGGCGGCCACGGAGGCCATCTGGTTAGGAGCCACGTCCATGTAGTCAACCTGTTCCTTCGACACAACCGGGAAGTCAGCCTCAAGACGGCACTGGATTCTGTCCTCCTTGATCGTTCCGTCGTCTTCCATCTTGACTTTCGCGAGGGAGACGAGCTTGTTCTCCTCTTCCTCGGCGGTCATGTAGTGCCAGCCCTTGGCTGTAAGATCCACCTTTCCGTTGCGGACCTCGCGGTACGGAGTCTCTATGAATCCCAGCTGGTTGATTCTGGCGTAGACGCACAGTGAGGAGATAAGACCGATGTTCGGGCCTTCAGGTGACTCGATAGGGCAGAGCCTGCCGTAGTGTGTGTAGTGAACGTCCCTGACCTCGAATCCGGCCCTGTCTCTTGAAAGACCGCCAGGTCCGAGCGCGGAGAGACGACGCTTGTGCGTGATCTCGGCCAGAGGGTTGGTCTGGTCCATGAACTGTGACAGCTGGCTGGTACCGAAGAATGAGTTGATCACGGAAGACAGTGTCTTCGCGTTGATCAGATCGATCGGGTTGAACTGCTCGCTGTCGCGGACATTCATCCTTTCGCGGATGGTCCTTGCCATCCTTGAGAGTCCTACGCTGAATTGGTTGGCGAGCTGCTCTCCGACGGTGCGGACACGCCTGTTACTCAGATGGTCGATGTCATCGACAGTCGCCTTGGAGTTGATGAGCTGGATGAGATACTTGATGATCTCGATGATGTCAGTGTTGGTCAGTACCCTTGTCTCAGGGTCTGTGGTAAGGCTGAGTTTCTTGTTGAGACGGAACCTTCCGACATTTCCGAGGTCGTACCTCTTCTCGGAGAAGAAGAGTTTGTCGATGACATCCCTCGCAGTCGCCTCATCAGGTGGTTCTGAATTACGGAGCTGTTTGTAGATGTAGTTGACCGCCTCTATCTCGGTGTTTGTAGGATCCTTCTGGAGGGTGTTGAATATGATCGCATATTCATTGGAGTTAGCCTCGTCCTTCTGAAGGAGGATTGTCTTGACATCGGTGTCGATGATCTTGGCGATGGTGTCATCGTCAAGGATCTCTCCTCTCTCCACGATAGGGATTGTTCTCTCGATAGGGATGACCTCTCCGGTGTCCTCGTCCTCGAAATCTTCTGTCCAAGTCTTCAGAACCTTGGCGGCAAGTTTCCTGCCCGCGTTCTCTTTGAGGTTCTGCTCGTTGACTTCAATCTCGTCAGCGAGGCCGAATATGTCTATGATGTCCTTGTCGGAATTGAAGCCTATCGCACGCAGCAGTGTCGTCACCGGCAACTTCTTCTTACGGTCGATGTAGGCGTACATCACGTTGTTGATGTCAGTGGCGAACTCGATCCATGATCCCTTGAACGGGATGATCCTTGCTGAATAGAGCTTCGTTCCGTTTGCGTGCATGCTCTGGTCGAAGAATACGCCAGGGGAGCGGTGCAGCTGGGACACTATGATTCTTTCTGATCCATTGATTACGAATGTGCCGGCCGGTGTCATGTAAGGAATGCTGCCGAGGTACACATCCTGGACTCTCGTGTCAAAGTCCTCGTGCTCTGGATCGGTGCACGAAAGGCGGAGTTTTGCCTTCAGAGGAACGTTGTAGGTCAGCCCTCTCTCAAGGCACTCGTCAATTGAATACTGAGGAGGATCGATGAAATAGTCGATGAATTCCAACTTGTAGTTGTTCCTCGTATCTTCGATCGGGAAGATCTCCTGAAACACCTGGAAGAGACCTTCGTTCTTCCTGTTGTCCGGTGTTGTCTCCACCTGGAAGAAATCCTTGAATGATTTCAGCTGAACTTCCAGAAGGTCAGGATACTCCAGAATCTTTGAGGTAGCGAACATTACTCGCTTATTGTTAGTCTTTTTTGACATGTTCTGCCTTTAGGAAATGGAGAAAAACTTAATACGACAAAAAGGTTTAGAGCCTTCTAGGCTCTAAACCTGATGATTTTCCCGCCAGGGGAAGCCGGGTTATTTAACCTCAACTTCGGCACCTGCCTCTTCGAGGACAGACTTCAGTTGCTCAGCTTCGGCCTTGGAGGCTTTCTCCTTAACGGTCTTAGGAGCGCCGTCTACAAGATCCTTAGCTTCCTTCAGACCAAGACCAAGGGCTTCCTTAACGGCCTTGATAACCTGAAGTTTAGCTGCACCGGCTGACTTGAGGACAACGTCAAACTCAGTCTGCTCGGCTGGAGCAGCCTCAGCTGCTGCTGCCGGACCTGCTACTGCTACCGCAGCGGCTGCAGGCTCGATACCATACTCTTCCTTGAGAACTTTAGCAAGTTCCTGAACGTCTTTTACAGAAAGGTTAACCAACTCTTCTGCAAGTGCTTTTACATCTGCCATAATTGATAATTATTAAATTGTTTGATACTATTTCTCTTCTTTTTCCGAAAGTGTCTTGACAAGTCCGGCGATTGTGCTGCCACCGCCATTCTGAAGAGCGGAGATGACATTGCGCATAGGAGCCTGGAGGAGGGAGATGATGTCTCCGATGAGTTCCTCTTTGGATTTGATAGCGCAGAGTTCGTCGAGCTTCTCGGCGCCGACAAAAGCGCACTCCTGAACGTAGGCACCCTTAAGCTGTGGCTTGCCCATGTCCTTCTGAAACTTCTTGATGAGTTTCGCCGGACCGTTAGGGGTCTCGGTGAACATGATCGCAGAGTTACCTTTCAGTACAGGGAGAAGAAGATTAAGCTCCTCATTCTCCAGTCCTTTGATAACGTGGGCGAACAGTGTGTTCTTTACAACTGTCAGCTTGATGCCCTGCTCAAAGCATGAGCGGCGGAGTTTAACAGTGTTCTCAGCATTCAGACCCTCAATGTCAGCAATGTAGAAATTAGGGTACTGCTTCAGTTGGGCTGAGATGCTTTCAATAATCTGATCTTTTAATTCCTTCTTCATAATGAAATCCTTTTTTACTCAGCGGAACCGCCAGTTGTGAATGCTTTGACATCTATCTTGATACCAGGGCTCATGGTCGTGCAGATGGCCGCACTCTTAAGATATGTGCCCTTGAGAGCCTGTGGCTTAAGTTTCAGAACCTCGTTAAGGAGAGCGGACGCGTTCTCGCAGATCTGCTCAGGAGTGAATGAAACCTTACCGATGGCCGCATGTATGATTCCGGTCTTGTCAACCTTGAAATCGATCTTACCGCCCTTTACGTCCTTGACAGCGTTGCCTACTTCCATAGTAACGGTACCTGTCTTAGGGTTAGGCATAAGTCCTCTTGGACCGAGGATACGTCCGAGAACACCGACCTTGGCCATGACTGAAGGAGTGCAGATGATGACATCCACGTCTGTCCAGCCACCCTTGATCTTTTCTACGTACTCATCCAGACCAACATAGTCGGCGCCGGCCTCCTTGGCCTCGTTCTCCTTGTCAGGAGTGCAGAGTACAAGGACTCTGACAACCTTACCTGTTCCGTGAGGAAGGGTGACCACGCCACGAATCATCTGATTCGCCTTACGAGGGTCAACTCCGAGGTTGGCTGACAGTTCCACAGATGCGTCGAACTTGGTGTAGGTGATGTCCTTCAGTATTTCACAAGCCTGGGCAAGAGTGTACTGTTTTGAAGCGTCATACTTTGCGATGACGGCTTTCTGATTCTTTGTAATTCTACTCATTTCGCATGTGAAATTTAAAGGTTCTCAGGAAAATTTCCGGTGACCTTGATACCCATACTTCTTGCTGTACCGGCTACCATTCTCATGGCTGCCGCAAGAGTGAAGGCATTGAGGTCAGGCATCTTGCCTTCAGCGATCGTCTTAACCTGATCCCAGGTGATGGATGCGACCTTCCTTCTGTTAGGTTCTCCAGAACCTTTCTGGATCTTGGCCGCTTCCTTGAGGGAGATGGCTACTGGCGGCTGCTTTACCTCGAACGTGAAGGACTTGTCTGAATAGACAGTGATGACTACAGGCAGGATCTTGCCGGCGCTCTGCTGAGTCGCGGCATTGAACTGCTTGCAGAAGTCCATAATGTTCAAGCCTTTGGAACCGAGTGCCGGTCCTACCGGAGGCGCTGGATTAGCAGCTCCTGCTTTGATTTGGAGCTTGATGAATCCGGTAACTTCTTTTGCCATAATTGTTTGTTATTCTTTTGTTACTTGAGTAAAGCTGAGTTCCAGCAGAGTCTTTCTGCCGAAAATCACAACTATCACTTTGAGTTTGCTTCTATCCTCTTCGATCGCGTCGACGGTGCCGCTGAATCCGCTGAACGGGCCATCGGTTATCTTCACGGATTCGCCGACTTCGAAATTAACCTCTGTCTCGACTGGATTGTCTACATTCTGATCCTGATTACCGAGTATCCACTGCGCCTCATCATCTCTGATCGGCACCGGTACCCTTTCGGTCATTGTCCCGGAAGTTTTCTTCTCTGTCAGGAAGCCGGACATGCCAGGAATGTCGTTGCGGATAATATACTCCAATTCCGGGCAAAGCTGAGCCTGAATCAAAACATAGCCAGGGTAAAGCAGCCTTTCGACCACCTTCCTCTTGCCATTCTTGGTTACTATCTCACGCTTTACCGGAACAAGAACCTGCGCGACTTGATCCTGTAGGCCAAACCTTTCTATTTCTTTCTCAAGATAATCTTTGGCCTTCTTCTCTTTGCTTCCCGCTGTCCGAAGGACATACCATTTCATGTCACCCATGGTAATCAAAAAATTACAATGTGTAAATCGCTGTCATCAGATGCTCGAAAGCGAAGTCAACCACGAAGAGAACCAGAGCAAGGATCACAGTAGCGACCATAACCAGAAGGGCTGAGCTCTGAAGCTTGTCCCAGGTTGGCCATGTGACCTTCTTGGTGAGTTCCACGTAGGACTCTTTGCAATAGTTAATGAACTTTCTCATCTTTGCATTTAATGGACTCCGTAATTTGGAAGCGTCTACGAAGTCTGTTAAACAATTACCAAATCGTAACCTTTGATATTTTGCAGGGGAAGCAGGATTCGAACCCACATCGACGGTTTTGGAGACCGCTGAACTACCCTTGTTCTATTCCCCTAAGTCAGGACGGACATCTGACGGACATCCGTCCTGTATGGTGAAGAATTACTCTTCGATCTTGATAACCTGGCCGGCACCAACGGTACGTCCACCTTCGCGGATAGCGAACTGGAGTCCTTCGTTGAGGGCTACAGGGGTGATGAGCTGAACGTCGATCTCAACGTTGTCGCCCGGCATTACCATCTCGACTCCTTCTGGAAGGGTGATCTCACCGGTCACGTCAAGAGTACGGATGAAGAACTGAGGACGATAGTGGTTGTGGAATGGAGTGTGACGTCCACCCTCTTCCTTCTTGAGGACGTAGATCTGAGCCTTGAAGTGCTTGTGAGGAGTGATAGAGCCTGGCTTGGCGACAACCTCACCTCTCTTGACTTCCTTCTTGTCGATACCACGGAGGAGAAGACCAACGTTGTCTCCGGCCTCACCCTGATCGAGGAGCTTGCGGAACATCTCGACACCTGTTACAACGGTGTTCTTAGGAGCGTCGCCGAAGCCTACGAGCTCAACAGGATCGTTGACGTGGATGGTACCGGTCTCGATACGACCTGTAACAACGGTTCCACGGCCAGTGATTGAGAAGATGTCCTCGATAGGCATGAGGAACGGCTTCTCGTTCTGACGAACAGGCTGAGGGATGTACTCGTCAACAGCGTCCATGAGCTCCATTACCTTGTCTTCCCAAACCTTCTCTCCGTTGAGGGCTCCAAGAGCGGATCCACGGATGATAGGGCAGTTCTCGTCGAACTTGTAGAATGCGAGCAGGTCGCGGATCTCCATCTCAACGAGGTCAAGCATCTCAGGGTCCTCAACAAGGTCAACCTTGTTCATGAATACGAGGATCTTAGGAACGTTCACCTGACGGGCGAGCAGGATGTGCTCACGGGTCTGAGGCATAGGACCGTCGGTAGCGGCTACAACGAGGATGGCTCCATCCATCTGAGCGGCACCTGTAACCATGTTCTTAACGTAGTCAGCGTGGCCTGGGCAGTCTACGTGGGCATAGTGGCGCTTCTCTGTCTCGTACTCTACGTGAGCGGAGTTGATGGTGATACCACGCTCCTTCTCTTCAGGAGCATTGTCGATCTGATCGAAAGACTTGATCTTGTCCGCGTTACCGGAGACTCTCTCGGCGAGAACCTTGGTGATAGCGGCAGTCAAAGTCGTCTTACCGTGGTCAACATGGCCGATAGTACCGATGTTAACGTGCGGCTTCGTTCTTTGGAAAGTTTCTTTTGCCATAATATTATGATTTAAATGAGTAATCTAAATAACGCAATTTGAGCCGGTGATGGGATTTGAACTCATGACCTCATCCTTACCAAGGATGCGCTCTACCCCTGAGCTACAGAAGCATAGACTTCTTCCGCCTTTCGCTGCTCCTAGAGAAGTCGTAAATCCGCCCAAACCTGCGGTTCTAGCGGATAAATAGCATCCTCCCGTGTTGCCTGACGAAAAGCGGACGCTATGTTACGTTTTTGGATGCAGGATGTCAATGAAAACATGAACATTTTTTCAGCTTTATGCCGCAAATACAGGGGGGTTATGTATAATATATTTATCAGGAATGTGTTGAATGTTTGGATCTGTTTAAATCCTCCGTCAATTTAAGATTGGGGTCAACGTCTTCATCCAGAGAATGGAACAGTCCTCTTCGGGCTTTGAGACAGGTGACATAAGCGATCATGGCGGCATTATCCGTCGTCAGGTCGAAGTCCGGGAGAACCAGTTCCACTTTTTCACGGTCACAGGCGGTTTTCAGGCGGGAACGCAGCTCCCTGTTGCAGGAGACGCCCCCGGAGATGGAAAGGGTGCGGTGACCGGAGGCGCGCAAGGCCTTCAGCGCCTTGTGAATCAGGACGTCCGTCACGGCCCGCTGGAAAGAAGCGCAGAGGTCGCGCAGAGTTTGCCGGGGCAGGCCGTGAGGATCGCCGTTTTTCGTAATTTTGGGCAGTGTATAGAGAACGGCCGTTTTCAGGCCGGAGAAAGATACGTTGGCTGTATGCTCT